>Ga0081538_10002232_pt1 | contig 19172 bp, 20 predicted proteins | sample TabmetS5T2R1_FD_71022 | JGI IMG/M metagenome (GOLD analysis project Ga0081538, IMG submission 71022) | Tabebuia heterophylla rhizosphere microbial communities from the University of Puerto Rico - S5T2R1 | ecosystem: Host-associated > Plants > Roots > Rhizosphere ... | reverse complement strand
CGGCACCGGTGCGTGTTCGACGACGTGGGCCCCGAGCTGGGAATTCTGCATCGCCAGCCGCGTTCCCCACTCGATATAGGCGACGAGCGCCGAGCGGAACTCGGGGTCGTCGGGGAGGCCGGCATCGTCGGCGGCGAGGCTGAGCAGGGAGGCGAAGCGAAAGCGCTCGTCGGGCGTGATCGCGAGCTCGCGGTGGTGGGCGACCATGCCCTCGTAGCCGCCCAGCTCCTCGGTGTAGCGGGCGGGACCGCCGAGCACCTCCGACCACCACGCCGTGACGTGGGCGCGGTGCTCCTCGCTCACCCCGCCGGGGAAGTAGTGGGAGAGCAGCTCATCGCGCTCGACGCGGTCGTAGAAGCAATCCATCAGCCGCCGGATCGCGGGCTCCCCGCCCGCCCATTGATAAAGGCTCGGTGTCGCGTCGTCGGGCTCAGGCATCGCGGTGATCCGGGTAGAGCCATCGTCGCAGAAGCCGCGTCACGCGAGGCATCACGATCCAGGTCATCAGCGGGACGGTCAGGGCGGTCGTGATCCCCAGCCTCGCTGCCAGCGGCAGCTCCTCGAGCAGTGGCCCGGTGATCGCGACGATGGCGGTGATCAGGGGGAAGATCGTGATCCAGGTGAGGAGCGCCATCTTGTACGGCGGCGGCGGTGGCATCGCCTGGCCGGGCAGCGTGAACCAGGTCTCGAGACCGGTCACGAAGCTGGTGCGCAGGGGGCCGGCGAGGTGCGGCTCGGCGCGCGCCTGCCAGGCGGCGCGCTCGGCGGAGTCGAGCCAGGCGCGCAGGTGCTCGGCGGTGTCGAAGCGGTAGACGGTGCGGTACTCGCCGGCGCTCCCGCGCTGCGGCCGGAACACCTCGACGCCGAGATGGCCGGGGAACCCGCTCGCTGCGGAGATGATCCCCTCGAGGATCTCCTCGTACGGGCCCTCGTGACCGCGCCTGACGCGCCGGGTCACGGTCGTGGTGACCGGGCCGCTCTCAGCGGTCAATTCGTGTCCACGCCCTTGAACTGCAACAGCCCGATCGAGTTTCCATGCGGGTCGACGAGCCACGCGGAGAGCGCAAACCCGACGTCGGCGATGCCGTCGACCGTCTTGAGTCCGGGCTCGTCGTATTCCTCGACCTCGACGCCGCGTGAGCGCAACTCGGCTACCTCGGCGGCCAGGTCGCCGACTCGCCAAGAGGCCTTGGTCTGGGGCTCGCTCGTGCCGGTGGAGCTACGGGTGACGACAAGCCGGCTGTCGCCGCCGCAGCTGAAGGTGACGAAGTCGTCGCTCTCGATCAGGACCTCGAGCCCGATCCTGTCGCCGTAGAAGTCCCTGGCGACGGCGAGATCGGTCGCGAGGATCATCGGGTCGATCGGGTGGTCTGCGAGCATCGGTTCGAACCTCAGGTGCCCAGCGCCTCGATCGCCAGCCGCGCGGCCGCCGCGCCCGAGTACTGCTGCTGGCCTGTGATCAGGTTGCCGTCGCGCACGGCGTGCGGCTTGAAGCGCCCGCTGACGATGAAGTTGGTGTCCTCGAGCTTCTCCGCCTCGTCCTCGATCCAGAACGGCTGGATCTTCTGTCCGACGAAGTCGTCGGCGAAGCGCTCCTCGGAGTTGGCGAAGCCCGTCCAGGTCTTGCCTTCGACCAGCAGGCGGCCGTCCGAAAGCCGGGTCTTGAGCAGCACGCATGCGGCGTGACAGATCACCGCGGTCACCTTGCCGGCCTCGTAGAAGGAGGCAACCAGGGCGTGCACGCGCTCGTCGACCCAGAAGGTGTACATCGGGCCTTGACCGCCGACGAACAGCGCTCCGTCGTAGTCGTCGACGCGAACGGCGGCAAGCGGTTTCGATTCCTCGACGAGCTTCATGTGCGAGGGCGAGTTGATGAAGCCGAGGCTGATCAGATCCTCGGCCGAGTAACCGGACTTGTCACGCGGGTCGCTCCAAGGGTCGGCCTGCAGGGCACCGCCCTCCGGGCTCGCGACATCCACCTCATACCCGCGCTCGCTGAACTCCCAGAAAGGGTGAGTGAGCTCGCCCCACCAGAAGCCGATCGGCCAGCCGGTCTGTTCGGAGACGGCCGGGTTCGACGCCACGATCACGATCCGCTTCGGCCGCTCCGGGTTGAGGATGTCGACGCTCGCATTCAACGCCACCGACGCTAGGACGCGCGGTGGCTTCGAGCAACACGAACGGCGTATCGGGCTAGACGGAGCCGGTCAGAGTCGGCTCGGCGCGCCGAACGTCGAGCGCGCGACCTCCACGAACGCCGGGACGGCGGACGACCGGTCATCGCTGCGCCAGACCAGGCATGTCTCGAGCGAGTCGGTCGGTTCGCTGAGCGCGACTGCGACGATCCCCTCGGGAAGCCCACCGGCGACCGTTTGCGGCGCAACGGCAACTGCGGGGATCTCGGCCAGCACCCCGAGGTCCCATCCGGTGTGGAACGACTCGTTCCGCACTCGTGGCTCGAAGCCGGCGCGGCGAAAGATGGCCATGAACGCGTCGTGCAGCCGCGGTGCAATCTCCCGCGGAAACACGACGAACTCCTGATCGGCGAGCGCGGAGAGCGGGATCGCCTCCTCGCGCGTCAGCGGATGAGCCTCGGGCAGGAGCGCGACGAGGCGCTCCTTGCGAACAGCGGCGAGCTCCAGTTCGGCGGCGATCTCGGGGCAGAGCGAGAGAGCGATGTCGATGCTCCCGCTGCCGAACGCGGGAGGCATCCGAGCGTTCCACATCTCCTGGGCCAGGAGCTCCACGTCCGGGTGGCTGGCCCTGAACGCGCGGCCGAGCGCCGGGAGCGTCTCGAAGCGTGTGCTCCACGAATAGGCGATCCGCAGCTGCCCGAGCTCGCCGGCCGCCGCGCGCTTGGCGTCCTCGGCCGCCCGCTCGGCGTCCGCCAGCGTTCGCCGCGCCCCCGCGAGAAACGCACTTCCCGCGTCGGTGAGCTTCACCTCCCGCGTCGTGCGGACGAACAGGTCGACGCCGAGGTCGCGTTCGAGCTGTCGGATCGCGGCGCTGAGAGGAGGCTGGGCCATGTGCATCCGCTCCGCGGCGCGACTGAAGTTCAGCTCCTCCGCCACGGCTATGAAGTAGCGCAGGTGCCGCAGCTCGAGCATGCCAGGAGGAGCGTAACTCTCCCCCATACCTCCTCCGTCTCTCGTTAGACCGGATTCGTGTTGGCCCGGCGCGGCGCCCTTCCTAGCCTGGGCGCGTGGCTCCGATCGTGCACACGTACCGCTCCGGCGAGGCCGGCCTGTTCGTCAACTCCTACCTGGTCGAGGGCGCCGACGGGGTGGTCGCGATCGACGCGCCGCTGCTGCTGTCGGACGGCCGGGCCTTTCGGGCGCGCCTCGAGGCGCTTCGCAAGCCGCTCGTCGGTGTGCTGGTCACGCACCCGCACCCCGATCACTACAACACGATCGGCGAGCTGCTCGCGGGCGAGGAGGTGCCGGTCATCGCACATCGGGACGTCGAGCGCGAGATCCGTGCCAAGGACGACGCCAAACGCGCCCAGTGGGGGCCGATGTTCGGGGACGAATGGCCGGCCGGCGCGACCTTCCCGAACCGGACGGTGACGGACGAGGAATCGGTCGCGTTCGGCGACCTGCGGTTTACCGCATGGGACTTCGGCCCGTGCGAAAGCGAGAGCGAAACCGTCTGGCTGCTGGGCGACGGCGACACGGCGTTCGTCGGCGACCTGGCCTTCAACGGCACGCACGCCTACCTCGCGGACGGGCACACGGACGCCTGGCTTAACGCAATCGACCGGGCCGAGGAAGCGCTCGCCGGCGTTCACACGCTCTACGTCGGCCACGGGCCGCCCACAGCGCCCGCCGTCCTCGCCGAGCAGCGCCGCTACCTGCTGATGGTGCGCGAGGCGATCGGCCGGGTCGCAGGCGGCCGCGCTGAATTGAGCGAGGACGAGGCGAATCGAGTCGCGCGCCTGATGGAGCGCTACCTGCCGGGCGCTCCGCTCGGCTGGCTCGTCGGCGCCGGCGCGTCGGCGGTCGCCACAGAGCTCGCGCAGCAGACCGCGGCCGCCTGAGCGGCCGGCCGACGCGCTCGGCCGCCAATATTGAGCGGAACCCGATTCGAGACGGAGAGGCATCGTGAGCATCCGAGTGGTCAGGCAAGAGCAGCTGCCCGGAAGCGACATCGCGCACGAGTTCGTCGGAGACCAGCACGGTGGCGTCGCGATCACGTTCATAGCGCTGGACGCGGATCCCGGCCGAGGCCCATCGCTCCACAAGCACCCCTACGACGAGGTGCTGATCGTCCTCGACGGCAAGGCCACGGTCGACGACGGGAACGAGACGCGCGAGGTCGGCGCCGGCGACATAGTCGTCATCCCGGCGGGTCAGCCGCACGGATTCGTGAACGCCGGCGAGGGAAGGCTGCGGCAGATCAACATCCACGCCAGCTCGAGCTTCTCCACCGAGTGGCTCGCTCCGCAGGCCGAGGGAGGGCGGAGTTAGCGATCGCCGAGAGCGGTCGATGCCGTCGATCCGGGCCCCGCGCCGGGATGAGCTGGAAGCACTGCGTTCGATCGAGCGCGACGCGGGCAGTGCGTTCGCCGCCATAGGGATGCCGGAGATCGGCGCGGACGAGCCGCTGTCCGTGCCCGAGCTGGAGGGCTTCCGGGTGACCGGACGCGCCTGGGTCGCGGTCGACGCGCGGGACGTTCCGATCGCCTACCTGCTGAGTTCCGTCGTGGACGGCTGCGCTCACATCGATCAGGTCAGCGTGGCTCCGGCGCACGCCGGACGAGGCCTGGGCGCCGCGCTGATCGAGCGGCTCGCCGCGATCGCGCTGGCTGAGGGCCGTCCGGGGCTGTCGCTCACCGCCTTCCGTGACGTTCCCTGGAACGCTCCCTACTACGAGCGCTTGGGATTCGTAGTCGTTGAGCCTGCGGAGCAGGGACCCGAGCTGGCCGCGCTCGTCCGCCGAGAATCGGTTCAGATCCCGGGCAGCGCGCCCCGCGTGGCCATGCGGCGTCCGTTGATTGGGCGCTGACCCGGGTCGGGCTATACCGAGGCGACGCGCCGGAAGCGGCCGGTCTGCGCGTCATCGCAGAGCTCGCGGCAGGCGCCGAGCTTGTCCAGGAAGCCGGGCGTCGACCTCCACCGGGCCTGTGCGGCCTCGTCGTCCCAAACCGCGACCGAGAGGAACCGCTGCGGGTCCTTTGCGCTCCTGAGGAGGTTCGCCTCCCGGAAGCCGTCCGCGTTGTCGCGCGTCCACTCGATGAAGTCGATCCAGCGCGACACGAACTCGTCTTCCTTGCCCTCACTCACAAACCAGGTCCCCGAGGCGAAGCTGTCGCTGGCAGCCATGGCGCTAGCTTACGTCGGGGCAGCCCGAAGCGAGCAAAGAGCCGCGGAGAGGCGAAGGCGGTGATCTCCTTCACCCGGGTGCCCTCGATGCCGAGCACCTCGAGCGCCGCCGGTGCATACTCCCGATCATCCTCGGCGAGGGCGTGCCCTTCTCGCCGCCCGGCACCCGGCAGTCGCGCCTGCGGCTCGAGCGGCAGAGCACATTCCCCGACGGCACCCTCCACATCGTGTACGCGCCGGCGTGACGACGCTCGCCGAGATCAGCGGAGGTACTCAGCCCACATGGAGCGCGAGGGTCAGTGCGCCCGCGCCGGCGACGCCCGCCGCCACGCGCACGTGGTTCAGCCTCGTCCACTCGCTGAGGTAGCGGGCCCAATAGGTCGCGCCGTCGGAGCTCTCGGGGTCGAGCCTGGCCAGCGCGTTGTTGCGCGGCACGTGGTAGATCATCGTCAGACCGGGAGCGCCCGCGAGATAGGCCACGCTGCCGGCGAGCAGGTAGGGGCCGTACGAGTCGTTCCAGTCGGCGAGCGCCCAGACGATGAGGACGATGCAGAGCAGGCCCGTCCCGAACAGCGCCGTCATGAATACCGGGGTCGGCGCCATGACGTTGATCGACTGCATCGCGGCGATGCCCTGCGGCGCGGGCAGCCGGCGGAGCGCGGCCATCACGAAGCTCGAGAAGGCGAACAGGGCCCCACCGCTCAGCCCGCAGCCGAGCGCAGTGACGAGGGTCAATGCGACGAGGGCGTCGTCCATCTCAGGCGCTCACCGCGGACGCGTTCCAGACGCCGCTGGCGGCGGTCTCGCGCACGTAGTCCCGGAAGTCCCGCGGCTCGCGGCCGAGGGCGCGCCGGACGCCGTCGGTGGTGTCCGCGTTGCGGCCGTCGACGACCTCGTCGAAGAGGTAGGTCAGGAGCGCCACGACGTCGGCGGACACGCCGTGCTCGGCGAGCTCCTTCGCGTGCGCCTCCAGCGATACCGGCGTGTAGCGAAGCTCGCGACCCGTTGCCTCGCCGATCTCCGCGGCGGCCTGCCCAAAGGTCAGCGACCGCGGGCCGGTCAGCTCGTACAGCTCGCCGATGTGGCGGTCGTCGGTCAGCGCCTCGACCGCGATGTCGGCGAGGTCGTCGATGTCGAGGAACGGTGTCGGCACATCGCCGGCCGGCAGCCGGATGTCACCGCTCAGAACGTGGTCGAGCATGTAGTCCTCGCTGAAGTTCTGCATGAACCACGTGGAGCGCAGGATCGTCAGCTCGGCACCGGTGTCGCGCACCGCCTGCTCGGCCCGCTCGGCCTCGGGCTCCCCGCGGCCCGAGAGCAGCGCCAGTCTCCTGACACCGCTTTCCACGGCCAGCTCGGCGAACGCCCGCGTCGCCTCCACCGCACCTGGGATCGCGATGTCCGGGTAGTAGCTCACGTAGACCGCGCCGACGCCGTCGAGCGCGGGCGCCCACGTGGCCCTGTCCTCCCAGTCGAACGGCGGCTGCCCCGAACGCGAGCCGACCCGCACCGGCAGGCCGCGCCCCTCCAGGCGCTCCACCACCCGGCGCCCGGTCTTGCCCGTGCCGCCGAGCACCAGCGTGGGCTTCCTCGCCTGCGTGTTCACTCTTGCTCCTTCCGGTTGGACGGTGACTCGTGCACTCTCTTCAGCGCGTCGACGAACCCAAGCCAGCCGACGAACGGCTCCTCGGCGCCATCTTCAGGGCGAAGTCGACCGCTGATCGGCTCGCGATCGAGGTGCAATTCCAGGTGTACGCGGAGCACACGACCGTGGACCTTGGTGCGGGGCTCCTCTTCCATTACGCCGACCGTAAGCGCGCCTCCCCGCTGGCGCGTCGGGGAGCTCCCTGATTTCCTCACTGATCTTCGGACGGCGCTCGAAGCGCGCGCGGCAACTCGCCCCGGCCGGCGATGTCGAGCTTGCGGTAGATGTGGCCGAGATGGGTCTCGACGGTCTTTCGCGTCACGAACAGGGTCTGCGCGATCTCGGGATTGCTCCTCCCCTCTGCGGCAAGCTCGGCAACGCGCCGCTCCGAGACGGTCAACCGCTCCAGTCCGCTGCTCGTCGGGTCGCTCGACCGGCCTCCAGCCGCCAGGAGCTCCGTGCGGGCCAGCTCCGCGAGCGCGCCCGCCCCGCAGCGCTCCGCCTTGTCGACCGCCTCTTGGAGGGGGCCTCTCGCCTCGGCCCGGCGGCCACCCCGGCGCAGGGCGGCGCCCAGGTCGGTCAGCGCCCGAGCGTGCTCGAGCCCGGCCGGCGAGCGCTCGAGAACCTCCGCGGCTTCGCTGAGCCGGTCGACGGCGTCTTCGCGGCCCTCGACCCGCGCCGTCGCGCGTAGCGCGCTGCCGATCCCGCTGGCCGCCCCCCATCGTCGCGCTCGCCCGAGGTCCTCGAACGCCATCCGGCGCGCCTCCTCGAGATCGCCCAGGACCGCGAGCGCGAGCGAGGCTCGCGAGCGCCACCGTGACGCAAGCGGGTTGGCAAGTCCCCATAGCTCGTCGCGCCGCCCAAACTCGACCAGGTCGCCGAGCCCTTGACGTGTCCTGCCCTGCGCGAGGTGGAGCAGGCCCCGCGCCCGGAGCAGGTCGTTCGTGTTCAGGCTGGGGGGAATCTCCTCGGCGGCTCCGCTGTCGCGCAGCGCCTGCTCCGCCTCCGCGGTGTTGCCACCCTCGACCAACGCCTCGACCAGGTGGGCCAGGGCGATCCGGCCGGCGAGCTGGATGCCGTGGCTGGTGAGAAGCTCCAGCGCTGTCCGCGCGTCGGCCTCCGCCTGCGCCACGGCGCCGCGCCGCAGGGAGCAACGTGCCCGGAGCGACGTGGCGAACGCGAGTGCCGGGATCGAGGCCCGCGCGCGGGCGTTGTCGAGCATCCGATCGAGGCAGGCATCGGCCAGATCGAGCGAATCGGTGGCGATCAATCCGGTCATCAGGTCGTAGACCACGCCTGTGACGTCGAGGCCCTCCTCCCCCAGCAGGTGGCCATCGGCGAACGCGCCCTCGATGTAGCTCGCTGCTCCGCTCGCCGACTCGCTTGCCCGGGCCCGCTCGAAGGCAAGGCCGGCCAGTACCAAACGCTCGCCTGGGGTAGCTCCCTCGAGTCCGGCGCGCTGCTCCAGCCGCCTGGCTGCCGGGGCGCGCGCCTCGCGGCCGGCCTGCTGCGCATAGGTCGCGAGCTCGGCCTCGAGAACCAGCGCCGACTCCCTGTCGGTGCGCTCGACCACCGCGATCGCCGACTCGAGAGCTTCGACAGCCCCGTCCGCGTCGCCGGCCATGGTCAGCGCGAGAGCGAGCAGGCGGACCGAGGTCGCGAGCGGCCCGGGTTCCCGAGTCAACTCGACAGCCGCCGCAAGGTGATCGGCGGCGCCGGGCGCCGCCAGACGGAGCTCCGCCGAGCCGAGCTCGCGCAGCACGGCCGCATGGTCCGCGGCCGGGGGCGGCTCGGCCAGCGCCCGCCCGAGCCAAGCCGCGGCGGCGGCGGGCGCGCCGCGAGCAAGCGCGTCGGCAGCCACCCGGCGAAGCAGCTCGACCCGCTCGGGATCGCCGGCCGGCTGCGCCTCGGCGATCTGAGCGGCGACCCGTTCCTCAGAGGCGCCACCCGAAGCGAGGAGTGCTGCGGCTCGGGCGTGCGCCTCCGCGCGCTCGTGAGGGCCGATGTCCGCGTAGACGGCCTCGCGGACGATCGGGTGCGCGAACTCGAGGCCCTCAGCCGGTCGCATGATCGCGAGCCCGACCAGCAGATCGGCGGCGGCGACCGCCTCCGCCTCATCGATGCCGGCCAGATCGGCCGCCTCGGTCAGATGGGCGCCGTTCCCGAGGATCGCGACCGCGCGCACCAGAGCAGCGGCCGCGGCGGGCGCCCCCGAGAGGCGGAGGAGCACGGCCTGGGCCACCGCGGCGGGACCGGCGCGCTCGACGTGAATCGCCTCGCGGGCCCCGGGTGACAGTTGCTGGTCGCTCGCCTCCCGCAGCAGCGCCTCGAGGTAGAACGGGTTGCCGCCGGTGGCCTCCCGGCAGGCCACCGCGAACTCGTCCGCCACGGGCGAGCCAAGCCTCTGCTCGCAGAGCTTCGCCGTGGCGCCGGTGCTGAGCGGGGCGGGCCGCAGCAGCGTCGTCTCAGGGCCGGCGGCGAGCCGCGCCAGGTCTGCGGCGACGTTCTCCCCACGTCGGCTGGAAGCGAAGACCGCGAGCGGGAGGCCGTCCAGGCGGGGGGCCAGATAGTTGAGGAAGCGCAGCGATTCGGAATCTGACCAGTGGAGGTCATCGAGGAGGAGCGCGACAGGACCCTCATCGGTGAGGTTGTTGAGCAGCCAGTAGAGGCCGTGCAGGACCGAGAAGGCGCTGTCGGCCGACGAGGGCGCCGATCCGGGCACGCCGGCCGGGGCAAAGAGCGGCTCAGCGAATGCCGCGGCACCCTCGAAGCGACGCTCGCGCTCGGGGCCGGAGAGCGTCGCCGCGCCCGGCTCGAGCAGCTGGCGCATGCACCCGTATGCGAAGTCGCGCTCGAGCTCGCTGGCGCGCGCTCGAAGGCAGGTGAAGCCGGCATCCGCGGCCATCTCGGCCGCCGCCCCCAGCAGGCTCGTCTTCCCGAGTCCGGCAGGGGCCTCGACGAGGACCACCCGGCCGCGTCCGTCCCGCGCGTCGCTCAGTGCGTTGCCGAACTCGGCGAGCTCGGGCTCGCGCTCCAGAAGTGTCGCCGCAGCCTCGACTGTGGGATTGTCGCCGAGGAGATCCGACCCCGTGACCGAGCGCGATACCAAGGCCGTCGTTGCCGCCGCCACCGCCGGCGACGAGGCGGCGTTCTCGCAGCTCGTCGAGCGCTACCGCCCGGAGCTGCAGGTGCACTGCTACCGGATGATGGGCTCGTTCGAGGACTCCGAGGATCTCGTCCAGGAGACCTTCCTGCGCGCGTGGCGGCGTCGCGCGAGCTTCAGCCTGCGCGGAACATCCTCGTTTCGGGCGTGGCTCTATCGGATCGCGACGAACGCCTGCCTCGACGTGCTTCGCACGAGGCAGCGCCGGATCGTGCCACAGGAGATGGCGGCGCCCGGCGACCCGACGGTGGCGCCTTCAGAGCCGGCGGATCTTCCGTGGCTGCAGCCATACCCCGATCGGCTGCTGGAGGCGATCGCCCCCGCGACTGACGAGCCAGGTGCGGTGGTGGTCGCGCGGGAGACGATCGAGCTCGCCTTCCTCGCCGCGATCCAGCACCTGCCGGCGCGACAGCGGGCAGTGTTGATCCTCCGAGACGTGCTCGGCTGGTCGGCGAAGGAGACGGCGTCGTTGCTCGAGGCGAGCGTCGTCTCGGCGAACAGCGCGCTGCAGAGGGCCCGGGCGACGCTTCGGGACCACCTGCCCGAGCGGCGGACGGAGTGGGCAGCGGCTCACGAGCCGAGCGCCGAGGAGCGCGAGCTGCTGCGGCGCTATGTGGACGCCCACGAGCGCGCCGACGCCGACGCGCTCGCCGAGCTGCTCCACGAGGACGCGGTCCTGACGATGCCTCCGATCCCGACCTGGTACGCCGGGCGGGAGGCGATCCGGATCGCCTCACGGAAGGGCTTCGACCCCGAGTTCGGCAGCCTCCGAACGCTCGTCGCGGCGGCGAACAGCCAGCCGGCGGCCGCCCACTACCTCCGCCGGCCGGGCGAATCGGAGTACCGGCCGCTGGCGCTCGACGTGCTCCGGGTCGAGGGCGGGCGCATCGCGGAGATCACGTCGTTCCTCTCACCGGAGCTGTTTCCGGCGTTCGGCCTTCCGGCGAGGCTCTGACCGATGAGTTTCCCGCGGATCCTCGTTGTAGACGACAACAGCCGATCCGCCACCAAGGGAGACCCCATGAGAATCCTCGCCGTCAACACGTTCATGTCGCTCGACGGAGTCATGCAGGCGCCCGGCGGCCCCGACGAGGACCCGACGGGCGGGTTCACGCTCGGCGGCTGGGGAGTCCCCTACTTCGACGAAGAGATGATGGGGCAGGTCGCCGAGTCCGCCCCCTACGAGCTGCTGCTCGGCCGCGGCACCTACGAGATCTTCGCCGCGCACTGGCCCTACGACGAGGGCCCGATCGCCGACCAGCTCAACGGCACCCGCAAGCACGTCGCCTCGACGACGCTCGGTGAGGTGGAGTGGAACAACTCCACCCTGATCACCGGCGACGTAGCCGACTACGTCGCGAAGCTCAAGGAACAGGACGGGCCGGAGATCCAGGTCCACGGGAGCCCGGGCCTGATCCAGACGCTCCTCGAGCACGACCTGATCGACGAATACCGGTTCTGGATCTTCCCGGTGGTGATCGGCACCGGCAAACGCTTCTTCGGCGACGGCGCCGGCCCGGCCGCATTGAGACTGGTGGACAGCAAGGTCTCGAAGACTGGTGTCACGGTCAACACCTACGAGCGAGCGGGCGACATCGACACCGGGTCGTTCGAGTTCGACGAGCCGACCGAGGCCGAGCTCGAGCGCCGGAAGAGCCTGGTCGACACGTAGCCCGGCGCTACCGTCGCTGCAGCGGCGGCATGGCGTCGATGCCGACCTGCTCGCGCAGCATGCGTTGCGGATAGATGGGCGGCGGCGGCGCCGGCGCTTCCAGCCGCGCCCGCTCGTCTTCGCTCAGGCGGAGGTCGGCTGCGCCCAGCAGGTCCTCGAGCTGCTCCAGCGTCCGTGCCCCGATCACGGGTGCCTTGACGCCGTCCGTGCCGAGCAGCCAGGCGAGCGCGACCTGCGGGATCGTCGCTCCGTGTGCCGCGGCGATCTCGGCGGCGGCGTCGACGACCCGGAAGTTGCGTTCCACGGCGCGCCGCTCGTAGGCCTCCTCGTAGTCGCCCGGCGCGTCCCCGATGCGGCTCCCCTCGGGCGGGGCCTCGTCCCGCCGGTAGCGGCCCGACAAGAAGCCGGTCCCGAGCGGACCCCAGGTCAGCACGCCGAGGCCTGCCGCCCGGCAGAACGGCAGCAACTCGAGCTCGATCGACCGTTCGACGAGCGAGTACTGCGCCTGCACGGTCACGAACGGCGTCCAGCCCTCGCGGTCCTGCACGGCGACCGACCATGCGGTCAGCCAGACCGGGAAGTTCGAAATCCCGAGCGCGCGCACCTTGCCCGCGCGTACCAGCTCCTCGAGCGCCTCCAGGGACTCCTCGACCGGGACCTCAGCGTCGGGCGCGTGCAGCTGGTAGAGGTCGATCACATCGATGCCGAGCCGGCGCAGGCTGGCGTCGCAGGCGGCGCGGATGCGCTCCGGCGCCAGGCCCGCGCCGCCGGGATCGGAGACCTCGAAACGCACCTTCGTGGCGACGACGACCTCGGATCGGTGACGGGCGAGCCACGGCGCCAGGACGCGCTCCGAGCCGCCGTCCTCGTAGACGTCGGCCGTGTCGATGAAGTTGCCGCCGCTCGCCAGGTAGCGGTCGAGGATCCGCTCGGCCTCGTCGGGCGGGGTCTTGCCGCCCATCAGCATGGCACCGAGGGCGAGACGGCTGACGGTCAGCGGACCGAGCGTCGTGGTCTGCACGGCTGCATCACAACCTCGCGGGCGCCTCCTCGATCTGCGCGTGCATGATAGGTCAATGGGTTCGGGGGGAGCGGACTCGCGCGGCGGCAAGCTGCGCCTCGATGCGATCGCGCTCGTGCCTGTGCGGGTGATGCGCACTCAGGAGGAACAGCAGGCGCGGGCTCATGCGGCGCTCCCCTCGCGGACGATTGCGGCGGCCCGCTCGGCGATCGCGAGCACGGTTGCGTTGGTGTTCGCGCCGGGGATCGATGGCATGACCGACGCGTCGGCGACTCGGAGGCCCTCGACCCCGCGCACGCGCAGCTCGAGATCGGTTACAGCGACCGATCCAGCCGAGCCGGCGCCCACCACGATGAAGTCGTAAGAGGTCATGGCGCCCAGGGTCCTGCTCGACCCGGGCCGTCGCGCCCCGGGAGGTCCCTGGTTCCACCTGGGGCTTGCCGTGGTATAGCGTCGGCCCGTGGTGCTGCTGGGGCGTGGACCCGAGTGCGCGGCGCTGGATCGACTGCTCGCCGCCGCCCGTGCGGGTCAGAGCGCGGCGCTGGTCGTGCGCGGGGAGCCCGGCGTTGGCAAGACCGCCCTACTGGAGTACGCCGTGGAGCGAGCGGCGGGGTGCCGCGTCGTGCGCGCCTCGGGAGTCGAGTCGGAGATGGAGCTCGCGTTCGGGGCGCTGCATCAGCTCTGCGCCGCGTTGCTCGATCGGCGCGACGCGCTGCCGGAGCCACAACGCGACGCGCTCGCGATCGCGTTCGGGCTCCAAGGGGGAACCCCGCCCGATCGCCTGTTCGTCGGGCTCGCCGTGCTCGGCCTGTTGTCCGAGGCGGCCGCCGACCAGCCGCTGCTGTGCGTCGTGGACGATGCGCAGTGGCTCGACCCGGAGTCGGAGCAGGCGCTGACCTTCGCGGCTCGGCGGCTGATGGCGGACTCGGTCGGCGTGATCATCGCCGCACGCGTCGCCGACGGGGATGAGCCGCTGGCCGGGCTCCCAGAGCTGCGGGTCGAGGGCCTCGGGGACTCCGATGCGCGAGCGCTGCTCGCGTCGGCGCTGCACGTGCCGATCGACGAGCGGGTGCGGGATCGGATCCTTGCCGAGACGCGCGGAAACCCGCTGGCGCTGCTGGAGCTCCCGCGCGGTATGACGCCGGCCGAGTTGGCAGGCGGTTTCGCGCTGCACGAGGCGATGCCGCTCGCCGGCCGGATCGAGCAGGGCTTCATCCGCCGGCTCGAGTCGCTTCCGGCGGACTCGCGGCGGCTTCTGCTCGCGGCGGCCGTGGAGCCGCTAGGTGACGCTCCGCTGCTCTGGCGCGCGGCGGAGCGGCTTGGGCTATCGCCCGGGGCGGCGACCGCGGCCCAGGCCGCGGGGTTGATCGAGTTCGGCCCGCGGGTGCGGTTCCGGCATCCGCTGGTGCGCTCGGCGGCGTACCGGGCCGCCGACGCGGACGAGTTGCGCGAGGTTCACGGCGCGCTGGCCGAGGCGACCGACCCCGGCCTCGACCCCGACCGCCGGGTGTGGCATCGCGCCCACGCAGCCATCGGCCCCGACGAGACGGTGGCCGCCGAGCTCGAGCGCTCGGCGGACCAGGCCCGGGCCCGCGGCGGGCTCGCGGCGGCGGCTGCGTTTCTGGAGCGCGCGACCGAGTTGACTCCCGACCCGGCACGCCGCGGCGCACGGGCGCTGGCGGCGGCGTCGGCGAAGCTGGACGTCGGCGCGCCGGATGCGGCGCGGGAGCTGCTCGCGGCCGCCGAGCTGGCCCCGCTCGACGCGCTGCAGCGGGGGCGACTGCCGCACCTGCAGGCCGCGCTCGAGTTCAACTGGCGCCGCCGAGGCGATGCGCTGCCGTTGCTCCTCGCCGCGGCGCACCGGTTCGAGCCGCTCGACGTCGCTCGCGCGCGCGAGACGTATCTCGACGCCCTCGGATCCGCGATCTTCGCCGGCGGTGAGAGCGAGCTCCTCCAGGCGGCCACGGCCGCCGGCGCGGCGCCGCCCGCCCCGCACCCGCCACGCCCGATGGACCTGCTGCTCGACGGCCTGGCGATCCGGTTCACCGACGGCTACGCCGCGAGTGTGCCGACGCTCAAGCGCGCGCTACGCGCGTTCGTGCGCGACCGGGAGCGGACCGAGCAGGAGGGTCGGCGCTGGCTCTGGATGGGATGGCCCGTGGCGAACGAGGTCTGGGACGACGAGGCCTGGCATGCGCTGACCGCCTGGGCGGTGCGGGTCGCCCGCGACGCGGGCGAGCTCACGCTCCTCCCTCTTGCGCTCCATCACCGCGCGGGTGTCCACATCTTCGCGGGGGAGTTCGCGACGGCGTCGGGGGTGATCGAACAGGCGACGGCGATCAACCGGGCGCTCGGCGTCATTCCGCTCGCGTACGTCGCGCCCGTACTTGCGGCGTGGCTGGGCGATGAGGCTCGGGCATCGCAGCAGTTCGCCTCCGCCGTCGCGGAGGCCACCACGCGGGGAGGCGAGGCGCGGGTGATCACGCTCACGGAGTACGCGCGGGCGCTGCTGTACAACGGCCTCGCCCGGTACGAGGACGCGCTCGCCGCCGCCCAGCGGGCCTGTCAGCGCGAGGATCTCGGTCTGTTCGGGTGGTCGCTGGCCGAGCTGGTCGAGGCGGCTGCCCGCTGCGGCAAGCGCGACCTCGCAGCCGAGGCCCTGGGGCGTCTCGAGGCGCGGACCGGCCCGGCGGGCACGGATTGGGCGCTCGGGACGCAGGCCGTGGCGCGCGCGCTCCTGAGCGACGACCCCGACGCGCTCTACCGCGAGGCGGTAGAGCGGCTCGCCGGCGATCGCCTGGCGGTCTTCCATGGGCGCGCGCAGCTGGTGTACGGCGAGTGGCTGCGCCGGGAGGGCCGGCGCGTGGACGCGCGCGCGCAGCTGCGCGCCGCCCACGAGCGCTTCAGCGACATAGGAGCCGAGGGGTTCGCCGAGCGCGCCCGCCGCGAGCTGGCGGCCACCGGGGAGACCCCGCGCAAGCGAGGTGCCGAGGCCCGCGACGAGCTCACCCCGCAGGAGGCGCAGATCGCCCGGCTCGCCGCCGATGGCCTGTCGAACGCCGAGATCGGCGCGGAGCTGTTCATCAGCTACCGCACGGTGGAGTGGCATATGAAGAAGGTCTTCGCGAAGCTCGACATCAAGTCGCGGAAGCAGATCGGCGAGGCGCTCTCGGCCGGCGGCCGCGCCGTGTCCGCCTGATCGGTCACGACCCCGGTCGAACCAGACCAGGGTGCGGACCGGGGGTTGCCAGGGGCGCGGCGGACCGTGCGAGACGCGATCTTGCGTCGGGATGTTCACGATCGATTCCCTGCTCACTGTTCCGAACCGCGCGATCGAGGCCGCCAATGGCGTCACGTACGCCTATCGGCGGCTCCGCGCTGCCCAGGCCGGCACTCCGCCGCTTGTGCTGCTGCAGCACTACCGCGGCAATCTCGACAACTGGGACCCGGCGCTCGTCGACGCTCTCGCGTCGATGCGCGAGGTGATCCTGTTCGACAACGCCGGAGTCGGCGGATCGACCGGCCGCACGCCGCGGACGGTGACCGCCATGGCCCATGACGCGCTGCGCTTCCTCGAGGCGCTCGAGCTGGAGGAGGTCGACCTGCTCGGCTTCTCGCTCGGCGGGTTCGTCGCGCAGGAGGTTGCCCTCATCCGGCCGCGGCTCGTCCGCCGCCTGGTGCTCGCGGGCACTGGGCCCCAGGGGGGCGAGGACATGCACGGCTTCGCCGACGACCTCTATGTCTCGGCCACCCGCGACGAGCCCGGCGCCGAGGATCTCCTGACGCTGTTCTTCGAGCGCACCGAGACCAGCGTCGCGGCCGGCCGGGCGTTCGTCGACCGCATCTTCACTCGCAGCGGCGACCGCGACGCCCCGACCACGCTCGCGACGCGCGACGCCCAGCTCGACGCGATCCACACCTGGGGCATCCCGGACCCGAGCAAGCTCAACCGGCTCGCCGGCATCACGCAACCCGTGCTCGTCGCGAACGGCGACAACGACCGCATGGTGCCCACGCCGAACAGCCACCTGCTCGCCGCGCGCCTGCCGGATGCGCGGCTGCGGATCTACCCGGATGCCGGCCACGGCTTCCTGTTCCAGTACCCGCGCGAGTTCGCCGCCGAAGTCCAGGCGTTCCTCGCCGATCAGGACCGATGACGACCCCGACGCTGGCATCGACATGGCAGGGCGCCGCCGGAGTCACGATCACCGACGAGCTGCTCGACTGGCCGCCGGACGTCTTCGCTCTTGCAAACGTGATCCTCGGCGACTCGGAGGCGTTCCGCTTCGTGCTCTCGCCGATCGAGGAGTGGCCACCTCGACGCTTTCCCGGCTGGGTCGAGGCGGTCGAGGATGCGGCCCGCGAGTGGACCGCGTGGTCCCAACACCGGCGAGGCGCACCTCCCGAGCTGGTCGCGGCCGTGTGGGGCGTCGTCCGGGAACACGCGGACACCCCGCTCGAGGATGTCGCCGACGGCCGCGACGCCGGCTTGACGGAGTCGCTCCTGACGCTGCACGCAGTTGCGGACGAGGCGTGCGCCGGACTCGGCGTCGCGCTGGACACCTCCGATGCCGGGGCGGCCGTCTATCGCGCTCGCGGGCGTGAACTCCTGGCACGAAACGGGTCGATGGCGCGCCTGGACCCGGGCCGGCTGCGGGTGCTGCCGAAGGTCCGCACGCCGCCGACCGGACGCCCGGCGTTCTCACGCTACGCCTGCATCCAGCGCCCGGGCATCACGGCACGCTGGCACAAGGTCCCGACCCGTCATCGCGGTACCGATCTCCCTTCGGAATACGCCACGCTGCTCTTGTTGCCGTGGCCGCTACGCGTGCGGGCGTCGGACTTCAGGCCGATCGAGCAGCCGGTGCAGCGGCGGGAGAAGGAGCCGTTCGGCTTCTTCGAGTTCGCGCCTGCCGAAGGGCTCGATCTCGAGCTTCTCGACGGGGTGTTGGGCGCAGCGCACGAGGAGGCGGGGAGCGTCGATGTGGTCTGCCTCCCCGAGAGTGCCGTAGGCGAGGAAGAGCTCGGCGACCTCGAGGGGCTCTTGGACGCACACGGGGTGGCATCACTGTGGGCGGGAGTGCGGGAGCACTCGCGGCAACCGGGCCGATTTCCTGGCAATTGGATTCACCACGGCATCAACCCGGCCCTCGCGAAGGGCACGACACCCGGCAACGGGGACGGACACGCGGGGTGGCTCCACATCCGTCAGGCCAAGCACCATCGCTGGTCGCTCGACGACTCGCAGCTCTACCAGTACCACCTGGGAGGCGTCCTGCACCCAGGGATCCGATGGTGGGAGGCGATGGAGGTCCCCCGTCGGGCGATCCAGTTCGTGCAGGTCGCGGAGCTCACGGTCGTGGCGCTCGTCTGCGAGGACCTCGCACAGAACGGCCACGTCGCGGAGCTCATACGCTCGGTCGGCCCGACGGTCGTGATGACCGGCCTGCTCGATGGACCACAGCTCACCTCTCGCTGGGCGGCGCGCTACGCGACCGTGCTGGCCGACGACCCCGGCTCGGCCGTCCTGACGCTCACGTCCTACGGGATGGTGCAGCGCTCACGTCCGCGTGGGCAAGACGCCTCGCCGGTCGTCGCGCTGTGGAAGGACCCATCCAGAGGAGTCCGCGAGATTCCGCTCGAAGCAGGGGCGCAGGCTGTACTGCTCACGGTCTGCATGAGGCGCGCAACCCGCCGCAGCGCCGATGGCCGCTGGCCGGTGGACAACGGAACCGAGTGCTTTGACGTCGCGGTCCACCAAATCCGTGCCGATGCGAGCACCTTGCGCTCATCCCGGCCGCCCGCACGAACGGCTCCCCCGCCTGTGCTCGACGGCGACGACCTCACGGTTCTCACCGGTTGGGCTGAGGCGGTCGCCGAGGCGCTGGCGCACGACCCCGACCGGATCGCGGCCGTACTGGCCGATGCAGGCGCGGACGCTCCGTGGCGGACCGCGATGAGGCTGGCCCGGCCGAGCGCCCAACTCGGCGACGCGCTCGATTCCCTCGGCCGCTTCGCTCTGGCGAACCTGACATCGAACGGGGTGCCGCCCTACCAGGCGATGCTCGCCGCCGCGGGCGACGAGCCGGTGGACGAGACGCCGCTCGACAGGATGGTTCGCCGCGCACTGCTCTCGATGCTCGAGGAACGACAAACTCGGCGCGCAGCGCAGAGCTAATCCTCGGCGGGTTGCGGCTGCGCCGCTCGCCCCATGCGCCCGCGCAAGACGAGTGCCCAGGTGAGGGCCCCGAACGCGGCCGTCGTTGCCAGGGTGCGGACGATGTCCCAGGCGACCCAGGGGGTCACGAAGTCGTCGCGCACTTCGGCCAGGTTCTCGATCCGGGCTGGGT
>Ga0081538_10002231_pt1 | contig 19181 bp, 19 predicted proteins | sample TabmetS5T2R1_FD_71022 | JGI IMG/M metagenome (GOLD analysis project Ga0081538, IMG submission 71022) | Tabebuia heterophylla rhizosphere microbial communities from the University of Puerto Rico - S5T2R1 | ecosystem: Host-associated > Plants > Roots > Rhizosphere ... | reverse complement strand
CGGTGGCCAGCTGGAGGACTGGCGGGCCGCGATCGGCGTCGCCCGCGGCCTGGACGGCGTCGACCCGGAACGGATCGCGCTGTGGGGCTCCTCGCTGAGCGGCGGGCAGGTGGTCGCCCTCGCCGCCGACGACCCACAGATCGCCGCCCGCCGCACCTGGTGCCGGTCGTCGGCGAGCCTGGCCAGACGGCGCTGTTCACCGGCCCCGAGGTCAGGGAGGCCCTGGCGGCCAAGGGTGTGGAGGGCTCGCTGTGGCGGAATGAGTTCGCGCCCCGGTTCGTGTTCGCCCTGCCGCGCTATGCGCCCGGCAAGGCGGGGAGCGGCTGGGGATGCCGCTGCTGGTGTGCGTGGCTGATCGTGACCGCGAGACGCCGGCGGACTTCGCGGCGCGGGTGGTTGAGCGGGCCCCTCGCGGGGAGCTGCGCCGGTATCCGGCCAGCCATTTCGAGATGTACCACGGTGAGACGTTCAAGCGGGGCTCGCCGACCAGGTCGGCTTCCTCCGCAGCCACCTGCTGTCGGAGCCAGCAGATCACAGATGAGCGCCGGGACAGGAGGCGTCGTTCTTCCCCGTGATCGTCTGGCGCGACCAGGCCGAGCGCACGGCCGAGTCCCTGAGCAAGGGCAGCCGGGTCGTGGCCGTGGGCCGACTCCAGCAGCGCAGCTGGACGACCGAGGACGGCAGCGCCCGATCCGTCGTGGAGGTGGTGGCTGAGGAGCTGGGGCCAAGCCTGCGGTGGGCGACGGCGACCACGACCAGGACGACGCGGAGCCAGGCGCACGAGTGGTCCGGCACGTAGGTTCGTGCGTGGTCCTGAGCGCACGTCAGGCTTGGGTTCCTGCCAAGCTGGGTTGGTCTGCGCACCGCCACCAGGCGCCAGCTACCGCGTCTCAAGACCCGGCCGTCAGCCCCATCGGCGGCACCGAAGCCAGGTGGCGGCCTGAGACGACGCAACGCTCGCCAAGCAGCGGCACCGCTCCTAGGATGACGGCGGCATGAATGGGCTGTCGGCAGCGGGACTGGCCGACCTCGCCGGCGTGACCGAGGCCGAGGTCCGGCGGCTGGTCGATCTCGGCGTCCTGGTGGCCCGCCACGCCGTCGGCCCATTCCTGGAAACCGATGTGCAGAAGGTCCGCCTGGCGGTGGCGCGCGAGCGGGCCGGGCTGCCGATGGCGGGGATCGCGGCGGCGGTCCAGCAGGGTCGGCTGTCGTTTGCCTTCCTGGAGGCGGCCCCCTACCGGCGCTGGGCGGCGCGCTCGGCGCGGACCTACTGGCAGGTCAGCCAGGACACCGGGGTGCCGCTGGAGCTGCTCGGCAGCTTCCTGGAGGCGATGGGGTTCGCCCGGATGCCACCAGAGGAGCTGATCCGGGAGGACGAGCTGGAAGTCGTGCCGCTGCTGCAGCTCGGCCACTCCGGCGGCTTCCTGGACCAGGTCTGGTCGACCCGGCTCGGCCGTGGTTACGCCGAGGGTCTGCGTCTGATCGCCAGGGTCGAGAGGGAGGTCTGGCAGGCGCGGTTCATCGCGCCCCTGCGGGCCTCCGGGGCCGACCAGCAGACCGCCCGGGACCAGGCCTCCCAGGTGAGCGCCGACCTCAACACCACCGCCCTGATCGACCATGCGCTGCTGGCCGCCTACCGCCGCCAGCAAGAGCTGGCCTGGCTCGAGCAACTGGTCGAGGACATCGAGACGGCGCTGGACGAGGCCGGGCTGGTCGACCTGCCGGAGCGGGTCCCGGCGATGTGCTTCCTGGACCTGGTGGGCTACACCCGGCTCACCGAGGAGCACGGCGACCAGGTCGCCGCCGAGCTGGCCGAGGCCCTGGCCGTCCTGGTCGGTCGGTCCGCACGCGAGCACGGCGGGGTGCCCGTGAAGTGGCTGGGCGACGGGGTGATGGTCCACTTCCGCGAGCCCGCCGGGGCGGTGCTGGCGGCGCTTGGGATGGTGGAGCAGCTCCCGGCGGCCGGGCTGCCGCCGGCGCACGTCGGGGTGGCGGCCGGGCCGGTGGTGGTCCAGGGCGGCGACTACTTCGGCCGCACCGTCAACCTGGCCGCTCGGATCGCCGCCCATGCCAGCGCCAGCCGCGTGCTGGTGAGCGAGCGCGTGGCCGAAGCGGCGCCGCCCCAGGGGGTGGCCTTCGTCGAGCTAGGGCAGGTGCAGCTGCAGGGCATCGCCCATCCGGTACGGCTGGTGGAAGCCCGCCGGGCGTAACGTCGGACACCTCCGCCTCGTCTCGGCCAGGCCCCGCCGAACCCAGCGGGCCGAGCAGGACTCGCCGCCACCGGCGACCAGGCACGAACCTATGATCCGGACCACGAGCCGGCTCGACCGGCGATGCGACGATGCGGGACCCGGGCGAAGCATGCTGGCGTCCGCTCCGTCGTGGCCGTGCTGGTGAGGGCGCTGGGAGGAGTTTCTCTACGAACTCGAGCAGCTCGGCGTCCCGGGGGGTCTGGAGGCGCTCAGCAGGTCTCGTGCTGTCAGGCCAAGCGTCTGCGAATCACGCGCCACCGAAGGGCGACGAACGTGGGCGACGGGGGAGTGGGGGAGGGCTCCCTCCTGCACCGCGTAGCGGTAGAAACCGCCCAGGGTAGCCAGCCGCCGGGCCACGGTGGCTCGACTACGGCCGGCTTGCTCCAGGTGGCGGATATAAGCCCCGATGCGGCTTCGGTGTACACCCATCAGTCCGATGCCGACCCTGGCGCACCAGGCATGGAAGTCCCGCATGTCGGCCAGGTAGGCGGCGCGCGCGCGGTCACGGTAGCCGAGGAGGAATCGGGCGGGCAGCTGCTCATCCGGGGTACCGATCAGCGGGGTCCTCACCTGGTGTGGCACTTCCGGCGGCACAGTGGCGGCGACCAGCTCCAGCGCGTGGCCATCCCGGTCGGCGGATCCAGTGGTAGGCATTCGACCCCCTTCCAAACTGTACTACCGATTAGCGCATAATAGGCATTATGCGTGCTATGCGCAAGATGGGGGAGAGGTCATCTTCGGGGAATGGCGGCGGTCGGTGTTGCGTGGCCTGGTGATGCAGGCTCCTGGAGTGCAGCGAGGAGGGCCGCAGGGTGACCTGGCAGCATCCGGCGGCCGGCGAGCCGCTCCTGACCGTTCGGCTGGAGCTGGTGCCGGCCATCGCCGACCACGCCGAGGAGCTGACCGAGGTGTTCGGCGACGAGCGGTTGTATGCGTTCCTTGCCAGCCAGCCGACCACGACCGAGGAGTTGCGCGACCAGTTCGCCCGGCTGGCGGCCGACCGCCTGGCCGACAAGAAGGGGACCGCGCAGCGAAACTGGACGGTGCGCCGCCGCGGCGATGGCCCGGCGGTGGGCATGCTGCAGGCGGCCTTCTCCGAATCAGAGCCGCGCCGCTGAGATCGCCTGGGCAGTGGGCGTGGCCTGGCAGGGCCAGGGCATCGCCTCCGAGGCCGCCCGGGCGGTGGTCCGCTGGCTCGAGCGGCGCGGAGTGGCCACCATCACCGCCCACATCCATCCCGACCACCATGCCTCCGCCAAGGTGGAGACCCGGGCAGGCCTACAGCCCACCGGTTGGATCCCAGGGACCACCACCGTGATAGGCACCGTCCGAGGTGGCAGCTTCGCTGAGCAATGGCAGGTCGTTTGGCAGGTTCACTGAGCAATGGCAGCTTCGCTGAGCGGGGACACCCCGGCGGACAGAGAGGAGTGTAGAGCGTCAGGAAAATGTCAGTGGCCGCGCGAGCAGAATATCAGTGGAGCCTGCTGTGGCCAGCCAAGCACTGATCGTGACTGTAGCCGGACCGGCGAGGCAGAATCGGGCCTGATGGGTTCCATCGGCCCAGAGACGGATCCAACAGTTACACGAGATCGTCGCTCGGCGACTCTCGGCCGCTGAGCATGAGCGACAGGACGGTGCCGCCGGGATCTGGATCGCGCTCCTGACAGAACAGCGTGTGCGCCAGCCGGCCAAGCTCGGGCCATGATGCCCGCTGGCGCCATGCGTCCTCCAGCGCCTCTGCCAGGCCCTCCACCCGGTCGCTTCGAGCCACGAACCCGGTCTCCGACTGACGTACGAACCGCCTGTTATCCCCGACGTCCGTGACCAGGCAGGGCCGTCCGCAATACATCGCCTCCATGACGGCGATGGGCATGCCCTCCTCGCGGGAGGGGAGTAGCAGCAGCTCGTTCTGCGACCACACATCGACCATGCTGTCCTGGAACCCGGAGAAGACGACTCGGTCAGTCAGGCCGTAGTGGTGCACTAGGTCCTCCAGGTACCCGCGGCAGATGCCACGGCCAACGAACGCCAGGCGCCAGTCCCGTTGCCGCCATTGTGCTGCCGCGAACGCCTCGAGCAGCGTATCCTGCCCTTTCTGCACCGGGTTGAGCCGCCCGACGCAGGCAAACCGGGCGGTGCCGGTGGCCGGCCATGGGAGCAGGCCGGGAAGGTCGCGCCGGACGGGGCTCGGCACGATCGTCACGCGCGGGACCGGGGCGGCGAGCAGGCGCTCCAGGATGCGCTGGCTGCGCCGCGCGGGCAGCAGCACGCCGGCGGCCAGTTCCAGCACGGCCCGCGCCTGCTGACGCTCGGCGTCGGCCAGCAGATCCCGCTCGCTGACCAGTCGCACGGCGAGGAACAGCGGACAGGGTCGGGACTGGCGGACCAGCCGCAGGACCTCCGGATGCAGCAGCTCCCGAACCGATCCACCGGCATTCAGCAGGATCGCGTCCGCCGTGCCGGCGACCCGGGAGGCGGCAGCCGGCACGACCTCCGCACCAGGCCCTCGCCTCGTGGCGGACCCGGGGTTTCGGTGGAGTACCACGGCGCCGGCCTCAATCAGGCCTCGGACAGGGGCATCGCGGCGGTCGATGTCGAGTCGAGGGGTGATCCAGACCTGATGACCTGCCTCCAATGCGACCCGCGCCGTCTCGGCCCATAACTCTTCGCTGCCGCCCCAGCCGGCAACACTGGGAAGCGAGAGGATGAGTAACCGCATCAGCCGATCACCGTCTCGGCCCGCAACTGGCTGGACGTCCAGTCGATCAATTCGGCGACACCCTCGCGCGGTGGACGTCGCGGACGCCAGCCCACCGCGGCGGACAACTTCCTGTGGTCACTGATGAAGACGTCCTGGTCGGCCATGCGGCGACCTTCATAGCGCACCGGGACGGCGTGGCCGACCAGCTCCTCCAGGAGCGCCCCGAACTCGGCCCAGATGGCAAGCGAGAACGCCGCACCACCGCCGATGTTGTACACCTCGCCGGTGCCCCTTGGCCCGGTGAGGACCGCGATATATGCGTCGACCAGGTCGTCGACGTGTAGCAGATCCCGTACCTGTAGGCCGTCGCCGTAGATGATCACCTCCGAACCGACCAGCGCCGACCGGACGAACCAGCTCACCCACCCTTGACCGACCATAGCGTTCTGCCACTTGCCGTAGACACAGGAGGTCCGGAACACCGTGGTGGCGAGGCCATAGGTCTTGGCGTAGTCCCGCACATAGCAGTCGGCGGTCAGCTTCGAGCAGCCGTAGGGTGAGGCGGCGTCGGTCGGGAACGATTCGGGGATGCCGTAGGGATAGTCGGGGAGCACATAGCGGCTGCCGGTCCGCTCTGCGCGGAGCGTGCGCAGGTCACCGTAGACCTTGTTGGTCGAGGCGAAGACGACCTGGGCGGTCGGGGCGCACGCGCGGACCGCCTCGAGGACGTTCAGCGTCCCCAGGGCGTTGACATCGAAGTCCTCGACCGGGTCGATGATGGACTCGGTCACGGTCGTCTGGCCAGCGAGGTGCACGACGGCGTCGAAGGGACAGTCAGCGTCCGACAGCACGGCCGCCAGCCCGGCCTGGTCGCGAACGTCCATTCGGCGGAACACCACCGGTCGGTGGCCGTCGCTTTCGACCAGCAGCCGTAGGTTGCGTTCGCTTCCGCGCCGCGCGAGGTTGTCGAGGACGACGATCTCATGGCCGAGTCCGACGAGCCGCTGGGCAAGATTGCAGCCGATGAAGCCAGCGCCCCCGGTGATTAGCACCTTCATCGGCCGGCTCCCAGGTTCTCACCCTGGGGACGAATCGCCAGCGCTCCCTCGACCGCCACCCGCGCCGCGGCCTGCAAAGAGGCCAGCGTGTCGGCGGGGGACAGGGTGTCGTCCACGGCCACCAGGAGCGCCGCCGCCTGGAGGCCGCGGACGGTGGCGACCGCGAACAGGGTCGCTGCCTCCATCTCAGTTGCGAGGACGCCGACCGACCGCAACATCGCCCACGTGGCCGTCCACTGGGCCGCCAGCGGCAGCCCATCGGGTCGTTCGGCGTAGTAGGCATCCTTGCAATGGGTCAACCCGATGTGGAAGCGCCCACCCGACCTTTGGGCGGCGGCGACGATCTCGACGAGCAGCAGGGGGTCGGGCACGGCAGGCACCGACAGCGGGAGGTACTGGACGCTGGTGCCTTCGTCGCGGACTGCGCCGCAGGAGATGACGATCTCGCCGGGCCGCACACGCGTCTGCATCGAGCCGCATGTGCCGACGCGGATGACCTGCCGGACGCCCAGCCGCCACAGCTCTTCGACCACGATGGCGGTCGTCGGCCCGCCGATGCCGGTGGAGGCGACGAGCACCGGCTCATCGGCGTGTCGTGCCTCGACGCACACATAGCCACGACGCCGCCACGTTGGGCCGGTCGCCCCGAGCGCGTGGGCGAGTGCCGGCACCCGGTCGGGGTCGCCGGTGATGATGCAGGTGTGGGCATTGGTGGTGACGTCGCCCAGATGGGGGGTCACCGGCTGCTCCCGGTCATCTTCGCCCTCCTGGTCGTGCCGAGCCGAGGCAGTGGTCGACGGCCGCAGAGATGGCCGTCTCCAGCCGCGTCCAGGGGTACCGGGCGGCGTTCGCCAGCCCGGCCTGGACGAGGCGAGCCCGAAGGTCGCCGTCCTTCACGACCGACACCACGGCCGCCGCGATCTCGTCGGGGCGCACGTGGTGGATCCGCTCGCCCGCGCGGCCGACGCCGACGTCGCGGGCCGCCAACAGGACACCCCCGGCGCCGACGGCCTCGGCCATCACACCCTGGTCGTCGGTATGGACAACGGGCACACCGGACGCCTGCGCCTCCAGGATGACCTGTTCGATGTCGCCGCTGTGGGGGACGTTGACGATGACGTCGCAGCAGCGTATGCGGTCCACGTACGAGAGCGATGCGGGCCAGGTCCGGCCCGGATGCGAGCTGGCCGCGTCGGGCAGGGTCGCGATGCCGGTGGTGGGCACCCCTCTCCGCTCGTCGAAGGCGGCCACAGCGGGGAACGCCACGAGCCGGCCCACGCCCAGGTCCTCGGCTAGGTCGGCCAACCGCCAGTAGCGGTTCGGTTGGCAGTGCATGTACAGCCGGGGTCCGCCCAGCTCGTCCCGAATCGCCGGCAACGCCGCTACCACACGCGCGAGCTGCTTGCGTTCGGTGTTGGTCGCGAAGGCTCCGATCACCGTCGTGTCCCCCACGCCGGCTAGGGTCCGCAGGACCGAGCGGTCGGGGGTGGGGGAGAACAGGGTTCGGTCGACACCGGGAGGCGCCACCCCGAGCACCACCACCCCGTTGTCCCGGAGGTAGGCGGCGGCGGTGTGGGAGCTGGCCAGCACCGCGGTGCACTGGCGCTGCACGTCCAGGTAGTGCCGGCCGACCGGCAGGCCGTCGAACACGACGTAGGAGAGCACCGGCCCGCGCCACCCGGCGGCCCTGACGGCGCCGAGGACCTCGGCCGCGTTGTAGGCGTCCATGTTGAGGACCAGCAGGTCCGGCCGCATGACACCGAAGAACGTGGCCAGCGTGTCCGTCCAATGCCCACCTCGGTCGGCGGGCCAGATCGGGTACGGCGTCTGGCCGATGTCGGCTGGTTTCGCCTTGAGCCCGAAGCACACCGGCCGCCAGCCCGCGGCGTCGAGCGCCCCGGCCATTCGTGCCGTGGTCACCCCGAACCCGGTGGTCAGCGTCGGCGCGTCCGAGACGAACGCGATGGTCGGCAGGCCCCCGCCACGCCGAGGTCCGGGGACCCCAGTCGGGCGCGTCGGGGCGGAGCGGCTCACGGCCAGGACTCCGGGATGGCGCCGCCGGCTGCGACACCGCCATAGACCTGATAGTACAAACTGTGGACGGTGATGTTGGCGGTCACCGTGCGGGCGTCCAGCCACCGCCGGCACTGGGCGTGCGACCTGGTCACCGCTCGCGTGCCGGCAAGGGCGGCGACCGTCGAGCTGGCCTCGGCGGCGACGGTCGCGGCGTGGGTGGCGGCGAGGCGGTGCAGTGCGCCGTGCTCCAAGCCCAGTTCCTCCCCCTGGCAGACCCGCTGCCAGGTCTCTGCGGTGACCTCCAGCAGGAATGCACGGGCGGCCCGTACCTCGGCGTACGCCCGGCCGAGGAGCTCCTGGATTTGAGCGGAGTCGGCTCGACGTCGCCCGTCCGTGCCCGGCGGCTCCGCCGCCAGCCAGGCGGCGGTCTCCTGGAGGACGGCGCGGCCCAGCCCGAGGGAGACGCTTGCCATCAGGCTGGGCACGAGGGGCCGGTAACGGGTGGACCGCCGGTCCCGTCCGGTGCCGCCGCGCAGCATCCTGCGCGCCGGGAGGGCCACCTCGTTCAGCGCCAGCGCGCCGGTGCCGGTGCCGGATAGGCCGACGGGCTCCCAGCCGAACTGCACCGTGCCGGCGTGCCGCGGCACGATGCCGACCGCGGGACGCCCTGGTTCGTCGGCGATGCGGCAGCCGACGGCCACCCAGGTGGCGTGCGACAGCCCGCTGACCGGCTCCCAGCGTCCGGTGAGGCGGTACGCACCGTCCAGCCGCGTCAGCGCGCCGGCAGGCGCGCCAGCGTAGGCGACGAGCGCGTCCGGGTCCGCGTAGATCTCCCGAGCCGCCTCCGGCGTCAGCTCCGCCGCGAACATGCCTCCCACGACGCCGACGAACGACACCCACCCGAGCGTGCCGCTCAGCGCCGCCAGGTCCTCGATCAGCGCCATCGCCGCCAGGGGTTCGTGCTCGGCACCGCCCAGTTCACGCGGCAGCAGCGTTCGGAACACTCCCAGGTCGCGAAGCAGGGCAAAACAACGATCGTCGATCGCGTGCCCGCGTGCGGCCGCCTGATCCGCCTCGAGGAGGGCCAGCCGGTACCAGTCCCAGTCCGGACCCTGGGTGGCTGCCCTGGCATCGCCGGCAGGACGCTTCGTCACCGGTCGACACGCCGCCGTTGCTCGGCCGGCCCGGTACGCCGGGCCGCGTCGAGGTCACTCTTCACCATTGCGCCAACCAGCTCCTCGAAGCCCACCTGTGGCACCCAACCGAGGAGCTCATGGGCCTTGCGGGAATCACCCTTGGCCCCTCGACGGATCTGGCCCGTCACCCCGTTGATGGTTCGCACATGCCAGCGCCAGTCCGTGATCCCGGCGGCCGCAAAGGCGACGGCCGCGACCTCGCCGACCGATCGCAGCTCACCGGTTGCGATGACGAAGTCCTCGGGCCGATCGAGTTGGAGGGCGGCGTGCATGGCCACGACGAAGTCGCCCGCGTACCCCCAGTCCCGGGTGGCGTCGAGGTTGTCGAGGGTCAGGAGCTGCGTCTCGCCCATGGCGATGCGGCTCACGCCCCGCGTGATCTTCCTGACCACGAACTCGTCGTCGTGCAGGGCCGACTCGTGGTTCCCGAGAATGCCGCAGGAGACGAACAGTCCGTAGCGGCGGCGGTAGGCGTCCGCGGCAAAGTGTGCGTACGCCTTGGCAGTGCCGTACAGATTGTTGGGTCTGATCGGGGTCTCTTCGGTGAACCACTCTCCCTCGATGTCGCCGAACATCTGGGCGCTCGATGCCTGGAACACGCGCGCCCGTCCGGTCGGCGAGCCCGTCGCCGCCCGGAGCGCCTCCAAGAGGTTCACCAGCCCGACGCCGTTCACCTCCACCGCCCGGATGGGCTGCTCCCACGCCAACCGGACCGAGCTGATCCCACCGAGGTTGTAGATCTCGTCCGGCTGCGCGTACTGGATCGCCCGGACGAGCGAGGCGAAATCCGTGAGGTCACCGGTTACCACATCGACATCACCGACGAACCTGCAGATACGCTCTCGTTCCGGCGCCGACCCGTACTGCACCACCCCCACCACGCGGTAGCCGAGGCTCTTGAGGTACCTGGCCAGGTGGAGTCCATCCTGCCCGGCGGCCCCGGTGATCAGCGCCGTGGGCACCTGGCGCCCGTTTCGTGACCGTGCCGCCCGCGGTTCACCATGTCGTCTCCTGAAGGAGCTCGCGTTCGAAGAGCACCCCGAAGTCGGGGTCACTGTCGTGGGCGAGCGCTTCGGCGCTCGCGTCAAGCCCATGCCCACCCATGAGCCGGAGGTTCTGCATCGCGCCGTAGCGGACCCTGCCGGCGCCGTCCTCGCGGAGGGCCCGAACGATCTCCGATACCAGTGGAGACTCCCGCCGGGCCGTCGCGGTCTTGGCCAGCGCGGTCACGGCCTCGAACCGGACGGTCTCCAGCGGATGGCGCAGGGCAAGGTCGACCAACTCCCGGGTGCCGGCAAGGCAGTCCGCGCCGGCCTTGGCCAGCGCGCCGAAGCACCATGAGGCGGCCCGCAGGACCACGTCGTCGTCGGAGCGCAGCAGCCCTGCCACCGCCTCGGTCAGGTCGTGCGCTGTGGTTCGGCAGGCGACCTCGCCGAGGAAGTAGAGGGCGTCGCGGACCAGGTCGGGCGTGCCATCGGACAGGTCCTCGCCCAGCAGGTGCAGCGCACGCTGCCCAGCGTTCCGGTTGCCGGAGAGCCCAAGCGCGAGCGCCGCGAAGGGTCGCGCCTGCGGGTCCAAGGTGTCCACCACCGGCAGGAGCGCGGCCACGCCGACGTCGCCGAGGCGGGCCAGCGCCCACGCGCATTCGTCCCTGGCGTAGAAGGAGGGGTCGTGCAGGCCCTGCACCAGGAACCTGGCCGCGGCCGGGCTGCCGATTCGGCCGAGTGCCCCCGCCATCCGCCAGCGAACATCGAAGTCCTCGTGCTCTAGCAGCCCACGGCCGAGCGCAGGCACGGCCCGGACGGCCTCCGGCAGGTGAGCCAGGGTGGCGAGGGTCAGCCCGGCCGACATGACGTCCGGCCACGACTCGCTGCCCGACAGAAGGACGCCGATCGCGACCTCGATGCGCTCGGTATCGGACAGCTTCGACGGTGGGAGAAACTCGCGATCGTTGCGCGCGTCGTGCCCGTAGTGGTAGACGAGCGCGGTCGGCTCGAAGCGCACCCACTGGTCGCTCTCCGGCAGCAGCTGCTTGGTCCAGTGATGGTCCTCCAGTTCGAAGACCGTCTCGTCGAAGCGCCCCTTCTCCCATGAGGAGCGGGGGAAGGTCGAGTTTGCGCTCCAGAAGTCGGAGTCGCGCACCTCGGTGCGGGGTCGCAGGTCGGAGAAGATGTCCAGGTCTCGCTTGTCCAGGAACAGCGAGGTGACCGGGTAGAGCTGGGCACCATAGGTACCGAGGACACCGGAGTTGGAGGTCCAGGAGGTCAGGTTCTCCAGCCACGACCGGTTGGCGGGGATGGCGTGCGCGCTGAGGATGACTAGCGCGTCACCCGAGCAGCACTCGATCGCGCGGTTGAGGGCCGCCCCCGGCCGGTACTCGTCGATGTCAAGCACCACATCCGCGTAGCGGTCGGCGATGCGCGGCGAGTCGTCGGTGGAGCAGTTGTCGATCGCCACGACCTCGACCGGCAGGTCACAGTGCTGTTCGCGCACCGCGTGCAGCACCGTGCCCAGATATCTCGCCTCGTTGTGGAACCGTACGATGACGCTGAGCCGCTGCATGGTTCACCCCCAGGCGACGGCGGTGTGTGGGGAAAGGCCGCGCGCCACGTGACGGGCGGCGTCCTGCTCGTCCCGACGGAGTGGATGCACGAAGTACGCGTGCGGGATCGTCCTCGCCCGCTGGACGCTGGCGGCGGCGTGATAGGGGCGGTATCGGTTGACGCGGGCGAGGTGCGACGGGTAGTCGCGGACGCGCAGCCGCAGGGCGTCGGCGATCGTTGGCAGCAACACCTCCTGGAGCGAGAACGATCTGCCTGGCTGCTGGTTTCGGGCGACGAAGCGCCGCAGCTCCTCATACCACGGGCTGGTGAGGACGCAGTCGACGTACCGGGCGCTGAAGACCTGCCCCGGGGTGAAGCACCGGTTGGTGTAGTCCAGGCCGAGGATCGACAGGAGCTCAGGCAGCTCCGCCCGGAGGCTGTGGTGGGGGCGCCACCGCGAGCGCGTCGGCGTTCGTCGGGAGAACCCGGGCGCCAGGTAGTCGACCTGCCGTACGGCGCTCAGGACGAAGCGCTCGAAGCCGGGCTGCACGAAGGCCATGTCGGTCTCGGCGTTGATCACACAGCGATAGTCACGGGTGGCCGCCCACTCGAGCAGGTCCAGGAAGAACGGGGCGACCTTGGCGTACTGCAACGGCCGGCTGCTCGGCAGGATCGGCAATGCCGCCGCCGGCGTCCCTGGCCGCGGCGGCTCCCTGCCCGAGTGGTACAGGGCAAGGTCGACGCCCGGGCAGAAACGTTCGACCCCGTCGACGAGATCGCGGAGGTAGACGTCATTGCGGTGGTCGAGGATGACGATGCAGACCTTGGCCATGGCGCGCCTACCGATCGGCTGTGCCCAGGGCCGTGCGCAAGGCACCCGCCACGAACTCGAGGTCGTCGGCGGTCATCTCCGCATATGTCGGCAGCCAGAACGCCCGGCCGGCGATGGCCTCGGCAACCGGGAATCGGCGGTCTACCGGGCCGAACACGGGCTGAACCGACAGCGGTGGCCAGATGGCCCGGGCGTCCACACCCCATTCGTGCAGGTAGGCCAGCGCGGCCGAACGGTTAGGCGCGGTCACCGTGTGCAACCAGCAGGCGTAGGTGGCCCACTCGGCCACCGGCCGGGACTCGCAGGTGGTGCCGGCCAGGAGCCTGTCATAGGCACGGGAGACCTGGTTGCGGGCTGCGGTCAGCTCATCCCAACGGTCGAGCTGACCGAGCCCGACGGCCGCGGATAGGTTGGTCATCCGGTAGTTACGCCCGACCACCTCGTGGACATAAGGATGCTCCGGTCGCATTCCATGATTTGCGATGATGCGCATGCGCTCGGCGAGCTCGACCGCGTCGGTCGCCACGCAACCGCCCTCACCGGTCGCGATGGCCTTGTTGGCGTGGAAGCTGAAGATGGAGACGTGGCCCAGCGACCCGGTCGGCCGTCCCTTGTATCGGGCGCCGTGTGCCTCGGCCGCGTCCTCGATGACGGGCACGCCGAAGCCGGCCAGCGCGTCGTAGTCGGCCGGGTGGCCGAGGGCGTCGACCGCCATGATGGCTCGGGTGCGAGCGGAGAGCCGCTCGGCGACGCCGGCCGGACTGATCGTCCAGCTCGAGGGGGTGATGTCGACGAGCACCGGCGTCGCCCCCACCGCGAGCACGGAGCTGGCCGGGGCGGCGAAGGTCAGGGCGGGAACGATGACCTCGTCACCGACCCCGATGTCGAGCGCCCGCAACGCCAGCTCGAGCGCCAGAGTGCCGGTGGCGACCGCGACCACGTGCGCTCGCCCGATGCGCTCGGCGAGTCGCCGCTCGAACTCCCGCACGAAGGGCCCGGTTCCCGAGATCCAGCCGGCGTCCAGTGCCGCGTTCACATAGGCCCGCTCCCGGGCTCCGATGGTGACAGTTGACAGGGGGATGCGCCGAGCGGTACCCGGGACCGGGGGAGGGAGCTGGTCCAGGGAGGATGGTTCGTGTGCGGGCGTCTCCACCCCATGATCTGGGTCCTTGGCGCCGAGCAACCCCATCTTGGCTCCCCGCGGGTCGTCAGCGGCCGCCCCTCCGTTGCGGCAGACCGGCTTGCACGCATTGGTACGATATCAGAAATCTAAGCCTAGCTCTACCTTTTGCAACAAATAGGCCAGACCTGCCGTATACAGGCGATATGGTGCGGCCCGCGGACAATGCCAGACTGATCGTCCAGCCTGATGGTGTGATGGAGGAGAGTGACCGAGCTGCGCCGCGAGGCCTTCGGCATTGGCGTCGTCGGGTACGGCAGGGTGGCCAGCAGCTGGCAGGTGCCCGTCTACCTGCGGAGCGGCCTGAAGGTGGTGGCCATCTGCGACCGGGCCGAGGAGGCCCTACGTCGGGCGGCGGTCGACTGGCCGGCGATCCGCCGATACCGGTCCTACGACGAACTGCTGACCGATCCTGCGGTGCAGGTGGTCGACCTCGCCACACGCCCGCCTGGCCGGCTCCCTCTGATCAGTCAGGCCATCGACGCCGGACGGCATGTGCTGGCGCAGAAGCCGCTCGCATTCGCCACAGACGGCCTGGCGGAGCTATGCGAGCGGGCCGGACGCGCCGGGGTGGTCGTGGCCGTCAATCAGAACGGGCGATTCGCGCCAGCCTGGCGGCGGGCCACCGAGCTGCTCCAGGATGGAGTAGTGGGCAAGATCCGGGCGATCACCCACCTCTATGACACGATGCTGCGCTGGAAGCCGGATATAGCACGGCATGGCACCCGGCAGTTTCTCCTGTTCGACTACTCGAACCACTGGATCGACATCACCGGGTACTGGCTCCGGCCAGACCCGGTGGTCGCGGTCCAGGCGATGGACTACGACACCGTCCGCCACCGGGACGGGAGCGTCCAGCAGACCATGTGGATCTCAATGGAGACCGAGTCCGGCGCCAGCGCCGTCATCCGCGGCGCTGCGGCGGGCGTGAGCCACGCCGGTCACCAATTCCTCATCCAGGGTGACGCCGGCACGCTGCGCGGCCGCGTCGACAGCGCCGACGGTGAGGAGTTGGAGTGGGACGACGGTGGGTTCCGGAAGCCCATTGCGCTGCAGGGCGAATGGTTCCCGGACGGCTTTCTTGCCTCCATGTGCGAGCTGCTGGAGGCCATCGATAGCCGCCGCCCACCCGTCCACAGTCTGTCCGACAACCTGCGCACCGTGGCCCTGGTCGCCGCAATCTGCGCTTCCGCGCAGGCCGGCGGCCGGCGGGTCGACCCGCGCTCGCCAGCGGGATGGCCGAGCCGTGCCTGAATCCCCATTCGTCACCGTCTTCACCATGACCTTCAATCAACGAGCGAAGGTGCTGCTGCTCGCCGACGACCTTGCTCGGCAGCGCTATCCGACCGACCGCTTCGAGCTTGTAGTGCTCGACGACGGCAGCACCGACGGCACGAGCGACGCGTTGCACCTGGTCACCCCGGAACTGCCCTACGACCTCAGGGTGCTGCGCCGGGAGCGCGAGGGCGACTACCTGAGCGCCAAGCGCTGGAACGAATGCATCGCAACCGCCGCGCCGACGCACCAGGTGCTCATCCAGGTCGATGACGTGCGGGTTCGGCCGGACTTCGTCGACCGACATGTGCGCTGGCACAGTGGGGGACAGCTGACCCTGGTGACCGGGGCCAAGTTCGAGGGTGACCGGGAGACCTGGGATCCAGCGAGCTGCCGGCGCGCCCGCCTGGCCGGCGCCGACGGGTCGGCCCGCGAGTTGACAGCGTGGACGGCGGTCTGGGGGGCGAGCCTCAGCTATCCCCGGGCGCTTGTCGCAGCGCTTTGGCGGGGGCCGTTCGAGCGGCCCTTCGACGAGCGGATGACCGGCTGGGGCTTCCATGAGATCGAGTTCGCCTACCGCGCCGTCCGAGCGGGGGCCCGAGTCGTATACGACCCGGCGGCCGGGGTGTTCCATCAGAACCACACGCCACGCAACGACCGAGGCCGCGGCATCGATCACGATCGCCACAAGGCGCTCGACGGCGCACGGAACGAGGAGTACGTGCGGTCCAAGCACGGGTTGACCGCGCTGCCCCGGTGGTGAGCTGGCCGGCCGCGGACACGGTGGACGGTCACGCGGTGCGATCGAACGCCCAGATCGTCGTCGCCGTGCCGAGTAGCCGAATCCGAAACCGGTCCCGCAGGCGCAGCGATCCCGGGACCACGGCGCGTGGCAGCTGTGGAACGAGCAGGATCACCCGGCCGCCCGGGCGCGTCACCCTGGCCATCTCTTCGAGCACCGACCGCAGCCAGGTGTGCCTGTCTCCCTGAATGCTGTACTGCTGCCCGAATGGCAGATTGGACACGCACGCCCCGACACTCTGGTCGGGCAGCTCCAAGCTGCGGGCATCACCCACCCAAACCTCGGCGTCAGGAGCGTTCCGGCGGGCAGCCCTCACGGCGTCAGGGTCGATGTCGAGACCTCGCGCCTCCCAACCGGCCGCGAATGCTTCACGAAGGATGGTTCCCGAGCCGCAGCAGGGGTCGAGGGCCACGCCACCCGGTTCGCCCGCAAGCAGCACCATGGTCCGTGCAACCGTCGGCCGAAGCGCGCCCTGGCGCTCCACGACACGGCCGTCGTGCTGGCGCATCCGCTCGTCGGAGAGCCGAAGCCCGGCGACGAACCGGCCCTGCGCGTACTCGCTGACCCACACCTCGATCTGCGCTGGGTCCTCGACCCGCCACCGGGGCCGATCCAGCTGAATCGCCCTGGTCAGCTGGCGGCGCAGATCGGTGCGGAGGAAGGAACGCTCCTGCAGGACCCGGGCGATCACCCGGAACGTCATGGTCCTCGCGAGCGGACGGACCTCCTCGGCCCAGACCGACAACGCTCGCTGGACGCGCTCCGGCCGCCAGAGCCGACCAGCGATCCAGCCGGCCCTGTCACCTTCAGCCCGAAGCGTGCGGCCCACCTCGACGAACATGTCCTCGGCGAGGCCCAGATCGACGACGGCCGACCGGCTCTCGCGCGCCGTCTCGAACAGGACCACATCCGACCGCCCATCGAAGCCGGAGTCCCGCACCACGATGCCGGGTAACCGGCGCAGCTTGCGGCTGACCATCTGGCCCAGTCCTGGCACCACGGTCACGAACATCCGGGTCCTACCGGGCTGTACCGTACGGTCGCGGTCTGAGCCTGCCGGTACTGGCGATCGGGAACGGGAGCGGGTTCGTCTCGTCACCGGCTTGTCCGGGTCCTTCTTGCTCTCTCATCGGTCAATGCCATAGCGAACCCATTGCACCACGCCGCAGCCGTAAGCTACTCACAACGCTCTACACCCCCGTAGAGCGCAGAGAGAATGTCAGTGCCTGCGCAGGGCAAGTGTCCAGCCGGTCATCGCTGGGTCGAGCCGACAGTAGTATCGCCGGCCTGGTGGCTGGGGGCGCAGTGACATCTCTGCGCTCCGTACTGAGTGTAGTGCGTCAGGGAAGTGCCAGTACATGCGCAAGCAGAATGTCAGTGGGCCTTGCTGTAGCAGCTGACCACTCTGCGTGACGCCGCTCGATCGAGCTATGGCCAACGGCTGAGTGGAGCGCGAGCCCGTTGACTAGCTCGAACACCCGTTCGATAATGGCGGACGGCTAAGCCGACGAATCGCTCAACCGAGGAGGCGGTTGGGCCGCATGGCCACTTCTGACGCCGCCGAGCCGCAGGGCGGGTGCCTGCGCTCGGATCTGCCTCGGGCCCTGTGGCCGCTGACAGCCTCATCGCGTATCCACTGCGCCATCCACTGACACGAGGCTGCGCATCCCACTACATTCTGGCTGCGCTCCACAGCTGGGCCCGGCGGACAGAGGAGGGGCTGTGGCGAGTAGTTAACATAACGGAGGATATGGGCGACGTGCGACAGGGGCAATGTCACCCTTTAGCAGCTTTGCGTTCGCGATAGGATCGCTGGTTGGCCGCATTGCATGCTCGGCAGATCCGTGCGCCTGTCCGCGGGTCGATCCGAAGATTGGCGCCGGATAGCGGATGCCCGCGATTACAGTGTGGCTTGGCCGTGAAGGCCATGTTCTCCGCATGGGTGACAGCCATAAGGTGGTCCGGATTCCAGCAGGCATGGACGCCACATAGGTGATGTAGCTCCAAGCCATCGGGAATCGGGCCTCGCAACCAGGTCCAGCCCAGCCGTTGGGTAGATCCCTCCGGACCCTTGTCGAGGCGGCCATAAGGGTTCGCTGGCCCGGAGAACAGCCAGCAGCTTCCCAGCTCAGGATGCGTTGGGCCAAGGACAGTGCGTTCGAGCAATCGCTCCAAACCGGTTAGTCGACCCAATCCTCCCCTCAATCGTTCAGGACGACCCGGCAGTCCGAGATCGTTCGCACGGCTGCGCTTCGCCGCCTCCCGGAACTGTCGCTGGCTCTCGCGGACGCATGACCGACAGACCCGCGCCTTCGTCCGCGGGTCGATTCTGAGGTTCTCACCCGATAGGGGGTGGCCGTGCTTACAGTGCGTCTTGCGAAGATGCCGTTGATTCTGGGCGTGGGTCACCAGCTCGAGGTGGTCGGGATTCCAGCACGCGTAGACGCCGCAACGGTGATGCAGCTCCATCCCTTGAGGAATGGGACCGCGTAGCAGCTTCCAGCCGAGCCGGTGGGTGTAGGAGTCCTGTGCCTTGGCGATCCGACCATATGGGGTCGCCGTTCCCGTAAAGCGCCAACAGGCACCAAGCTCCGGATGGGTCGGCCCGAGAACCGTGCGGTCAATCAGGCGCTCAAGCTCGGAGCGGCGGTACCTGGGTCGGCGCGCTTGGTCGTGAGCAGACTCATTCATGCAGGTAGTGAGCTTACGACTCGATCATGACAGTCTGGGAAGCCCCGTCCACAGGCGCCGCACACGGTCGCTCACACGCTCGGCTCAGATGCTGCTGGCGGGAACGGCGTCGCCGGGCGTGGCTTGTCTTGCCGGCGGTGGCGGGCTGGATGAGGATGTGGACAGGAGGGTTTCGTGACGCTGAGCATCCGCCTGCTGGGGCCGCCGGCGCTGGAGCGCGACGGGCGGTTGGTCGCGGCGCCGCGTGGGCGGAAGGCGTGGGCGGTGCTGGCGTACCTGCTGCTGGCTGAGCGGCCGCCTGGGCGGCGGCAGCTGGCGGAGCTGTTGTTCGGCGATGCGGACGACCCGTTGGGCGCGTTGCGGTGGACGCTGGCCGAGCTGCGGCGGGCGCTTGGGGCGCCGGAGCTGTTCGGGGGCGATCCGGTCGCCACCGCGCTGGGGCCTGGGCTGGAGGTCGATGTCCGGGCGCTGACCCAAGAATCGGATGAAGCGGACAATTTGCCGCTGCTGCTGGATCTGCGGGGCGAGCTGCTGGAGGGGCTCGGCGTCGCGGCCAGCCCGGCGTTCGAGTCGTGGTTGGTGGTGGAGCGGCACCGGGTGGCCGGGATGGTCGAGGCTCCGCGGCGGCCGGGGGG
>Ga0081538_10002230_pt1 | contig 19192 bp, 19 predicted proteins | sample TabmetS5T2R1_FD_71022 | JGI IMG/M metagenome (GOLD analysis project Ga0081538, IMG submission 71022) | Tabebuia heterophylla rhizosphere microbial communities from the University of Puerto Rico - S5T2R1 | ecosystem: Host-associated > Plants > Roots > Rhizosphere ... | reverse complement strand
GACCTCATCCGCACCTTCAATTGCGGCATCGGCATGGTGGTGGTGGTCGCGCCCGAAGTGGAGGCGCGCGTCACGCAGACCTTCAAGGACAAGGGCGAAACGGTCCATCGCATCGGCAGCATCGTGAAGCGCGCGGACGGCGCCGACGGCTGCGTCGTGCGCAACACCGACCGCTGGTAGACGCTGCCATGGCCGCGCCGCTCAGAGTGGCTGTGCTGATCTCCGGCCGCGGCTCCAACCTGCAAGCCCTGATCGATGCCTTTGGCCCGAAGGTGGCGGACAGCCCGGTGAAGATCGCGCTGGTGCTGTCCAACCGGCCCGACGCGCCGGGTCTGGAGCGCGCCGCCAAGGCCGGGCTCAAGACCGAGATCGTCGACCACAAGGCGTTCCAGGTCCGCGAGGATTTCGACGTCGCAATGGATCGCGAGATCCGCGCCGCCGGTGCCGAGTTCGTGGTGCTGGCCGGCTTCATGCGCCTGCTCACGCCGCAGTTCGTGACGACGTGGAAGGACAAGCTGATCAACATCCACCCTGCTCTGCTGCCCGCGTTTCCGGGCCTCCATACGCACAAACGTGCGCTAGAGGCAGGTGTCCGTTTCCACGGCGCCACGGTCCATTTCGTGCGAAACGAGACCGATACCGGCCCGATCGTCGCGCAGAGCCTCGTGGCGGTTCGCCCCGACGACACCGAAGCGTCGCTCGGGGCGCGTGTCCTGGAGACCGAGCATCGCCTTTATCCGCTCGCACTGCGTCTGATTGCGCAGGGCCAGGTGCGCGTGGAAGAAGAACGCGCCATCGTGAGCAGCGATGCCAGGTATCCGGACAACGTGCTGCTCAATCCGATGCCGCAGATGGCGTGATGACGCCGCCACGCATCGCGCTGGCGCTTGCTGCTGCATTCCTCGGCGCGTGCGGCGAAGCTCCCCAGATCACCCACTATGTCCTCGCCCTGAGTTGGCAGCCCGCCTTCTGCGAGCTCAACGCGCGCAAGCCGGAATGCCGCGCCCTCGATCCCAGCGACTTCGCGGCTACGCATCTGACAGTGCATGGCCTGTGGCCCAATGATCGCCCGAATGCCGGCCCCAGCTATTGCGGCGTCGACGAAGAGACCAGGGCGCTCGACGAGCCGAAGAGCTGGTGCGAGCTGCCCGAGCCTGAAATGTCGGGCAAGACCCGCGCTCACCTGGCGCAGGCAATGCCCGGTGTCCTGTCGTGCCTGGACCGGCATGAGTGGATCAAGCACGGCACCTGCGCCGGGACCGGTGCCGAACGCTATTTCGGGGAGACGTTGCGCCTCGCTGCGGCGGTGCAGGCGACTGCGTTTGCCCAGGCCATCTCCGCCAACGTCGGGCGCGAGGTCACGCCCGAGCAGCTGATCCGTGCGTTCGAAGCGAGCTACGGCGCGGGCTCCGGCAAGGCTCTGACCCTGGTCTGCTCGGACCGCGGCGATCTGTCGGAAATCCGCCTCGCCCTGCAAGCCAGCGCGCTCGAGGGCGAGCTCGACGGCGGGGACCTCTATTTCGACGGCCCCGCGCCCGAATCCAGGTGTCCCAAGACCATGCGAATCGACGCCGCAGGGCCGTAGCCGCGGTCTTGCGAACGGCCGCGCCCTCGGCTAAGAAACCCGCCTGTCAAAACCACTTTTTGCGGAGCTTGCCTCATGGCCGCCAGAGAACAGGATGAGCTTCTTGCCAGCCGCCAGGAAGGCTGGAGGGGTTTTTCGAAGTTCCTCTTCTGGGGCACGATTCATGCCGCCGTCATCACGCTGATCGCCACCCTGTTCTATATCTACGGGCCGTCGATCGGCCTGACGATCTTTTCGGTCCTGCTGGTGATGGCGAACATTTTCATCACCGCGATCGCCCTCCTGCGCTCTTAGGTCGCAGGCCAGCCAACAAAGCAAAAACGGCGCCGGATTGCTCCGGCGCCGTTTGTCGTTTTCAGGGTTGAGCGATCTTAGCCGACCAGCTCGATCCCGCTGAAGAAGAATCCGATCTCGATCTTGGCGTTGTCGGTCGAATCCGAGCCGTGCACCGAGTTGGCTTCGATCGATTCCGCGAAATCCTTGCGGATGGTGCCCGGGGCGGCGTTGGCCGGATTGGTGGCGCCCATCACTTCGCGATACTTGGCGACGGCGTTCTCGCCTTCCAGCGCCTGCACGACCACCGGGCCGGAGGTCATGAACTTGCACAGGTCGTTGTAGAACGGGCGCTCCTTGTGCACCTCGTAGAACTTCTGCGCCTGGGCGGTGCTCAGCCACAGCCGCTTCTGGGCGATGATCCGGAGGCCCGCTTCCTCGATCCGGGCGTTGATCTTGCCGGTCAGATTGCGGCGCGTTGCGTCCGGCTTGATGATCGACAAGGTCCGTTCTTTGGCCATTTCTTGCTCCTGTTGGCGAAACTGGCGCGGGGTTATATACAGTCCGCCGCTGAGCCGCAACGCCGCATCTTGCGTGGCGAAAACGCCCTGAAATCAAGTCATTGTGCCATGTTAACGATCACCGACCTGACCTGCCGCATCGCCGGGCGCCCGCTTCTGGAGGGCGCCAGCATGACGTTGCCTGCCGGTCACAAGGCCGGGCTGATCGGCCGCAACGGTACCGGCAAGACGACCTTGCTCAAGCTGATCGCCGGCGACCTCCACGCCGACACGGGGGAGATTCGCCTGCCCAACGGCACCCGCGTCGGCCGCATCGCGCAGGAAGCGCCCGACGGGCCGCAGAGCCTGCTGGACACCGTGCTGGCCGCCGACACCGAGCGGCAGAGCCTGCTGGACGAGGCCGAGCACGCCACCGACGGGCACCGCATCGCCGACATCCACACCCGCCTGCACGAGCTGGAGGCGCATTCGGCGCCGGCGCGCGCGGGCGCCATCCTGCATGGCCTCGGCTTCGACGCCGAGGCGCAGCAGCGTCCGTGCAGCGACTTCTCCGGCGGCTGGCGCATGCGCGTCGCGCTGGCGGCCCTGTTGTTCCAGGCGCCGGACCTGCTGCTGCTGGACGAGCCGACCAATCATCTCGATCTCGAAGCGACGTTGTGGCTCGAGGATTTCCTCAAGCGCTATCCGCACACCGTGCTGCTGGTCAGCCACGACCGCGACCTCTTGAACCGCGCGGTCGACAAGATCGTGCATCTGCATGACCGCAAGCTCACGGTCTATACCGGCGGCTACGACGATTTCGAGCATGCACGCAGTGAGCGTCTCGCGCTGCAAGCGGCAGCCAAGGCCAAGCAGGATGCGCAGCGCAAGCACATGCAGGCCTTCATCGACCGCTTCCGCTACAAGGCCAGCAAGGCGCGCCAGGCGCAGTCGCGCCTCAAGGCGCTCGCCAAGATGGAGCCGATCGCCGCGGTGATCGAGGAGCGCGGCATTGAGTTCCATTTCCCCGAACCGGAGGAGCTGGCGCCGCCGTTGATCGTGATGGACGACGTCGCGGTCGGCTACGAGCCGGGCAAGCCGGTCCTGCACAAGGTCAACCTGCGCCTCGATCCCGACGAACGCATCGCGCTGCTCGGCGCCAACGGCAACGGCAAGTCGACCATGGCCAAGCTGCTGGCCGGCCGGTTGCAGGCAATGCATGGCGAGATCCGCCGTTCGCGCAAGCTCAAGGTCGGCTATTTCGCGCAGCACCAGACCGATGAGCTGGACCTCGACGCGACTCCCCTGCTCTCCATGGAGCGCGTCGCGCCCAAGCTGCATCCGGAGAAATGCCGCGCGCACCTGGCGCAGTTCGGCCTCGACGTGATGCGCGCCAACACCAAGGTCGGCAGCCTCTCCGGCGGCGAGAAGGCGCGCCTGCTGCTGGCGCTGATGAGCCACGGCGCGCCCAACATCCTGCTGCTCGACGAGCCGTCGAACCATCTCGACATCGATTCCCGTCAGGCGCTGGTGCAGGCGATCAACGAGTTCGCCGGCGCCGTCGTCCTCATCAGCCACGATCCGCATCTGATCGAGCTGACGGTCGACCGCTTCTGGCTGGTAAAGGACGGTCTGTGCCGTCAGTTCGACGGCGACCTCGCCGACTATCGCGACCTGGTGCTGGCCGAAGACCGTGCCGGCGCCGATCGCGGCTCGCGCTATCGCGGCGGCGATGAGGATCGCAAGTCCAACCGACGGGAACCCGAAGAACGAAAGCAATCGCGCCGCAATGCGACCGCCGCTCAGCAAGGCGATCTGAAGCGCCAGCTCGAGCAATCGGCGCTGGCGGTCGACAAACTGTCACAAGCGCTGGCACTGATCGAAAAGAAGCTGGCCGATCCGGCGCTCTACAACGAGAACCCGGACACCATCGCCGAGTGGCAGCGCAAGCATGCCGATGTCGCGAAGCGCCTCTCCGACGCAGAAGACGCGTGGCTGAAGGCGCAATCCTCATTCGACCAGGCCAGCGCCTAGGACTAGTTGCTCGTTGCCACGAGTCGCATGTGCGTGGCACGTTCTGCGTTCCGCGTGGGGACGCGACGATGCCACTGCTGTCCGCCGATTCCGACAACGCCGCGATCTTCGAAGGTCTGCCGGCCGATCTGCGCGCGCTGTTCGACTATTGGCGCGCGAAGCGTGCCGGCCGCAAGATGCCGTCGCGCTCCGATCTCGACCCCGCCGACATCAAGACCCACCTGCCGAGCATGATCCTGGTCGACGTGCTGTATGACGTGTCCGGCAAGGCCGACTTCGTCTATCGCCTGCTCGGCACGCACGAGGTCGAGGTGCGCGGCGAGAATCCCGTCGGCAAGCGCGTCGCCGACGCCTATTTCGGCCCGACACAGGAGAACGTGCTGGGCTGCTATCAGTCCGTCGTCGATCGTCGCGAGCCCTATCTGGACGACGATTACTATCTGCGCGACGGCGATTACTTCGCGGATGAAGCCAACATCTTTCTGCCGCTGTCCAGCGATGGCGAGCACGTCAACATGATCCTGGTGTATACGGCTTACCGGCGGGTCCGCTGACCCGGCTTGCCGCCGTTCTTGCGCGCTGGCAAGCTTGGCTCTCCCTAAGCAGAGCTGACCATGCCGCTGCTGTCGCCCGCTGACGATCGCCCAGAGCTGCCGGCCGACGCCCAGGTCGGCGCCTTGGCCGGCGCGCCGCCCGACCTGCTGGAGATGTACGCCTATTGGCAGCGCAAGCGCGGCGCGCGTGCGATGCCGGCGCGGGCCGACATCGAGCCGCCTGAGATCAAGCGCCTGCTGCCCGGGATGCTGCTGGTCGACGTGAGGCCGTCGCCCGATGGCGCGCTCGACTTCGTCTATCGCCTGGTCGGCACCCGCGAGGTCGACATGCGCGGCCACGATCCGACCGGCAAGCGCGTGGCCGAGGCCTATTACGGCAAGTCGGCTGACGTGGTGACCGCCTGCTATCGCCGCGTGGTGGAGACCGGCCAGCCCTTCCTGGACGAGGACTGCTTCCACCTGCCCGGGCAGGAATGGTCGCCCTCCGCCACCATCTATCTGCCGCTCTCCAGCGATGGCGCGCAGGTCACCATGATCCTGGTCTATTCCTCGTTCCGCTGGATCGCCGGCGGCTGGTCGCCGGACGTCGATCAGTGAATGCCGGGTTGAAAGCCCGGCCTTCCATCACAAAATAACCCTGACACCGCCGTGGCCAGCGTGCGCGGCAACAATCAACCCCTAGAAACATTGCATCGCAGGAAGGATTCGATGACCCAAGCCGCATCCGTCGGGCTTCAGTGCCCCGTCTGTAAGGTCGATCTGGTCATGACCGAGCGCAAGGACGTCGAGATCGACTATTGCCCGAAATGCCGCGGTGTCTGGCTGGACCGCGGCGAGCTCGACAAGATCATCGAAAAGAGCGCCGCCCACGAGGCCCAGCAGCGCCCCGCGACGCCGCAGCCCCAAGCCCAGCCTCACCCGCAAGCCCAGCCCTACCCGCAGCAGCATCCCGGCTACGCTGGATACGGTGAGCGTGGCGAATACGGCGAGCGCGGGGAGTACGGCGAACGCGGCGAATATGGCGAGCGCGGCTACGGCTACCGCGGGCATCGTCGCAAGTCGTGGCTGGAAGAGATCTTCGACTGAGGCCGTTTGACGAAAGCCCGCCCGTATTACTCCGTCATCCCAAGGCTTGGCCTTGGGATCCGCGAGTTTGCCTGAATCGACTCAGTTTCGGCTTGAGAAACTCGTGGATGGCAAGGCCAAGCCTTGCCATGACGGAATGAGTGAACGAGTCCACTCGGCCACGACAAAGATCAGCTATTCGCTCCGCGCCTTCTCTTCCCACTTACCCGCCGGCGATTGCTGGTAATAGACCAGCTTGTGCCCTGCGTCCTTGTAGCTCTTCCAGCGTTCGCGCGCGGCGGTGACGGCCATCTCGTCGTTGCCGTCGAACATCTCGCACACCAGCGGGAAGTCGCCGCAATCGGCGCGGGTCGCGCCGTCGCACAGGATCAGCAGCTTCGCCGCGTTCGGATTCTCAGCTTCTGCGGTGAGATAGATCGGCTGCTCCGCCGCTGCGCCGTCCTTGGCCGTGCCATGCGGCAGGAAGCTGTCCGGCTTGTAAGTCCACAGATGCGACGCCAGCGCTTCGGCGCGCTCGCTGGAGCCAGTCATGACGAGAATCCGATCGCCCCGCCCGTAGGCGCGCTCGAGGATCACCGGCAAGGTGTCCTCGAGGCTCGCGCGCTGCAGGTGGTAGAAACGGACCTCCGTCATCAAGCCTCTTCGTAGTGCGTCGCGACCAGGTGGTCGAGCAGCCGCACGCCGTAACCGGTGGCGCCGCGCGGCGAGGTAGGGCTGTCCTTGTCGGCCCAGGCCATGCCGGCGATGTCGAGGTGCGACCAGATGGTGCCTTTCTGCACGAAGCGCTGCAGGAACTCGGCGGCGGTGATGCTGCCGGCGTTGCGGCTGCCGCTGATGTTCTTCACGTCGGCGGCCGGCGAATCCATCATCTTGTTGTAGGCGGGCGCCAGCGGCATCCGCCACAGCAGCTCGCCGGTGGCCTTGCCGCTGCTCTCGAGCTGCCTGGCGAGGTCGTCGTCGTTGGCATACATGCCGCCATAGATGTTGCCGAGCGCGATCAGGATGGCGCCGGTCAGGGTCGCGAGGTCGATCATCACCTTCGGCTTGAAGGTCTCCTGGCAGTACCACATCGCATCGGCCAGCACGAGGCGGCCTTCCGCGTCGGTGTTCAGCACTTCGATGGTCTGGCCCGACATCGAGGTGACGATGTCGCCCGGCCGCTGCGCCGTGCCCGACGGCATGTTCTCCACCAGGCCCACCACGCCGACGGCGTTGACCTTGGCCTTGCGCGAGGCCAGCGCGCGCATGGTGCCGATGACGGCGGCCGATCCCGCCATGTCCCACTTCATGTCTTCCATGCCGGCGGCCGGCTTGATCGAGATGCCGCCGGTGTCGAAGGTGACGCCCTTGCCGACGAAGGCGATCGGCTTGTCCTTCGCGTTGCCGCCGTTCCACTGCATGGTGACGAGCTGGCTTTCGCGGCTGCTGCCCTGGCCGACGCCGAGCAGCGCGCCCATGCCGAGCTTGGTCATCTCCTTGACGCCCAGCACCTTCACCTCGACGCCGAGCTCGGCGAGCTTCTTCGCCTCTGCCGCCAGGGTCTCGGGATAGATGACGTTGGCCGGCTCGCTGACCAGGTCGCGCGTGAAGTTCACCGCATCGACCACCTTGTCCATCGGGCCGAAGGCGCGCTTGGCATCGGCGGTGTCCGCCACCAGCACGCTGAAATGCTTGAGGCTCGGCTTCTGCTCCGGCTTCTCCTTGGTCTTGTATTTGTCGAAGCGATAGAAGCGCAGCCGCGCGCCGTAGGCGACGTTGGCGGCGAACTCGGCCTCGTCCAGCTTCATGTCGCCGACCTGCTCGATCCAGACCGAGACGTCCTTCTCGCCGGTGCCGCCCAGCGCGGCGACCAGCCGGCCGCCCAGCGATTGCGCCGCCAGCGCGTCGTATTTGGCCGGCGTGCCGATGCCGGCGACGATGATGCGCGCGACGTCGACTCCGGCCGGCGCCAGCAGCGTCAGGAACTCCTCCGCGCCGCCCTTGAACCGGCTGGCCTCGAGCGCGCGGGTGATCGCGCCCTTGGTCGCCTTGTCGAGCTGGCCGGCGAGCTTGCCCAGCTTGCGGCCGTCGGCGGCCAATGCGACCAGCGTCCCGGACGCCGGAATCTCGGGTTTAGCGAACGCGACTTTCATGGAATGACCTCTTGAACGCTCTGAAAACTGTGGGCCGACCGGCCGCGCGGAGAAGGGCAGCGGAATGGCTTCGGGCCCAAAGTCTTTGCAGGCTTTCCGGCCGGTGTCCAGCCTCTCTCCGGCCGCCTGCGACGAGTCGCCGAAATTTGGCTAACGCCATGAAAAATGTAGACGATTGCCCGCAACATGATAGGTTAGCGCGGCCTTCGCGGGGGCAAAACGAGGCCGGCTGCCAAGCCGGACGAGGAGCCTGTCAAACGGGCTTCGAGGACAGGGTATTGGGCGTGCGTACCGGGGGAGTGATCGTTTCATCGTGGCGACGAATCGGCGCAGACTGACCGAGACCATTTTCAGCGGGCTGCTGTCGGTGCTGTGTGCCGGCCTGGTCGCTTGGCCGCTGCCGGCAGTCGCCGAGGTCGATGACTCGGGCGACGAGCTCGAGAGCGAATTCCATCCCCCCGCTGCCCTGCAGGGTGTCATTCCTCCGGATGGCGAGCTGAGGAGCCAGTTCAGGCCCCCGGCGGCCGAGCTCGAAAGCCAGTTCAATCCCGGCGCCTTCATGGTGCGCCCGCGCCCGGCGCAGCAGCCCGAGGGGCCGGTGGAACCGCCGGACACCCCCGACACCATCAGGATGATCGCCGACCAGGTCGGTCACGACGAGAACCTTGGCATCTTCGTCGCGCGCGGCAACGTCGAGATCCTGCGCGAAGATAAGATCGTGAAGGCCGACGTCGTCACCTACAACGAGCGCACCAAGCGCATCACCGCCTCCGGCAATGTCCAGCTGCTGGAGCCGGACGGCGACACGCAGTTCGCGACCTATGCCGACGTCACCGACGACGTGAAGGAAGGCATCCTCTACGACTTCCGCATGCTGATGAAGGACAATGCGCGGCTGGCGGCGAACCGCGCCTATCGCGTCGAGCAGGACACCAAGGAGATCCTGCGCAAGGGCGTCTACACGCCGTGCGCACAGTGCGCGGAAGATCCCTCGCGCGCGCCGCTGTGGCAGATCAAGGCCTATTCGGCGATCCGCGACAAGGTCGAGAAGACCGTCACCTATCACGACGCCTGGCTGGAGATGTTCGGGGTGCCGGTGCTCTATACGCCCTGGTTCCGGCATCCGGATTTCGACGTCGACCGCCAGAGCGGCATGCTGACGCCGGAGCTCCACTACTCGAGCGCCAACGGCCTGCAGATCGCGACGCCATATTTCTATGTGCTGGCGCCCGACAAGGACATGACCTTCACGCCGATCGCCCGCTTCGGCGGCGACCTGCAGGAGCATCCCGGCGGTGTGCTCGATATCGAGTACCGGCAACGCATCGTCGATGGCCGGTTCAGGATCGAAGGTTCCGGCACGGTCGAGGATCGCGAGACCAACGAACCGAATGACGAGGACCGCCACGAGCTGACCGACCAGTTCCGCGGCCATATCGAGGGCGACGGCCTGTTCGACATCGACGAGAACTGGCGCGCCGGCTTCGACTTCAAGGCGACCAGCGACAAGAAGTACCTGAAGCGCTGGCATCTCGGCTCGCGCGACATCCTGACCCAGACGGCTTATGCCGAGGGGTTCTTCGGCCGCTCCTATGCCGAGGCGCGCGGCTATTCGTTCCAGAGCACGGAGCGCGGCCTGCAGACCGACCAGCTGCCGATCGTCGCGCCGATGCTGGACTATCGCTTCATGAGCGAGCCCGGTGTTGCGGGCGCCTATTGGGGCCTGGATGCCAATTTCATGAACCTGCGCCGGCTCGACGGCCGCGAGGTCGTGCGCATTGCCGCCAATCCCTATTGGACGCTGCCCTATACCAGCTCGATCGGCGACATCTACCGGCTGACCCTGGAGATGCCGACCACCATCCACAAGACGCACCATGTGGATCCCAACAGCGATGACCGCGATCCGGCCGCTGACGTCGACGATTTCGACGGCACCGTGTTCCGCATCCTGCCCAAGGCGAGCTTCGACTGGAGCTATCCGCTTGTTCGCCCGAACCCGGTCTTCACCCAGGTGATCGAGCCGATGTTCCAGGTGGTGGCCTCGCCCGACAGCGGCAACACCGGCGAGATCCCGAACGAGGACAGCCGCGCCTTCGAGCTGGACGATACCAACCTGTTCTTGCCGGACCGCTTCCCGGGCCTGGACCGCAAGGATACCGGCTCCCGCATGACCTACGGCACGAACTGGTCGGCCTACCTGCCCCAGGGCAGCTATATCAATGCATTCCTGGGCCAGAGCTTCCAGTTCGACCATGACGACAATGACGAGTTCCGGACCGGCACCGGCATCGATGACGACTTGACCGACGTGGTCGGACGCTTCCAGTTCCGGCCCATACCGGGCCTCGACCTCAGCTATCGCTACCGGTTCGACGTGGCGGATGCGACCTTCCAGCGCCACGAAGCGCGCGCCAGCTACGGCAACGAGTATTTCGTCACCTCCGGTTCCTATGCGTTCATCGCCGCCGACGGCGTCGAGTTCGCGGATCGCGAACAATTGAGCGGCTATATCAGCGCCAACCTATCCGACTACTGGTCGGTCAACACCCAATCGTCCTATGATCTGGAGGACGATCGCCTGCTGTCGGTCGGCGGCGGCTTCCGGTATCTCGACGAATGTTTCGACCTGAACATCGGCGCGACCTATGTGCCGGCAGGCGAGACCGAAGACACCGAGGGTGACTTCAATGCCACGGTTACGCTGACCTTCCGGAACCTGGGCGGGCTCGACATACCCTACTGAGTTAGACGTACGATGCTGATGCCGAATTCGAAGATTGCGAAGCCGCTGCGCCATGCGGCGCTCTGCCTCACGCTGCTGACCGCGCTGTTCGCCGGCAGCCTCACCGTGCCGGTCTCGGCCCAGGACACGCTGCGCATCGCCGCCGTGGTCAACGACGACATCATCAGCGAGCTCGACGTTTTCATGCGCCTCCGGATGGCCATGCTGTCGGCCAAGCTGGAGGACAACGAGGAGACCCGCAGGCGCTTGCTGCCGCAGGTCCTGCGCAACCTGATCGACGACCGGCTGAAGATGCAGGAGGCCAAGCGCACCGGCGTCAAGGTCAACCCCGCGGACGTCGAAAGCCGTATCGACCGGCTGGCCGAGCGCAACAACATGACGCGCACGGAGCTGGAGGACTTCCTGAAGGGCAACGGCATCCTGGTCGACGCGGTCGCGGACCAGATCGCCACCGAGCTGAACTGGGCGCGCCTGGTGCAGCGCACGCTGCGGCCGCGCATCGTCATCACCGACCAGGAGATCAACGAGGAGGCTCAGCGCATCAAGGCGACGCGCGGCCAGACCGAATACAAGATCTACCAGATCTTCCTGGCGGTGGACGCGCCGGACCAGGAATCCGACGTGCGCGATTCCGCCCAGCGGCTGGTCGAGCAGCTGCAGGCCGGGGCCGACTTCGAATCCCTGGCGCAGGAATTCTCGCAGGATGAAGGCGCGTTGAAGGGCGGCAACTGGGGCTGGCTGCGGGTGGACCAGATGGAGCCCGCCGTCGCCAAGCAGGTCCAGACCGTGGCGCCCGGCAACCTGATCGGGCCGGTCCGCGGCACCGGCGGATACTACATCGCCCTGGCGCGGGAGACGCGCGTCGCCGGCTCCGGCGACACCGCCGGCTCCGGCAGCGTCACGGTCAAGCAGATCCTGTGGTCGCTGCCGTCGAACGCGGCGGAGAGCGAGGTCAACCGTGCGATCTCGCAGGCCAACACCCTCGGCACCAAGATCGAGAACTGCAATCAGATGTCCACGGTCGCCAACGAAGCGGACCCCGGCGTCTATCGCGAACTCGGCAGCGTGCCGGTCAGCGATTTGCCGCCGGAAGTGCAAAGCGTCGCGATCAACCAGCCGGTCGACGTGCCGTCGCGCCCGGTGCGCACCGCCCAGGGCGTCGGGCTCTACATGATCTGCGCCCGGCAAGGCGCCGACGAGGACAGCCAGTCGCGCACCGCGATCGCCGACCGGCTCGGTCAGGCGCGGCTGGAAACCCTGGCGCGCGGCTATCTCAGCGACCTGCGCCGCGCCGCGGTGATCGACATCCGGCTGTAGTCATGACCGGCGATGGTCTGCCGCCGCTGCGCGAGGTCATCGCGAAATACGACCTGGCGGCCCGCCGCGCCCTCGGCCAGAACTTCCTGCTCGACCTCAACCTCACGGGCAAAATCGCCCGCGCCGCCGGCGATCTCACCGTTGGCACCACCATCGAGATCGGGCCTGGTCCCGGCGGCTTGACGCGCGCGCTGCTCAGCCACGGCGCGCGCGAGGTGATCGCGATCGAGCGCGATGCGCGCTGTCTCGGCGCCCTGGCGGAAATTGCTGCCGCCTACCCCGGTCGCCTCACGGTGATCGAGGGCGATGCGCTGGCTGTGGATTGCGCCAAGCTTGGAGTCGCACCGCGCCGGATTGTCGCCAACCTGCCGTACAACATCGCGACGCCGCTCATCATCAAGTGGCTGCAGCAGGGCGCCGCCTTCGCATCGCTGACCGTGATGGTGCAGAAGGAAGTGGCGGACCGCCTGATCGCCACGCCGCGCAGCAAGGATTACGGCCGCCTCAGCGTGCTGGCTCAGTTCCTGTCCAAGCCACGCCGCCTGTTCGACCTGCCACCCCGCGCCTTCGTTCCGGCGCCCAAGGTGACTTCGACGGTGATCGAGCTCCTGCCTTTGCCAGAGCCCGCCTTCCCCGCGCGCCTCGTCGACCTGGAACGCGTGACCCAAGCCGCCTTCGGCCAACGCCGCAAGATGCTGCGCCAGTCGCTGCGGTCACTCGGCGGGGATACGGAAGCGCTGATGGCCGCGGCCGAGATCACGCCGACGGCACGCGCGGAGGAACTGACGGTCGCGCAGTTCGCGGCGCTGGCACGGGTGCTGGAGAAGATGCGCACGTAGGGCATGCGCTTGAATGTCGCCCCTTTCTGTCATCCCGGCCGAGCACAGCGAGAGCCGGGACCCATAGTGACTCGCGGCGTCGCAGATGGATCGAATGGGTCCCGGGTCACGCCGCTGACGCGGCCTGCCCGGGATGACAGCAGGAGCTACGTCCCCTCGCGCAGCCCCTTCACGAACTCAGCCAGTCCCACCTGCCGGTGGCGCTTCAGGCGCTCGGCCAGCAGGATGGCGCGCACGCGCTGGATGCTGATCTCGAGATCGTCGTTGACGATGATGTAATCGTATTCCGCCCAGTGGCTCATCTCGTCGGCGGCCTTGGCCATGCGGCGCGCCACCACGTCGGCGCTGTCCTGCGCGCGGGTCTTCAGGCGCTGCTCCAGCGCGGCGATGGTGGGTGGCAGGATGAAGACGCTGACCAGGTCCGCGCGCGCGCTCTGCGCCAGCTGCTGCGTGCCCTGCCAGTCGATGTCGAACAGCACGTCGCGCCCGGCCGCCAGCGACTGCTCGACCGCGGCGCGCGGCGTGCCGTACTGATGATCGAACACCTTGGCATGCTCGAGGAACTCAGCTCCGGCGACCATGCGGTCGAAGGTGGCGTGATCGACGAAGTGATAGTCGACGCCGTCCTTTTCGCTGGGCCGCATCGGCCGCGTCGTCGCCGAGATGGAAAGCACGAGGTCCGCCTCGATATCCAGCAGCCGGCGCGAGATCGTGGTCTTGCCTGCGCCCGACGGCGATGAGAGGACCAGCATCAGGCCGCGGCGCTGAATCTCGACCGGTCCTGACGGCTTTGCCCCCACCAAAGTCATGACGCGCAGTCCCCCAGCCTCACTCGATATTCTGCGCCTGCTCGCGCAGCTGCTCGATGGCTGCCTTAAGCTCGATGCCGAGGTTGGTCAAGGCCAGATCATCCGCCTTGGAGCAGAGCGTGTTGGCCTCGCGATTGAACTCCTGGCACAGGAAATCGAGCTTGCGCCCGATCGCGCCGCCTTGGTCCAGCAGCGCGCGCACCGCCGCGACATGGGCGTTGAGCCGGTCCAGCTCCTCGCGCACATCGGCCTTGGCGGCCAGCATCGCCACCTCCTGCGCCAGCCGCTCTTCCGACACCGCCAGGTTGGGGGGCATCAGCTCGGCGATCTGCTTGGCGAGCCGCTCGCGCAGCGTGGCAGGTTGCGCGGCAGCGGTGTTCGCGGCCGCCTTGCTCAGCCGCTCGATCTCGGCCAGGTGCTGGCGCATGATGGCCTCGAGCTTCTTGCCCTCCTCCAGCCGCGCCTGCTGCAGCTCCTTGAGGCAGGCGACGAAATCCGCCTGCATGGCCTGGACGCGGCGCTCCGCCACCTCCGGCGCCACCTCCTGCTCCTCGACCTCCAGCACGCCCTTGAGGCCGATCAGGCCATCCAGCCGCGGCGGCGCGGCGTCGATCTTGCCCTTGAGCCCGTCGAGCAGGCCGGCAAGCTGCGCCAGCGCCGCTTCATTGACCCGGAAGGTCGGCACAGTCTGCTTGTCGTCCGCCGTCAGCGTGATGTTGAGGTTGCCGCGCTTCAGCCGCTCGGTGCAGGCGCCGCGCACGAACCCGTCCAGCACACCGTCCAGGCCATTGGGGTAGCGGCAGCGCACCTCGAGATTGCGGCCATTGACGCATTTCAGCTCCCACGCCCACAGGAAGTCCTCGACCGACCCCTGGTGGCGCGCGAATCCGGTCATGCTGGCAATGGTCACGCTGGTCCCCTTTCGATGGTGCGGCGGCATCTTCCGGCATGCCGCCGCCTCTGGCAAGGTGAGGTCACAGGGGCCCAAGGGGGAATCGGGGGATTCGATGGCGGCCGATGCACCAGCACACATCCTGATCACCGGCGCCAGCTCCGGCATCGGCGCGGCGCTGGCCGTCGCCTATGCGCGGCCGGGGGCGCATCTGTCGCTGGGCGGCCGCAACCAGGACCGTCTCGCAGGGGTTGCGGCCCAGGTCGCCGCGTGCGGTGCCACCAACAGCGTTGAATCCATCGACGTGCGCGATGCCGCTTCGGTAGCAGCGTGGATCGCCGCGGCGGACGAGCGCGCGCCGCTCGACCTCGTCATCGCCAATGCCGGCATTTCCGGCGGCACCCATGGCGGCCCGGAAACGCCGGAGCAGACGCGCGCGATCTTCGCCGTCAACCTCGACGGCGTGCTGAACGTCGTGCTGCCGGCGGTGCCGCGCATGACCGCGCGCGGGCGCGGGCAGATCGCCATCATCTCGTCGCTCGCCGGGTATCGCGGATTGCCCGGTGCGCCTGCCTACAGCGGCAGCAAGGCGGCTGCGCGGGCGTGGGGCGAAGGCCTGCGCGGCGATCTCCTGCCCAAGGGCGTCAAGGTGAACGTGGTGATGCCGGGCTTCATCCAGACTCCGATGACCGACGCCAACCGCTTCACCATGCCGTTCCTGATGTCGGCGGAGAAAGCCGCGGCGATCATCCAGCGCGGCCTCGCCGCCGACCGCGCCCGCATCGCGTTCCCCTTCCCGACCGCGTTCGTCGCCTGGCTGATGGGCGCACTCTCGCCGGCGATCGTGGACCCGATATTGCGCATGCTGCCGAAGAAGGACTAGCGGCGGCGACTTAAGGCGTCTGCTGCGCCTTCTGGATCTTGCGCCAGGCGGCGACGTTCTTGTTGTGCTCGTCGAGGGTCGCGGCGAAGGCGTGGCCGCCGGTGCCGTCGGCGACGAAATAGAGCTCCTTGTGCGACATCGGATGCATCACGGCATGCAGCGCGTCGCGGCCGGGATTGGCGATCGGTCCCGGCGGCAGGCCCTTCACCTGGTAGGTGTTGTACGGGCTGTCGGTCCTGAGATCGTCGTAGGTGAGGCCGCGGTTGAGCTTGCGCGTGCCGAGGGTGACCGCGAAGATCACGGTCGGGTCCGACTGCAGCGGCATGCCCTTCTTCAGGCGATTGTAGAACACGCCGGCGATGCGCGCCCGCTCGTCGGCCTGCGCGGTTTCCTTCTCCACCACCGAGGCCAGCGCCACCGCCTCCTCCGGCGTCTTCACCAGGATGCTCTTGTCGCGCTTCTCCCACTCCTCGGCCAGCGCCTTGCTCATGCCCTCGCGCATGCGCGCGATGATGGAGGCGCGGCTTTCCCCGCGCAGGTAGATGTAGGTTTCCGGCAGCAGCGTGCCTTCGGCCGGACGATCCGGCGGCAGCGGCCCATCCAGCAGCGGCTCGGCCGACACCAGCTCCAGCACCTCGCGCACCGTCAGCCCTTCCGGGATGGTGAGGCGGTGGGTGATCGACTTGCCGGCGATCATGATGCCCATGGCGCCGCTGGCGCTGATGCCCTTGGGGAACACGTACTCGCCCGCGATCAGCGGCTTGTTGTTGGAGAGCAGCCGCACGCCGAGCTGGAAGATGCGGGTATCCTCGATCACGTTCTCGGTCTTGAGGATGCCGGCGATCTCCGCGACGCCGCTGCCCTTCGGGATCACCAGCGTCTTGTCGACGGTCGATGGACCCGGGCCGGTGAAGCTGGCGTAGAGATAGTACGAGATGCCCGCCGCCGCGATGACGACGATGGCGATGAGCGTGTAGAAGAAGTTGAGGAGCCGGCGCATCGCCTGTTCGCCCCTCTCGCGCGGCTATTGAAGCGGCGTGAAGATCAGGCTGGCGTTGGTGCCGCCGAACCCGAAGGAATTCGACAAGGCGGCGCGGATCTTGCGCGGCTTGGCCTGCTTGGGCGCGAGGTCGATGTCGCAGCCTTCCGACGGGTTGTCGAGGTTGAGGGTCGGCGGCGCCACCTGGTCGCGCATCGCGAGGATGGAGAAGATCGCCTCCACCGCGCCGGCCGCACCCAGCAGGTGGCCGATCGCCGACTTGGTCGAGGACATGGTGAGCTTGTAGGCCTGATCGCCGAACAGGCGCTTGACCGCGCCCAGCTCGATCTCGTCGCCCAGCGGCGTCGAGGTGCCGTGCGCGTTGACGTAGTCGATGTCATCGACATTCATCTCGGCGCGCTTCAGCGCCATCTGCATGCAGCGATAGCCGCCGTCGCCATTCTCCGACGGCGCGGTGATGTGATAGGCGTCGCCCGAGAGGCCGTAGCCCTTGACCTCGGCATAGATCTTGGCGCCGCGCTTCTTGGCGTGCTCGAGCTCTTCCAGCACCACCACGCCGGCGCCCTCGCCCATCACGAAGCCGTCGCGGTCCTTGTCCCACGGGCGCGAGGCCGCGGTCGGCCGGTCGTTGAAGCCGGTCGAGAGCGCGCGCGAGGCGCAGAAGCCGGCGATGCCGAGGCGGCTGATGGTCGATTCGGTGCCGCCCGCCACCATCACGTCCGCATCGCCCAGCGCGATCAGGCGCCCGGCATCGCCCAGCGCGTGGCTGCCGGTCGCGCAAGCCGTCACCACCGAGTGGTTGGGGCCGCGGAAGCCGTATTTGATCGAGACATGGCCCGAGGCGAGGTTGATCAGGCACGAGGGAATAAAGAACGGCGAGATCCGCCGCGGCCCCTTTTCCTTGAGCGTGATCGACGCCTCGTAGATGCCCTGCAGGCCGCCGATGCCGGACCCGATCAGGACGCCGGTGCGAGTCTGGCCTTCCTCGTCGGTCGGCTTCCAGCCGGAATCCTCGACCGCCTGCTGGGCCGCCGCCATCGCCATGACGATGAAGGTGTCCATCTTCTTCTGGTCTTTGGGCGAGACGTAGTCGTCGGCGTTGAACTTGCCCGACGCGGTGTCGCCGCGCGGCACTTCGCCCGCGACCTTGCAGGGCAGGTCCGTCACGTCGACGGACTGCACGCCGGCGATGCCGGACTCAGCCTTCAGCAGGCGGTTCCAGACATTCTCGACGCCCACGCCCAACGGCGAGACGATGCCCATTCCGGTGACGACGACACGACGCATGATCAATTCTATCCTGCCATTTCAGGGATGCGCGAGGATCGCGCAGACCGCGCTGATCCGCCCAGGATCCGAAGCGCGATCGCTAGCTCGCCTTCGACTTGATGTATTCGATGGCATCCTTGACGGTCTGGATCTTTTCGGCGGCATCGTCGGGAATCTCGCAGCCGAACTCTTCTTCGAACGCCATCACGAGCTCGACCGTATCCAGGCTGTCCGCGCCCAGATCGTCGATGAAGGACGCAGTGTCGGTGACCTTGGCTTCCTCGACACCGAGGTGCTCGATCACGATCTTCTTAACCCGTTCGGCAATGTCGCTCATCGCTGTTCCCTTTTTTGATCACCGTCCCCCGTCCGGAGCCGGTCGAAAGATGGTTGGGCCATTTTGGCCGCACAAGTGCCACCGCGCCTAGGCTCGTTGTGAGAGTGACCTGGCGCGGCGGTGTCCGGGGTCACTTAACATAGTTTGCCCGGCTTTGGCCAGAGCCGGGGTCCTTCCATAAAAGCGCAATCAAATCATGGCCATGCCGCCGTTGACGTGGATCGTCTGGCCGGTCACGTAGGCGGCCTCCGGGCTCGCCAGATAGACCACGGCGGCGGCGATCTCGTCCGACTGGCCGAGCCGGCCGGCCGGAATCGCGGTCAGGATGCGGGCCCTCTGGTCCTCGTTCAGCGCGTCGGTCATCTGGGTCGCGATCATGCCGGGAGCCACGCAATTCACCGTGATGCCGCGGCTCGCCACCTCCTGGGCCAGCGACTTGGCCATGCCGATCATGCCCGCCTTGGCCGCGGCATAGTTGGCCTGGCCCGGGTTGCCGGTCACGCCCACCACCGAGGTGATGCCGATGATGCGGCCCCAGCGCTTTTTCATCATGCCGCGCATCGCCCCGCGCGCCAGGCGGAAGCCGGCGGTCAGGTTGACGTCGATCACCTTCTGCCAGTCCTCGTCCTTCATGCGCATGGCGAGGTTGTCACGCGTCAGGCCTGCATTGTTGATGAGGATATCGATGCCGCCGAGCGCCGCGTCGGCCGACTTGAGCAGCGCTTCGATCGCCGCCGGATCGCCGAGATCGGCCGGCAACACATGCGCGCGCTCGCCCAGCTCCGTCTTCAGCTTCTCCAGCGGCTCGGTCCGCGTGCCGCTGAGGCCGACATTCGCACCCCGCGCATGCAGCGCCTTGGCGATCGCGCCACCGATGCCGCCCGAAGCGCCGGTCACCAGCGCGCTTTTGCCGTTCAAATCGAACATGATTGTGCT
>Ga0081538_10002229_pt1 | contig 19200 bp, 12 predicted proteins | sample TabmetS5T2R1_FD_71022 | JGI IMG/M metagenome (GOLD analysis project Ga0081538, IMG submission 71022) | Tabebuia heterophylla rhizosphere microbial communities from the University of Puerto Rico - S5T2R1 | ecosystem: Host-associated > Plants > Roots > Rhizosphere ... | reverse complement strand
CGGCCGCAAGGCGCTCTACTTTGGGAATCAGGTAAGTATTGGTATTGTCGGCTGGCCAGAGGACAGGGCACGTGAGTTTATCCGACACTTGACGACACACGCCTGCCAACCGGCCTACCAGTATCGCCACCGGTGGCGGGTAGGCGATGCCGTGCTCTGGGACAACCGCCGCGTCTTACACGCCGGGACATTCTATAATCTCGCGACAGAGACGCGCTTGATTCATCGTACGACGTTCCGTGAGACCGAGCCGGTGTAGGGACGGCAGGAGGAGAGGCAAAGATGCCCACTGAGAATGCCAGCAGCGCGCGCTGCTTCCAGACTATGGTGCCGATGCGTGACGGCATCCGGCTCAATACCTTCGTATTTTTGCCCGAGCATGGTGGACCGCGCTACCCGGTCATTCTGCACCGCACGCCCTATGGCATTACCTCCCCTGGCGCCCAATCCGTGACCGACTGCACCAGGGCATGGCTGCCGAGTGCCACGGAGCCCTGGCGCGGTTCCATCCTGCGTGGCTGGCGTAGTATCGTCGCGCACGGCTATGCCGCGGTCTATCAGGACACGCGTGGCCGCTACGGCTCTGAAGGTGAGGATCATGTCTACGGTGACGACGCCGAGGACGGCTACGATACCCTGGAGTGGATCGCCAACCAGCCCTGGACCAACCAGATGGTGGGCATGTCCGGCTCGTCGGCCGGCGCCACCACCACGTTTGCCGCCGCGTCGCAGCGTCACCCCAGTCTGCGCGCCTTCTTCATCCAGGTGGGCGCTTCCAGCATCTACGATGACGTGGTCTACGAAGGGCAGTCGATCGAGATGGAACGGTTGTGGCTGTGGGTGGCGAAGAACATTCCAGGCCTGTCGCCATCGCACCGCGAGGCCGTCAGGCAGCGCTTCGGCCTCACGGCGGCGCAACTGGACGCGGCTGCAGCGGCCGCTGCAGAGCGTTACACACGCCTCGATGCCGCGCGCCAGGCCACCCCGCCCTTCATCGGGTCGGCAGACTGGATGCGCCTGCCGCTCACCGGCTACCCGGACTTTGCCACCTGGCAACCCTATCTCGATGAGATCATCACCCAGCCCGCCCCTGACGACTTCAGGGCGCGGCACAATTTCCGCCGCACCATCGACATTCCCGGTTTTCATGTAACCACCTGGTTCGATATCTTCCAGACCAGCGTGTTGGCCGCGTTTCAGGACATTCAGGCGCAGGTCGGCAATCAAAAATTGTGGATTGGTCCCAACGAGCACTACTTCGTCTACCAGGCCAATTTCTGGCCATATGATCCGTATTTCGCCTGGTTCGACCATTGGCTCAAAGGCGAGCGCACCGGCATCATGGATGAGCCGGCGGTGTGCTATTCCCCCCGCGCCTGGGTTGAGGACCGTGCCGGCTATGTGGCGCATGACTGGCGCCATGCGGAGTGCTGGCCACCACCGGGTGCAGCGCCACACCGACTCTATCTGCGGGGCGATGGCAGCCTGACCGCGTCGGGGCCAGGTGGTGCGCCACGCAGCTATGTCTATGATCCGCGCCAGCCGATTCCGACGCTGGGCGGTCGCAACATGTTGATCGATGCCGGACCGCGTGACCAGCGCCCGGTCCAGAGGCTGCCCCATTACGGCCTGATCTATCGTGGTGAGGTGCTGGCCGAGGATCTCACTATCGCTGGCGCCGTGTGGGTGACGCTGCACATCCAATCCGACTGCCGCGACACCGACTTTGTCGCCAAGCTCATCGAGGTGGAGCCCGACGGACGTACCATGCTGCTCATGGACGGCGTGGTACGCGCCATGTACCGGGAGGCGGCGACCGAGCCGCAGCCTCTGGTGCCGGATCACGTCTATCGCCTGACCATCCACCTGGGCAATATCCATCACACCTTCCGTGCCGGCAATCGTATCCAGGTGGACGTGACCAGCAGCAACTTTCCGCGCCGCGCCCGTAACACGAACAGTGGCCATCCGATCCTGGCCCACGACAGCGACGCCGATATCTGCGTTGCCACCAATACCGTGCACCATGACGACGCGACGCCATCGTTCGTTGACATGCTGGTGCTGACTCCATAACGTACGTGAAGGCGTGTGAGGGAAGGGGCCGCGTTAAGCTGCGGCCCCTCCGCCCACGCAGTGGCGGGGAACGGGGGCACGTTAAACTGTGCCCCCTCCGCCGACGCAGTCGCGGGGAGAGGGAAAGAAGAGGGCTGGTGTACTTCAATACAGTACGGTCTACCATCGCAAGAGCGAGGCACCCCAGTTAAAACCGGTGCCAAAGGCCGCGAGCAGACACAGGTCACCCCGCTTGATGCGACCTTCCTGGAGGGACTCGTGCAGGAGAATGGGCACCGAGGCAGCGGAGGTATTGCCATACTTGTGGATGTTCACGGGGACTTTCGAGGCGGGAATATTGAGGCTGTCGGCAACGGCGTCGAGGATGCGCACATTCGCCTGGTGGAACAGGAAGTGATCGACTTCATCGATACTAATCTTATTGGCTTCCAGACATTCCCGAATGACCTCACGGAAGCGTCGGACAGCCTGCGCGAATACCGCCCGGCCTTCCATGCGCGGGCGGATGCGGTCATCGTCGATCTTCTTCTTCGCCAGCGGCGGAAAGGTACTGGTACCGAACAGCTCGGCGTAGAGTTTGCCCAGCAATGTCCCATCCGTATGCAAATGGTGCGAGAGGATGCCACTGGGCTCGTCGTTTGCGGCCGGGACCACAATGACAGCACCAGCGCCGTCAGCAAAGAGCACAGACATGTCACGTCCACGGTTGTTGTACAGGAATACCGAGGAAAGTATCTCTGCACCCAGAACGAGAATGGTATGATACGTGCCAGTCTTGATGTATTGATCAGCGAGCGAGAGCGCATAGATAAATCCGGCACAACCTTGATTCAGACTGAATGTTGGGGTTGAGGTGATACCCAGCTTATTGGCCAGGACACACGCCGGCCCTGGAAACACATAATCCGGGACGACCGTGGTCTGAATAATCAAATCTAAATCCTGCGGTATCATGTTGGCCTGCTGCAACGCGACTTGCGTCGCCGCCAGCGCCAAGTCGGCAGTACTCATTGCGGCGTCGATCTTGCCATCCACACCTGTGTCATACAGCGTCCGGAGATAGGCCTCCTTATCAGGTGCGCGCGCCAATTGCTGCAGCATCCTATACGTGTCGGGGATCATGCGGCGCTCTTTGATACCAGTGCGCTGCGTGATCCACTCGTCACTGGTGTCCATGGCCTGAGCCAGGAGGTCGTTCGTCACCACATAGTCCGGGACATACATACCCGTGGTGAGAATTTTTGCTTTGCGCATCGCGTACCCATCCTCTGTAGGGGACATTCATGGTTCTACGCGGGCCAAAACCATAGCCTACTGTTCCCAGCGTGTCAAGCAAATGCGTATAAACAGTGCAAAGGGAATGAGGCAGGATACATGGGAGGGGATAGGATGGCGAGGCAACCGCGGGAACATCTCTGGAGACCCTCGCCGCCGCTACAACCCTCTCCCGGAAGGAGAGGAAACGGCCTTAGGGCAGGTTGGTTGTGCCCATGAGATAACGGTCGCACTCTCTAGCAGCGCCGCGTCCCTCGTTAATAGCCCAGACCACCAGGCTCTGACCGCGCCGCATATCCCCGGCGGCGAAGACCCCAGGCACATTCGTAGCGTAGTGGCCATACAGAGCTTTGGCGTTCGAGCGGTCATCGCACTCGACGCCCAGTTGTTCAAGAATCGTCTCTTCCGGGCCAAGGAAACCCATAGCCAGGAGCACCAGGTCGGCCGGCCAGACTTTTTCGGTGCCCGGCAGGCGCTGTGGCACGAAGCGACCACGCTCGTCTTTACCCCAGGCAATATTGACCGTGTGCAATTCCTTGACGTGCCCGTGCTGATCCCCGACAAATTTTTCCGTCTGGATCAGGTAAATACGGGGGTCGTCACCAAAACGTGTCTTCGCCTCCTCCTGGCCGTAATCGAGGCGGTAAATGCGTGGCCACTCCGGCCAGGGATTGTCAGGCGGACGGGTGTCCGGGGGCTGTGGCAGGATCTCGAACTGCACCAGACTCTTACACTGATGCCGCAGGGAGGTGCCGACACAGTCTGTGCCGGTATCGCCACCACCAATGACGACGACGTGCTTGTCGGCAGCTGAGATGTAATTGCCGTCAGCGTGTCCGGAGTCCAGTAAGCTCTTGGTATTGGCGTGCAAAAACTCCATGGCAAAGTGAATGCCCTTGAGATTGCGGCCTTCGATGGGCAGATCACGCGGCTTGGTCGCCCCACAACACAGCACCACCGCGTCAAAATCATCGGTGAGTTGCGTAGCTGGGAGATCGATGCCGACTGCCGTCTTGGTGACAAATTTGACGCCTTCCTGGGCCATCAGGTCGATACGTCGATGCACGATCGACTTGTCGAGCTTCATATTAGGAATGCCGTACATGAGCAGTCCACCAATGCGGTCGGCGCGCTCGTAGACGGTCACCCAGTGACCGGCCCGATTCAGTTGGGCCGCACAGGCCAGCCCTGACGGACCTGAACCGACCACGGCTACCCTCTTCCCCGTCCGTTTGAATGGCGGCTCTGGGAGGACCCAGCCGGCGCTAAAACCTGTGTCGATGATCGAGCACTCGATGTTCTTAATGGTTACCGCCGGGTCAGTAATCCCCAGGACACACGACCCTTCGCAAGGGGCTGGACACACCCGACCAGTGAACTCGGGGAAATTGTTGGTCTTATGCAGACGTTCGAGGGCCTCACGCCAGAGGCCGCGGTACACGAGGTCGTTCCATTCCGGAATCAGATTATTGATCGGGCAGCCAGAGGCCATGCCACTGATCAACGTGCCGGTGTGGCAGAATGGGATGCCACAGTCCATGCAGCGGCCAGCCTGCTCCTGGAGCTTGAGCACCGGGAAGTGATCATGGAACTCGTACCAATCGTGCACGCGTTCGAGCGGTGAGCGATCTGGAGGCAGTTCGCGTTGGTATTCCAGAAATCCGGTCGGTTTGCCCATGTCTTCCCCCTCGTTGTCCTAATTCCCGCTGACACGGGCGGCGTCGTTCTTGTTATCCTCAAAGGCTACCATGACGGCTTCATCCCCACTCAGACCAGCAGCCTCGGCCCGCTTGACGGCTTCGAGCATGCGCCGGTAGTCCTTGGGCATGACTTTAACGAATTTGGGTGTGAGCTCGTCCCACATGGCGAGGACGCGCCAGCCAAGTTCACTGTGGGTATATCTGGCGTGGCGTTGGATCATCTCCCTGACCTCGGCTATCTCCTGGGGATCCTCAAAGGGCTCAAGGGTCACCGTATCGAGATTACACCAGCTGCGGAAATCGCCGACCTCGTCCAGCACGTAGGCGACACCACCAGACATGCCGGCGGCAAAGTTGCGACCCGTCTGACCAAGTACCACCACGCGTCCACCCGTCATATACTCACAGCCATGGTCCCCAACGGCTTCAATCACGGCCCGCACACCGCTATTACGGACACCGAAGCGCTCACCAGCCATGCCACGGATATACGCTTCGCCACTGGTTGCCCCATAAAACGCCACGTTGCCGACAATAATGTTCTTTTCCGGCACAAAGGTCGAGCCGGCCGGCGGATAGAGGATGATCTTGCCACCCGACAGCCCTTTGCCAAAATAGTCGTTGGCATCCCCTTCCAGCTCCAGGGTGATCCCCGGGGGCACAAAAGCGCCAAAACTCTGCCCAGCCGAGCCCTGAAAGTGCAGGTGAATGGTGTCTTCGGGCAAGCCCTCTGGACCAAAACGCCGCGTCAGCTCACTGCCTAGAATGGTGCCCACCACCCGATGCGTATTGCGAATGGGCAGGGTTGCCCTGACCTGCCGGCCTTTCTCCAGGGCTGGCTCGGCCAGGTCGAGCAGCATCTGATTATCGAGGGCGTTCTCCAGGCCATGATCCTGGGAGATCTGGCAGTAGCGGCCAATCTCTGGGCCAGCCGGTGGTTGATACAGCAGGGCTGAGAAGTCCAGCCCTGCGGCCTTCCAGTGCTTGATAGCCCGCTGTGGCTCGATTTTATCCACCCGCCCGATCATCTCATTGACCGTGCGGAAGCCCAGCCTGGCCATATGCTCCCGCATGTCCTGGGCGATGAAGCGCATGAAGTTGACCGCATGCGACGCATCACCCGTAAAGCGCTTGCGCAATTCCGGATTCTGGGTCGCCACACCCACCGGGCAGGTATCCAGATGACATACCCGCATCATGATACAGCCAACCGCCACCAGCGCCGTCGTGGCAAAGCCGAACTCCTCGGCCCCGAGGAGCGCTGCCATGACCACATCGCGTCCGGTTTTGAGCTGGCCATCCGTCTCCACCGCAATGCGACTGCGCAAATTGTTCAGCACCAGTGTCTGATGCGTCTCCGCCAGGCCAAGCTCCCAGGGTAAGCCGGCGTGCTTGATACTCGTCTGCGGTGAGGCGCCCGTGCCGCCGTCGTGCCCGCTGATGAGCACGACGTCGGCATGCCCCTTCGCCACGCCAGCCGCAATGGTACCCACACCGACTTCCGATACTAGCTTGACGCTAATGCGTGCATGATGGTTGGCGTTTTTGAGATCGTGGATGAGCTGCGCCAGGTCCTCGATGGAATAGATATCGTGGTGTGGCGGTGGAGAGATCAGTCCCACCCCAGGCGTAGAGTGCCGTACTTTGGCGATCCAGGGATACACCTTCCGCCCTGGCAACTCGCCCCCCTCCCCCGGCTTGGCGCCCTGGGCCATCTTAATCTGCAGCTCTTTGGCCTGCGTCAGATAGTAGCTCGTGACTCCAAAGCGCCCCGAGGCTACCTGCTTAATGGCACTATTGCGGGAATCGCCGTTGGCATCAGGGATGTAGCGCGCCGGGTCTTCACCGCCTTCGCCCGTGTTGCTCTTGCCACCGATGCGATTCATGGCAATCGCCAGCGTCTCGTGTGCCTCCTTGCTGATTGAGCCATAGGACATGGCGCCCGTCTTGAAGCGTTTCATGATGGCTTCAACGGGTTCCACTTCCTCAAGCAGAATCGGCTCCTGGGCGTACTTGAGTTCGAACAGGCCGCGCAGCGTCGCCATACGTTCTGCCTGGTCATCAATCAATCGCGTATATTCCTGGAACGTGGCATAATCGTTCGTGCGACAGGCCTTTTGCAGCAGGTGAATGGTTCTGGGGTTAAACAGATGCAGCTCGCCGTCCTTGCGGTACTGATACTGACCATGCACCTCGAGCGTATGGCCATTGACCGGGAACTCTGGAAACGCTCTGGCGTGTTGCTGCTGTGCCTCATTGGCAATTTCCGCCAGCCCAATACCACCCACGCGGGAGGCCGTCCAGGTGAAATACGTGTCGACCAGCTCCTGGCTGAGTCCGACGGCCTCGAAGATCTGGGCACCACAGTACGCCTGGATCGTTGAAATACCCATCTTCGCCATGACCTTCACGACGCCCTTGACGACGGCCTTTATATACCCGTATACCGCTTGCTCATACGTAATGTTCGTCAGCATCCCCTGGTCGATCATGTCGTACAGGGTTTCATAGGCCATATACGGATTAATGGCCTCGACGCCATACCCCAGCAGCAGGCAGAAGTGGTGCACTTCACGGGGTTCGCCGGACTCGAGCACCAGACTTGCGCGCGTCCGCTTGCCGGTGCGTATCAGATGATGGCTCAGCCCTGACGACGCCAGCAAGGCTGGCATCGGTGCATAATCACGGTCGAACGTCCGGTCAGACAGGAGGAGAATATTCACGCCATCCTCAATGGCCTGATCAGCGGCGTGGAACAGACCTTCCAGCGCACGCTCCAGCCCCGCCTTGCCATCGGCCACCTTAAACAGGATGGGCAATGTCGCTACTTTGAACCCAGGGCGGTCGAGCTGGCGCAGTTTCTCGAGTTCTGCATTGCGCAAAATGGGATGCTTGAGTTTGATCTGGCGGCAATTCGACGGCTCCGGCCGGAGCAGATTGCCCTCGGAACCCAGCCGCATGATCGTCGAGGTAATCAATTCCTCACGGATGGGATCAATCGGCGGATTCGTGACCTGCGCAAATAGCTGCTTAAAGTAGTTATAGAGCAACTGGGGCTTGTCCGACAGCACTGCCAGTGGCGTGTCCGTCCCCATAGAGCCGACGGGTTGGATACCGGTAACGGCCATCGGGCCAATATTGACGCGTAAGTCCTCAAAACTATACCCAAAGACCTGCTGCCGTTTGAGCGTGACGCGGTGATCGCTTTTGGGTTCTTCCTCAGGGACCTCTGGCAGTGCCTCGAAATCTACCAGGTGATCGTGCAGCCACTGTCGATATGGACGCGCCCTGGCAACTGTCTGTTTCAACTCCTCATCGCTGATAATGCGGCCTTCTTCGGTGTCCACCAGGAACATGCGCCCAGGCTGCAGCCGTTGCTTAATGAGCACGCGCTCCGGTGGCACGTCGAGTACACCCACCTCGGAGGCCATGATCACCAGGTCGTCCTTCGTGACATAGTAACGTGACGGTCGCAGCCCGTTGCGGTCGAGCACCGCGCCGACCCGCACGCCATCCGTGAAGGCTATCGACGCCGGGCCATCCCAGGGCTCCATAAGACAGCTATGGTATTCGTAGAAGGCCCGCTTCTCGTCGCTCATGCTCTCGTGGTTTTCCCACGGCTCGGGAATCATCATCATCATGGCCTGGGGCAGCGAGCGCCCGCTCAGCGCCAGAAATTCGAGACAGTTGTCAAATTTGGCAGAATCGCTGCCGTCCTCCTGGATAATGGGGCAGAGCTTGCGCACGTCGTCCCCAAACAGATCGGAGGCCAGCATCGCCTGACGCGCGTGCATCCAGTTCTCGTTGCCCCGCAGAGTGTTGATTTCGCCGTTGTGAATCATGTAGCGATAGGGATGCGAACGCTCCCAGCTCGGGAAGGTATTCGTGCTGAAACGCGAGTGGATCACGGCCAGGGCAGTTTCCACCAGAGGGTCAGAGAGGTCAGGATAAAACGTCAGGACCTGCCTGGGGGTCAGCATGCCCTTGTAGACCAGCGTTTTGTAGGACAAACTGGGGATATAGAAATAGTCTCCACCCGGGATATTGGCATACCGCATGGCGTTTTCAGCCTGCCGGCGAATGACGTAGAGCTTGCGCTCGAAGGCCAGATCATCGTGCAGGTCAGCGCTGCGCTTGATAAACACCTGACGGATAAACGGTTCCCGTGACTTCGCCGTCTCCCCCAGGTACAGATTATCGGTGGGCACGCTGCGCCAGCCGAGGACCTCCTGGCCTTCCCGGCGCACGATGTCTTCAAAGCGGCGTTCACACTGATGCCGCTGCTCCCGGCCGCGGGGCAAGAAGATCATGCCAACGCCGTATTGTCCCGGCCGTGGCAACTGCAAGCCAATCCCGTCGCAGGTGTGCTGCAGAAACGCGTGTGGGACTTGCAGCAAGATCCCAGCCCCATCGCCGGTGTTGTCCTCACAACCGCAGGCGCCACGGTGGTCCAGATTCTGCAACACTGTAAGAGCCTGCTGCACGATCTCGTGTGATTTCTCACCCTTGATGTTCACGACAAAGCCGATACCACAGGCATCGTGCTCAAAGCGGGGGTCGTAGAGGCCCTGTTTGCGGGGATAGCCAGGTATTGTCATACGCCTTGATGCCCTTAATCGTTACGCGTCTCTCATTACCGGGAGCAAGCTGTGATGGTTTGGTTAAGTTTTTTATTATGTGAGCCCAGGGCAGCGCTGTCAAGATACAATGTTGTCTTTCCAGGGTTAGAATACTCCTGTGCTGGATTGTCTGGCGTAATCAAGTGTATAGAGTACAATGGGTCGTACCGCCGGCAGATTTTTATTTAACTGTAGAGGAGGGCTGTATGGAAGCCAAAATCAGACATATTGCTATTGCGACCCAGGATCCTGACACCATTGCTCATTTCTTTAAGCAGGCCCTTGGCCTGAAACAAGTGGGTGTCGCGAACTCAGACCTCGCCACCGGTTATTTCTTGACTGATGGTTACATCAACCTCGCCATCCTCAAATTCAAGAACGACTACGCGGCGTATACTGAAGGTGCACCACGGTATGAAGGCCTGCACCACTTTGGCTTTAAAGTAGACGACCTCGAGGAAGCGCGGCAGAAGGTGGAGGACGCAGGGGCAACGTTTCAACCCCTCGGTGGCAAGGCCACGGGCCAGGGTATGGTGGATGTCGAGGTCAAGTACTATCTGCCGAACGAGGTGCGGATCGATCTCTCAGAAAACGGCTGGCTGACCCTCACGATGTAGTCACCATAGCGATTGACAGGCTGTTGCTGTTTGTATAGGATACACCGATGAGGAGCCAGTGCATTATCGGGGTATACGTTCACGAGGAGGCGGGAGAGCCATGCAGCCGTTGCAAGATAAACACTTTACCCTCTCTACTGCTGCCCTGGTCCGCATGGTGCAAGATGCACGGGAGCGCACTCTGGCGCTGGTTGCGGACCTGGAGGAGGCGCAATTCGAGGTGCCGCTGCTGGCTCTCGTCAATCCGTTCCGATGGGAACTCGGGCATGTGACGTTTTTCTATGAAGCGTTTGTGTTGCAGCTTCTTGGACAGACCAAACCCCTGCTGATGGGCGCAGAGGATTTATACGATTCATTCAAGATCGACCATGATGACCGCTGGTCGTTGCCGCTGCCGTCACGCCAGCAGACACTCGAGTACATGCAGCGGGTTCTGGACGCAGTGGTGGAGCGCCTCCAGGGACATGAGCCTGGCGCTCAGGAAACCTATCTGTATCTCCTGTCCGTCCTCCATGAGGATATGCATGGTGAAGCCCTGACGTACATGCGCCAGACCTTATCCTACCCGGCCCCACCCCTGGGGAGCACGCCAGCGGCCCTGGGTAGTGGCCCGTTGCCTGGGGATGTGGACATCCCGGGCGGGACTTTTTCCCTGGGGGCTACGCCAGACCAGCCGTTTGTGTTTGATAACGAAAAATGGGCTCATCCTGTGGAAGTTGCGCCATTCCGCATGGCGCGGGCACCTGTGACCAATGCGGCATTTGCGGCGTTTGTGGAAGATGGTGGCTACCAGCGGCGGCAGTGGTGGAGTTATCAAGGCTGGGTCTGGCGCACGAAGGCCCAGGCCCAGCACCCGCTCTATTGGCAACGCGACGGGCAGGGCTGGTTGCGGCAGCATTTCGATACGCTGGTACCCCTGGAACCCCATGCGCCGGTGGCGCACGTCACATGGTATGAAGCGGAAGCCTACTGTCACTGGGCTGGCCGGCGGCTGCCTACCGAAGCTGAGTGGGAAATGGCTGCCAGTGCCGAGCCGACCTCTGATGGGAAGGGCCTTACCGGGCGCAAACGTCGCTATCCCTGGGGCGATGAGCCCCCGACGCCGGCGCGTGCCAATCTGGACATGCACTTCCTGGGTTGTGCCGACGTTGCTGCCTTCCCTGCTGGCGATAGCGCCTTTGGCTGCCGTCAGATGGCGGGGAATGTCTGGGAATGGACGGAGTCTGCCTTCTACCCGTTCCCAGGCTATCTCGTGGACTACCCCTACCGCGAGTATTCAGCCCCCTGGTTTGGCTATCGCAAAGTACTCAAGGGCGGGGCCTGGGCCACGCGCTCGCGCCTGGCGTACAACACCTATCGGAATTTTTTCCCACCAGCCCGCAATGATGTCTACGCCGGGTTTCGCACCTGCGCCAGGGAAGCATGAGGGCTGGGACCCCATGAAGATTGCCCTGATCACGCCCGTGCCGGCCCAGTCACGGCAAGGGAATCGGGTCACAGCACTGCGCTGGGCTCGCATCCTGAAAGCCCTGGGCCATCGTGTCACGATTGCGCAGGAATACGACGGTGCCCCATACGATCTCATGGTAGCTTTGCACGCCCGCCGGAGTTTTGCGGCTATCGCCTGCTTTCGGCGCCTGTACCCTGAACTGCCCTTGATCGTTGCCTTGACGGGTACTGACTTGTACGGGGACATTCGTACGAGCGTAGAAGCGCAGCAATCCCTGGAGTTGGCTACACGCCTCATTATCCTGCAGCCTAGAGGGATCGACGAACTGTCGGCCCACCTGCACCCGAAGGTGCGCGTCATCTACCAATCTGTGCCAACCCCCGCCGGCCTCCCGCCCAAGGCCAAAACAACCTTTGACGTCTGTGTCCTGGGGCATCTGCGCCCGATCAAAGACCCTTTTCGCACTGCCCTGGCGGCCCGCCTTCTGCCAGCCGTCTCGCGTCTGCGCGTCCTGCATGTGGGCAAGGCCCTCAGCGCTGACATGGCAGAACGGGCCCACGCCGAGATGGCCGAAAACCCCCGCTACCGCTGGCTCGGAGAACTGCCGCGCTGGCAGGCCCTGCGCGTGCTGGCGCGCAGCCATGTGCTGGTCTTGTCCTCGCTCACTGAAGGTGGAGCGAACGTGATCTCTGAGGCCCTGGCGCTTGGCGTGCCGATCGTGGCCTCGCGTATTGCTGGCTCCATTGGCTTGTTGGGCGAAGACTATCCGGGATACTTCCCCGTTGAAGAGACGACAGCCCTGGCACGATTGCTGGAAAAAGTGGAGCTGGAGCCGCGCTTCTACCAGGAACTCAGCGCCTGGTGCACGCGCCTCGCGCCGTTGGTGCATCCGGCCCGCGAGCACCAGACATGGGCAGATCTCTTGCGCGAATGCACTCCCTAGATGTCGGGCAGATTACACCCACACTGAGGCGGCATAGGCCAGGGTGTCTGCTGTCTCCTCTTGACCGTCTAGCGCCACCATGTAGCCATCCTTGATGACCATGGCGAGGTGCTGGCCGCCTTGCAACACGCGGATATCAGCCAGTGGATCGCGCTTCAAGATGATGAGATCAGCCAGGCGGCCGGCCTCCACGACCCCCACATCGTTTTCCAGACCGACGGCGAACGCGTTATTACGCGTGCAGGCCACGAGCGCCTCCATGGGAGTGTAACCTCCATAACGCACAAGGATTTCGGGTTCATGCGCGTGCAACTGCCCATACTGCATGAGGAGGGAATTCCCGGTGTCGGTCCCGCACATGATCGTGATCCCCAGGGCGCGTGCCTGTTCCAGCATACGCACACTGCTTTCCCAGTTACGTTTGATGATATCGAGTTCGAGTGCACCACGGCCAAACTGGTGCCCAACCTCTAAGGCGTGCTGCAAGAAGGTCATGGTGGGCATGAGGCGGACGCCGGCCTCTGCCACGGCTTCCAGCTCCACCTCGGTCGCCAGATCAGCGTGCAGAATCCAATCCATCCCCGCCTCTGCTGCGGCCCGTGTCGAGCCGGCACCACGCGAATGAATGGTCACCCGCACCTGGCGGCGGTGCGCTTCCTGCACGACTGCGGCTAATTCTTCTGGGGCAATGGTTTGCGTATCGCCCCAGGTGCTGTCGGCGAGCTTGATAAAATCCACCCCGTGCTTACACTGCCGCCGCACCTCGGTGATCATCTCGTGCACATTGTTGGCCAGCACTCCAATGGAGTGCTCGGGCGTCCCCACCCAGGAGGGCTCGTTATCGATGATGCTACCGTACGTGATGATAAATTGGCCGGCACAGGCAATGCGCGGTCCCTCACACAGGCCAGCCGTGATGGCATCGCGCAGCGCCACATCAATGAACCAGGTGCCACCCGGCACAGCAAGGCTGGTCACCCCGCTGCGCAGGACCTGCTGCGCATTGCGCGCCGCCCGCAGGGCGCTGAACCCAGGGTTGGTGGTACCGCGCGCGCTCGGAATGTTCGCCATCTGCGGGACCCCAAAGGAGAGATGACAATGACCATCGATGAGTCCAGGCATGATCCACTGTGCGGTGGCATCAATGACCTGCACGTGGTCCTGATCTTCGATGCGGACGTCTGCAGGGAGCCGCCCGACACTCCGAATGCGGTTGCCCTCGATGACAATGGCTTCGTTGGCTGTGGCTGGACGTCCCGAGCCGTCAATCAGGGTCCCGTGCTGAATAACGAGCGTTTTTCCATTACGGCTGTTCATAGAGATCTCCTCAGTGCGCACCTTCTTATTCCCTCTCCCGCGGGAGAGGGAGTTTAGATCACGCCTTCACGCTGGAGTGCCGCGAGTGCCGCATCCGATAATCTCAACATGCCACCCAGGATCTCGTGGTTGTGGGCCCCCACGGCTGGACCGGGCCACGTCGTGCCACCGGGTGTCGCACTCAAAAAGGGTGGGATGGCAGGAATCTTGAGCGGCTTACCATCAATCTCGACCTCCTGGAACAAGCCGCGAGCGTGGAAATGAGGGTCCTGCATCATGTCCGCGACGCTATAAATAGGACCGGCCGGCACAGATGCCGCTTCCAACTGTTGGAGCACGTCCGCCGCATCAAGAGAGGCGGTCCACGCTGCAATGGCCGCATCAATTTCCGCCTCGTGCACGACGCGTCCGGCGTTATCGGCCAGGCGTGGGTCAGTGGCCATCTCTGGTCTGCCAGCTGTGCGCATCAGGCGCTGAAAGATCGAATCCCCATTGCCCCCAATAATGACGTACTTGTCATCTCGGCAGCGATACGTGTTCGTCGGCACAATCCCGGTGAGCGTTGAGCCAGACGGCTCGCGCACCACGCCGGCTCCGTCGTATTCCGGCACCACGGCTTCCAGCATATTAAAGACTGCCTCGTAAATCGCCACGTCGACGACCTGACCAAGCCCTTGCACTGGTTTATGGCGCTGAATATAGGCCAGCAGGATGCCCAGCACCGCGTGCAGACCTGCCAGCGTATCGCCCAGGCTCAGATTGGGGCGCACTGGTGGCGCCCCGGGGAACCCGTTGATATACCGGAAGCCACCGATGCCTTCACACACGGAGGCAAACCCAGGCCGAGAGGCATAGGGGCCGTTCTGACCATATCCTGAGATGCGGGCATAAATCAGTCCAGGATTGGTTTGCTTGAGCTCCTCTGGCCCTAAGCCCCACTTTTCCAGTGTGCCAGGGCGAAAATTTTCCACGAGAATATCGACGTGATCCGCCAGTTGCCGAGCGATGTGACGGCCTTTTTCGGTGTACAAATTGAGCGTAATACACTTCTTGTTACGGCCCAGGCTGCGCCACCAGAGCGATGTGCCATGCTCGAGGATGCGCCACACCCGCAAGGGATCACCTTTCTCTGGTGGCTCGATCTTGATGACTTCAGCGCCAAAGTAGGCCAGGATACAGCCGGCAAATGGCCCGGCAATAAGCTGGCCAAGCTCGAGGACGCGCACCCCGTCGAGAGGGCGTGCCGGGATGGTCATGGGGGATGCCATAGTTCCCTCAGTACATATCCCGCCACTGCGGGCGGGACAGTGTGTACCCTGCCGCCGGCTTATTCCAATGCCACGAAGATGCAGTGGCGGACACGTTCATTGATGGCCTTGCTCAGGTGTCCTTTGCCGGTTGTGTCTTCCACCAGGAGCACTTCACCGGCACCGATGACGCGTGATTCGCCATCGCTGGCCGTGATCTGTACGCCATTGTCCAGGTTGATGATGTACTGCCGGCGCGGCGCCGGATGCCAGTCAAGATCATAAGTCGGCGGCACTTCCCGGAAAATAATACCCGTGGCTGGAAGGCGCTTAGAGAGCCGTCCGGACGGCGTCGTCTCGACGTACTCAACTTCCTCGGTGGCAAAGTGCGATTCGCCTTGCTCATCCGTGTAGAGTCGATGAATGTTCATCACGCTTCTCCTAGGTAGTTGCGAGCCATATTGCCCTGTCCCTTCTCTCGGAGAGGGAGCTATGCAGTGTGGAACAGGTTCAGCGCCGAGCCCTTCTTGAACCACTCGAACTGTGATGGCCCGTAGGAGTGATGCAGACTCAGCGTCTCTGAAGTGCCATCCGCGTGCTTGACGATGCACTGGACGGGCTTGCCCGGAGCCAGGTCTTGCAGTCCGACGAGGCTGATGCGATCGTCCTCACGCATGCGGTCGTAGTCCGCCGGGTCGCTAAACGTAAGCGCCAGCAGACCTTGCTTCTTCAGGTTGCTCTCGTGGATGCGAGCGAAGCTGCGTACGATGACCGCCACACCGCCGAGCAGCCGCGGCGACAGAGCGGCGTGCTCACGGCTGCTGCCCTCGCCGTAGTTATGATCGCCGATGACGACCCACTGCAGGCCATGGGCTTTATAGTACCTAGCGATTTGCGCGATAGACTGTCCGCGCTCACCCGTGACCACATTTTTTCCCTTGCCAGTCTCACCCGTGAAGGCATTCGTGGCGCCCATGAACATATTATCGCTGAACTTGTCCAGATGACCGCGGTAACGCAGCCAGGGGCCAGCGGGAGATATGTGGTCGGTGGTGGTCTTCCCTTGCGTCTTGACCAGCACGGGCATATCCAGGAAGTCCTGACCGTCCCAGGCCGGCCACGGCTCCAGCAACTGTAAGCGCTCGCTGTTCGGGTCCACTGTCAGCGTGATATTGCTGCTATCCTCAGGAGGCGCGATATAGGAGGAGTGACCTCTGTCGAAGTTCTGGGCCGGCACTTCTGGAGCCGGCTTGGGCGGCTGCAGCTTGAAGGGTTTGCCATCAGCTCCAGTGATGGGATCAGTCAGGGGATTGAACGACAGCCTGCCGACCAGTGCCAGGGCCGTCACAATCTCGGGACTGCCTATGAAGTTCATGGTCGTCGCCTGGCCGTCGTTGCGCATGGGGAAGTTGCGGTTATACGACGTGACAATGGTGTTCGCCACACCGACCATCTCCTGAGAGCGGCGCCACTGACCAATGCATGGGCCGCAGGCATTCGCCAATACAGTCCCGTTAATCTCCTTGAGCGTGGCCATCTGGCCATCCCGCTCGATGGTGGCACGGACCTGCTCAGAGCCCGGGGTGACCATAAAGGGCACCGCCGCCGTCACGCCATGAGCCTGCGCCTGCTCTGCCACGTCCGCGGCACGACTCATGTCCTCGTAGGAGGAATTGGTGCAGCTCCCGATAAGGGCCGTCGAGATCTCGTCAATGAACTGGTTTTTGGGATCTTTCACTTCGGCAGCCAGCTGCGAAATAGGACGGGCGCGGTCTGGCGAGTGTGGCCCGACGATGTGCGGCTCCAGCTTGGCGAGATCGATCTCCACGATGCGGTCAAAATAATCGCCCGGATTGGCTTCGATCTCTTTGTCGGCCATGAGGAGATGGCTGTACTGGTCAGCCAGCTTCGCCAACTCGCCTCGGCCAGTAGCGGCGAGGTAGGTCGCCATGCGCTGATCGTACGGGAATATCGAGGTAGTCGCGCCCAGCTCAGCGCCCATATTGGTAATGGTCGCCTTGCCAGTGGCGCTAATCGAGCGCGCGCCTGGTCCAAAGTACTCGATGATGGCATTGGTGCCGCCTGCGACAGTCAATGCTCCGGCCAGCTTCAGTATCACGTCTTTTGGTGCTGTCCAACCGCTCATCTCGCCCGTCAGGTACACGCCAATGAAACGCGGGAAGAGCACCTCCCAGGGCAGTCCTGCCATCACCTCAACAGCGTCAGCGCCACCAACGCCGACAGCGCAGGAGCCCAGACCTCCGGCCATGGGTGTATGGGAATCGGTGCCGATCATCAGCTCGCCAGGAAAGGCATAGTTCTCCAACGCTACCTGGTGGATGATGCCGGCACCTGGACCCCAGAAGCCCACGCCGTACTTGGCCGCAGCGGTGCGCAGGAAGTCGTACACCTCGCGGTTTTCCGCCAGCGACTCCCTGAGGTCAGACTCGCCCTCGACCCGCGCCTGAATCAGGTGGTCGCAGTGGACGCTTGTCGGTACGGCAGTTTGAGTGCGCCGCGTCTGCATGAACTGCAGCATCGCAGTCTGGCCCAGGACGTCCTGGAGAATCACCCGATCTGGCCGGAGTTGCACGTAGCTCTTGCCGCGCTCGAGGTCGGTGTTGGAGGGATCATCAAGATGCGCCAGGAGGACTTTCTCGGCCAATCCCATTGGCCTGCCCAAACGCTGGCGCACCGCGCTCAGAGTGCGGTCCATCCGCTCGTATACACTGGTGACAAGCTCAGGCGTGGATTCTATCGTGATCATGTCTTGGTTCCCCTCGGAACGAGAACGGCAATGAAAGCACAGTCCGACCCAGGCAACGTACGCCCAGGTCTTGTGCCTCCGAAACTACTACATCATGCCGGCGGGAGGGCCAGTTGTCAATGGACCTGCATCCCGCCCCATCGAGCTGTTAGCACCCATGTGCTCGTGGCCTTATCCGCGGCACTGTAGAGAAACTGAGCTGACCAAGCCTCACCCGGTTTGGTCGGGAGGCAGGTAATCAGAGGACAGCGTTACGTTTGTATGTCTACCTGACAAGAAACTTCCTGAGGATTGCTGACAAAATCACGTATGTCATGGAGCAAGGCATTATGCTCCCATCCCTCCACCCTGACAAGTTTCTGAAGAAACGTGGTCGCTGCCAGACGTAGAGCACCATGAAATGCCTCCACGCTCTCTACCTCTATTGCCATAGCACGGTAAGAAATCCGCACACCTTTCTCCACAGGCTCAAAGACCAATGGGTCCGGTTCTTCCAGGATGTCGACACGTCTAGCCTTCCCTACTTGCACGGCTTGCAATCCCGTGATGAGGGCATCAAGCCATGAGTCAATATACGTCTGTCGTTCTTGCAGCACGGTGGACCCATTGCTCAGTGTGATGTCGCCCAAAAGGTTTTCTAGGTCTAGGGGCGTTTCCTCATCAAGACGCCATGCGATCTTCATACTTCCTACTTTCTTCTATGCACAGAACGCAATCCACCAGATGGGTTCAACACAACGCGGACTCTGACTTGCTGAGAGCCTATTGTCACCATCTCCGCAAAGGGCTTTCTGCCTCCAGGGGTACCAATCATGTTCTCAGGACGACTCGCAATTTGTCGCCCTAGGCGGATAATATCCTCTAGAGAAATAGCGTGGTCTAAGGCTTGAAAAGCTGCCAGATGCTTTTGTATATGCTTAAGATTTCGGCTACTGATGTCATCGCACACAGGCGTTATCTATGCTGGTAACGGCTCCCTGCTACATGTATCTGGCACAAGTATAAAAGAAGCTCCCTTTTCTTGCACGACAGCAGCCCATCGCCTGTGGGAAACGGGCCGGCCAGAAGGTCCGACGCATTGGCTCGGGGTGTGGCCACGAGGGTGAGGCGCCAACGCTCACCGGTCCCCGCTGTGCCAGCCTGCATGGGTTTTCCCTGCCTTACCCTCCGGCCCCACCACCCCGTCTTT
>Ga0081538_10002228_pt1 | contig 19205 bp, 18 predicted proteins | sample TabmetS5T2R1_FD_71022 | JGI IMG/M metagenome (GOLD analysis project Ga0081538, IMG submission 71022) | Tabebuia heterophylla rhizosphere microbial communities from the University of Puerto Rico - S5T2R1 | ecosystem: Host-associated > Plants > Roots > Rhizosphere ... | reverse complement strand
TCATCTCGGCCGCGAGCAGGCACAGCACGATCCCGTCCTTGTCGGTCGTCCACGCGGAGCCGTCGCGGCGCAGGAACGAGGCGCCGGCGCTCTCCTCGCCGCCGAAGCCGATCGCGCCGTCCAGCAGCCCCTCGACGAACCACTTGAAGCCGACCGGGACCTCGACCAGCCGGCGGCCCAGGGCGGCCGTGACCCGGTCGATCATGCCGCTGGACACCAGCGTCTTGCCCACCGCGGTCCGCTCCGGCCAGTCCCGCTCCCCGCCGTAGAGGTAGTCGACGGCGACCGCGAGGTAGTGGTTGGGGTTGAGCAGGCCGGCGCCGGGCGTGACGATGCCGTGCCGGTCGGCGTCGGCGTCGTTGCCGAAGGCCACGTCGAAGCGGTCCTTGAGCTCGATCAGGCCGGCCATGGCGTACGGCGAGGAGCAGTCCATGCGGATCTTGCCGTCCCAGTCCAGGTGCATGAACCGGAACGTGGGGTCGACCGCGTCGTTGGTGACCTCCAGGTCGAGGCCGTGGCGGTCGCCGATGGCCTCCCAGTAGGCGACCGCGGCGCCGCCGAGCGGGTCGACGCCGAGCCGCAGCCCCGACCCGGCGATCGCGTCGAGGTCGACGACGGCCGCCAGGTCGCCGACGTAGGCGCCGACGTAGTCGTGGCGGTGCACGCTGGGACCGCTGGTGGCGCGCTCGTACGGCACCCGCGGCACGCCGTCCAGGCCGGCCCCGAGCAGGCCGTTGGCCTCGTCCTGCATCCAGCCGGTGACGTCGGTGTCGGCCGGGCCGCCGTTGGGCGGGTTGTACTTGAAGCCGCCGTCGTCCGGCGGGTTGTGCGACGGGGTCACCACGATCCCGTCGGCCAGGTGCTCGCGGCGGCCCTGGTTCCAGGTGAGGATCGCGTGGGAGACGGCCGGGGTCGGCGTGTACCCGCCGTGGACGTCCACCATCACGCCGACGCCGTGGCCGGCCAGCACCTCGACGGCGGTGCGGAAGGCCGGCTCGGAGAGCACGTGGGTGTCGCGGCCCAGGAACAGCGGCCCGTCGATCCCCCGCTCGGCGCGCCAGCGGCAGATGGCCTCGGTCATGGCGAGGATGTGCGGCTCGTTGAAGGCCCCGTCCAGGGCCGAGCCGCGGTGCCCCGAGGTGCCGAACGCCACCCGCTGGGACGGCACCGACGGGTCCGGCTTCTCCTCGTAGTAGGCGCGCACCAGCGCCTCGACGTCGACCAGCATCGACGGGTCCGGCTGCCTGCCGGCGTGCTCGCTGACGGTCACGATGGCTCACCCCTTCGCTGGCGCCGTCCCGGTCGCGGCCGGGCGCATGCGAAGACCCTGCCACTGGTCGAAGCCGACCGCCAGCCTGCGGTACCGTCGGGGCATGGACATCCAGGAGACGGCCCTGCCGGGGGTGGGGCTGCGGCACGACTTCACCACCAAGGCGGGACGCCAGCTCGGCGTGGTCACCCACCGGACCGGCCGGCGGGACCTGATCATCTACGACCGCGACGACCCGGACTCCTGCCAGGAGGTGGTCCAGCTCATCGAGGACGAGGCCGACGCGCTCGCCGACCTGCTCGGCGGGGACCGGGTGGTCTCGCACCTGGCCAGGCTGCAGCAGCACATCGAGGGCCTGGTGATCGACTGGCTGGAGATCCGCCCGGGCTCGCCCTACGCCGGCCGCACCATCGCCGACACCCAGGCGCGCAGCCGCACCGGCGTGTCGATCGTGGCGATCGTGCGCGGCGACCGCGCCATCCCGGCGCCAGCGCCCGACCAGCGGCTGGAGGCCGGCGACACGCTGGTGGTGGTGGGCACCGCCGAGGGCGTCAAGGCGCTCACCAAGCTGCTGGGGAGCTGACCCTGCGTGCACGGCGCGGTCGTGCTGCTGGAGCTCGGCGGGGTCATCCTCGGGCTCGGCATCCTCGGCCGCCTTGCCGGCCGCCTAGGGCTGTCGGCCATCCCGCTGTACCTGCTCGCCGGGCTGGCGTTCGGCGAGGGCGGGCTGCTGCCGCTGGTCACCGCCCAGGAGTTCATCGAGGTCGGCGCCGAGGTCGGCGTGATCCTGCTGCTGCTCCTGCTGGGCCTGGAGTACTCGGCCAGCGAGCTGACCGCCAACCTTCGCGCCGGCGCGCCCGCCGGGCTGGTCGACCTGGTGCTGAACCTCACTCCCGGCGTGGCCGCCGGGCTGCTGCTCGGCTGGTCCCCGCTGGCGGCGGTGGTGCTCGGCGGGGTGACCTACGTGACCTCCTCGGGCATCGTCGCCAAGGTCCTGGAGGAGCTCGGGCGCATCGGCAACCGCGAGACCCCGGTGGTGCTCTCGATCCTGGTCACCGAGGACCTGGCGATGGCCGCCTACCTGCCGCTGATCAGCGGCCTGCTGCTCGGCGGGGGGCTGCTGGCCAGCGCGATGTCGATCGGCGTCGCGCTGGCCACCGTCGCGCTGGTGCTGCTGGTCGCGCTGCGCTACGGCGAGACGCTCAGCCGGCTGGTGTTCAGCCCCAGCGACGAGGTCCTGCTGCTGGTGATCCTCGGGGTGGCCCTGGTGGTCGCCGGGATCGCCCAGCAGCTCAACGTCTCGGCCGCCGTGGGCGCGTTCCTGGTCGGCATCGCGCTATCTGGTCAGGCGGCCGAGGCCGCCCACGGGCTGCTCGCCCCCTTGCGCGACCTGTTCGCCGCGGTGTTCTTCGTCTTCTTCGGCCTGCAGACCGACCCCGGCTCGATCCCGCCGGTGGCGCTCGCCGCCGTGGCCCTGGCGCTGGTCACCGCCGCCACCAAGGTCGCCACCGGCTGGTGGGCCGCGCGCCGGGCCGGGGTCGGCGCCCGCGGGCGCTGGCGCGCGGGCGCCGTGCTGGTGGCCAGGGGCGAGTTCTCCATCGTGATCGCCGGGCTCGTGGTGACCGCCGGCGAGGAGCCGACCCTCGGCCCGCTGGCCGCCACCTACGTCCTCATCCTGGCCGTGCTTGGGCCGATCCTGGCCCGGTTCATCGAGCCGATGGTCGCCCGCGCCCCGAGGCCGCCCAGCAGGCGGCGGCCCGCCGGGCCGGAGCCGGAGCGCGGCCCCCGCTCCGGCCAGGGCTCCTCCCGCTCAGGCCGGGGCGGCCCCGCCGAGCCGCCGGCCGAGCTGGCGGAGCCGCAGGCCAAGCGCGACCAGCGCCACCCCGAACACCAGCGCGTACAGCCCCAGCGCCCAGACCACGGCGACGGCGCCCTCGCTGGGACGCAGCACCAGGAAGACCCCGAAGAGGATCGAGAGGATGCCGACCAGCGCCAGCAGCCACTCGCCCCGCAGCTCGCGGCGCAGCCAGACCGCGACGACGACCTCCAGCACGCCGGTGGCGATCGCCCACGCGGCGATCAGGTACAGCAGGACCAGGGCCGTGATCCCCGGCCAGACGAACGTCACGATCCCGGCGGCGATCCCGGCGATGCCCTCCACCAGCAGCCAGCCGCGCCGGTCCCTGACCATCTGCCCGCCGACGAACAGCGCGGCCAGCGCCAGCAGCCCGTCCACCAGCGCGTAGAAGCCGAACAGCAGCACCAGCGCGCGCACGGTGATGTCCGGCCAGATCCAGGCGACCACCCCGAAGACCACCGCCACCGTGCCGCGGAGGGCCACGGCCCACCAGTACCGTGAGAAGTACTCCAACATGGTTTCCGTCCTCTCCGTCCTGGCCCTCGGGATCCGAACGGTGACTGCGACCGGTGCTCGGCCAACGGGGCTCGCGCAGGCCCCGTTAACTTTGGGCATATGCCGCACGGCAGGCAAGCCCGCGTCCGGACGGAGCCGCGGGTGACCGCCGCGGCGCCCCCGCTCGCCGGTCCCGGCCTGACCGCCGCCGAGGTCGCCGACCGGGTCGCCAGGGGCCTGGTCAACGACGTCCCGGCCGCGCCGACGCGGACGCTCGCCGAGATCGTCAGGGCCAACCTGCTGACCCGCTTCAACTTCCTGCTCGGCTCCCTGCTGGTGGTGATCCTGTGGGTCGGGCCGTTGCAGGACGCGCTGTTCGGGCTGGTCCTGGTCGCCAACACCCTGGTCGGGATCGTGCAGGAGGTCCGCGCCAAGCGCACCCTCGACCGGCTGGCCGTGATCAGCGCCCCCAGCGCCCGGGTGGTGCGCGACGGGCACGAGCGGGAGGTCGGCGTCGGCGAGGTGGTGATGGACGACCTGCTGCTGGCCGGGCCCGGCGAGCAGGTGGTGGTCGACGGCGAGGCGCGGCAGGCCGCCGGCGTCGAGGTCGACGAGTCGCTGCTCACCGGCGAGTCCGAGCCGGTCGGCAAGCGGCCGGGCGACCAGGTGCTGTCGGGCAGCTTCGTGGTCGCCGGCACGGTCGCCTACCAGGCCACCAAGGTCGGCCGCGAGGCGTACGCGGCGCGGCTGGCCGAGGAGGCGCGGCGCTTCACCCTGGCCCGCTCCGAGCTGCGGGCCGGCGTCGACCGCATCCTGGCGTTCGTCACCTGGCTGCTGGTGCCGACGGCGACCCTGCTGCTGGTGAGCCAGCTCCGCTCCCAGGGCGTGCGCGACGCCCTGCGCGGCGCGGTCGCCGGCACCGTCCACATGGTCCCCGAGGGGCTGGTGCTGCTGGTCAGCGTCGCGTTCGCGGTCGGCGTGGTGCGGCTGGGCCGGCGCGGGGTGCTGGTCCAGGAGCTGCCGGCGGTGGAGATCCTGGCCCGGGTCGACGTGCTCTGCTTCGACAAGACCGGCACGATCACCGCCGGCGAGCTCGCCGTCGCCAAGCTGATCCGGCTGCCCGGCGCCGACGGGCAGGTGGAGCCGGCCCTCGGGGCGCTGGCCGCCGCCGACCCGGCCCCCAACACCACCCTGCGGGCGATCGGCGCGGCGTGGCCGCCGCCGGACGGCTGGCAGGCCGGCGCGACGGTCCCGTTCTCGTCGGCGCGCAAGTGGAGCGCGGCCAGCTTCGACGGCCACGGCACCTGGCTGCTCGGCGCCCCGGAGGTGCTGCTGGCGGGCGGCACCGGCGCGCCGGGCGCCGCGGTGCTGCGGACGGCCGAGGCGCACGCCGCCAGGGGCGACCGGGTGGTGCCGCTGGCCACCGCCGGCGGCCCGGTCGCCGCCGGCGCGCTGCCGCCGCACCCGCGCCCGGCGGCCCTGGTGGTGCTCGCCGAGCGGGTCCGCGACGACGCCGCCGGCACCGTCGCCTGGTTCACCCGCCAGGCCGTGGCCGCCAAGGTCGTCTCGGGCGACCACCCGCGCACCGTCGCCACGGTCGCCTCGCGGGTCGGCGTCCCTGGCGCCGAGGAGCCGGTCGACGCGCGGATGCTGCCGGCCGACCCCGGCGCGCTGGCCGACGTGGTCGAGCGGCGGTCGGCGTTCGGCCGGGTCGTGCCCCACCAGAAGCAGGCGATGGTCGACGCCCTGCAGCGGCGCGGCCACGTGGTCGCGATGACCGGCGACGGGGTCAACGACGTGCTCGCGCTGAAAGAGGCCGACCTGGGCGTCGCCATGGGCGGCGGCAGCGCCGCGGCCCGCAGCGTGGCCCGGCTGGTGCTGCTGGACGGCCGCTTCGCCTCGCCGCCCGCGGTGGTCGCCGAGGGCCGCCGGGTGCTGGCCAACATCGAGCGGGTCGCCAAGCTGTTCCTCACCAAGACCGCCTACGCGCTGCTGCTGTCGCTGGCGGTGGGGCTGGCCGGGCTGCCGTTCCCGTTCCTGCCCCGCCACCTGACCCTGGTCGGCGGCCTCACCATCGGCATCCCGGCGTTCTTCGTCGCCCTGGAGCCGAACGACACCAGGTCGAGGCCCGGGTTCGTCGGCCGGGTCCTGCGGGTCGCCGTCCCGGCCGGGGTGGCGGCCGCGGCGGCCACCTTCGCCGCCTACCTGATCGCCCACGACGTGGAGGGCGTGACGCTGGAGCAGGCGCGTTCGGTCGCCACGCTGACGCTCGCGGGCGTGGGGCTGGTGGTGCTCTGGCTGGTGGTGCGGCCGCTGAACCGGCTGCGCGCCACGGTGCTGGCGGCGATGGTCGGCGGGTTCGCCGTGGTGCTGGCGGTCCCCTGGCTGCGGCGGTTCTTCGCCCTCACGGTCCCGCCCGCCCCGGCGGTCGCGGCGACCGTCGCCCTGGTGGCGCTCGCCGGGGCGTGCCTGGCCCTGGTCCTGCCACGGCTGCAGCGTTAGCCGGCGGGTCCGTAGACCCAGTACGCGGTCGCGGCCACCACGCCGAGGACCACCAGCGCCTCCGGCCAGCTCCGCGTCTCGAACGCCAGGCAGCCGAGGAAGGCGGTGCGGCGCCGCCGCAGCGGCCACCACAGCGGCACCCCGGACACGGTGAGCCCGTCGGCGAGCACGTGGGAGAGCGCCCCGGCCGCCACCGCCAGCGCCAGCAGCGGCCGGGCGTCGCCGCCGGCCAGCGCGCCGTGGACGGCCCAGACCAGCAGGCCCAGCGCGGCGCACCAGGCCAGCGAGTGCGTCGGGCCGCGGTGCCCCGGCGTCAGCCGGTGCCACCAGCGCGGCAGGAGCCGGCCGACCGCCGCGTGGGGATGGTCCAGGTCGGGCAGGAGCGCGGCCAGGCTGGCGACCACGCCCCCGGCCACCATCGAGTCACCGATCGTCTTGGCCAGGGCGACGCCCGCGGCCGCGCCGATCACGGCATGGCTGCGCTTCATCATGGCGGCGAGTCTCGCCGACCGGTGTGACAGCCCGGTCCGGGGCACGCGGGCGCGCGCCGCCGCGTCAGCCGCAGGCGCGCTTCACGTACGGGTAGGGGTTGACCGGGGCGCTGCCGGCCCCGCCCGGGTGCACCTCGAAGTGGACGTGGGGCACGGTGTACTGGGCGTTGCCGGTCTGGCCGTTGTAGGCGATCAGCTGCCCCGCGCGCACCCGCGTCCCCGTCGGCACGGCGTAGCGGGAGAGGTGGGCGTAGAAGTACTCGGCGCCGTCGTTGCCCTGGAGGTAGAGCTGGATCCCGCCGTTGGTGCTGGTGGACTCGCGGCTCACCACCCCGGCGGTGTAGGCGTACACCTCGGCGCCGTGGGGGGCCATCACGTCGGTGCCCTGGTGGCTGCGACCGCCCGAGCGGGCCGCGCCCCAGCTGTCCACGTAGGAGTAGGGGCGCGCCAGGATGCAGGCGATGCCGCCGGCACCCCCCGACGGCGCCGGCTGCGCCGGCTGCGCCGGCGCCGGTGCCGCTGGCGGGTCCGGGCGCCGCTGCTGCTCCAGCCGCCGGCGCTCCAGCCTGGCCAGGCGGTCCTCCAGCGCCTGCGCCTCCTGCAGGCGGTCCTCCAGCCGCCGCACCGCCTCCCTGGCGCGGTCGCGCAGCGCCTTGGCGCGCTCGTACCCGGCGGTGACCCGCCCCAGGGTCCCCTGGTAGGCGGACTCGGCGACCTGCGCGTCCTCGATGGTCTGCGCCTGCTGCGTCGCCAGCACGGTGGCCAGCTCGATCCTGTCGGGGACCGCCTGGGGGTCCTGCTCCAGCAGGGCGCTGGCGACCAGCAGGCCGCCGGAGCGGTACACGGCCGCCATCTGGCCGGCCATGACCGTCCGGGTGGTGGAGAGCTGGCGGCGGGCGCTCTCCAGCTGCCCGCGGTCGAAGGCGAGCCGGTCGTCGGCCAGGGCGAGCCTGGCCTCGGTGTCCTGCAGCTCCGCGGTCGCCTGCTGCAGCTCGGCCCTGAGGGCACGTTCGCGGCTGCGGGCGTCGGCGAGCGGGCCGGCCCGCGCCACGGGGGCGGCGGCGAGGACGACGGCCAGCATGGTCGTGCCGAGGACGAGTCGGCGCATGGGGCGGGACGTCCTTCCGTCGGGGGAACGGATGGTCGAGCCGGTCGATCCGGGGGAACAGCCTTGGGGGGAACAGCAGTCTAGTCCGGATCGACGAACAGGCCAAATCGGCGGCCGCGTGGCGCGGCCGCCGATGCCTGCGCGGGCGTCAGGCCCGGCCGGCGGCCTGGCGGCCGCGGCGGGCCAGCGCGTCCACGGTGGCGGCCAGCAGCAGCACCCCGCCGGTGACCAGGAACCTGATGCTGGACTCCACCCCCAGCAGGTTCATGCCGTTGGTGATCGAGCCGATCACCAGGCCGCCCAGCAGCGCCGAGTAGGCCGACCCGCGGCCGCCGAACAGGCTGGTCCCGCCGATCACGGGCCCGGCGATGGCGAGCAGCAGGGTGTCGGCGCCGCCCGACGACTGGTTGACGGCGAACAGCCGCGCGGCGGCCAGGATGCCACCCGCGGCCGCCAGCGTACCGGCGAGGACGAACACCATGAGGCGGACGTTGTCGACCTGGATGCCGGCGCGTCGGGACGCCTCGGGGCTGCCGCCGACGGCCAGCACGTGGCGGCCGAAGCGGGTCCGCCGGATCAGCAGGTCGACCGTGACCACCAGGCCGACGAAGATCACCAGCATCAGCGGCAGGCCCCGGTCGGCGGCCAGCACCGCCGCGGCGGCCAGCAGGGCCACCGCGATGACCACGATGCGGGTGACGAGGAACTGCATCGGCGGCACGGGAAGTCCGGCCGCGACCCGCCGGCGCCGGTCCCACAGCTTCACCGCCGCGTAGACGGCGATCGCCGCCACCGCCAGCAGCCAGGCGTCGAGCGGGATGAAGAAGGTGTTCGCCAGCCCGGTGATGGTGCCGTCGCTGATGTTGACCGTGCCGGTCTCCCCCAGCACCAACAGCAGCGCGCCCAGCCAGGCGAGGTAACCGGCCAGGGTTACCACGAACGCCGGGATCCGGAAGCGGGTCGTCCAGAACCCCTGGAACGCGCCGATCACCAGCCCGGTCGCCAGCCCCGCGAGGATCGCCAGCCAGCCGGGCCACCCCTGCTTGACGTTGAGCACCGCCATGACCCCGGCTGCCAGGCCCGACAGCGTCCCGACCGACAGATCGATCTCGCCCAGCAGCAGTACCAGCACCACCCCGATCGAGATGGTCCCGATCGCGGAGACCTGGAGGCCCAGGTTGGTGAGGTTACCTGGGGTGAGGAAGCGGTCGTTGGCGACCCAGAAGATCACCCAGATGATCGCGATGCCGACGATCACCGGCAGGGTGCCGAGCTCACCCTGGCCGAGGCGGCGGCGGAAGCCGGCCCAGGCGCCGGCCAGGCCGGGCTGCTCGCCGACCAGGCGCGGATCGAGGTCGGAGACGGTCACGGCTCGGTCACCTCCGTTGGCTGCTCGTCGCCGGCCCTGGCGCCGGTGATGGCGGCCACGACCTCCTCCGAGTTGGTCTGCTTGGCGTCGAGGACGCCGACCTGCCGGCCCAGCCGCAGCACCACGATGGTGTCGGCGACTGCGAACACGTCGGCCAGGTTGTGGCTGATCACGACCACCGCCAAGCCCTGCTCACGGAGTCTGCGGATCAGGTCGAGGACCTGCGCGGTCTGGGCGACCCCCAGCGCGGCGGTCGGCTCGTCCAGGATCACCATCCGAGGCTCGCCGAGCATCGACCGGGCGATCGCCACCGACTGGCGTTGGCCGCCCGACAGCGAGGCGACCTGGGTGCGGACGCTGGGGATGCGGACCGCCAGCCGCTTGAGGACCCTGCTGGCCTCCTGCTCCATGTCAGTCTCGTCCAGCAGCCGGACGGCGCCAAGCTCCTCCCGGCCGAGCCAAAGGTTGGCGACCACGTCGAGGTTGTCGCACAGCGCGAGGTCCTGGTAGACGGTCGCGATCCCCAGCGCGGTGGCCCCCTGCGGGGTGGTGACGTGCACGGGCCTGCCGTCGAACAGGTACTCCCCCGAGTCCATCGGGTTGATGCCGGCGATGGTCTTGATCAGGGTCGACTTGCCGGCGCCGTTGTCGCCGACCAGCGCGGTGACCTGGCCGGCGCGGGCCTGGAGCTCCACGTCGCTGAGCGCCTGCACCGCGCCGAAGCGCTTGCTCACGCCGCGTAGCTCCAGCAGGGGCGCACCGTCGGGCATGCTGCCTCCTTCCCAGGGCGGCCGGGTGGGGCGGCCCGGCCGCCCCACCCGGGCGACGCGTCAGGCGATGCCGACCTGCGAGCAGGCCGAGGCGGCCTCGCCAGCGCAGATCTGGTCGGCCTTGAGGAAGCCGTCCGAGATCATCTTGCCGATCGTCTCCTTGGCGTTGGCCTTGGTGACCGCGATCGGGGTCAGGATGATCGAGGGGACGTCCTCCTGGCCGTTGTTGACCTGCTGCTTGGCCAGCGCGTCCGCCGCGGCGCGGTCGCCGTTGACCAGGTTGACGGCCAGCTCGGCGGCCTGCTCGGCCTCCGGCTTGATCGCCTTGTAGACGGTCATGTACTGCTCGCCGCTGAGGACCCGCTGGACCGCCGCCAGCTCGGCGTCCTGCCCGGTCACCGGCCGGCTGGAGGGGTCGATACCGGCGCCCTTCATGGCCGCGATCGCGCCGCCGGCGGTGCCGTCGTTGGCGGCGTAGACGCCCACGAAGCCGGTCTTGCCGAGCGCGGTGATCGCCTGCTCCATCTCGTTCTGGGCCTCGTCAGGAGCCCAGTTCGGGGTGTCGTACTCCTTGCCGACCTTGAAGCCGCTGTCGTCGATCACGCTGTGCGCGCCCTCTTTGAACAGCTTGGCGTTGTTGTCGGTGGGGGCGCCGTTGATCATCACGATCGACCCGCTCTCACCGTCCTCCTTGAGCTTCTCCACCAGCGACTCGCCCTGCAGCTTGCCGACCTGCACGTTGTCGAAGGAGATGTAGTAGTCGATGTCGGAGTTGGTGAGCAGCCGGTCGTAGCTGATCACCGGGACGTTCTGGGCCTTGGCCTTGCTCACGATCGCCGCCGCCGAGGCGGAGTCGACGGGGTCGAGGACCATCACCTTGGCGCCGTTGGTCAGCGCCGCGTCGGCCTGGTTCTGCTGCTGGTCGGCCTTCTGGTCGGCGTTGGAGTAGATGATCTGGCAGTCCGAGCAGAGGGCTTTGACCTTGGCCTCGAACAAGGGCCGATCCTGCGCCTCGTACCTGGTCGTTTTCGTCTCCGGCAGCAGCAGCGCGATCTTCTTGTCGCCACCGCCTCCGCCGCCGCCGCCGCCCTCGTCGGTGGTCGCGCAGGCGGCCGCCAGCAGCATGAGCGCCGACAGTACGACGGTCAGGCGAACCGCCCGCCGGATGTGCGTTCCGAACAAGATTCCCACCTCTCTTCCAGGACCCAACGTCCCTGCCCGTGGAGCCTAATCGTGCACCCTTCGCCCACCAAGGTGAAGCAGCAGCGCAGACCCAGCCGATCGGCGGCAGCCGCGGGTCAGGTGCGCCGCCGCGGGTATCGTAGCTGGCGACGAGGAGGGCTGGCCGTGCAGGTCGCGCTGTTGGTGACGTGTCTGGTCGATGGGCTGTTCCCGGACGTCGGCAAGGCGACGGTCGGGCTGCTGGAGCGGCTCGGTCACCAGGTCGAGGTGCCCCCGGCCCAGACGTGCTGCGGGCAGATGCACGTCAACACCGGCTACGCTCGCGAGGCGCTGCCGCTGGTGCGCCGGCACGTGGAGGTGTTCTCCGGGTACCAGGCGGTGGTGGTGCCGAGCGGCTCGTGCGCCGGGTCGGTCCGCCACCAGCACGCCTGGGTCGCGCAGCAGGCCGGCGACGCCGGGCTGGCGGCGGCGGCCGAGGCGGTGGCGTCGCGGACCTACGAGCTGTCGGAGTTCCTGGTCGACGTGCTCGGGGTGACCGACGTGGGCGCCTACTACCCGCACCGGGTGACCTACCACCCGACCTGCCACTCGCTGCGGGTGCTGCGGGTCGGCGACCGCCCGCTGCGGCTGCTCCGCGCCGTCGCCGGCATCGACCTGGTCGAGCTGCCCGAGGCGGAGTCGTGCTGCGGCTTCGGCGGCACCTTCGCGCTGAAGAACCCCGACGTCTCGGCGGCGATGCTGGCCGACAAGATGCGGCAGGTGCTGGCGACCCGGGCCGAGGTGTGCGCCGCCGGCGACTCCTCCTGCCTGATGCACATCGGCGGCGGGCTGAGCCGGCTGCGCACCGGCGTCCGCACCGTCCACCTGGCCCAGATCCTCGCCTCGACCGCCGGGGAGGCGACCGCACCGTGAGCCGCACCTTTCTCGGCATGCCCACCGCGCCCCCGGGCGTCGGCATGCTCCGCGGCGAGCGGCCCTTCCCCGACGCGGCCAGGACCGCCCTTGCCGACACCCAGCTGCGCCGCAACCTCGGCAAGGCCACCGCCACCATCCGCGCCAAGCGGGCGGCGGTGGTCGCGGAGGTGCCGGACTGGGCGGCGCTGCGGGAGGCGGGCGCCGCCATCAAGGACGAGGTCCTGGCCAACCTGGACCGCTACCTGGTGCAGCTGGAGGAGCGGGTCACCGCCCGCGGCGGGGTGGTTCACTGGGCGCGCGACGCCGAGGAGGCCAACCGCGTCGTCGCCGGCGTCGTCCGCGCGACCGGGGTCCGCGAGGTGGTCAAGGTCAAGTCGATGGCCACCCAGGAGATCGGCCTCAACGAGGCCCTCCAGCAGGCCGGGATCGCGGCCTGGGAGACCGACCTGGCCGAGCTGATCGTCCAGCTCGGCCACGACGCCCCCAGCCACATCCTGGTGCCGGCGATCCACCGCAACCGGGCCGAGATCCGCCAGATCTTCCTGGCCGAGATGGGCAAGGTCGGCCTACCCGCCGACCCGGGCCTGACCGACGAGCCGAGGGCGCTGGCCGAGGCGGCGCGGCTGCACCTGCGGCGCAAGTTCCTCGACGCCGAGGTGGCGGTCTCCGGCGCCAACTTCGCCGTCGCCGAGACCGGGACGCTGGCGGTGGTGGAGTCCGAGGGCAACGGCCGCATGTGCCTGACCCTGCCGCGGGTGCTGGTCACCGTGATGGGGATCGAGAAGCTGGTCCCGACCTGGCGCGACCTGGAGGTGTTCCTCCAGCTGCTGCCGCGGTCCTCGACCGGCGAGCGGATGAACCCGTACACCTCGATGTGGACCGGCGTCGCCGCCGGCGACGGCCCGCAGGAGTTCCACCTGGTGCTGCTCGACAACGGCCGCACCGCCACCCTCGCCGACCCGCAGGGCCGGGCCGCGCTGCGCTGCATCCGCTGCTCGGCCTGCCTGAACGTCTGCCCGGTGTACGAGCGGACCGGCGGCCACGCCTACGGGTCGGTCTACCCCGGCCCCATCGGCGCGGTGCTGTCGCCCCAGCTCACCGGCGTCGCCGACAACGCCTCGCTGCCGTTCGCGTCGACCCTCTGCGGCGCCTGCTACGACGCCTGCCCGGTGGCGATCGACATCCCCTCGATGCTGGTCCACCTGCGCTCGCGGGCGGTCGAGGCCAAGCGGGAGGCCCACCGGCTGCCAGCGCCCGAGCAGGCGCTGATGGCCTCGGCGGCCTGGACCATGGCCGACCCCGGCCGCTGGGCCCGCGCGCTGCGCGCCGCCCGCCTGGGCCGGCTGCTCGGCGGCCGGCGCCGCCGGATCTCCGCCCTGCCGCCGCCCCTGAACGCCTGGACCTCCACCAGGGACCTGCCCCTGCCGCCGCGAGAGCCGTTCCGCGACTGGTGGGCGCGGCGCCGCAGAGGCGACCGGGCGGGCGGCCGGGCCACCGGCGACCAGGACGCCCGGGGCGACCGGTGAGCGCCCGCGACGAGGGAGGCGACCGGTGAGCGCCCGCGACGAGGTCCTCGCCCGGGTCCGCACCGCCCTGCGGGACGCCGCGGCGCCGCCGCCGGTCCGCCGCGACTACCGCACCGCCGGCGGCGGCCCCGAGCTACCACCCGCCGAGCTGCTCGACCTGCTGGTCGACCGCCTGGTCGACTACCGCGCCCTGCACCGCCGCGGCAGCGCCGCGGAGACCGGCGCGATGGTCGCGGCGGCGCTCCAGGAGCGCGGGGCGCGCCGGGCGGCGGTCCCCGGCGGCCTTCCCCCGGCGTGGCTGGAGCGGCTGCCGGCCGCGGTGGAGCTCGTCGCCGACACCCCGCCGCTGACCGCCGCCGCCCTCGACCGGCTGGACGGCGTGCTGACCGGCTGCGCGGTCGCGATCGCCGAGACCGGCACCATCGTGCTGGACGCGGGGCCCGGCCAGGGCCGCCGCGCGCTCAGCCTGGTCCCCGACTACCACCTGGTGGTGGTCACGGCCGGCCAGGTCGTCGCGACCGTGCCGGAGGCCATCGCCCGCCTGGACCCGGCCCGGCCCCTCACCTGGATCAGCGGCCCGAGCGCCACCAGCGACATCGAGCTCAACCGGGTCGAGGGCGTCCACGGCCCCCGCACCCTGGAGGTGGTCGTCTGCTCCTGACGCTGGACCGCCCGCCTACTCGTCCCCGGCGGCGGGAAAGAGCTCCAGCAACAGGCACTGCGCCCTGGGCGGCACGGGCTGCATGACCGGTCGCGAGGGTATGCCAGGCATCGGGTAGCCCGCTCGGCGGCGTCCTCGAAGTGACGGGGCACCGGCAGGCGGCTAGGCTCGGGAGGTTCCCACGAGCGCCCGCGAGGAGGAGGCCGTGAGCGAGGTCCCCAGCGGTCCGGTGACGCAGTTCCCGCAGCTGGACATCGTGGCGCTGGCGCGCGGCAACGACGCGTTCCGCCGGGAGGTCGTCACCGGCCAGCACAGCCAGGTCGTGGTGATGACGATCCCGCCCGGTGGGGAGATCGGCGAGGAGGTCCATGAGGACGTCGACCAGCTCCTGGTCGCGGTCGACGGGGAGTGCGACGCGGTGCTGGACGGCGTCGCCAGCCCCATGCGGCCCACGCAGCTCGTCTTCGTGCGGGCCGGCACCCGCCACAACTTCGTGAACACCGGCCAGGAGCCGCTGCGGATGGTCACCGTGTACGCGCCCCCGGAGCACCCGCCCGGCACCGTGCACCAGACCAAGGAGGAGGCCGACGCGGCCGAGGCCGAGGGCGGCTGACGGCCGCTACCGGAGCCCGCCGACCGGCGACGCCCAGGGTTGCCGGCCGGCGCGCAGGGGCCCGTCGAGCCGCTCGTCGAGGACGCCGACCGCCACGGCGGCGTGCTCGTTCCACGACGCCGCGGTGGCGAGATCCGCGTGCCCGACCCACGCCGCGCCGGGCGCCGGCGCGCCCGGCGCGCCGAGCCGCAGCGCCTTCGGGTCGTGGGGATGCACCACGACCCACCGGATCCGGGTTCGCCAGCCGTCCTCGCCCATGGCCGAACCCTAGACGCGCCGGCCGGCGCACGCACCCGACTTTCCGCGCTGTCGGTACCGGTCGGTACAGTTGGCCGCCCACGACCGCCCATCGAGGAGCCACCGCATGACCGAGCACGCCGACAAGGCCAGGCGGTTCCTGGCGCTGCACCAGGGCGGCCGCCCGCTGCTCATGCCCAACCCCTGGGACCCGGGTTCCGCGAGGCTGCTGGCGTCGTTGGGCTTCCAGGCGCTGGCCACGACGAGCGCCGGCTTCGCCGCGACGCTCGGCCGGCTCGACGGGTCGGTGACCCGTGAGGAGGCCCTGGCGCACGCCGCCTCGATCGTGGAGGCGACCGAGCTACCGGTCTCCGCCGACCTGGAGAACGCCTTCGGCGACGAGCCGGCCGCGGTGGCGGACACGGTCCGGCTGGCGCTGCAGGCCGGGCTGGCCGGGTGCTCGGTCGAGGACTTCACCGGGCGCGAGGACGCGCCCATCTACGACGCCGGCCTGGCCGCCGAGCGGGTCGCCGCGGCGGCGGTGGCCGCCCACGACGGGCCCGTCCCGCTGGTGCTCACCGCACGGGCAGAGAACTACCTGCACGGACGGCCCGACCTGGCCGACACGATCGCCCGGCTGCAGGCCTACCAGGAGGCCGGCGCCGACGTCCTCTACGCCCCGGGCCTCCGCCGGCTGGAGGACATCCGCGAGGTGGTCGCCGCGGTCGACCGGCCCGTCAACGTCCTGGCCGTGCCCGGCGCTCCCCCGGTGTCCGAGCTGGCCGCCGCCGGTGTCGGCCGGGTCTCGGTCGGCGGCGCGTTCGCCTTCACCGCCCTCGGCGCCGTGGTGGAAGCCGCGCGCGAGCTCCTCGACCAGGGAACCTACGCCTACTGGGAGCTGGCCGGCGCCGGCGCCGAGGCCGCCCGCGGCGCGTTCGCGCGGACGGGCGCCGCGGCGGACTGAACGGCGGTTCACGCACGTTGAACGCCCTCGAGGGAAAGGACCGGGAGACCGAAGGGGCAGGACGTGCACACCGCCATGATCGTCCTCCACGCCGCCGCCGGGGTGGCGGCGTTCGTCGCCGGCTGCCTGGTGCTGCGGCCACCGGACGCCGGCCCGCGCGCGCAGCGGCTGTTCCAGGCGTACCTGGTGTCGCTCGGGTCGATGGTGGTGTTCCTCCTGGGCGCGATTGCCGCCCACTGGCGGGCGCTCGGCACCACCGAGCAGGTGGTCGACGGCGGCCTGCTGCTGCTGGCGCTGTTCATGGTCTGGCGGGCCCTGGCGGCGGGGTCGCTGCTGCGGCGGCGCGGCGACGGCTGGCGGCTGCCGTACATGCGGCACGTCGGCTTCATCCTGATCGCGCTGTGGGACGGCTTCGTGATCGTCCTGGCCATCGACCTGGGCGCTCCGGGGTGGCTGGTGGCGGCGCTGGCGGTGCTCGGCGTGGTGGCGGGCAACCGGGCCCTGCACCGGGCCGAGGCCGGGGCCCTGGCGGCGGGGTAGGCCCGATGTCGATCCCGGCCCGCCCGGTTCGACGTCTCCATGAGAGGCGCCGACCCCGGGCGCCGGGACCCGAGGGGCAAGGCCGATGAAGGCGCTGCCGCGGAACGTGCAGAACGTCTACCTCACCCTGATCCTGTTCAGCACCCTGGCCGCCTCGTTCATCTGGGGCATCAACACGCTGTTCCTGCTCGACGCCGGCCTCAGCGCCACCGCCGCGTTCGCGGCGAACGCGTGCTTCACGGCCGGGATGGTGCTGTTCGAGGTCCCGACCGGCGTGGTCGCCGACACCTGGGGCCGCCGGGCCTCCTTCCTCCTGGGCGCCCTGACGCTGGGCGTCTCCACCGTCCTGTACTGGATGGCCTGGCAGCAGCAGGCGCCGTTCTGGGCCTGGGCGGTGACCTCGCTGCTGCTCGGCCTGGGCTTCACGTTCTTCTCCGGCGCCACCGAGGCGTGGCTGGTGGACGCCCTGGCGTTCACCGGCTTCAAGGGCAACCTCGAGTCGGTCTTCGCCAAGGCGCAGGTGGTGGGCGGGGCGGCCATGCTCTCGGGGTCGGTGGCGGGAGGGCTGGTGGCGCAGTGGACCAACCTGGGCGTCCCCTACCTACTGAGGGCGTTGGCGCTGGCGGTCACCTTCGTGGTGGCGTACCTCCACATGCGGGACTGGGGCTTCGTCCCCAAGCCCAGCAAGCGGCCGGTGAACGAGATGCGGCTGGTGCTGAGGAGCTCGCTGCGGCACGGCCTCGGGAACCCGCCGGTGCGCTGGGTGATGCTCTCGGCGCTGTTCGTCAACGGGGTGGTGCTGTATGCCGGCTACGCCACGCAGCCGTACCTCCTGGAGCTGTACGGCGACGAGCGGGCCTACGGGATCGCCGGGCTGGCGGCGGCGATCTTCGCCGGCGCCCAGATCGCCGGCGGCATGGCGGCGACGCGCATCCGGCGGCTGTTCCGCCGGCGGACCTCCGCCCTGCTGGCCGGGATCCTGGCGAGCTGCGCGCTGCTGGCGCTGCTCGGCGTGACGACCCGGCTCGAGGTGGCGCTGGCGCTGCTGGTCGGCTGGGGCCTGATCTTCGCCGCCACCATGCCGATCCGCCAGGCCTACCTCAACGGCCTCATCCCCTCGGAGCAGCGGGCGACGGTGCTCTCGTTCGACAGCCTGCTGGGGTCGAGCGGCGGGGTGGTGATCCAGCCGGTCCTCGGCCGGGCGGCCGATGCCTGGAGCTACTCCAGCTCGTTCCTGGCCGGAGCGACGATCCAGCTGGTCGCGGCCCCGTTCGTGGCGCTGGCGCGGCGCGAGCGGCCGGCGTCGGACCCGATCGTGGAGCTGCCGGAGGCCGACGCCGGCAGGCTCCCGGCGTGAGCGCCGGTCACATCCCGTACTCGGCCGGGTCGACCAGCGGCCGCACCTCGACCGCGACCAGCCGGGCGTCCGGGATGCGGGCGGCGATCTCGGCCGCCCGCTCGGGGCTCTCGCAGTCGACCAGGTCGTAACCGGCCAGGTGCTCCTTGGCCTCCGCGAACGGCCCGTCGGTGGCGGCCGGCGCGCCGCCGCGCACCCGCACGGTCCTGGTGTTCGAGGGGTCGGCGAGGATGTTCCCACCGACCCACTCGCCCGACTCCTTGAGCTCCTCGATCAGCGCGGCGTGCTCGCGGGTCAGCGCCTCGACGTCCTCCTCGGACAGCGCCGACCAGGTCGCCGGGCTGCTGTAGACCAGCAGCATGTACTTCATGGCCCCGCCTGGTCGCGGTCGGGGATCGCCTGCACCGACCAGCCGTTGCCGTCGGGGTCCTTGAAGAACACGAACGAGCCCCAGGGGAGCTCCTGGACCTCGCTGACCTCCACGCCCCGCCCGACCAGCTCGGCACGGGCGGCGTGGATGTCGGCGACCACCAGCTGCATGCCCTGGACGGACCCGGGCGGCGGCGGCGACTCCGACAGCCCGGTGCCGATGGCGATCGAGCAGGCGGACCCTGGGGGCGTCAGCTGCACGAAGCGCAGCTCGTCGCTGACCGTGTGGTCGTGGTCGGCGTTGAAGCCGACCTGCTCGGTGTAGAAGGCCTTGGCGCGGTCCACGTCCGAGACGGGGATGGCCACCAGCTCCAGCTTCCAGTCCATGCGGGTCGTCCTTCGGGTCGGGGTGGGCAGGCCGCGCCGGGCCGCACCGTGGGCGGCCACCACCCTACCCGGTGCCCCCGTCGGTGCGGCATGTCGAGGACCGGCCGCCGGCTCCGACCTCCCGGTGAACAGGCAGCTGTCACGGGTGGGTGGCACCATGGAGCACCGGCGACCCCTCCGTGCTCGTCAGCAAAGGAGCTGTTGTGCGGTCTTCTTCCTCCATCTCGATCCCGGAGCTGCGTGACGCCTTCGACGGTCGGGTGATCGCCCCCGGCGACGCCGGCTACGACCAGGCCCGCACCGTCTTCGTCGGTGGCATCGACCGCCGCCCCGCGGTCATCGTCCGACCCGCCGACGCCGCCGAGGCCGCCCGCGTCGTCACCCTGGCCCGCGACAGCGGCCTCGACCTCGCGGTCCGCAGCGGCGGGCACAGCGGCCTCGGCCACAGCGTCGCCGACGGCGGCGTCGTGCTGGACCTCGGCGCCATGAAGGCCCTGGAGGTCGACCCCGAGCGGCGCACCGCCTGGGCGCAGACAGGCCTGACCGCCGGCGAGTACACCACCGCAACCCATGCCTACGGCCTGGCCACCG
>Ga0081538_10002227_pt1 | contig 19205 bp, 15 predicted proteins | sample TabmetS5T2R1_FD_71022 | JGI IMG/M metagenome (GOLD analysis project Ga0081538, IMG submission 71022) | Tabebuia heterophylla rhizosphere microbial communities from the University of Puerto Rico - S5T2R1 | ecosystem: Host-associated > Plants > Roots > Rhizosphere ... | reverse complement strand
GCCTCGCTTACATACGACCTCCGGGTATGCGCGCTCGGCGCGCCTTGCGAGCGCGGCGCAGGACCGCTCTCGATACGTCACCGTATTTCTGCCACGGAGTACTAAGCGCCGCTGGGGGTGACGGGCAGAGGTCAGAGTATGGCTGGCTCCGGGAACGGGCGGCGGGTGCCACGCTTGGTGTCAATCAGGTACATGCGCGCCTCGTGCAGGTCGAAGTACATCCCGAGCAGCCGCAGCTGGCCGGCGTCGAGGCGACGGCGCACGCTGGGGTACGTGAGCAGGTTGTCCACCTGCTGAGTGATGTTCGCCAGGCACTGGCGCTCGATCGGCGATAAGTCCTCGCTCGACGCCGGCGCCTCCTCGGGGGCGAGGCTGAGCTGGGCGTGACGCAGCCACGACGCCAGGTGCGAGTCCTCCCTCAGGTTGCTATCGAGCAGCGCGCGCATCGCCCCACAGTCAGAGTGCCCGCAGACGGTGATGGTGGAGACGCCCAGCACGTCTACGGCATACTCGATCGCAGCCCCCACGGAGTGATCCCCCTCGGCGCCATGCCGGGGCACGATATTGCCCATGTTGCGAAGGCAGAACAGGTCGCCCGGCCCGCTGGTGGTAATCAGGTTGGGCACCACGCGGGAGTCGACGCACGTGATGAACAGCTGCTGCGGCCGCTGCCCGTCCCGCGCCAGGTCGATCAGGAAAGGCCGGACGAGCGGGGCCACTCGGCGCTGGAACTCGTGAAGCCCCGCGAGCATGGCCCCCGTGGTCTCCCCGCCGTCCACGGCGCCGGGGCTCAGCGGGCCCTCTCCGGCCGGGGCCGCCTTCGCCTCCTGCTCGGCATCGGCAGGCTGCGCAGGGGGCAGAGCGGGCTCGGCGCGCTCCCCCGGATCGCTGCCGCCGTGAGGCGCTGTGACGTCGGCTTGCCAGTGCGACCACGGCGCGAACCAGCGCGGCAGCGGGCCCGGTAGGCTCTTGCGGACGCCGAGGCGGTCCTGGACAGCCTGGTCGAACCAGATGTCGTGGACCTCCTCGATGCGCACCTTGCCGCCCAGCCGCTCGTACCCCGCTCGCCACTCCTCGATCGCCTCGAATGCTGCATGGTCGAGAAAGTCCAGGTGCAGCTCCATGTCGACGTGCTGGCCCGGGGGCAGGCGGCGTAGCTCATGGGCCAGCCGCCCAACTCCCAAGAACAGCAACGTCCCGGTGATCCGGACCAGCCAGCGACCTGCCTCGGGCTGCTCAGTTTGGATGCGCCAGTGCGTCAGCCGGTACAGCGCGGACAGCAGCGCGATCGCCAGGCCGAGCAGCACCCCCATGATGAGGTCGATAAAGACCACGCCGACGACCGTGGTCGCGTAGACCGGCAGCTCACGGTGCCGCATGAATGTGCGGACATGCGCGATGCTGACCAGGCGCAGCCCAACGATGACCAGCACCGCGGCCAGCACGGCCATGGGGATCAACCTGAGGACGCCGGTAAAAATCAGCACAAACAGGGCGACCCAGAAGCCGTGCAATATGGTTGAGGCGCGCGTACGGGCGCCAGCCGCCACGTTGGTGGAGCTGCGGACGATGACGCCGGTGACTGGCAGCCCGCCCAGCGCGCCGGACACGGTGTTCGCGACGCCCTGCGCCAGGAGCTCCCGGTCCAGGTCAGCGCGGGGGCCGTCGTGCAGCTTGTCCACCGCGACGGCGGAGAGCAGCGACTCCACGCTGGCCACGACGGCGATGATGAGGACCCCCGTCACCACCGATCCCCAGCCTGCCTCGGGCCAGCGCGGCAGGATCAGGCCGCTGATCGGGTTGTCGGGCAGGCTCACCCGGGGCAAATCCAGCGTCAGGGCGGCGACGGTGGCTGCCGCGACCGCCACCAACGGCGCGGGCAACGCGGAGATCTTCACCAGCCGAGGCCAGATCAGCAGCACGGCGATCGTCATCACGCCGACCAGCACCGCGGCGTCGTGGTAGCCGACGAGCTGGGCGGGCAGCTCACGCAGGTTCTGCCAGGCCGAGCTCTGGGGCGCGCCGCCGAGGATCACGTGCACCTGGCTCAGCACGATGACGATGCCGATGCCCGCGAGCATGCCGTGCACCACCGCTGGCGACAGCGAGAGCGCCGCCCGGCCCACTCGGGTCAAGCCGAGGACGATCTGCACCAGGCCAGCCATGGCGGCCATCGCCGCGGTGGCTTCCCAGCCATGTGTGGCCACTAAGTCGGCCACGATGACGGTCAAGCCAGCAGCAGGCCCGCTGACCTGCAGCGGCGCGCCGCTGAACAACCCGCCGACCACCCCGCCGACTACCGCAGCGACGATACCAGCCATAAGGGGGGCGCCTGACGCAGCCGCGATGCCAAGCGAGAGTGGGATCGCAATGAGGAACACGACGAGCGAGGCTGGCAGATCGTGCCGCACCACGGTCCGCCAGCGGTTCCCCAGGCGCCATATGGGCGCAGCGCTCACTTCGCTGGATTCCGGCGCACTGCCGGCGGGATGGCCTCGAAGCTGCGAAGACTTCGAACGCTTCACAGATGTCCTCCGGTCGTTCATAGGCCTGGCAAGGACGAGTGAGACAAGAAATGCATGCGCACCCTTCGATACACATGCCTGCTCTCAGGCTACCTTCAGGAATACCCGAAACAACCGGCGCCCGGATGTGGCATCCGGTGTTTCCCGCTTGCGCATACGTTGCTGCACTCCATGCCTACATTGCATTAAGTGTCATGCGCTGTTAACGTGGGCGCGTGGTTACGACCTTGATTGACCGGGGTTCCACTGAGGGGCTGTGGGAGCGTCACCGGCGCCGGACCACCGCCGAGCTCGAAGAGGCAGCGCTGCGGCTGTTCGCCGAGCGGGGCTTCGACGCGGTCACCGTCGATGAGATCGCGGCTGAGGGCGGCGTGTCCCGGCGGACCTTCTTCCGCTACTTCAGCAGCAAAGAGGACGTGCTCCTCTCGGACCACGCGCGGCGGCTGGGGGAGCTTCGCGCGGCCCTGGCCGCCCGCCCCGCGGGCGAGCCGGTGCTCACGGCCGTGCGCCAGGCCATCCTCTCAATGACGGGGGGCTATGAGCAGGAGCGGGAGCGGTTGCTGCGGCGGGCGAGGATTATGGCCGAGACGCCGACGTTGCAGGCTCGCAGCCTGGGGCACCAGCGGGTTTGGGAAGAGGCCGTGAGGGACGCGGTGGCGCTCCGGTTGGGCGTCGACCCGGCTGTTGACCTGCGCCCGGCTGTGGTCGCGACCACGACACTCGCTGCGGTGCGGGTCGCGGTGGGGGCGTGGTTGGCGAGGGAGGGGGGCGCCCATCTGCCCACTCTTGTGGCTGAGGCCCTTGACCTGCTGGATGGGGGCCTCCAACAGATGAGCGACTAGATGAGTGACCAGGCGGCAGCGAGACGGAGGCACACTCCGGCTGGGTGGGAGGGGCACGGCGCCCAAGGGGTGCCGTGCCCCGGCCAGGGCAGCGGCTAAGCGTCTGGGGTACGGCCGCATAGGGGCGGTGGCACGATGATCACCACGGTGGCGGTTGACGACATTCTGCGTGAGCTGTTTACGACGCCAGAGGGGCGTGCTGATCCGTACCCCCGCTACCGGCTGCTCTTGGAACAGGCCCCGTTTTACCGGAGCAGGCTGGACGACCTTTGGTACGTCAGCCGCTACCAGGTATGCCGGCAGGTGCTCCTTGACACCAGGTTGGGTCACGACCGGGAGCAGCCATTTCGCCGCCCTGGCCTTAGCGAGGCTCAGCAACGACGTTTCGAGCGGCGCCGGCGGCGGGGGTTCTCCATGGTGACCGAGAACCCACCCGAGCACACCCGGCTGCGGGGGCTGGCCCGGCGGGCTTTCACGCCCCGCCGCGTCGAGACCCTGCGCGACCGGGTCGCCGAGCTGGCGGACGGCTACCTTGACCGCATGGCCGACCTGCGCCAGGTCGATGTCATGGCCGAGCTGGCGTTCCCGCTGCCGGTAGCGGTGATCGGCGAGCTGGTGGGGGTGCCGGCCGCGGACCGCGAGCGGTTCCGGCCCCTGGTGCAGAGCGGGCTGCTCGCCGACGAGCCGGGGACCAGTGAGGAGGACCTGGAGCGGGCCGATCTCATGGATGGCGAGCTGGAGGCGTTCTTCGTCGACCTGATCGCCGAGCGCCGCGCCCGCCCCCAGGACGACCTGCTCAGCGACCTGATCGCCGCCCGCGACAGCGAGGGGCGCTTGAGCGAGGAGGAGCTGGTCGCCACGGCCTTCCTGCTGTTCTTCGCCGGGTTCGTCACCACCACCAACCTGATCGGGAACGGCCTCCTCGCCCTGCTCCAGCACCCGGCGGAGCTCGCCCGCCTCTGGGCGGACGGAGACATGGTCGCCACGGCAGTCGAGGAGATGCTCCGCTATGACAGCCCGGTCCAGTTCCTGACCCGCACCGCCCTCGCGCCGGTGGAGGTGGCGGGAGCGCAGCTCGAGCGTGCCGAGAGTGTGGTCGCCCTGGTGGGGGCGGCCAACCGGGATCCTGAGCGCTTCGCGGATCCCGACCGCTTCGATGTGGCGCGCGCCAACAACCAGCCCCTCACCTTCGGCGCCGGGATCCACCACTGCCTGGGCGCGCCGCTCGCCCGCTTGGAGGGCCAAGTGGTGTTCGAGCGCCTGCGGCAGCGCTTCGCCTCGGTTGAGCTCGCCAACAGCGGCCCGACCCGCGCCCAGGGCATCCTGCGCGGCCTACGGTCCCTGCCGATCCTCCTCCGGCCTCGGTAGCTGGCCTGCTGCCCGCCAGGTCAAACCCCGAGGAGGCGGTGGAGGACGTCGGGCTCAGCGTCGGCGGTGGCTCCGGTGGCACAGACCCGCCCGGGCATCCATGACCGCGCAGAGAGAAAGCCGCCGAGACGTGACACAATGCCGCAGCCTGGGGAGCGAGGAGCTACGCGAGGCGGGTGAGCTCCACGGCGAGGCTCAGGCGCTCGAGCGGGCCGCCGTGGTACAGGCCTTTCAACGGGGGGACGTCGGCGTAGTCCCGCCCGCGGGCGACGACGACGTGACGCTCCCCGACAGGCCCGCCGTTCGTCGGATCGAGCGCGTGCCAGTCGCCGATCCACGCCTCTACCCATGCGTGGCTCTCGCCGACGATGGGCGCCCCGATCTCGGCTTGGGGGTCGGGGTGCAGGTACCCCGAGACGTACCGGGCCGGGATGCCCACCACGCGCAGCGCCGCGAGGGTGATGTGCGCGAAGTCCTGGCACACCCCGCCGCCGTGCTGCAGCGCCTCCGCCGCCGAGGTCGACACCGACGTGGCGCCGGGCTCGTAGCGAAGCCGGCCATGGACCCACTCGACCACGCGGTCGCAGGTCTCGGCGGGGGGAGCCGTGCTGGCGATCCCGCGCGCGACCTCGCTCAGCTCGCCGTCCAGAGACGTGAACGGTGTCGCGGCGAGCAGCTCAGCGAACTCGTCGCGCACGCCGGGGCATGCCACGTCATCCCAGCCGACGGCAGCAGGGGCGGCAGCAGGAGCGGAGGTCTCGACCACCGCGGTGCTGGTCACCACCAGCTCCGTGTGCGGGAGATGCAGGTCGAAGGCGTGAACCTGCGTCCCCCAGTAATCCCAGTACCGCAGGATGCTGGCGCTCGGGGTCACGTGGACGCCCGCGTCCAGCACCAGCTGGCGGTGGGTCGTGAGCGGGGTGATCCGCGCCTCGTTGTAGGAGGACTCGACCTCATGCCCGTAGCAGTAGCTGCTGCGGTGCGAGATGCGGATGCGCCACGTCATCGCTCGCCCCGCCCGCCCGCTGCGAGCTCGGCGCCCAAGAGCCGGATCTCCGCGCTCGGGCTCCACGCGAGCGCGCCCGTCGCGCGGAAGAACCGCTTCACCACCGCATCCCCCGCACTTGCGCACGCCTCCTGCAGCGCGCGCAGGTGCGCCGGGAGGTCGGTGATCAGCTCGTCCACCGTGCAGAACTCCAGCTCGGTGCGGGCACGACCCAGGATGCGCCGCGCCTCGTCGCCCAGGCCGGCCCGGCCAGCGTGGGGCTCGAGCGCGGCCAGGCAGCGCTCTGCCACTCCCAGCGCATGGAACGCTGAGCGGGGAAACAGGCGGTCCAGCAGCAGGAACTCGACTACCAGTGAGGGGCTCACGGACCGGCGGTAGGTGCGTAGGAACGCCTGGTGCGCTGAGCAGCACAGCAGGGTGGTCACCCACTCCGAGGGCCGCGAGGGCTCGCTGAAGCGTGCCCACAGCATCCGCGCGGTCATATCAACGCGCTCGAGGCTGCGGCCCAGGACCAAGAACCGCCAGCCCTCGTCGCGACTCATCGTCGAATCCGATAGCCCGGCCATAATGGCGGCCCGCTCCTTCACATACCGGCAGAAGTCGTGTGGCCCCATCCCGACGGCCCGCACGACCAAGGCGGGCAGGGCGTTATAGGTCGCGTTGAGGCACTCCCACATCTCGGAGGACAGCGCCTCCCGGGCCCCGTGAGCATTCTCGCGGGCCGCGCTGAGCGCACCCACGATCGAGCCCCGGTCCGGGGCGTCAAAGGCGAGGATGTCCGTGACCGTCGCGGTGTCAACCCGACCGGGCGGGATGGGCACACCCATCACCGCGAGCAACGCTCGGCAGGCGGCCTCCTCCTCTATCGCTGGGTCCTCGAGGACGTGGTGGACATGGACATCGAGGATGCGGGCGGTGTCCTCGGCCCGCTCGACGTAACGGCCTACCCAATACAAGGACTCGGCGATCCGGCAGAGCATGCCCGTCAACCCCGTTGCTGCTGTTGCTGTTGCGCTGCCTGGGCGATCACTGGGCCGGGGTCGGGTCGGGCAGCCGCAGAGGAGGGCTCGTGGCCAACCGGCGGCCGGTAGATAACCCGCGGCGGCCGGGCGCCCTCACCCGCGAGCACCCAGGTGTCCTTGGAGCCGCCGCCCTGGCTGGAGTTGACCACGAGGCTGCCCTCGGTCAGCGCCACCCTCGTGAGACCGCCTGGCCCCACCCATACCTGCTCCCCGTCGTTGATGGCGAAGGGGCGGAGGTCGACGTGGCGGGGGCACAGGCGCTCGCCCACTTGCGTCGGGGCGGTCGACAGCTGGACGACCTCCTGGGCGATCCACGAGCGGGGGTTGGCGGCCAGCCTCCGGCGGGCCCTCGCCAGCTCCGAGTCGCTGGCCCACGGGCCGAACACCAGCCCATAGCCGCCGGAGCCGTCGACCGGCTTGAGCACGAGCTGGTCCAGCCGGTCCAGGGCAGCCCTCAGCTGCTCGGGGTCCTCCAGCCGGTAGGTGGGCACGTTCTCCAGCGCCGGCCGCTCGCCGAGGTAGTAGGTGATCATGTCCGGCACGTAGGTGTAGAGCAGCTTGTCGTCGGCCACTCCATTGCCGATGGCGTTCGCGATCGTGACGTTGCCGGCACGAGCCGCGTTGAGGATGCCAGGGCAGCCCACCACCGAGTCCGCCCGGAACTGCACCGGGTCGAGGTAGTCGTCGTCGATCCGCCGGTACACCACGTCAACGCGCTGCTCTCCCTCGGTGCTGCGCATGAGCACCACGTTCCCACGGCAGACTAGATCGCGCCCCTCGACCAGCTCGATCCCCATCTGGCGGGCAAGGAAGGTGTGCTCGAAATAGGCCGCGTTATACACGCCCGGGGTCAGCACCACGACAGTCGGGTCGGTCACCCCCTCCGGCGCCGCCGCCCGCAGCGCCTCCAGCAAGCGAGCTGGATAGCTGTCGACCGGGCGCACCCGGTGGCTCGCGAAGATCTCGGGGAACACCCGGGCCATCGTGCGGCGGTTCTCGACGACATAGGAGATCCCCGACGGCGTGCGCAGGTTGTCCTCCAGCACACGGAACTGGCCGTCGCCGCCCCGTACCAGGTCGATCCCGGCGAGGTGCACGCGGACCCCGTTGGGTGGGTCAACGCCGTAGGCCGGGCGGTGGAAGTGCGCCGAGGTGGCCACCAGCCGCCTCGGCACCACCCGGTCGCGCAGGATCTCCCCTGCCCCGTAGACATCCGCCAAGAACGCCTCCAGCGCCAGGACTCGCTGGACCACCCCACGCTCGATCACCGACCACTCAGCGGCCGGCAGCACCCTTGGCACTAGGTCGAGGGGGAACGGGCGCTCCTCACCGGACAGGCTGAACGTGATCCCCTGGTCGCGGAACGCGCGGTCCCGAGCAGCGCACCGGTCATCGAAGTCCTCACCGCACAGCGCCTGGAGCGCGTCATACAACACCGCATAGGGCGCCCGCGGCATACCGGGACGCTTGAACATCTCGTCCCAACCAGGCGGCGCGTAGTCGGCGAGCAGATCACCCACGCACGCATCGTGACAGACCGTCGTTTCCACCGTGTTTCGTCTGCTCAACGGCTTACGGCGCGAGCCGCAAGTCTCACAGATCCTCCTCGGCGAACCGCCTCGGCAGCCACAACACCTGGGGGCGGTGCCCCGATCGCGCGCTGCCCGTCACACGGACTGGATCGCTCGCATGAGGTCGACCAGCCCGTGCCCTTGGAAGCTCCGCTCCCGCCCCAAGTCGGTGGCCGTGGACAGGAAGACCTCCTTGACCGCACGCGGCCTGCCGATGAACGCGGGGCGGGCTGACAGAAAGGCGGCGATCGCCCCCGAGACGTGCGAGGCGGCCATGCTCGTCCCGCTGCCCTCCACGTAGTCATAGCTGGCTCCCCCAGCCCGCGCCTTGCCGGCGGCGCAGGAGAGGATCCTCTCGCCTGGCGCGACCAGGTCGGGCTTCATCCGGCCATCGCCTGTGGGGCCTTTGGACGAGAAGTACGAGACGCCGTAGACGTGCGGCATGTCACGGTGCGTCGACCCGACGGTGATCGCCAGCTCGGCGTTGCCCGGATCGTTGATCGTCACGTCCATCCCCGCGGCAACCGGCCCACGGGAGGCGCTCGCCTGCCCGCCGTAGCCGGTGTTGCCCGCGGCGGCCACCACGACCACCCCGGACCGCGCGAGCCCGTTCACCTCCTCGCAGAGCGGGCTCTGGCCACAGGCGAACCACGCGGGGTCGAAGCTGTACCCGACGCTGAGGTTGACACCGTGGATCACGATCTGGCGGCCGTGGTCGTTCACCAACTGCACGTACCCGATCGCGGCGAGGAGGTTGCTGGTCAAATCCTCCCCCGGGCCGTTGCCGGTGTCACCGAGCACCTTCAGGCTCACCAGCTTGCACTTCGGCGCCATCCCGGAGATCGAGCGGAGGTTAAGCGGCTCGTAGGTGACCTTGCGGTCCTGGTCACGGTGGCGGCGGGAGGCGCGGATCGGAGGGTCCTGCTCGGGGACGGTCAGGGCGCCGGCGATGATGCCAGCCACATGGGTGCCGTGGCCCAAGCCGTCGGTGAGGGCGTCGCCGCTGCCCGTAAAGTCTTGATGTCCCAGGCCAGGAGGGAGGGCCAGGTTCTCATGCGCCTGGAAATGTGGGTGCCCGCGGTCAATGCCGGAGTCGAGCACCCCCCAGACGATGCCCTCACCCCATGCGGAGAAGGATGCGCGGGCGGCGTCGACCCTCACCGTGCTCACCGACCGGTTGATGAGCGGCTCGATCGGGAAATCAGGCCAAATCCGGAAGATCGTGCGGTGAGCTCTGCGCGAGGCGCCAGCCTCGGCGGGCGCCTCTAAGGCGCGCTCGCCGTCCAGGCGCACGAGCTCGCGGATCACTGCCTCCTCCAAAGAGGCAAACAGGTAGCGGCTGCTGAGCTGGCTCTTCATCTCGTCGACGCCCTGGTCACCGGCCGGCGGCTCGCTGGCTGCGCGCTCGATGGCTTCGGCGATGAGCTTCGTCGCGCACCTTCGCGCCTCGTCATGGCCAGCGTGATAGTCAAGGTTCACGTCGATGATCACTGGGTGGAGCGCGGGCCGCTGCCCGGGATGGTCCGCCAGCGCCTGCTCCTCGTCAGCGAGCCGCCACAGCAGCGGCACGGAGATCACGCTCGCGTCGAGCATGCCCGGGTCGAACGGTTGCCGCTTTTCCAAAGCCCCATGGTGCGGTAGCTGCGCCATCCCAACCTCCCGGCGGCTGGATCGCGGGCGTGTCGCTCTCGGTGGAAAGCCTTTTCATAAAAGAGGCCGCGAAGCGCAGCGTAGATACATCACGTCACGGCGAGTGAGCTCACGCGTATACCCTCGGGTGGCCTTGCTGGCCGCCCCCGGCCAGCGCTCGATGCTGAAGGAGCCCACTCGTGAGCGCCTCCCCCAGCCCAATCCTGATCACCGGCTGCTCCTCCGGGATCGGCAGAGCTACCGCGGCCCGCTTGGCCGGCGCCGGGCACACCGTCTACGCCACCGCCCGCCGCCCCGAGACCCTCGCCGACCTGGAGCGCGCAGGCTGCCGCGCGCTCCCGCTCGACGTCACCGACGAGGGCTCCATGGCCACCGCGGTCAAGGCCGTCGAGCAGGCGCACGGGCACGTCGGGACGCTGGTCAACAACGCCGGCTATGGCGAGTACGGGCCGATCGAAGACGTGGCGATGGACCGGGTACGCCGCCAGTTCGAGACCAACGTGTTCGGTTTAGCGCGGATGTGCCAGCTGGTGCTGCCCGGCATGCGCGCGGCTGGAGCCGGGTGGATCGTGAATGTGTCTTCGATGGGCGGGAGGGTGACGTTCCCCGCCTGCGGCTACTACCACGCCTCCAAGTACGCGGTGGAGGCGATCTCGGACGTCTTACGGTTCGAGGCCCATCCCTTCGGGGTGCATGTGGTCTTGATCGAGCCAGGGCTGATCCGCACCAGCTTTGTCGATACCGCCGCCCCCGCCCTCAATCACAACGACCAGGCTGGCAGCCCGTACGCGCGGCTGAACGAGGCGATAAGCCAGCGCATGGTCGCCAAGTACGCCTCCAAGCTGACGGCGGCCGGACCGGAGGCGGTGGCTGCCGCCATCGAGCGCGCGCTCACCTCAACCCGGCCACGGGCACGCTACGTGATCACCCCAGCCGCCCGCGCCCTGGTCAACCTGCGGCGGTTGCTGCCAGACCGCGCGTACGACGCGCTGCTGCGAACCCAGCTCCGGGGGCCACTGACGACCCGGCAGGTGAGCGAGGGCGGAGGTCGACGCGGCGGAGGAGCTGCGCGTTAAGCGCGACGACGACAGTGGGCAGGCTCATGAGCACCGCGCCAACCGGCCAGCACCTGAGCGCGCGAGCGTGACTGCTGGGCCTCTGCGACCAGCCGCTGGATGCCAGCCAAAGCGGTGTCCTCGCCGACGGCCTCTACCCGGATGCGGATCGCTGAGTCGGTCACGACGGTCCCCGCGACAACCTTCTCCCTCGGCCAGACCCGTGAGTGAAAGGCCGCCGCGTGGCCCGCGTGCCCGGCGTGCGGATCGCGCCCGCGCTCGCCGTGCGTGGCGTGAGCTGCTGGCGACGACCGGAGCATGGCGATCAGCCAATCGTACGGGGGAGCGGAGCGCCGGGCTCCGTGGCCTCGAGCCGTGACAGCGCCAAAGCGCGCAGGCTCTCCTGGCGGGCGGTTTCCGCCAGCCAGGCGCCGACCCGCTCGGGCTCGGAGATCCGGCTGAGGTGCTGCGCCAGGCGCAGCCAGGTCACACGCGCGGCGCCAGCAGCCTCGGCGGCGCCTAGCCCATGCGTGAAGGCCACCGCCCATACCGGGGCTGAGAAACGCTCAACCAGCCCCGACCAGGCGGACTCGTCACCGGCTGCGGCGTCGCGGACAAGCGCCGCGTTACTGCCTTGCGGCTCTTGGCTCGTGTTCACGGGTGCTCCTCGGCTTGAGGGTTCGACGTTGAGGTCGGGCGCGGAGTCGTCGACGACCCAGCTCGGCGTCGCGACAGAGATCCAAACGGTGGAGCTCGGCTTGGTAGGCCGAGAGTGCGGGGTGCATCGGTTCACCTTTCGAGCCGCGAACATGGCTCGTATGACAGGAGGGCTTGGCGGATCGGCTATGAGGGAGCGCCCGTGGCATTGCAGGACGGGCGGGCGCGCACGCGAATCGCGACAGATGCGTGGCTGGCCGGGGCGCCCGGCCGGGCGCCCGGAGCGCGTGGCGCTAGCGCATCGCTTTCGTCAGGTGACGCTTCTCCAACACATAGTGACGAGCGAGCCGATCGTGGGCGCCATGAGCAGTCTGCCTGCGCACCTTACGAGCATCGTCGCCTCCCGCCGTCAGTGGTGGGGAACCTTGCTGATCTCTTTAGAGCCGGCAGGCGCCCCGGAGATACAACAATTTTCGTTAGAGTCCGGGGCATGATGGAGCAGCAACCAGCGGCGATCCGGGCGCGCCAGCTTGACCCGGCCGGGGTCGAGCGGATCATGGCGGCGGCCGAGACCAGCGGGCTGGAGCTGATCCGGTTCCTCTACGTCGACCACGGGGGCGTGGTCCGCGGCAAGGCCACCTCCCGCGCCCGGCTGGCCGAGCGCATGCGGAGCGGCATCGGGCTGGCGGTGGCGATGCAGGCCATGAGCATGCTCGACGAGCTGCAGCCGCTTCCCGGCCTGGGACCGGTCGGGGAGGTCCGGCTTGTGCCCGACCCGGTGACGTTCGCCATCCTGCCGTACGCCCCGGGCGCCGGGGCGATGATCGCCGACCTGGTCAGCCTGGACGGGCGGGCATGGGACGCGTGCCCGCGCGCGTTCCTGAGGCAGGCCGTCGCCGACCTCGCCGCCGAGGGCTACGCGCTGATCGCCGCGTTCGAGCCCGAGTTCACCCTGGGCCGGCGAGTGCCGGTGGGCGGCGAGCCAGACCGGTTGGAGCCGATCGATGACAGCCTGTGCTTCTCCACCGCCGGCTTCGGCGCCGCCCACGACTACGCGATCGAGCTTGCCCGGGCGCTGCGGGCGCAGGGGCTCGATGTCGAGCAGTACTACCCGGAGCTCGGGCATGGCCAGCAGGAGCTGTCGATCCGCCACGCCCCCGCCCTGGCGGCGGCGGACCGCCAGGTGCTCTACCGCGAGACCGTGCGCGGCGTCGCGTGGCGCCAGGGCCTGTGGGCCAGCCTGGCGCCCAAACCGATCCCCAGCCAGGCTGGCAACGGCACGCATATCCACGCGTCGCTGTGGCAGCTCGACGCGAGCGGTCAAGCCAGCGCGCGCAACGCGTTCTTCGACCCCAATGGCCCCCACGGGCTCTCCCAGGTCGCCCGCCACTTCATCGCTGGCATCCTCGAGCACCTGCCGGCGCTCGTCGCGCTGACCTGCGGCAGCGTGAACAGCTACCGGCGCCTGCAGCCGGGATCGTGGAGCAGCGCGTTTACGTGCTACGGGATGGACAACCGCGAGGCCTCGGTGCGGATCGCCTCGCCAATGTGGGGCGACCAGGAGGCCACCACCAACCTGGAGTTCAAGCCCTCTGACTCGACCGGCAACCCGTACCTGGCGCTCGGCGGCATCCTCTACGCCGGCCTTGACGGGATCCGCCGCCAGCTGGACCCAGGCGAGCCCATCGGCGTCGACCCCGCGACGCTGCCGGAGGGCGAGCGCGAGATGCGCGGCATCCGCCGGCTCCCCGAGTCGCTGGGCGCGGCGCTCGACGCGCTGGCAAACGACGACCTGTTGATGGACGCGCTCGGGCCACTGCGGAGCAGCGCATACCTGGCCGTCAAGCGCTCCGAGGTCGCCGCCTTCGCCGGGCGTGACGCCGCCTTCGAGTGCTTCCACCACTTCACCAAGTTCTGAGCGGGCTGGTGGTGGACCTCGCGGAGATCCCGTTCGTGGATCATCATTGCCACAGCCTGTGCGGGACCTGGGCCGTGGCGGGCGGGGAGCCGCCCGGTTGGCGCCGCTGCTTCACCGAGGCGGACGATGCGGTGACGCTTACCTGTCACGTGCCTGGGCTGCTGGGCTACCGGCGGTTCCTGGTGGCCATAGCGGAGCTTCTGGGGGTCGAGCCAAGCGGCGAGGACTTGGAGCGCCGGGTGCTCGCGCGCCGTGATGGGTTGGCGGCCGCCGACCCCGCCGGCTACCTGCGCGAGCTGCTCGACGACGCGGGGGTGGCGGCGCTGCTCGTCGACACCGGCTACGGCGGGCCGGGCACGCTGGGCCTCAGGGAGCTCGCGGTCGCCGCTGGCCGGCCCGCCCACGAGGTCGTACGGATCGAGGCCGTAGCGGAGTCGCTGCTCTCCGGCGGCGGGGCGGCCGGCGACCTGGGCTGTTTCGGGGATATGTTCGAGGACCGCCTGGCTTCGGCGTTGGATGGCGGGGCGGTGGCGTTGAAGTCGATCGCGGCCTACCGGACCGGCCTCGCGCTGCCCCGGCCGCGCTTGGCTGATGCTCGGGCAGCGTTCACCGGCATGGACCGCGCCCGCCAAGCCCGCCGGGTGGACGACCCTGCGCTCGTCGCGTTCCTGCTGTGGCGGGCGGCGGAGCTTGCCGCCGAGCGTGGGGTTCCTCTGCAGGTCCACACTGGGCTCGGCGACACTGACCTGGACCTGGCGCTCGCCGACCCCACGCTGCTCCGCCCGCTGTTGCGGGATCCGCGCACGCAAGGCTGCCCAGTGGTGCTGCTGCACTGCTACCCGTTCGTCGCCCAGGCCGCCTACCTCGCGAGCGTCTACCCGCAGGTGTGGATGGATCTCTCGCTGGCGATCCCGCTCGCTGAGCCGCTCGCCGCCAGGCTCGTTGGCGAGGCCCTCGGCCTGTGCCCGGCCACGAAGCTGCTCGCCGCCACTGACGGCCACTCTTACCCCGAGATGCACTGGTGGGGCGCGCGCGCCTGGCGCCGCGCGCTCGCTGAGGCCCCTGGCGCGGCCGAGCTCGCCGGCCAGATCCTGGCCACGAACGCGCGCCGGTTGTATCGGGTATGACTCCTGCGCTACACACCTTGAAGGCACGTGTGTAGTGCGTTGACAGGTTGTTTCAATCCCTCTACAGTGGGGCCATCGCAGCCGGATGGGGCGTCTTCTTTTGCGTTCCAGACTCCTCTGAGGAGGAGGTCCGGCTGCCTTTTAGTTCTATTCGATTTCGCAAGGATGTCTCTCCTACCGTAGATTACGCTTGATGTGGCTTCTCTACGTCGACGAGAGTGGCGAACACGGGTCAAGCGAAGATCATTTTGTCATCGCGGGTATCGCCGTTCCTCAACAGCTGGTGACGCAGGCTCAGCGCGATTTGACCTCGCTGCTTGCGCGCCACTTGGACTCACATCTTCTCCATCTCGAGCTGCATGCTTCAGCGATCCGCCAAGGTCGAGGAGGTCGGCGTGGGCTGCCGCGAGAGGTGAGGACCCGGCTGCTTCAGGATGCCGTCCAGGTAGTGGCTGGCTGGACTGGGGAGCCAAGAGCGCCGATCGCTAATCCACGTCCCGTCCTCTTTGCTGTGGTATGTGCTCCCGGAGCGGTTTCCTGCACGGATCCGATCGAGCGGTGCTTCGAGGAACTCTTCCTCCGGTTCACTACGATGTTGGTAAGAACCGGCTCGGACGTCGGGCTTGTCATAGCAGACAAGGCTCGTTACGAATCCACCATTCAGCCGGTCGTGGGTCAGTGGCGAGACGTAGGCACTCGGTTCGCCCGGCTGACAAGGCTCCTAGAGGTTCCGCTATTCGTAGACAGCAAAGCAGCAAGGCTGGTGCAAGCGGCCGATCTGGTTGCGCATGCAGTTTGGCTGGCTTACCAGAAGAAGGACTCGAGCCTTCTTGATCCCCTGCTGAGGGCATTCGACTCGGTCGATGGGACGATACACGGCCTAACGCATCTCGACCGTAACTGGCGTTTCTGTTCTTGTGTCGCCTGCGCGAGTCGACGCTGACCCCCCTTAGTGGTTACACGCCGTGTCGCCAGTTGAGCCGATGGACCTCTCACTGGCCCTCCTCCGGGTGTAGCCGAGCTCGCCGGCCAGATCCTGGCTATGAACGCGCGCCGGTTGTATCGGGTATGACTAGGGCATGGACGCGCAGCGAAAACCCTTTGAGGGCGCAACACTGCCGACGACCGCCGAGGTCGAGGCCGCGATGAGGGCCGACGGGCTTGCGCCGCAGACCTGGAGCAACGGGCCGGGCGCACGGTACGGCTGGCATGAGCACCGCTACCACAAACGCCTTCACTGCACCGCCGGCAGCATCGTCTTCCACACCCGCGAGGGTGACCACGAGCTGGAGCCCGGCGACCGCCTCGACCTGGCGCCAGGTACCGCCCACGCCGCCACGGTCGGCCCCCATGGCGTCACCTGCGTCGAGGCTGCGCTGTAACGGCTGATCAGCCCCCTATGCTGGGGGTCGCGATGGTGGCGGTGCGAAGCGCGGAGATGCCGGCCACGGTCAGTGGCAACGGCCGGTTCATCCGCTCGCGGGATGGCTTCGTGCCCGCCTGCGTACGCGCCCACGAGGCTGGGCGGCTGCGCGAGCGCGCGGAGGCGGCCCTCGACCTCCTGCGGCCGTGTACGGCGTGCCCGCGACCCTGCAAGGACGTCGATCGCCTGGCTGATGAGCTGGGCGCGTGCCGCATCGGCCGGCACGCCCGGGTCGCCAGCGCGTTCCCGCACACCGGCGAGGAGGACGTCCTGCGCGGGTGGCGCGGGTCGGGGACGATCTTCTTCGCTGGCTGCAACCTGCGCTGCGTGTTCTGCCAGAACGGCGACATCAGCCAGCGGCCGGTGGGCCGGGAGCTGTCCGCTCCCGAGCTGGCGGCACTGATGCTTGACTTGCAGGAGCTCGGCTGCCACAACATCAACCTCGTCACTCCCGAGCACGTGGTCCCGCAGGTGCTCGAGGCGCTGCCGCTCGCGGTTGAGCAAGGCCTGCGGTTGCCGCTCGTCTACAACACCAGCGCCTACGACGCCCTCGACGGCATCGAGCTGCTCGACGGCGTCGTCGATGTCTACATGCCCGACCTCAAGCTGTGGGACCCCAAGCACTGCTACCGCTACCTCGGCGTCCGTGACTACGGCGAGATCGCCCGCGCGACGGTCACGGCCATGCACACCCAGGTCGGGGACCTCATGGTCGATGAGCAGGGACTCGCGATCCAGGGGATGCTCGTCCGCCACCTCGTCATGCCCGGGCTGCTTGACGACGCCCGCGCGATCGTGCGGTTCCTCGCCGGGCTGTCGCCGGACCTCTACGTCAACCTCATGGATCAGTACTACCCGGCGTGGAAGGTCGAGACGTCCGACCGCTACACCGAGATCGGCCGTCGCATCACCACCGACGAGTTCGCCGAGGCCCACGCTGCCGCCCGCGCCGCCGGCCTGTGGCGCCTGGACACCCGCTGGCGCAGCTGCTGGCGCCGGTAGCCACTCGTCAAGGGACCTACACCACCGTTCTGCCCAGGTGTGAGGGGCGGCTGCGCGCCCCGGCCCGGGTGGTTGCGGGCCGAGGGGCGGGTCAGCTCGCTCGTCGCCATCGCGACCGGCCGTGCCGGCTGGCCTGCCGGTCTGACGGGTCGGGCGGGCGCACCCTGAGCCTGCCGCTGTCCCGATCGCGGATCACCTGCCAGCCGTGGTGGTGGATGTTGAAGTGGCACGACCAACACGTTAAGCAGAGGTGTCCTCATCAGTTGGCCCTAGGTCGCGTGTCCACCACTCGACATGATGGATCTGGCAGCGGGACACCGGCCCGCCGCAGCCGACGCAGACCTGATCGCGGGCGATGACCGCGATCCGCTGCCGCTTGGTGGGCTGCCGCCGCGTGCGGCCCGCGTCGAGGACCTCGTGGTTGCGGGTCCGTTAAGGGTGGGCGGGTGGGGGAGGTTGGCGTGGTCGACCTCCGCGTCGCAGCAGACCATCTCGGCGGTGGCCTGGCTGACCGGGCCGACCCCATCCAACCGGGCCTGCCCGTCGGGGTGGACGATCATGATCACGTGTGGGCGTTGCACCGCCACCTGCGGCAGATCACCGGCGTCCAAAGCTTGTTGGGCCAGCTCGACCATGGCGTCAGCCATGCGCTGCTCATGGTGCGGTCATCATCCGAGCCGGTTTTTCTGGCCTTGGCGTGCAGCGCGGTCATCACCGCCGCCCCACCCACCGGATCGAGCCGGAACCCACCCTCTACTGCGCCGTCTGGGCCGTCAGCGCCGATCGACAGCCTCCGCTGCGCCCACATCCGCCGCTCCCGCTCGGCCAGCGCGCCCTGGTCATGTGTTGAGGTCCAGGCGTCGACGTGCTCACGCAGCTGCCGGCGGTCCAGGCCCCCGCCGTCCTGGGCGATGAGCTGATCCAACTCCTCCCGCGCGTCTGGGCGCACATTTTTGGCCGCCCGCGCGGCGACCTGGGCTTGCCCCAGCCCGATGTCGCCTGCGCGGAGCGCGGCGGCCGTCTCGGGCAGATGCTCTAGCTCGAGCGCAGTCTCGGCCTGCGCCCGCGCCTCCCCGCGGGTCAGCCGCAGCCGTTGGGCGAGCAGGTCGGCCATTGACCGCGCCCCTTCGGCTCTCCACGCCTGGCGGAGGTCGGCCTCGGCGATGCGCCGCAGCTTCTCCGCGCCTGCTCTGGTCTCTATCCGGTGGAGGCGCTCTACTGAGTCGGCGAGCGCGCCGTCGCCGGTGTCGCTGTCGAGTGCCCGCTCGCTGAGCAGCGCGAGGCCTTGCTCGATCACGTCGAGCAGCGCGCCGTCGCCGAGCCCCTTCAGCGGGGGCGCCGCCTCTATGGTCGTGCTGCTCGAACTCATGTTCATAGTATGGCATGAACACGTCAGCTTTGCAAGGATCTGTCACCTCTTGGGGATAAGGCGAAAGTGTCAGGATGCGTGACCGCCAACTCTTGAGCGCTGATAGGAACGGCGGCTGCTCACGTTGATGAACTCCCCCGCTGGCCGCGGGTCCGTCGTTGGCGGGTGCGGCGGATGCGCGCGCGTTGGTCCTCACTGGTGCCTGCCCAAATGCCCAGCTCGCCATGGTTAATCGCCCACTCCAGGCACTCGGCGCTGACCGGGCAGGCCGCGCACGCGGCCAACGCCCGCGAATCCCAACGCTCAGGATCAGCTGAACTCGGATAGAACAGCTCGGTCGCCAGGTTGCGGCGGGCGCACTCAGCCCGGGCAAACCACACAGGCCGGTTATCATCGCCATCGTTGCCATGTGATGTTGTCATAGCCGGTCAGGTTGGCGCAGACTGCCCGGCAACATCAGCGCAACCAGCCAGATATCCACCGGGCATCACGGTCTGTCAAAGGGGGAGGGCCAGGGCCTCGGCAAAGTCCATGCGGTAGCTGCCTGACCTGAGCTAACGCTCCGGTACTGGCTTTTTGCGCGGGTGGCTGGTAGAAGTCTGGTGTGCCGAAGAGCGTGGTTGAGGGTTTAGCAGTGCGGCCTGTCCGCCATGACGAGGTCGACCGGTTC
>Ga0081538_10002226_pt1 | contig 19218 bp, 17 predicted proteins | sample TabmetS5T2R1_FD_71022 | JGI IMG/M metagenome (GOLD analysis project Ga0081538, IMG submission 71022) | Tabebuia heterophylla rhizosphere microbial communities from the University of Puerto Rico - S5T2R1 | ecosystem: Host-associated > Plants > Roots > Rhizosphere ... | reverse complement strand
AGGCGCGGTTCGTGCGCCGCTGGGGCGTGGACCCCTGGACGCGCGGCTACATCACCTCCTGGCGCCCCGGCGACGTGATGGCCGTCGGCCCGCTCCACGGCACGCACGAGCCGCCCTTCTACGTCTGCGGATCGGACCAATGGGTCTGCGGCTACATGGAGGGCGCCGTGCGCACCGGGCGCGATGCCGGGCGGGCGGCGCTCGGGGAGAGCTGAGTTCTTGCTTCAGCGGCGGGTGGTCTGCAGGGAGTGGTTTGGGCTGGGGAAGGGGAGCCCGTCTGGTTGGACCAGCACGGCGAGTCGAGGTTCCACTGTCCGACCCTGGTGTTCGTATGGAACACCAGGATCGGACACTAGCCCGGCCGCGGCGCTTGAGCCGACCCACCACAGCCATCGGACCCACACCCCTTCCCCAGCCCTGCTCCCGCCCGGGCACACTGCCGCGCCGGAGCCCACCGACAAGCTAGAGCCGGGCCGCGCGCAGCCTCGCCGGAGCGTTCGCCTCCACGAACTCGACCAGCTCGTCGAGCGAGAGCCCCGCCGGCGGAGCCACGATCAGCCGGTCCACCCCCAACTCGGCGTAGGCGCGCACCACCTCCGGGTCGAGCCGCCGGGCCGGCGTGACCGACACGTGCAGCGGGCGGTCTCTGCCGGCCTCGGCGACCGCGGCGTCCATCAGCCCGCGCTGCTCGGCCATGGCCCGCAGGCCGAGCAGGAACCCGTACCACCCGTCCGCGTGGCGGGCGGCGCGCCGGTGCGCGGCCCGGGTGTGCCCGCCGACCACCACCGGCAGCGGCGTCTGCACGGGCCGCGGGTGTGCGTCGACGCCCTCGAACCGGACGTGCCGGCCCTGGTAGGCGGGCGCCTCCTGGTCCCACAGGGCGCGCATGGCGGCCAGGTACTCGTCGGCCCGTGCCCCCCGCCCCTCCATCGGCACGCCGATCGCCCGCATCTCCGGCTCGAGATACGCGACCCCCAGGCCGAATATCAGCCGCCCGCCGCTCAGCACGTCGAGGCTCGCCACCTGCTTGGCGAGCACGAGCGGGTTCCGCTGCGGCAGGATGATCACGCCCGTGCCGAGCCGGACCCGCTCGGTGTGGGCGGCCACGTGAGCAAGGGCAACGAGGGGGTCGAGGATCGGCTCCTCGGGCTCCATCGGCGAGGGCTCCACCCGAGGCGAGGGCACCACCACGTGCTCGCCGGCCCAGAGCGAGTCGTAGCCGAGCCGCTCGGCGAGCCCGGCGATCCGCGCCGCCGCCGCCGGCGCCGCGCAGGCGTGCGAGTTGATGGCGAAGAGGCCAATGGTCGGGCCGGCCACGCCGCGGCACCCTACCCGGGCAAGTGTCCCGGACATTCGAACGGTCCGGCCCGCCGCGTAGCGTCTACTCGGTGCTGATCGCTCACGTCGACATGGACGCCTTCTACGTGAGCGTCGAGCTTCAGCGGCGCCCGGAGCTCAAGGGCCGGGCCGTCGTGGTGGCGGGCAGCGGGCCGCGCGCGGTCGTCACCACCGCCAGCTACGAGGCGCGCAGGTTCGGCGTCTTCTCCGCCACCCCGGCCGAGCGCGCCCGGCGGCTCTGCCCCCAGGCCGTCTTCGTCCCACCCGACTTCGACCACTACCGCGCCCGCTCGCGCGAGGTGATGGAGGTGCTCCGCGACCACGTTGGCCGGGTCGAGGTGGTCGGGCTCGACGAGGCCTACCTCGACCTCAGCGAGTTCGAGCGCCCCCGGGCCGCCGCCCGGCGCGTCAAGGCCGCCATCAACGAACGCACCGGCCTCGGCTGCTCGATCGGGATCGGCCCCAACAAGCTCGTGGCCAAGGTCGCCTCCGACGCCGACAAGCCGGATGGCTTCGTCGAGCTCACCGCCGCGCAGGCCCGCGAGCGCTTTGCGCAGGCCCGGCCCGGCCTGGTCCCCGGGATCGGCCCGAAGACCGCCGAACGGCTCGAGCGGCAGGGGATCGAGACCCTCGGCGCGCTCGCGGACGTCCCCGACGAAAGGCTCACCGAGTGGTTCGGGCCCCGGCTCGGCCCCTACCTCGGCAGCCTCGCCCGCTTCGAGGACGAGCGGAGCATCGAGACGGTCCGCTTGGCCAAGTCCGAGTCGCGCGAGACCACCTTCGACCGCGACCTGCGAGGCCTCGCGGAGCTCGAGCCGCAGCTGCGCCGCCTGACCGAGCAGCTCTGCGGCACCCTAGAGAGGCAGGACGCCCGCGGCCGCACGGTCGGCATCAAGGTGCGCTACGCCGACTTCTCCACGGTCACGCGGGCCCGCTCGCTTCCGCAGGCCGTGAACGACCTCGACACCGTCTGGGGTGTGGCGTGCGACCTGCTGCGGCGCCTCGACCCGCCGCTGCCCGTCCGGCTCGTCGGCGTCCGGGTGGCCGGCCTCGATGAGGAGGCCGCCCCCGCCGTTTCGGACGACCAGCTCACGCTCTCCCTGTAGTAGGTTCAGACGCGATGGCAGGCGATCGTCTCACTGGCCTCGACTCGTCCTTCCTTCACCTGGAGGACGCCTCCTCCCACATGCACGTGGGAGGCGTGATGCTGTTCGAGGGCCCCCCTCCCCCCTACGCCGAGATGCTCGAGGCCTTCGAGCGGCGGCTGCCGCTCGTGCCGCGCTACCGGCAGCGGCTCGCCTTCGTCCCGCTCGGCCAGGGCCGCCCGAAATGGGCGGACGACCCCCATTTCAACCTGCGCTACCACGTGCGCTCCACGGCGCTGGCGTCGCCCGGCTCGGAGCGGCAGCTGAAGGACCTGGCCGGCCGCGTCTTCTCCCAGCAGCTCGATCGTGACAAGCCGCTCTGGGAGGTCTGGCTCGTCGAGGGGCTCGACGACGACCGCTTCGCGGTGGTGTCGAAGACCCACCACGCGCTGGTGGACGGCATCTCGGGGGTCGACATCATCTCGGTGCTGTTCGACACCTCGCCCGAGCCCGCCGCGCCGACCGACCCCGGCGACCGCTGGCTCCCGCGCCCGCTGCCGAGCCGGGCGCAGCTCCTGGCCGAGGCGCTGCTCGAGCGGGCCACGATCCCGGCCGAGATCGGCCGCTCGGCAAAGGCGCTCCTCCGCGGCCCGCGGCGCATCGCAGGCGGCGTGCGGGACGCCGCGGTGGGAGTCGGCGCCATGGCATGGGCCGGGCTGAACCCCGCGCCCGGCTCGCCCTACAACAAGAGCATCGGGCCGCACCGCCGCTTCACCTGGGTGCGCGCGGACCTGAGCGACATGAAGGCGATCAAGAACGAGCTCGGCGGCACGGTCAACGACGTGGTGCTCTCGATCGTGGCCGGCGGGCTCGGCCGCCATCTGCGCCGCCGCGGCCGCGACACCGACGGGCTGGAGCTGAAGGCGATGGTGCCGGTGAGCGTCCGCGCCGACGTGGAGCGCGGCGCGCTCGGCAACCGTGTCGCGGCGATGATGGCGCCGCTGCCCGTGTGGTGCCAGGAGCCCGTCGCGCGGCTCGACATCGTGAGCGAGCAGCTCAAGGGCCTCAAGTCGGGCGGTCAGGCGGTCGGCGCCCAGGTGATGACCGAGCTGTCCGGCTTCGCGCCGCCCACGATCATGGACCAGGCCTCGCGGCTGATGGCGCGCCAGCGCTTCTTCAACCTGGTCGTGACGAACGTGCCGGGGCCGCAGTTCCCGCTCTACCTGCTGGGCCGAAGGATGCTCGACCCGTTCCCGATGGTCCCGCTCGCGAAGAACCAGGTCCTCGGGGTGGCGCTGCTCTCGTACGACGGGCACATCAACTTCGGCCTGGTCGGCGACTACGACCTGATGTGGGACCTGGACGACTTCGCCGCGGACCTGGACGAGTCGATGGCCGAGCTGGCCGCGGCGGCGGGGGTCGATCTGGGCGATCGCGATCATCTGCGCGTCGAGGCATGAGGGACAGGGTCGCCGAGTGCGCCCGCGAGCTCGGACTGGAGGTTGAGGTCCAGCGCCTGGACGCGTCCACGCGCACGGTCAAGGAGGCGGCCCAGGCGGTCGGGTGCCAGGAGGCCGAGATCGCGAAGGCGATCGTGTTCATTGCCGACGGCGACCCCGTCGTCTGCCTGGCGAGCGGGCAACACAGGATCGACACGGACAAGGTCGCCGACCTGCTCGACGTGGCCGAGGTGCGGATGGCCGCCGCCGGCGAGGTGCGCGCCGCGACCGGCTTCGCCATCGGGGGCGTGCCGCCCTTCGGGCACGACCTACGCGTGCTGTTCGACGAGACGCTGATGGAGCACGAGCGCATCTGGGCGGCGGCGGGCGATCCTCACAGCCTCTTCTGCGTGGATCCGCGCAGGCTGGCCGACTGCATTCGTGCGGAGGTGGTCGCGGTCGGCGCCCAGCCGGCGTGAGATGACCGTGTGAAGGGCGAGGAGCGCGCCCGGACGCCGTCAGCCGCCCGCGAAGGGATCTTCGACTCGCACCCCGGCGTAGTCCTGCCCGGCACTGAGATCCTCCGAGAGGACCACGTCGCAGCCGAGTGACCGGGCCGCCTCGAGGATCGCGGCGTCCCAGTAGGAGATCCGGAATCGGTCCCGGGTGGCCATGGCCGCAAGCACCAGATCGGTGGTGATCGCGCGGACGGGGAACCGGAGGAAGGACTCCACCAGACTCGCCGCCTGCTGGTGCGTTACGCGATCCGGGCGGCCGTCGCGGGTCGCCTCGGTGTAGAACTCCTGCAGGACCTGTGCCGACAGCGCCAGGTCTCTCTGTCGCAGGATGTCGTTCGCGAGCGTGGCCTTCCCCTGTTCATCTGGTGCCCGCGATATCGCGTAGAGCAGGACGTTGGTGTCAACGAACCGAGCGCTCATGCAGCTCGTCGCGGCCGAGCCGGTCTCCTGCGCGGAAGCTCTTGATCTCGTCTTGGACGCGCCGCTGCTGAGCCTCGAGGCGGGCGAACTCGGCCTCGTGCTCGGGCAACGAGCGCAGGTACTCGGCTACGAGCGAACTAACCGACGTCCCCCTTTCGGCAGCACGGATCCTCGCAGCGCGGTAGACGTCGTCGGGGATCGAGACCGTGATGTTCTTCATGCGGTGAACACAGTGTCACAGTCTCACAGTTCCTGTGACGGGCGGGAGCCTGGACACCCGTACAAAGCCCTCCGGCCGAAGTCTGTACACACGGCGAATGACATCGGTCGGGCGCAGCCCGACCATGCGGTCATGGAACCCACGCTCAACGATGCCCTGAGCCGCATCGACACCGTCTGGGTGCTCGTCGCCGGCATCCTCGTCTTCTTCATGCAGGCCGGCTTCCTCCTGTTGGAGGTCGGCTTCTCGCGCATGAAGAACGCCGGCACGGTGGTGGCAAAGGTGATCGCCAATCTCTCGATCGCCGCGCTCTGCTACTGGGCTGTCGGGTTCGCGCTCGCCTTCGGCGGCACCGGGTGGTTCGCCGGCACCGAGGGCACCTTCCTCGGCACGATCGACCAGGCCGCGTTCCCGGCGATGGAGTTCTCGAGCGCGGCCGTGCCCGCCAAGTTCTTCTTCCAGTTCGCCTTCTGCGCCGTGTCGCTGGCGATCGTCTGGGGCACGACGCTCGAGCGCATCAAGTTCGGCGCCTACCTCCTCTACGCGGTCGTCTTCAGCGCGCTGATCTACCCGGTGATCAGCCACTGGATCTTCGGCGGCGGCTGGCTGCAGGTGAACTTCGGCATGCAGGACTTCGCCGGCTCGACCGTGATCCACCTGATCGGCGCCACCGGCGCCCTCGCCGCCCTGCTGCTCCTCGGCCCGCGCCAGGGGAAGTACGGCCGCGACGGCAAGCCGAACGTGATCCCCGGCCACTCCATGCCGCTCGTGGGCCTGGGTGTGCTGATCCTGTTCGTCGGATGGTTCGGCTTCAACGCCGGCTCCACGCTGGGCGTGGCCGACGGCCGCTTCGCCGAGGTGGCGATCGTCACGGTCCTCGGCGCCGCCGGCGGCGCGATGGGCGCCATGGCCACGATCTGGCTGATCACGCGGACCTTCGACATCGGCATGACCGGCAACGGGGTGATAGCCGGGCTGGTCGGCATCACCGCGGGATCCGGCTATGTCGAGTACTGGGCCGCCATTCCGATCGGCCTCGTCGCCGGGACCCTGGTGGTGGTCTGCGTCATCGCCATCGACAAGGTGCTCGACGACCCGATCGGCGCGCTCTCGTCGCACGGCGTGGCGGGCGTATGGGGCACGATCGCCTGCGGCCTCTTCACCTCCCCCCGGCTCGCCGAGTACAACGCGATCGGCGAGGGCGGTCTGTTCTACACCGGCTCGGTCGACCAGCTCGCCGCGCAGGGGCTCGGCGTGGCCGCCGCCTTCAGCACGGTGTTCGTGGTCAGCTTCCTCGTGTTCTTCCTGATCAAGGCGACGTACGGCCTGCGTGTGAAGCCCGAGGAGGAGCGCTACGGGCTCGACCTCGTCGAGCACGGCATGTGGGGCTACCCGGAGCAGTTCATGCCGGTGCCGGGCTCCGAGTACCACCAGCCGGCGGCGCCCGCGCAGCGCCCCACGCCGAGGCCGGTGCCGCTCGGGCTGTCGGCGAGGACCCAGGAGAGCTAGGAGGAGCCACCCAAATGAAGAAGATCGAGGCGATCATCCGGCCCGAGCGCCTTCAGGAGGTGCAGGACGCGCTCGACGAGCTCGGCGTGTCCGGGCTGACGGTGTCCGAGGTGATGGGCTGCGGACGCCAGAAGGGCTACACCGAGCAGTACCGCGGCTCGCGGGCGAACATCTCGCTGCTGCCGAAGCTGAAGATCGAGTCGGTGGTCTCCACCGAGGTGGTGGACAAGGCGGTCGACGCGATCGTGGGCGCCGCCTACACCGGCGAGATCGGCGACGGGCGGGTGTTCGTGCACCCGGTCGACGAATCGGTGCGGATCCGGACCGGTGAGCGCGGCGAGGAGACGGTGAGGCACGAGGCGCCCGTGGGGTGGGGCTACTAGTGCTGAGCTGGGCGCGCCGCGTCATCGCGGACCGCGGCGAGCACGATCCGGTTCCGATTGCCCTCGAGCGAGGCCCGAAGCACCCGGCTCGGCCGGGTGCGCAGGGTACGGGTTCCTCGGGCGAGGGCTACGCCTTCCGCCTCGGCGTGCGGGCCGGCTACGGGGGCGGCGAGACCGCCCGCATACCGGTCCGCCGCCGCGTGAACCCCTCCCCCCACCCCATCCTCAAGGAGATCCACCACTGCGAGGTGGCGGGCCAGACGCTCGAGGCGGCCAACGTCTACGCGCTCAAGGCGAAGGTCGAGCGCCTGCTCGAGACGATCGCCCCCGCCCGCGCCTTGCCGCTCTGCTACTTCCGCGCCCCGGCGATGGACTACGAGCTGCCGGTCTACGAGCAGGGCGGGTGGCTCACCACCCCGGTCCTGGGCGGTCCTCGGATCCGCTCGCGCGATCTGGCGGACATCCGGCGGCAGGTGTGCCGCTACCTCGAATCGGCCGGCTACGTGAGCGACGCCGAGGAGGTGAGCGTCGGCGTGGTGCGCCCACGCGACCTCTCCCGCGTCCCGCCGGCCGCGGTGCTGCGCTCGCTCTCCGACCCCGACGTCTGGCTGCCGTCCGTGGAGGGCAGCTCCGAGGACGGTCCCGTGGTGGGCGTGGTGGGCCACGCGCCCCAGCTGCGCCGCGGCGCCAGGCGCCGGCGCGGCGGCGGCCCGGCCGTCGAGGCCACCGCGCCGGCGGCGCCCGACGTGGTCGCGCTGATCCGCTACCTCCAGACCGAGCTTGGCCGCGCCGGCCAGGTCGCTTCGTGGGGCCTCTACGCCGGCGAGGTCCGGCCCGAGATCTGGGCCGCCGCGGAGGGGCGCACCGAGGACACCGGCTCCCGCCTCGTCGCCCACCTCACCGACGACGCGTCCACCCGCCTCGAGCTCGAGGTGCGCCGCACCGGCGCCGGCGACGTCACGGCGGCGATCGAGGACCGCGGCATCAACGTCTTTCTGGCGCCCGACGAGGACGCCCTCGCCACCCAGGTGGGCCACCACCTGGCCGGCTCTGACTTCCTCCGCTACACGACGGAGGTCGAGATCCACCCGGCCGAGCCGCCCCGCGCGGAGCGTCTCGGCCTGGAGTCCATCCGCGCACACGAGGAGGTTCACGCAGCATGGAGCTAGCGCTCATCATCGGCGGGTCGGTGCTCGCCGCCCTGCTCCTGATCGCGTTCGCGGTCTGGGCCCACCAGTACGCCAAGGTCGGCCCGAACGAGGTGCTGGTCATCTCAGGACGGGGCCGCAAGGGCTTCCGCGTAGTTCGGGGCGGCGGCACTTACGTACGGCCCTTCAAGGAGCGCGTGCAGCGGCTCTCGCTCGAGCTGATGCAGTTCGACGTGAAGACCGCCGAGACCTACTCGATGCACGGGGTGCCGGTGCAGGTGGACGGCGTGTGCATGGTGAAGATCGACGGCTCGGAGGAAGGCATCGAGCGCGCGGCGGAGCAGTTCCTGTCGCGCCGCGCCGAGGACATCGTGCGCACGGCGATGCAGGCCGTGGAGGGCCACATGCGCGCCGCGATCGGCTCGCATTCCATCGAGGACGTCTACCGCGACCGCCAGGCGCTCGTGCGCCAGGTGCGCGAGCTGGCGAGCCCGGACCTCGAGGCGATGGGCCTCACGATCGTCTCGCTCACGATCCGCAACGTGGGCGACAAGCAGGGCTACATCGAGGCGCTCGGCCGACCGCGCACCGCGCAGGTCAAGCGCGACGCCATCCGGGGGGAGGCCGAGGCCGAGCGCGAGGCCAAGGCCGCCCGCTACGAGGCCGACCTGGCGATAGAGCGCTCGCGGCGCGACTTCGAGATCGAGAAGGCGGGCTTCAAGGCGGAGGGCATGAAGGCCGGCGCCGAGGCCGACCTCTCCTACGACCTGCAGAAGGCGATCACGCGCCAGGAGGTGCGCCGCGCCGAGCTCGAGGTGGAGATCGTCGAGCGCCAGAAGGCGATCGAGCTGATGCAGGCCGAGGTGGAGCGGCGCAAGCGCGAGCTGACCGCCGAGATCGTTGAGCCGGCGATGGCGCGGGCGCGCGAGATCGCCCAGGTGGCCGAGGCCGAGCGCGAGCGGGCGGCGGCACTGGGTGCCGGCGAGGCCGACGCCCTCCGGGCCCGGGGCCTGGCCGAGGCCGAGGCGATGGCCGCGAAGGCGGAGTCCTGGAAGGGCTACAACGAGGCGGCCATCACCGACCGTGTGCTCGAGATCCTGCCCGAGCTCGCGGCCGCCGTGTCGGCGCCGCTCGCCCAGACCGACAAGATCGTCATGATCGGCGGCGGCAACGGCTCCGGGCCCGGCGCGCACAAGATCACGCGCGACGTGACCCAGGTGATGGCCGAGCTCCCGGCCGTGGTGGAGGCGCTCACCGGCAAGAGCTTCGAGGAGATCGCGAAGCGGATCCCCGGGGTGCAAAACGGGGTCTCGGAGGCGAACGGGGCGGTCGCCGACGCCGATGCGGAGGAGATCAGGTGACGCCGCTCACCGTGGAGCGGTTCGTCGGGGGGCGGGTGGCCGAGGCGGCGGACGTCCTGGCCCTCGCCCAGGAGCACGGGGTGCGGATGGTGGACTTCAAGTTCACCGACCTGCCCGGCACCTGGCAGCACCTGGGCCTCTCCATCCACGCCCTCGACGAGGAGGCCTTCGCCGAGGGCCTTGGATTCGACGGCTCCTCGATCCGCGGCTTTCAGGAGATCGCGGAATCGGACATGGTGCTGCTGCCCGACGCCACGTCGGCGCTGATCGACCCGTTCCACGAGCAGAAGACGCTGTCGGTGCTCTGCGACGTGATCGACCCGATCACGCGCGAGCCCTACAGCCGCGACCCCCGCTACGTCGCGCAGAAGGCCGAGCGGTACCTGGCGGCAACGGGCATCGCCGACACCTGCTTCATGGGCCCGGAGGCGGAGTTCTACGTGTTCGAGCACGTGGCCTTCGACCAGACCGCGAACCGCTCGTTCTACGAGGTCGACTCGGAGGAGGGTTACTGGAACAGGGGCCGCGGATTCGGCGCGGAGCGCAACGGGACGCCGAACCTCGGCTACAAGATCCGCTCGCAGCAGGGGTATTTCCCCACCTCCCCGGGGGACACCCACGGGGACCTGCGCGCCCGCATGGTCGTGGCGCTCGAGTCGATGGGGCTGCGCTGCGAGTTCCAGCACCACGAGGTGGGGTCGGCGGGACAGGCGGAGATCAACGTCCGCTTCAACACGCTGCGCAACATGGCCGACCAGATCCAGCTGCAGAAGTACGTGATCAAGAACGTGGCGCGCCAGGCCGGCAAGACGGCCACGTTCATGCCGAAGCCGCTGTTCGAGGAGAACGGCTCTGGGATGCACGTGCACATCTCCCTGGGGCGGGCAGGCGAGAACCTGATGTTCGACTTCGACGGCTACGCCCAGCTCTCGCGCGAGGCGCTGAACTTCATCGGCGGCATCATCGCCCACGGGCGCGCGCTGATGGCGTTCTGCGCGCCGACCACGAACTCGTACCGCCGCCTGGTGCCCGGCTACGAGGCGCCGGTGAACCTCGTGTACTCGCAGCGCAACCGCTCCGCGGCCTGCCGCATCCCGGTGTACTCGGCCTCGCCGAAGACGAAGCGGGTGGAGTTCCGTCCCCCGGACCCGTCCGCGAACCCGTACCTGGCCTTCTCGGCGCTTCTGATGGCGGGGCTCGACGGGATCCAGAGCCGGATCGACCCGGGCCGGCCGGTCGACGTGGACCTGTTCGAGCTGCCCGAGGAGCAGCTGCGGGAGATCGAGCACGTGCCGAGCTCGCTCGACGAGGCGCTCGACGCCCTGGAGGCGGACCACGAGTTCCTGCTGAAGGGCGGCGTGTTCACCCAGGACCTGATCGACACCTGGATCGAGTGGAAGCGCCGCGAGGAGGCGGACCAGGTGCGGATGCGCCCGCACCCGTGGGAGTTCGCGCTCTACTACGACTCGTAGCGCCGGCTCAAGCCGCCGGCGGCGAGCCGTGCAGCCGGTCGTGCCAGGCGTGCGACCAGGGCATCGCCTTCAGGGCGAGCGCGACCACCGACCCGAGCATCACCCAGGCGGGCCAGAAGTAGTCCGAGCCGCTCGCGAGCCAGATCCCGATCAGGAACACGTTCACGATGGCGAGGGTGCCCCCGGTGGCGATCAGCCGCCGCCGGGTGCTCAACGATTCGCGGGCCACCGCGAAGCCGCCTGGGGGCTCGGTGTAGACGCGCCAGGAGTCGAGCGCAGCGAGGAACGCCAGGCTGAGAATCGGCCACACGGGCCAGGCGGTGGGAGCGCCGGTGAGGCCCCAGACGGCAAGGATGACGAAGGCGATCGTGCCCAGCGCGATCAGCCGGTAGCGGAGGCCCCGGCGCCGGCGCTCGGTGAAGGCGCGCAACTGGTCCTGGGTCAGCGCGGGCCGGGGGGTCGTGCCGGGATCGGCCGCGGAGAGCGGGATCGTCGCCATGACGGTGGTGCCACCGCCTGGCGGGCTGTCGACGTCCACGCAGCCGTCGAGGGCCCCGACGCGATCCTCGAGGCCCTGCAGCCCCGACCCGTTGCCGCGCTCGGCGCCCCCCACGCCGTCGTCCTTGACGATCACCTCGACCTCGTCGCCGACCACCGTCACCGCCACGGAGGCCTGCGTGGCCTCGGCATGCTTCCCGATGTTGGCGAGGCACTCCGAGACGACGAAGTAGACGGTCGACTCGACCGGGTCGGGAAGGCGCTGCGGCGGCACCGCGACCAGCTCGACTGGCACGGCGGCGCGGCCGGCCAGGTCGTCGAGCGCCGCGGCGAGGCCGCGGTTGCTGAGTATCGCCGGGTGGATGCCGCGGGCGAGATCGCGGAGCTCCCTGAGCGCGAGCCCCGCCTCCTCCCCGGCCGAGCGCACCAGCTCGGCGGCCGCCGGGTCGCCCTCGGCGGCCCGCTTCTCGGCCATGCGCAGGTTGATCGACAGGGCGACGAGCCGCTGCTGCGCGCCGTCGTGGAGGTCGCGCTCGATCCGGCGGCGCTCGGCGTCGGCGGCCTCGATGATGCGCGAGCGGGCATCTCGGAGATCTGTGACCTGGGCGGTGAGGACGGGATCCTCGTTCGAGCCGAGCAGCAGCTCGGCGTAGGCGCCGTAACAGCGGCCGAGCGCGCCGAGCGCGGGGATCCCGATCCAGACCAGCAGCGCCCCGAGCGGGACGAAGGCGAGCGCCTCGCCGAGCGTGTCCACCTCCATCACCCCGATCTGGACGCCGTCGGGGATCGCCCAGTACCAAAGGGGGAGCGTCAGGCTGCCGAGGGTGACGCTCAGGACGGTCGTGGTGACGATGCACGAGAGCAGGCCGAAGGGGAACTGGAGGAAGAGGAAGGTCAGGTCCTTCCAGGTGGCGGGGTCGGCGAGCCGGGCGCGCAGGCGGTCCCACCAGCCGCCCTCGGGCAGCGGGCGATAGGGGCTCGCGATGCGTTTGCCGGTGAGGGTGCCGATGATCTGCCGCTCGTTCTCGGCAAGCCAACCCCATGCGTACACGGCCGCGATCAGGATCGGGATGCCGACGAGCGTGACCGCCAGGCCGACGCCAGTGGAGAGGACGGTGACCAGGAAGACGAACTCGATCGTTCCCAGCACGCCCGCGAGGAGGAGATAACCGATGCGGGTGTAGGTACGGGGATCCGTCAGATCCCTATTGAGCCGGGCGATCACGCTGTCAAATCTATGGACGGTTCGATCGGGGGTCCATACGGGCAGCCGTACCCGGTGTACGGTGCCACGAATGCGATGCCTTCGCGCCGCGATTGGGGTAGGGCTGGTGGTGGCGGCCGGCGTGGTCGCCGCCGCGGTGCCGGCCACCGGGGGCAAGCCAGCGCCCGGCGACGGGTTGCAGTCCGTGGAGCGCTCGGCCCCACAGCCGCCGGCCGCCTTCCCCCCGCGGGCCAACGTCCGCGCGGCCCGGAACTGGATCCGCGGGCGGACCGGCGCGTCGTTTGCTCTCATCGACACGCGAGGCCGCGCCTATGGATGGCATCCGCGGCGGCGATATGTGACCGCCAGCCTCGTCAAGGCGATGCTGCTCGTGGCCTACCTTCGCACGGTCGGTGGCCGTCTCGGGCCGGCCGACCGCGGCGTGCTCGGGCCGATGATCAGGTGGTCGAGCAACGGCGCCGCCGACGAGGTCTACCGGCGGGTTGGCGACGCCGGTCTGGTGCAGGTCGCTCGGCGCGCTCGCATGAGGGACCTGACGGTGGCCGGCCACTGGGGTGGCGTGCAGTTCAGTGCCGCCGACCAGGCCCGCTTCTTCAGGCGGTTCGGCCGGCTCGTGCCGCGTGCCCGGCGGGGCTACGCTCGCCATCTCCTCTCGTCGATCGTGCCACGCCAGCGCTGGGGCTTCTCCCGCTTCGCGGCTCGCGCGGGATGGACGACGTACTTCAAGGGCGGCTGGCGGCGCACCGAGGCAGGCCGGCTCGTGCACGAAGCAGCGCAGTTCGAGCGCGAGGGCCGGCGCTTCTCGCTGGCGGTGCTGACGGACGGCAACGCCTCACACGACTACGGAACCGCGACGCTGCGAGGGGCTGCAAGGCTGCTCTTTCGTCGCCCCCCGCGAGAGCGCCCGCAGGAGGCCCGCTCCGCCCGCGCCCAGGACGAGGCGGGCTCCCCGGCCCATCGCCGCGCCGGGTTGGTCGACGTGCACCGCTACGCGCCCGGGATCGCCCTCGACATCACCTACGCGGGCACGGACAACATCGCCGGCCGGCGGCTCCCCGGGTACTGCGAGGCGTGGGCTCTGATGCTCGAGCCCGCCGCCCGCGACCTCGGGCGCGTCCAGCGCTATCTGCGCCGCCGCAATCGCGGCCTCCTGGTCATGGACGCCTATCGCCCGGCCCGGGCCACCCGCGCCCTCGTCCGCTGGGCCGAGCGCACAGGCCGCGGCCACCTCGTGGGCACCTACATCGCGCGCCGCAGCCGCCACAACCTCGGCAGCGCCGTCGATCTCACGCTCATCCGCGCCTCCGACGACAAGCGCCTGCGCATGGGCCGCTTCGACGCCCTCGGCCCCGGTGCTCACACGCTCGACGCGAAAGGGGCCGTGCTGCGCAACCGGCTGGCGCTAAAGGCCGCCATGGAGCGCTTCGGCTTCACGAACTACTGGCGCGAGTGGTGGCACTACGAGCACCGCGTGCTCGGCACGAGCTACCTGGACATCCCGCTGGGCTGCGGAAAGGCCTGATCCGGCGGCGTCCCGCGCGCGCGAACGGCGAGCAATGAAGGGGTTCAACAAGTTGCGGCCATATGTTGGCCGTTTCTTGTTGGACCCCCGCGGCCACTCGCCTACCCGCGCGCCGTGTGCTCTGTGATCGCTCCCAGGATCTGGTCCCAGTCGTTCTCGTGCAGCTCGTGCCCGCCGCCGTCGATGGACACGAGCGACGCGCCCGGCACGGCCTCCGCGAGCGCCACCCCGTGGGGGTGCGGGAAGAGCGGGTCCGCGGTGCCGTGGATCACCAGGAACGGCACGGCGATCTCGCCGATGCGTCCCCGCCACCGCTCCTCGTCACCGCCCACCGCGCTGTGATTCTGCAGCCTCCCGGGGTCGACCGCGCGCTCGAGGTCCCGCGTCACGAGCTCGCGCGTCGCGGCCTCGTCGAAGGGGTGCCGCGTGCCCGCGAGCTGGCGCGCGTCCTCGACGATCAGGTCGGCGACGGCCTGCGTGTCCGACCAGTCGAGCTCGTCGAAGGCGGCCGCGTGCTCCATGTACTTCGCGGTGGGGCCGGGAAGGTTCGGGTCCTCCTCGCCGACCGCCGTGGTGCTGATCGCGGTCACGCTCGCCACCCGCTCCGGGTAGGCGAGTGCCACGAGCTGCGCGATCAGACCGCCCATCGACATGCCGACCACGTGAGCACGCCCGACTCCGTGCTCGTCCAGCACCGCCACGGCGTCGCCGGTCATGTCATCGGTCGTGTAGGTGGCGGTGCCGGGGTCGTAGCCGGTGGAGCGCCCGGTATCGCGGTTGTCGTAGCGGATCACGAAGCGGCCCGCGCCCGCGAGCCGCTCGCAGAACTCGTCCGGCCACCACAGCATCGACGCCATCACGCCCATGATCAGCAGGACGGGCGGATCGTCCCGCCGGCCGAAGGCCTGGCTGCAGATCTCGACGTCGCCTGTCATGCAGCAAACGTAACGGGACCAGGGGCAGCCCAAGTAGGCGCGATACTTACGGCATGCCCCCCGGCCAGGACCTGCTGAGGGTCGCCCTCGCCCAGATCGACCCGACCGTCGGCGACATCCGGGGCAACGCGCGCAAGGTCGCGGAGCACACCAGCGCCGCCCGCGAGCAGGAGGCGGCCCTGGTCGTCTTTCCGGAGCTCACGCTCAGCGGCTACCCGCCCGAGGACCTCCTGCTCAAGACATCCTTCCTCGACGAGGTGGGCGCCGCGCTCGAGGAGCTCGCCGCCCAGACGCGGGGCATCGTGGCGCTCGTCGGCTTCCCCGAGCGGGCCGACGACGTCTACAACTCCGCCGCCGTCCTCGCCGACGGGGAGGTGGCCGCGGTCTACCGCAAGATGTACCTGCCGAACTACGGGGTGTTCGACGAGCAGCGCTATTTCCAGTCGGGCTCCGAGGCGGGCATCTTCGAGCTGAACGGCATCCCCATCGGGGTCTCGATCTGCGAGGACATCTGGGAGCCCGGGCCGCCCGCCATGACCGAGGCGCTGGCCGGCGCGCAGGTGATCGTCAACCTGTCCGCCTCCCCCTACCGGGCCGGCTACGGCCACGCCCGCGAGCGCATGCTGGTGCAGCGGGCGGTGGACAACCTCGCCGCGGTCGTGTTCGTCAACACCGTCGGCGGCCAGGACGAGCTCGTGTTCGACGGCCACAGCCTCGCGATCGACCAGGACGGCCGAGTGCTGGCCCGCTGCCGGCAGTTCGAGGAGTGCATGACCCTCTGCACCATCGACCCGCGCGAGGTGGCCTCGGCCCGGCTACGCGACACGCGCCACCGGGTGAACGTGCGCCGCCAGCGCCGCGCGTCCCAGATCGCGGAGCCGCCTGCCGTTCACCTGGCGAGCCTCGAGCTCGACGGCGTAGCCACGGACACGGTGGGCGGCAGCGTCGCGGAGCTGCTCGACCCCGACGCCGAGCTGTACGCGGCCCTTCGCACCGGGCTGCGCGACTACGTGGAGAAGAACCGCTTCGAGCACGTGGTGCTCGCGCTGTCCGGCGGAATCGACTCGGCGCTCGTCGCCATGGTGGCCACCGACGCCCTCGGCCCGGAGCGGGTGACCTGCGTCTCGATGCCCTCCCCCTTTTCGAGCGAGGGCACCCGCGCCGACGCCCGCACCATCGCCGAGAACCTCGGCGTGGAGTTCCTGGAGATATCGATCGCGGACGCCATGGGCGCCTACGACGCCATGCTGTCCGACGCCTTCGCCGGGCGCGAGCCGGACATCGCCGAGGAGAACGTGCAGGCGCGCATCCGCGGCAACGTGGTCATGGCGCTGTCGAACAAGTTCGGCTGGCTCGTGCTCACCACCGGCAACAAGTCGGAGCTGTCGGTGGGCTACGCGACGCTCTACGGCGACATGGCGGGCGGCTTCGCGGTGCTGAAGGACGTGTTCAAGGGCACCGTCTACCGCCTGGTCCGCTGGCGCAACGAGCAGGCAGGCCGCGAACTGGTCCCGGCGAGCGTGCTGGAGCGCCCGCCCTCGGCGGAGCTGCGCGCCGAGCAGACCGACCAGGACTCGCTGCCCCCCTACGACGTGCTGGACGCCATCCTGGCCGGCTATGTCGAGGAGGACCTCGACGCCGTGGAGCTGGTCCGCCGCGGGCTGCCGCGCGAGGACGTCGAGCGCGTGATCCGCATGGTGGACAAGGCCGAGTACAAGCGCCGCCAGGCGCCGCCCGGCATCAAGATCTCCACGAAGGCCTTCGGCCGTGACCGGCGCCTGCCGATCACCAACCGCTACGAGGGCCGCGACGACGAAACCCCCGAGCGGCGGCTGCGGGCCCTCGGATAGGAATGGCGGCGTCACGCGCGTCGCTGCTCGCGCCGGAAGCGGAGGGAAGCGTGCGCCTCTGGCTCTGGGTCGCGGCGCTGGCGCTGCCCGCCCTCGGCCTCGTGCTCCTGCTGGCGGCGCCGGAAACGGACGTGCAGTGGGAGCACCACCCGTCGCATTTCTGGCTCGTGCTGGCGGCGGCCGCGACGAGCGCGACGCTGGCCTTCTCGACTTCGGCGGTGGCGCTGCGGCGCTCCGACGCCCGCCTCTACCTCGTCTCGCTGGCGTTCCTGAGCGCCGCGGGCTTCCTCGGGCTGCACGCGCTCGCCACGCCCGGCGTGCTGCTCGACACGCCGAACCAGGGCTTTGCGGTGGCCACGCCGATCGGCCTGCTCCTGTCGAGCCTGTTCGCGGCCGCCTCGGCGCTGCCGCTGCGCCCGGAGCGGGCCCACGCGGTGATGCGGCACGCGCGGCTGCTGCGCGGCCTCCTGCTGGGCGCGATGGCGGTGTGGGCAGCGTGGTCGCTGCTCTCCGTGCCGCCGCTCGACGACCCCACGCCCGTCGAGCGCGCCACGGGCCTGCTCCTCGCGGTCCCGGCCGTCTCGGTGCTGCTCTACGGGCTGGCAGCGGCGCGCTACGTGGCCATGGTGCTCCAGTCCGGCTCGCCGATCCTGCTCGGCGTTACGAGCGCGTGGGTCCTGCTCGGCGAGGCGAGCATCGCGGTGGCGCTCGGACGCAACTGGCACGCCAGCTGGTGGGAGTGGCACGTGCTGATGCTGGTGGCCTTCGGCGTGATCGCCTTCGTGGCACGTCGCGAGGAGGCCGAGGAGCGCTTCAGCGACCTCTACCTCGACCACACGGCTGCGGGCACGCGCCAGGTGAGCGTGCTGTTCGCGGACCTGGCCGGCTTCACCTCGTTCGCGGAGGGGCGCGAGCCGCGCGAGGTGTCCGAGATGCTGAACGCCTACTTCGAGGTGGCCATCCCGCCGATCGTGCGCGAGCACGGCGGTGAGATCGACCGCCTGATCGGTGACGCGATCATGGCCACCTGGGGCACCCGCGGCGACCAGCCCGACCACGCCGAGCGCGCGGTGAACGCGGCTGCTGCGCTGCAGATGGAGACCGCCCGCCTCGCGGCCGCACACCCCGACTGGCCGCGCTTCCGCGCCGGGGTGAACACCGGTGAGGCGCTGGTGGGCGTGGTGGGCGCGGAGAGCGGCCGCAGCTACACGGTGGTCGGCGACACCGTGAACGTGGCGGCGCGGCTCGAGAGCCGGGCCCCGAGCGGGGGCGTCGTGGTCGGCGGCGCCACGCTGCGCGCGGTGCCCGGGATCCGCGCCACTTCCCTGGGGGAGATCGAGGTGAAGGGCAAGCGCGAGCGGGTGGACGCCTACCTGCTCGAGCTCACGAGCTGAGCGATCCGCGCGCACTCGGCCGAGCCGAGTGCTTGCGTCACGGCGGCGCCGGCCGCACCGCGAGGATTACGCGCGTTGTGGCGCAGCGGCGACCCTCGTCGTCGGTGAAGTCCACGTCCCAGACCCACGACGTGCGGCCCTTGTGAAGGGGCCTGCCGTCGGCGTGCACGTGGCCGCTCGTGACGGGGCGCAGGAAGGTCGTGTGATTCGACTGGCCCACCGCCAGGCTGCCGTCGCCGGACACGGCGGTATGGGTGGTGAGCGACACCATGGCCTCCGCGAGCGCCGCGTACGCCCCGCCGTGCACGAGCCCCATCGGCTGCTGCACCCGGCGCTCCACCGCGAAGCGCGCGCGGCAGCCCTCGTCGCTCGACTCGAGGAGCTCGAAGCCGAGCACGTCGTCCAGCGTTCCGGCTGCCGGATACGTCTCAACCGCCGAATCGGTCATCGCGTTCACACTACCCTTCGGGAGGCCCGAAGCAGCCGGCTCGGCCGGCTGCGCAGGGAACGGAATCAATATGGCGACCTTCGACCAGCTCTCTGACGAGCAGCGGGCGATCGTCGAGCTGGTCCTCGAGCGGGGGAAGAGCTACGGCGAGCTGTCCGAGATGCTCGGCCTGCCGGAGAGCCGCGTGCGCGAGCTGGCGCGCGACGCGCTCGTGGACCTCGCCCCCATCACGGCGCGCGGAGTCGAGCAGGACTGGCGCGGCCAGCTCGCCGACTACGTGCTCGGCCAGCAGGCGGGCCCGGAGGCCACCGCCACGCGGGGCCACCTGCGCCGCTCCGAGGCGGCGCGCTCCTGGGCCCGCTCGCTGCTCGATGCCCTCGACCAGCTCTACCCGAACGGCGCCGTCCCCGCGATCCCGGAGGGCGAGCGTGGCTCGCGCCGCGGGGCGGCCGC
>Ga0081538_10002225_pt1 | contig 19230 bp, 20 predicted proteins | sample TabmetS5T2R1_FD_71022 | JGI IMG/M metagenome (GOLD analysis project Ga0081538, IMG submission 71022) | Tabebuia heterophylla rhizosphere microbial communities from the University of Puerto Rico - S5T2R1 | ecosystem: Host-associated > Plants > Roots > Rhizosphere ... | reverse complement strand
TGACGACCGGCGCTGGTTTGCGGCTGGCACGCACCTGATCGGCTAGCGATCGCCTGGCCCGCCGACGCGGCCTCGTCGCCCACGCTGCCTGCGCCGCCTCGGCCCGCTCCGGATGCGGCTTGCTCCGATGACGGTAAGCAGCCTTCCCGCCACTGCGACGCCGCGTCCTGACGTAGACCAGACAGCGCTCGCCCTTGAACGCACCGCATATCGGACACGGCACCAGAGTCGCTCGCTCCCAGGTCATGCTCTTGCGCTCGATCCCCATCTGGTCCTCTCCTGCTTTCGCTGACCCAACCACCCTCGGCCTCAGAAACCCGGACAGGGTCACTCCCTGGGATATGAGGTGAATCGCTGGTTGTCCGGGTTTCAGGAGCCCTCTCGGCCCGCTTCCGATGGGTGTCGTCGACGTAGCGGGCCTGCGGGCGCAGGTGCTGGATCGACGCCCCGCAGCCACACTCGCAGCGCCTCATCGGCCCGTCCTTTCCGACTCGACCGGGACCGGAGCGAACAGGGCCTCAGCGAAGTGACCGTTCGGCCACGGCGGACGTCTACTCGCGCGGCGAGTCGGAGGAGATAGTCGGGAAGGCGCTCCAGGGCGGACGGCGGGACGGGGTGGTGCTCGCCACGAAGGTCCACGGCTCCATGGGCGACGATCCCAACGAGCGCGGCAACTCCCGCCGCTGGATCGTTAAGGAGGTTGAGAACTCCCTCAGGCGGCTGCGAACCGACTGGATCGACCTCTACCAGATCCACCGCCCCGAGCCCGACACGAACATCGACGAGACGCTCGGCGCGCTCACGGACCTCGTGCGCGCCGGCAAGGTCCGCTACATCGGCTCCTCGACCTTTCCCGCGAGCCAGATAGTGGAGGCCCAGTAGGTGTCGGAGAAGCGCGGGCGCGAGCGCTTCGTGTCCGAACAGCCGCCCTATTCCCTGCTCGCGCGGGGGATCGAGGCGGACGTGCTCCCCACCTGTCGCCGCCACAGGGTCGGCGTTATCCCCTGGAGTCCGCTGGCCGGTGGCTGGCTGTCGGGGCGCTACCGCAAGGGCGTCGACATCGACGCGTCCCGCCGAGCCACGATGGTTCCCCGGCGCTAAGACATGTCGCTGCCGGAGAACCAGCGCAAGCTCGACGCCGCCGACTCGCTCGCAAGACTCGCCGACGAGGCCGGGCTGACGTTGATTCACCTGGCGCTGGCCTTCGTGATCCGCCACCCGGCCGTGACCGCCGCGATCATCGGCCCGCGGACGATTGACGACCTCGAGTCCCAGCTGGGCGCCGCAGACGTCGAGCTGGCGGACGACGTGCTGGACCGTATCGATGAGATCGTCGCACCCGGCGTGAACATCAACCCCGCCGACGCCGGCTACGTAAACCCGGCCCTCACCCCGACCGCGCTGCGCCGGTAGCGCGCCCGGCGGGTGGGGGGTGGATCTCCCCCCAATCGGGTGGACCTTTGCCGGGAGCCTTCGCCGCGGCGTTCCGGGCCCGCAGGATCGTGGGCGGCTTCCTCGCGGCGACGGGCGCGTGTTGCGCTCGACCCGGGCGAGGATAGCCCCTCCCTCCTCCAGTCCCGGTCGGGCGTATCTACCTGCAACGCCCCGACCGGGCGCGCGCGCTCCACGGGTACCCTCGGACCATGCACGTGTCGCGGCACGAGTCCGCAGAGGTCCGCTGGGAGATGGCCACCCGGGCGGCCCATCCGCGGCTCAGCGGCTACGTGCGCGAGTACACCGACTACACCGAGAGCAGCGCCGCGCCGCTGTGCCGCCAGGAGGTTCCCTCCGCGGACGTGACGCTGATTCTGAGCCCGTCCTCGGAGCTGCGCCTGTCCGACGCGCGTGGGGCGAGCCGGGGGGCGGCGCGGCACACGTCGTTCGTAGCCGGGCTCCACGACCGCTATGCGCTGGTCGAACACGGAGGCTTCCAGGAGGGTGTCGAGGTGCACCTCACGCCTCTGGGTGCGCACGCCGTCTTCGGCCTGCCGATGCACGAGCTGACCAACCGCGTGATCGAGCTCGACGACCTGCTGGGACGCGAGGCCGAGGAGCTGGTCGGGAGGATCTGGGAACTGCGCGGCCCGGAGGCGCGCTTCGACTTCCTCGACGCGGCGATCGCGGTGCGCGTCGCTCGGGCACGCCAGCATTCGCCGGGCGTCGCATGGGCCTGGGCGCGGCTGCGCGCGACGGACGGTCGCGCACGCGTCCGTGCGCTGGCCGACGAGCTCGGCTGGAGCCACCGGCGGCTGATCGCGCGCTTCCGCGAGCAGGTGGGCATGCCCCCGAAGACGATCGGCCGGATCCTGCGGTTCGAGCGCGTGGCCCGGCTCCTGCTCGAGGCCGAGACGCCGCGCCTGTCAGAGGTCGCCTACGACTGCGGCTATTACGACCAGGCGCACCTGAACCGTGACTTCCGCGACTTCGCGGGCACCACGCCGGGCGAGTACCTCGCCCGGCGCCTGCCGGACGGCGGCGGAGTCAGCGTCTCTTTCGCGGACGACGGAGCCGCGCCGCCCGCCTAGGCGGCTACCGGCTCCCGCGGGCGCTCGCGCAGAACCGTTCGCGCCCCCGCCCGGGGGCTGACGGTAATGCCCCTGCGGCGGGTCCGCTCGAGCCGGTCCCCGTCGGGCGCCAGCTCCGTTTGCGACAGCACCGCTTCGATCACGATCTTCATCTCGAGCATCGCGAAGCTCGCCCCCAGGCAGCGGCGGCGGCCGCCGCCGAAGGGGATCCAGGTGTACGTGCCGGGCGGCTCGTCGAGGAATCGCTCGGGCCTGAATGTATAGGGCTCCGGGTAGATCGCGGGGTCGTGATGGATCAGGTAGCCGTTAGCCGCGAGGCAGACGTCCGGCGGGTAATCGAACCCGCCGATCGTCACGGGCTGCTTGACGAGCCGAGGCGCGGCAAGCTGGAGCACGGGCCGGCGGCGGAGGGTCTCCTGCACGGTGGCGGTCAGGTAGTCGTCACCGTCGCCGGAGTCGAGCTCTCGGGTCAGCTTCCGAAGGACCCGAGGCGTGCGCGCGAGCCGCTCGAACGCCCAGGCCAGCTCGGACGCGGTCGTCTCGTGTCCGGCTACGAGAAGGGTCATCAGCTCGTCGCGTAGCTCCTGCGGTGACATCGGCGAGCCGTCCTCATGGCGAGCCTCGAGCAGCATCGCGAGCACGTCGTCCCTTGCTCCATCCTCGCGCCGGCGCTCGTCGATCAGCTCGAACAGCAGCGCGTCGGCCTCGTCGCGCTGCCGCTCGAACGCCTTCCAGCGGCGTCCCCGCTGCAGGAAGGGGAGCAGCGAGGCGGGGTTCTCGCTCACCTCGAGGATGGTGGTGAGCCGGTCGCGCAGCGCGTCGAGCCGCGCGCCGGGATCGAGCCCGAAGACCGCACGCAGGATGATCTCGAGCGTCAGCGCCTGGAGCCGTGGTTGGAGGACCACCGTCCCGCCTCGCGGCCAGCTCGCGACCTCGCGCTCGGCCACCTCGGCCATCAGGCCGGACAGGCGCTGCATCTTCTCGCCGTGGAAGGCCGGCAGCATCAGCTTGCGCTGCGAGAGGTGCGCGCCCTCGTCGAGCAGGATGAGCGAGTAGGTGCCCACGAACGGCTCGAGGACGCTTGCGCCCTCCCCCGGATGCAGCACCTCGGGCGGCGCCGTGAATACCTGCTTCACCTCATCCGGATCCGAGAGGTGAACGAACGGCGGGCTGGACAGCAGTCGGATGGTGAAGCGCTTGCCGTATCGGGCTCGACAGCGCTCGAGGAAGGGTGCGGGGCGTGTCCACCAGCCGACGGTCTGCAGAGTCTTCGGGAGACGGGGGCCGGGAGGGAGGGAGTTGCGCATGGCGCGAGCCTACCCGCGCAGTGTGGCGACTCCCACAAACGGCGTCGCCAGAAGGCTGTACGGTCGTCAGCGAATGGCCGGACTCGACCGTCGCACGCTCCTGGCCCTCGCCGCGATGGCCATGGCCGTGTTCGTCATCGCGAACGACTTCACGGCGCTGAGCGTCGCCCTGCCGGACATCGAGAACGACTTCGGCATCGATGTCTCGAGCGTGCAGTGGGTGATCAACATCTACGCGCTGGTCTTCGGCGTCCTGATTGTTACCGGCGGCCGGCTCGCGGACATGTTCGGCCGGCGCCGGCTCTTCTTTATCGGCGCCGGTGTCTTCGCCACCTTCTCCGTCCTTGGCGGCGCCGCGCAGGACGACCTCTGGCTGATCGCCTGCCGCGCGCTCATGGGCGTCGGCGGGGCGATGATGTGGCCCGCGGTGCTCGGGATGACGTTCGCCATCCTGCCGGAGGACAAGGCGGGCTTGGCGGGCGGGCTGATCCTCGGGGCGGCGGGCTTCGGTAACGCGGCCGGCCCGCTGATCGGCGGGGCGCTCACCGAGGCACTCAGCTGGCGCTGGATCCTGTTCGTGAACCTGCCGATCGCGGTGATCGCCTGTTTCGCGACCTGGCGCCTGATGCCGGAAACCCGGGCCGAGGCACAGCGGGGGCGCATCGACTATCTCGGCATCACCAGCATCAGCATCGGCCTCATGTCGCTGCTGATCGCGCTCGATCAGGTCACGCTCTGGGGCTGGAGCGACCCGCGGGTCCTGGGCCTGTTCGCGCTGAGCGTCGTCTCGCTCGGTGTCTTCGCAATCGCGGAGCACCGTGCCGGCTCGAATGCGCTGATCCCGGCGGACGTGATCGGGAATCCGGGCTTCCGCGCCGCGTGCTTCGCGACCCTCTTCATGTCCGCGGTCTTCTTCGCGGTGCTCCTGTTCGTGCCGCAGTTCTTCGAGAAGATCCTCGGGTACGGCCCGCTCGAGGCGGGCGCCGCGATGCTGCCGATGATGGCCGTCTTCGCGGCCACCTCCTTCGTCGCCGGCCCGCTCTACAACCGGCTCGGCGCGAAGACGGTCGTCTCCGCCGGCGCGCTATGCCTAACCGCGGGCACGTTCATGATCTCACTCATCGACCGCGACTCCGGCTGGGCTTCCCTGGTGCCGGGACTGGTGGTCACCGGGATTGGAGTCGGGCTCTTCTACTCCTCGATTACGACGGCCGGCGTCACCGCGCTGGATCCGTCGCGCTCGAGCCTGGCCGGCGGGATCGTCTACATGTGCCAGATCGCGGGCGGGTCGATCGGCCTGGGGCTCACCACTACCGTCTTCACCACCGCGTCCGAGGACGCCCTCCAGGCCGACCTGGCCGGCACCCGGCTGTCGGGCGCCGAGGTCGACTCGCTCCACGGCGCGCTCGCGGGGACGGACTCCGCCACCGAGCTGCTCGCCCGCTTCCCGTCCGCGACCGCAGACCGGCTTGTTGAGCTCGTGCGAGAGTCCTTCGCCGCCGGCATGCAGTGGGGCTTCCGGCTGGTGGCGCTGCTTGCGCTGGCAGGGCTGGTGGTCTCCGTGCTGTGGGTCGGCGGCACGTTGCAGCGCGCCCGCGGCAGGCGCGCGCCAGAGCAGGAAGCGTCGGCGTAGGGCCGTGGCGCCGGGCGCGGCGCGTGAGGCGGCGGCCGCGTAGCGCGAATCTCGCACGCGTTCCTTGCGCGGCTCTAACCGGCTGAAGGTCGAACGCGTGGGCCGGGGGTGTGCGTCAGCCCTCGAGCAGCCCCAGGGCCGCCGCGCGCGTCGCGCGGATTCGGTCGAGCGTTTCGGTGTCACGCTCCGCCGGCGGGTCCACCGTAACCCCGCTCCGGGTGCCCCAGCGGCGCGCCACCTCCTCGGGGGCCTCGCTCGAGAGGCAGGCCGTCGCCTGAGCGGCCGCGCCGAGGGCCGCCAGCTCATCGGCGCTTGGTACCTGGACCGCGCGGCCGGAGAGCCGGGCCACCACGCGCTGCCACACGCCGCCGCGGGCACCGCCGCCGACGAGTAGCAGCGGCGCGGCGGCATCGAGCCCGGAGCCCTGCTCGGCCAGCAGGTCGAGCGCCTCGACCAGCGACGCGGCCGCGCCCTCGTAGGCGGCGAGCAGGATCTCCTCGCGCGTCGTCGCGTGCCGCAGGCCGGAGATCATCCCCGCGGCGCGCGGGAGGTTCGGCGTCCGCTCGCCGTCGAGGTAGGGCAGCACGACCGCGGTCGTCCGCTCGGCCGCGGCCTCGCGGTCAAGGCCGAGCCAGCCGGCCACGCGGTCGACGGCGAGCGTGGCGTTCAAGGTGGCGACGAGCGGCAGGAAACGGCCGCTCGCGTCGGCGAAGCCGGCCACGGTACCGCTTGGGTCGACGGCCCGGTCGTCCATCACCGCGTAGGCGGTCCCCGACGTGCCGAGGCTCACCACCGGCTCACCCGCGGTCGCGCCGAGCCCGAGTGCGGCGCCCATGTTGTCGCCGGTGCCCGGTCCGACCAGCGTCGCCCCCCGCAGTCCGAGCTCGCGGGCGACGGCGGAGCTGACCTCGCCGGCGGGCTCGCGTGGACCGAGCACGTCGGGCAGGAGAGCGGGGTCGAGGTCGATCAAATCGAGCACGTCGCCGGCGTAGGCCTCGTCGCGGGTCGACCACCAGGCCGTGCCCGACGTGTCGCCTCGGTCCGTGGCGCCGCGGCCGCAGAGGCGCTCCGTCACAAAGTCGTGAGGAAGGCGCACCGCGCGGGCGGCGTCGGCCGACGCGGGTTCGTTCCGGCGGAGCCAGGCCCAGCGGGTGGCGGTGAACGACGCCACCGGCACCAGCCCGATCCGCTCCGCCCAGGCCTCCCGGCCCCCGAGCGCCTCGGTCAGCTCCTGCGCCTCGACCGCCGAGCGCGTGTCGTTCCACAGGATCGCGGGTCGCAGGGGGCGGCCGGCGCCGTCCAGGGTTACGAGCCCGTGCTGCTGCCCGGCGACCGAGATCGCGGAGATGTCGTCCGCGCGGCCTGTCTCATCGAGCGCGGTCCGGAGTGCGCGCCACCAGATCTCCGGCTCGGTCTCGCGCGCGCCGTTCGAGCCGGTGACCTCGTGCGCGGCCCGCCCCGTCGCCACCACCCGACCGTCCTCCGGGTCCACGACCAGGACCTTGGTCGCCTGGGTGGAGGTGTCGACTCCCGCCACCAGGTTGAAGCGGCCGGACACCGAACTACTGTAAGCCGATGGCTACCGAGACCGCAGCCACTGGCGAATCCGCCCTCGTCCCGATGCCCGAGCACCGCTTCACCTTCGGGCTCTGGACCGTGGGCCACAGGGGCCACGATCCGTTCGGCGACGCCACCCGTCCGGGCCTGGCGCCGGAGGAGTCCGTGCGCCGCCTGGCCGACCTGGGCGCCCACGGGGTCTGCTTCCACGACAACGACCTCATTCCGATCGGAGCGACGCGGGACGAGGCGCGCGACATCAAGGACCGCTTCCGGCGGGCGCTCGACGAGACCGGCATGAAGGTCACGATGGCCACCGGCAACCTCTTCTTCCATCCGGTCTTCAAGGACGGGGCCTTCACCGCCAACGACCGCGAGGTGCGTCGATTCGCGATGCAGAAGACGCTCGGGGCACTGGAGCTCGGCATGGAGTTCGGCGCCCCGATCTTCGTGTTCTGGGGTGGACGCGAGGGGGTCGAAGCCGCTGCCGTCAAGCCGGCCCGCGACGCGCTCGAGCGCTACCGCGAGGCGATCGACTTCCTCTGCGAGTACGTGATCGACCGCGGCTACGACATGCGCTTCGCGGTCGAGCCGAAGCCCAACGAGCCGCGCGGCGACATCTTCCTGCCCACCGTCGGCCACGCGCTTGCGTTCATCGAGCGCCTCCAGCACCCCGAGATGGTGGGCGTGAACCCCGAGCTCGCGCACGAGACGATGGCCGGGCTCAGTTTCCAGCACGCCGTGGCGCAGGCGCTGTGGGCCGGGAAGCTCTTCCACATCGATCTGAACGGCCAGCGGATAGGGCGCTACGACCAGGATTTCCGCTTCGGCGCGGTCGGCCTCAAGGACGCGTTCTTTGTCGTAAAGCTGCTCGAGGACGCGGGCTACGACGGTCCGCGACACTTCGACGCCCGACCCCTGCGGGTGGAGAACGAGGAGGGGATCTGGGACTTCGCGGCCGGGTGCATGCGCACCTACCTCGCACTGGCCAAGAAGGGGCGCCGCTTCGACGCCGATCCCGAGATCCAGGCCGCGCTGGCCGAGACCAAGGTTCCCGCGCTCGCCCAACCGACGGTGGACGGCTACTCGCGCGAAGCGGTCGAGGAGCTTCTCGCGGAGCAGCACGACCTCGCCGCTCTCGGCGCTCGCGCGTGCCGCAACGAGCGCCTCGACCAGCTGGTTATCGACCTGTTGCTGGGACTTCGGTGAAGCCGGCCCACTAGGCAGGCCCCCTACCATCGGTGGGGTGCCGCGACTGCGCAGGGCCGACGGGGTCGAGATCGAATGGCGACTGGAGGGCGGAGAGGGTCCCCTGGTGGCTGTTGTCCTCATGGCTCTCCAGCCGCCGGGCGTCTGCCGCGGGCTGGTGGAGGCACTGGCGTCGGATCACCGCGTCCTGACCTATGACGTGCGCGGCACGGGCGGGTCGAGCGGAGGCGGCTCCTATGACATGGAGACAGATACGGCGGACCTTGCCGCCGTCGTCGACGAGGCGGGTGGCGGTGCGCTTGCCGTCGCCACGGGAGACGGCGCCCGCCGCGCCGTGCGAGCCGCCGCCGAGCGCCCCGATCTCATCCACACCGTCGCGATATCCGGGGAGATGCCGCTTGGGCAGGTGACCGGGAGCGGGCGGAGCGAGGCACTGGCCGACTCGCCGGCCGTCCTAGAAGCGCTTCTCGGTCTGCTCGAGGTCGACTACCGGACCGGTCTGCGAACCATGTTCACCTCGAGCGGCGACAGCGAATGGCACGAGCAGGCTCTGCGCGAGCGTCTGAGGGCCATCGAGGCGCACTGTCCGCCCGAGGCCGGGGTCCCGCGCATGGGGGCATGGGTGCGCGACGACTCGATCGAGCACGGCCGCGCGCTCGGCGACCGCCTCTGGTATCTCCACTATCCCGGCAATGCCTGGTTTCAAGGGTCTATCGAGGCGGTCCGCCGCGACCTGCCCAGGGCGCGCGTTCATGAGGTGACCGACGGAGTGATCAGCCGCCCGGAGGAGAACGCCGCCGCGATTCGCAGGATCCTTGCGGCGCGCCGGGCGGCCGCCTGAGGCACGGTCGCCCGTGCCTAACCTGAGGGCATGACCTCAGCCGACACATCCCGCGTCTGGTTCGTAACCGGCAGCGCGTCCGGCTTCGGACTGCACATCGCGCAGGCCGCGCTCGAGCGCGGCGAGCGCGTGGTCGCCACCGCGCGCCGCCCGGAGGCGCTCGACAAGCTCGTTGCCAGCGCCCCCGATCGCGTCCTTGCCGTCGGCCTCGATGTTACGAGCACCGATCAGATCGACTCCGCCGTCGCGGCCGCTCTCGAGCACTTCGGCCGCATCGACGTGCTCGTCAACAACGCCGGCTACGGCTCGGTGGGCGCGGTCGAGGAGCTCGAGATGGAGGACCTGCGCGCGCTCATGGACACGATGTTCTTCGGTGCGGTAGAGCTCACCAAGGCCGTGCTGCCGCACATGCGCGAGCGCGGCAGCGGCGCGATCGTGCAGATGAGCTCCCAAGGCGGCCAGGTCTCGCCGCCCGGCTACGGCGCCTACTGCGCCGCCAAGTTCGCGCTCGAGGCGATGTCGGAGGCGCTGGCGGTCGAGGTCGGGCCGCTCGGCATCCGGGTACTGATCGTGGAGCCCGGGGCGTTCCGCACCGGGCTGCTCGGCGCACGGATGCACGCCTCCCGCGAGATTCCCGCATACGCCGAGACGGCCGGGGTGACGCGCGCCGGCGCCGCGGCCATGGACCGCAGGCAGCCCGGCGACCCGCGCAAGCTGGCGGCCGCGATCATCGCCGCGCTCGACGCCCCCGACGCTCCCCTGCACCTCGCGCTCGGAGCCGACGCTGTCGAGGCGATCCGCGCCGCGCAGGAGCGACGGCGCGCGGACCTCGAGGCGTGGGAGGAGGTCAGCCGCGACACGGACTTCGACGAGGTTCGGGCCTGAGGCCGGTGGCCGCGGCGAAGCGCAGCGCCGGAATCCTCCTCTACCGGACGTCCGGCGGCGCACCCGAGGTTCTGCTGGTCCATCCCGGGGGCCCGTTCTGGGCGCGCCGCGACGCGGGTGCCTGGTCGATCCCGAAGGGCGAGTACGAGGACGGCGACGATCCGCTCGCGGCCGCGCGGCGCGAGTTCGAGGAGGAGACGGGTACGCCACTCGAGGCCGGCGAGCTGCGCGACCTGGGCGAGGTGAAGCAGAAGGGGGGCAAGGTGATCAGGGCCTGGGCCGCGGAGGGAGAGATCGACGCGGACGCCGTGCGCAGCAACACCTTCACGATGGAATGGCCGCCGCGCTCCGGCCGCACCGCCGAGTTTCCGGAGATCGACCGCGCCGGCTGGTTCGGGGTGGACGAGGCGCGCGAGAAGCTCAACCCGGCGCAGGCGGAGTTCCTCGACCGGCTGCTCGAGACGGCTTAGGCGCTGCGATAACGGAGGTAGACGACGCGCGAGCCGAAGGTTCGTGTCTCGACGAGCTCGAGGTTGATCCGCTCGTCGAGCGCCGGAAAGAACGGCGTGCCGGCCCCCAGCACGACGGGGCTCACAAAGAGCCGGTACTCGTCGATGAGACCGACCTTCATGAGGCTGGAGGCCAGTTCCGCCCCGCCCACTGCCAGGTCCTTTCCGGGCTGCTCCTTGAGCCTGGCGATTTCCTGGGCGGCGTCCTCCCTCACCAGCCTGGCGTTGCCCTCGACCTTCTCGAGCGTCCTCGAGAAGACGATCTTCGGCGTCTCCTTCCAGATGCGGGCGAACTCGAGCTCGGGCTCGGGAGACGACGGTCGGTCGTCGGCCCAGGTCTCCCAGACCCGCATCGTCTCCCACAGCCGCCGTCCATACAGCTGCCCGCCCAGCTCCCGCGCCTGCTGGTTGTGGAAGCGGTGCAGGTCCTCGTCCGGCGCCGACCATTCGATGTCGCCACCCGGGCCGGTGATGAAACCGTCCAGCGATACCCCGAACGAGTAGATCAGCTTCCTCATCAAATCCTCCTGATCGGCGTCATTGTTCTGATGCAACCATGAACCGCAACACGGTGACTCTGTTTGGTCGTCGCGGCCAACCGGCCGCCGAGACCGCGCGGGACTTCCTTGAGCGCAACGAGGTCCCGCTCCGCTGGGTCGACCTCGATCTCGACCCTCTGGCCGAGTTTCTAGCCGAACGGCAGATGCGGACCATGCGGCAGCCGATCGCCCTGTTCGACGACGGGAGCCGACTGGAAGCTCCCGAGCAATACGCGGAGGTGATGCCGGGGCGGTTCGATCCGGCCCGCTTGAGCGCCTACGTGGCCTCCAACCGGTGGCGCGCGGAACTGGCGGCCCGCGCCGGCCTTCCCACCCGCCCCCGCCACGCCGACTACGACGTGTTCATCCTCGGCGCCGGGCCGGCGGGCCTGACGGCTGCCGTCTCCGCGGCCTCCGAGGGGCACCGAACGCTGATCACCGAGTTTCATGCCCCCGGCGGCCAGGCGGGTACGAGCTCGCGGATCGAGAACTATCCCGGCTTCCCCGACGGAGTCAGCGGCGCCGAGCTGGCCGAGGGCGCTTATCGTCAGGCGCAGCGGCTGGGAGCGGAGTTCCTGATCGGGGTTCTCGTAGCGCACGCCCGCCCGCAGGCGGATGGCACCGTCGAGGTCGAGTTCTCGAGCGGTTCGACCATCCGGACGCGCTGTGGCGTGATCGCGACCGGGGTCGCCTACCGTCGCCTCGACGTCCCGGAAATCGAGCAGCTGATCGGCCGAGGCGTGCGCTACGTGAGCCCCTCGGGCGAAGCCGTGAGCTATGAGGGGCGCCGGGTCGCGGTCGTCGGCGGCGCCAACTCGGCCGGGCAGGCGGCGCTGTACCTGGCCGACCACGCCGCCCAGGTCACGCTGCTGGTTCGAGGCGACTCCCTGGCCCAGCGGATGTCGCGCTACCTAATCGATCGGATCGAGCAGGACGATCGCATCACCGTGCGGACAAGAACCGAGGTGGTTGGTTGCGAGGGGCATGACTGGTTGGAGAGCGTGGCCATCGAGGGGCCCGACGGCGAGGAGACTCTTGCGACTGATGCCCTGTTCGTCCTGATCGGGGCGGAGCCGCTGACCGCGGGCGTCGAGGACTGGCTCCGGTGCGACGACGGCGGCTATTTCATGACCGGCCCGGATCTCCTGCAGACATCGGACCGATCGTGGTGGCCGCTCGAGCGGGACCCGCTCTTCCTCGAGTCGAATCAGCCCGGCCTCTTCGTCGCGGGCGACGTGCGGCACGGCTCGATCAAGCGTGTCGCATCCGCCGTCGGCGAGGGTGCGATGGCCGCATCCTTGGCCTACTCGTTCCTCGCCGGGTTGGATGCCGGCGCCGGGGCAAGGCGTTCGATCTCGTAGTGGAGGGTCAGGAACCGCTGCCCGGCGAGGGAGAAGCTGTGGTCGGTCTTCAACTCGCCGTTCGCGACGTAGACGAAGATCTGCTCCTGGAAATAGAGCAGCTTGAGAACGGTGAGCGCGTCTCGTTCGCTGTCGACTGAGCTCAGGTAGTGGCCCGGATACGCCAGCTCGGTTCGCGACGTGAGTACGAAGTCGTGTTCGCCGGCGTTCCGGGGGAGGAGTGTGGCGGTGAAGTTGGCGCTCGGGAGGGGAAAGCCGACGCTCACGTAGCCGCGCTCCTCGTCCCTGAAGCTCGTGTAGATCCCGACGTAGATCGGTTTGCCGGAGTCGGCGAACGTACGGATCCAGCCACGGATCTCGATCTCCTCGCTGCCGTCCAGGGCGATCGTGTCGATCGTGCTGACCATCCCGCGCTGGGCCTCCTCGATGTTCGACGGGATCGCGGCTTGGCCGAGGGGCTGGGCAACCACCAGCTTGAAGGCCTCGTAGGCGGGCTTCATCCAGCGCCGCCACTCGGGAATGATCGAGAGGCGGAAGCGACTCGTGTGTTCGTAGAACTCGCGGATCAGCGGGTGCACGAGGCCCGCTTCAAATGTCGGCCCATCCAAGCTGTCGAGTGAGGCGAGGATTCCGACGTCAGGGGGATTGCGCCGGAAGGTGCCGCCACGGATCTTCGCGAGCTGCTCGACGTAATCGGCGCCGACGTATCTCGAGCGCGCCTCGAAGGGCACGACGTAGCGCAGCTCCGAGGCCGGCACCTCCTCCGCCATGATCCGCACCAGAGGCCGGCCGCGATAGGCGATCGCCGCGACGACGCGATAGGCGACCGTGACCGTCGCCGCGACCAGCGCCGGTTCGATACCGGCGTCGAGAGCTTGGAAGAGGGCACCCAGGACCGCGCCGACCAGGACGCCCAGCGCGACCTTGGCGGGGCGCAGGCCGAAGAGGCCGACGACGGCGCCGCAGATGATCCCGGTGATGAGCGCTTCGTCGGACCCGTAGATCAGCCCGAGCAGCCAGCCGAAGAGTGCCATCAACAGGGCACTGGCGAGGATGCGCTGCCAGAGCGGCTTCGGCTCGGCTGGGGCCTTCCGGACGGTGGTGAAGACTTCGGCGGGCGCCACCAGCGCGACACCGATGACGGCGCCCGCGCCGGCACCCACCCCGTCGATCCCATCGCCCAGCACGGCACCGGAGGCAGCGCCAAGCGCCGTACCCCAGATCAGCGAGTCGAGAACCTGCCCGGAGCGGCCTCGTCTGCGTCGGCCCGGATCCGCCATTGCCGTCGAGTATTCTCGCCCGGGTGGAGGGAAGGTACCTGGCGGCCGGCCTGGCGCAGGGGAGGATCGCCATCGGCGGAGTTTCGCTTCTCGCCCCCGGATGGACCGCGCGCACGATGACCACCCGCGGCGACTCGAGCCTCTTCCTGCGCATGGTCGGGGCCCGCGACATCGGACTCGGACTCGGGACGCTCATCGCGCTGGGCCGCGGCACACCCGCACGCGGATGGCTCGAAGTATCCGCGCTGGTCGACGGCCTCGACGTTGCCGCCTGTGTGCTTGCGCGCGACAACATCCGCACCAGCGTCTTCCCGGGTGCAGTCGGCCTGGCGACCGCCGGAGCGCTGCTCAGCGCGTGGCTGGCCAGGGCGGTCGACTCGGCGGAGTCGGCTCATCCTGAGCCTTAACGTCCCTGGCCTTGGCGCGGCCTGTCCATTTCCTTGTCGCCCGTTCGTCTCAGAGGCGACCATTCCGACAAGGAGGTAGAGATGAAGTACATGCTGCTGATCCACCAGGGCGACACGCCGACCCCGCGTGACCCGGACGCCTGGGCGCGTCTGCCGGAGGACGAGCAGAAGGCGGTCTTCGCCGACTACAAGGCGGTGACCGACACCCCCGGCGTCACCCCGGGCGTGCAGATGGAGGACCCGGAGACGGCGACCACGGTTCGGGTTGAGGACGGCAGGACGCTGACCACCGACGGGCCGTTCGTCGCGATCAAGGAGGCGCTCGCCGGCTACCTCTTCTTCGAGGCCGACGACCTGGACGCGGCGATCGAGCTCGCGTCGCGCATCCCGGCGGCCCGCCTGGGCGGGGCGATTGAGGTGCGACCGATCGTGGAGCGCTAGCCATCCTCGAGGACGTCTTCCGCGACGAGTGGGGCCGCGTCCTCGCCACCCTGATCGGCTTCCTCGGCGACTTCGACCTCGCCGAGGAGGCCGCCCAGGAGGCATTCGCGGCCGCCGCCGAGCGCTGGCCGCGAGATGGGATGCCGGCCAACCCGCGCGCCTGGCTCACGGCCACCGCTCGCAACCGAGGGATAGACCGTATCCGCCGCGACCGCACGCTCGCGACGAAGGTCCGCCAGCTCGACGTTCCGGAGGCAACCGAGGACGCCGTGGATGAGACGACGATCCCGGACGAGCGGCTCGAGCTCATCTTCACCTGCTGCCATCCGGCGCTGGCGCTCGAGGCGCAGGTGGCGCTCACGCTGCGAACACTTGGCGGGCTGAGCACCGACGACATCGCGCGGGCGTTCCTCGTGCCGCGCGAGACCATGGCCAAGCGGCTCGTCCGCGCGAAGCGCAAGCTGAAGGCCGCCGGGATCCCGTTTCGGGTGCCGCCGCCGCATCTGCTGCCCGACCGCCTCGTCGCCGTGCTCGCGGTGGTCTACCTGATCTTCAACGAGGGCTACGGCGGCCGCGGAGACCTCGCGGCCGAGGCGATCCGCCTGGGGCGCGCGCTCGCGGAGCTGATGCCCGACGAGTCCGAGGTGCACGGCCTGCTGGCGCTGATGCTCGTGAACGACGCGCGGCGCGATGCCCGCTTCGCGGACGGCGCCGTCGTGCTCCTCAGTGACCAGGATCGATCGCTGTGGGACCTGGATCAGATCGCGGAGGGGCAGGCCGTGCTCGATCGCGCGCTGGCGCTCGGCGGCCGCGGTCCGTACGTGCTGCAGGCGGCGCTCGCGCTTCTGCATGTCGAGGAGTCCCCCGACTGGCCGCAGATCGCGGCCCTGTACGGGGAGCTGGGTCGCCTGACGGGCTCGCCGGTCGTCGAGCTGAACGAAGCCGCGGCCCTCGCCGAGGCGGGCGACGTCGAGGCCGCCCTCGCGCTCGCGGAGCGCCTCGAGCTCGACGACTACCACTACCTGCACTCCACGCGGGCGGAGCTGCTCCGCCGCCTCGACCGAATAGAGGACGCCCGAGCTGCCTACGAGCGCGCCCTCGAGCTCGTTCACTCGGACGCGGAACGGCGCTTCCTCGAGCGGCGGCTGGCAGAGCTCGCTCGATAGGCGGTGCCCGAGGAGCTCGTCACCCAATCGATCCAGCTGCCGAGCGGCGAGCTTCGCCTGCTCCAGCCGCGGGAGTCCGCCGACCTGCCCGACGCGGGCGCCGTCGAGTGGGCGCCCCTCGCCCCCTACTGGTCGGTTCTGTGGCGCAGCGGCGTGGCGCTGGCGCGGGAGCTCGATGGGATGGAGCTGCGCGGCCTGCGCGTCGTCGAGCTCGGGTGCGGCCTCGCCGTGCCGAGCCTGGCCGCGGCGCGCGCCGGCGCCGTGGTGCTCGCCACGGACGCCTGCCCGGACTCGCTCGAGCTCGTCGCGCGCAATGCGCGGGAGAACGGCGTCCGCGTGGAGACGGCGGCGGTCGAGTGGGCGGAGCCGCGCGAGCTCGTTGCCCGGGCGCCGTTCGACGTCGTGCTGGCCGCCGACGTCCTCTACGAGCGCGCCGGTGTCGCCTCGCTGCTGTCGCTGTTGCCGCGCCTCGCGCCGGAGGCCTGGCTCGCCGACCCCGGCCGGCCTGCGGCCGATGCGTTCCTGGAGCGGGCGCGCGAGCAGTGGCCGGTCGAGACGCGCGTCCGGGACCCCGTCCGGATCCACCGGCTCCGGTTCGCACCGAACGTCCCGCAGTGTCGCTCATAGCGGCCACTCCGGGACGTTCGCGCCGTGTCGGCGCCGTGCGGCGCCACGTCGGCTTCGTCGCGGATCGCCCTCAGCAGGTGCTCCAGCTCGTGCACGAAGGTGTGCTCCCAGCCGATCGTGTGGCCGTGGGGCCACCACCAGTCCCAGAAGGGGTGGTCGGCCTCGGTGACGAGCACGTTGCGGAACCCCTGGGCCGAGTCGCCCGGCGAGGAGCCCGCGAGGTACACCTGCAGCTCGTTGAGGCGCTCGAGGTCGAAGGCGAGCGAGCCGTTCGAGCCGTTGATCTCGAATGCGAGCGCGTTCTTGCGGCCGGGACAGAAGCGGGAGGCCTCGATCGTCCCGACGGCGCCGCCCGAGAACGTGACCGCGGCCTCGAACGCGTCGTCCACGTCCACCGTCTGGCCCTCGCGCTCCTCGATGAACGTCTTCGTGAGCGCGGAGACGGAATCGATGTCACCGACGAGGTAGCGGGCGAGGTCGATCAGGTGGGCGCCGAGATCGCCGAGGGCGCCCGAGCCGGCCACCTCGGCGGACAGGCGCCAAACCATCGGGAAGTCCGGGTCGACGATCCACTCCTGTAGGTAGCGCCCGCGGAAGTGGAAGATCTCGCCGAGCTCGCCGGCCTCGAGCATCTGCCGGGCCAGGCGTACGGCCGGTACGAAGCGGTAGTTGAAGCCGCAGAGGTGTCTGACGCCCGCGGCATCGACGCGGCGCCAGGTCTCGTACGCCTCGTCCGCGTTGCGCCCGAGCGGCTTCTCGCAGATGACGTGCTTGCCGGCCTCGGCGGCGGAAATGGAGGGCTCGGCATGCAGGTTGTTGGGCCCCGAGTTGTCGAACAGCTGCACGCGATCGTCCTGCACGAGCGCCCGCCAGTCGGTCACGTGGCCGTCGAACCCGAAGCGGCTCGCCGCCTTCGCCACCCCCTGCTCGTCGCGGCCGGCGATCGACACCAGCTCCGGCACGTAGGGGGGCGGAAACGCGATGTAGGGGAGCGTCCTGTAGGCGTTCGAATGGGCCTTTCCCATGAAGCCGTAGCCGAGCATGCCCACGCCGATCGTCTCGACGTCGGCGGCCGCTCCCGCCTGGCCCATCGTCACGAAACCGACCTTCTCCTCCGCCATTACGAGGCGTCCTTCTGGAAGGCGGCGTCGAAGGCCACGTCGGAGGGCTCGAAGTCGGCACGGCGCACGAAGGCCAGCGCGTCCTGTGCGCCCCACTCGCGATCCATGCCCCAGTCCTCCCACTCGATCGACAGCGGCCCCCTGTACCCGATCCGGTTCAGGGCCCTGAAGAGGTCCTCGAAGTCGACGTCGCCGTGCCCAGGCGAGACGAACGTCCAGCCCCGCTCGGACTCGCCGAAGTCGATATGCGAGCCGAGGATCGAGCGGCGGCCGTCGAGCCGCTTCCGAGAGTCCTTCACGTGTACGTGGTAGATCCGGTCGGCGAACTCCTCGACGAAGGCCGCAGAGTCGAGGAACTGGTGCGCGAAGTGGGATGGGTCGAAGTTGATCCCAAAGCCGTCGCGCCGGCCGATGGCTTCAAGCGTCTTGTGCGTCGTCACGAAGTCGTAGGCGATCTCGGTTGGATGGACCTCGAGGGCGAAGCGAACCCCCTCGGCCTCGAACACGTCCACGATCGGCCCCCAGCGCTCGCCGAAGTCGTCATACCCCCTCTCCACGGCGTCCCAGTCGTTGGGCGGGAACGAGTAGAGCATGTGCCAGACCGACGAGCCCGTGAAGCCGGTCACCACCTGCACGCCGAGCCGAGCCGCCGCACGCGCGGTGTCCTTCATCTTCTCGGCCGCTCGCCGGCGGACGCCCTCGGGGTCGCCGTCGCCCCACACGTCCTCGGGCAGTACCGCCCGGTGGCGCTCGTCGATCGGGTCGCAGACCGCTTGCCCGACGAGGTGTGCGCCGATCGCCCAGCAGTCGAGCCCATGGCGCTCGAGCAGCTCGCGCTTGGCACGCACGTAGCCCTCGTCTGCGAGCGCCTGGTCGACCTCGAAGTGGTCGCCCCAGCAAGCCAGCTCGAGGCCGTCGAAGCCCCATTCGCCGCATTTCGCGGCCAGGGCCTCGAGCGGGAGGTCGGCCCATTGGCCGGTGAACAGGGTTACGGGTCGTGCCATTGCCGTTCCTCTCAGGTAGCGGGTTGCGGAGGGCGGCCGGCCTGCTCGATAGCCACGCCGGCGCTGCGGCATCGCTCCGGCACCTCGGCGGGGAAACCGGAAGCAGATCGAGCTCCTCGGGCCGGACGATGGTCGACACGGCGGTGGCCGTCAACCCGGAGGTGATCGTGCTCTGCACGCGGGCGGACAAGCTGCACTACCAAGGGCACGATCGGCGCCGACACCGCGAACTGGCCAGACGACTGCGTGGAGCTGATCCAGGCCATGCGCGATGCCGCGGTGGCGGTGGGCCCGGACGTGATCGTGCTGTGCCAAGAGCCGAGCTGGAGGACGCCGCCTACGTGCTAGAGCGCACCACCGGCGTTGCCGGCATCTTCGGTGCCTCCAGCATGGACCGGCTCTCGACCGAGGTCGCCATGCCGAAGAACATGAAGCGCTTCAAGGCGCTGGCGTCTCGCACTGCCGTCTACGCGCGGCGTTGTGCTCTACCGAGGCAGCGGGGCTGACTCGGGCCTCCCCGTCTGAGGATTGAAGTCTCCGTAGTTGATCGACTGGATCGGCTCGGCGGAGCTCGCCTCGCCAGCTTCGTTGCCGTCGCCTGCCAAGATCGCGACGGCGATGGCGAGCGCCACCACGGCGACCGTAGCGATGGCGAGCAGAGCTCGGACCAGCGTGTACCGGGAGCGAGGCACGACCGCGGGGTGCTGTCTGGGCGCTGCCTGTCCCATGACAACCTCCTGTTTAGTTCGTTGGCTCTGCGCCGATAGGGCCCGTCTCGGCGCTCACGGGGTATTCGCGGGCGGCGTCAGCTTGTGACC
>Ga0081538_10002224_pt1 | contig 19231 bp, 19 predicted proteins | sample TabmetS5T2R1_FD_71022 | JGI IMG/M metagenome (GOLD analysis project Ga0081538, IMG submission 71022) | Tabebuia heterophylla rhizosphere microbial communities from the University of Puerto Rico - S5T2R1 | ecosystem: Host-associated > Plants > Roots > Rhizosphere ... | reverse complement strand
CGGCGTCGAGCGACTGGTCCATGACGTAGATCGTGTTTCCGGAGGGATCTTCGAACGTCGCGAGGTAGCCGCCCGGGATCTCCTGCGGCTCCGACGTCACGCGGAGCCCTTGTGGATGCTGGGCGTGGAATCGCTGGAGGTCGTCGAGCACGAACACTGGTCCGAAGGCGCCCTCCGTCTCGGCGTCGCTGGCGTCGAGCATGAGCTGGACGTCGGAGCCGGGCACCTTCAGGCTCACGGTCGAGTCGCCCTCCCGCCACGCCTCTTCCCAGCCGAGCTCGTCGCGGTACAGCGCCAGGGATGCCTGCAGGTCACGAGTAGGCGTGTACAGGAACTCGAGCTTCATGACTCCTCCGTAAGTCGATTACGTCTCACCGTATGTGCACTATACAAACATGCGCGAGTGGGTACCAGTCTCGACGTCGGCCAAGGGCAGGCTCGCGCTTCGCGCGCTCGAGGAGTTCGGAGCACGTGGATTCGAGGGGGTCACCGTTGCCGAGGTCGCGATGTTGGCAGGCGTAACGACGGGCTCGCTGTACCACCACTTCGGCAGCAAGCTCGGCCTCTACGAGTTCGTCCGGGCCGAAGCCGAGCGGCGTCTTCTCGACCGGATGGAAGGCGCGGCGGCAGCCCGCGCCGCCGAGGGCCCCGCGGCCACGATGCGCACCGCGCTCCTAGTCGGATTCGACTTCGCCACCAGCCAACGCTTCGCCCGACTTCTCGGGGAGCCCCACCCGGCCCTCGGTCTAGACCCCGTCGCCGAACTGCTCGTCCAGATCGGCGGCGGCGGCCGCACGCCGATCGCGAGAATGCTCGCGGCGGCCTGGCGAGAAGCCCTCATCGCCGTCGCGACCGGCGTCCCCGCAGCACATGCCCGCGCCGGAGTCGGCGCGCTGAGCGTCGACGAAGCGATTCTGACTCCGCTGGCCTGACCGCCGATTCGGACGCTTACGCGCGTCCGGTAGCCGGCAGGAATCGACTCGCGTCCACATCGGGATCAGGAGCAGGTGCCCGGCTGCCGGCACGAAGCTCGCGGACTCACAGACCTCCGCGACGGCGTCATCGCGCTCACGGACGAACCAGACGCCTAGACCGATGAGTTCTTGCCCTGGCCCCCGTCTAAGCCAGGGAAGCGGAGCGATGACAAAGTCGACGAGGCGTGTGCGAGTGGAGTGAAACCGATGTTGCTCGAGGACAAGGTGGCGATTGTGTATGGCGCAGGCGGTTCGATGGGCGGCGCCATCACCCGGGCGTTCGCCGACGCCGGCGCGTCCGTCTTCCTCGCAGGCAGGAACGTGCGAGCACTCGAGACCATCGTCGAGGAGATGCGGCGGGCGGGAAGCACGACCGAGTCCGCGGAGGTCGACGTCGACAATCCCGGCGCCGTCGCCCGTCACGCCGAGCAGGTGGTCGCGAGCGCCGGGCGTATCGACATTTCGTGCAACGCCGTCGGCATGGACGCGGTCCAAAGCGTTCCGTTGGCGGAGCTGTCGCTGGACGACTTCATGACCCCGATTGACCAGGCGATGCGCCGTCACTTCATTACGACGACGGTCGCGGCGAGACAGATGTCGGCTCAGAGCTTCGGCGTGATCGTCACCCTCACGGCGTCCTCCGCCCGCGAGTGGCGACACCTGATGGGCGGCTTCAGCATCGCTTGCGGTGCGATCGAGACACTGACGAGGACGCTCGCCGCGGAGATCGGCAAGCACGGCGTTCGGGTGGTGTGCATCCGCCCCAACTTCACCCCCGAGACGTCCCCGGACGTGCCCGCAGAGGCCATCCGGCCTCTCGTGGAGGACACGCTGATCGGGCGGCTGCCCCTCCTTGCCGAGGTCGGAGCCGCGGCTGTCTTCGCCGCCTCCGATCGGGCGGGCGCCACGACCGGCGCTGTCCTCAACCTCACCTGCGGCGCGATCGTCGATTGAACGCAGGACGACGTAGCGTCGTTCGCGCTCATCACGGCGGCGGCGGGAACTCGTGGGAAAGGCACCCTGGTCGCCTCCGCCCCTTGTGCCGTCGGCGCCACCGCCTCACGCCGAGCACGGCGAGGGCGGCGACGGCGGTTCCGGCCAGCAGGACGAAGTGGGCACGCGCTGGAGGTCGGTGCTACTGCTGGGCGACGGCCAGCTCGGCTGCCGCGAGTGTAACGCTCACGCTCATGGAGCGCCCGAGTGGAGGAACTGTTGGCAGGCCTGAAACGCCTCTTGGGCTCCCGGAGAGTGGAGCGCGTCGGGTGACGACTCGATGTCGATGCCGTGGTCGGCCATGCAGTCGACGAACTCGGGCGGGAAGTCCGCCGGCCCGCTCGGCGAGGTAGTACCGGTGGCCGGGGCCTCGACGCCGGGCTGGGTCTCTGTGTTCCCCTCTCCGCCGTCGCCGCCGCAGGCGGCGAGCGCCAATGCGAGGGCCAGCGTCAGCGTGGCGGCGAGCTTGCTCAACCTCATGCCGCCTCGGCGGCCCTGCGCGCGTACCGCCGCCGGTAGAGCCAGACCCCCGCTCCCTGGCCGAGGGCGATGGCGACGACGATGAGGCCGAGCAGAATGGTGTAGGGGGATGTTTCGCGCAAGAGTGCGCCGTAGAAGAACGCGTGCACGACGACGAGCGCGAACAAGATGTAGTTGAGGCGCTGGAGTCGCTTCCAGTTCTTGGCCTTGAGCCGGCGGAGGGCGGCGTCGCTGGAGAGGGCGAGCAGCCCCGCGACGACGACGAGCGCGGCCAGGCCCGTCCAGTTTCCCCAGCCGAAGCTGTTCGTCAGCGGGCTGCCGCCGACGACAAAGAAGTCGAGGAAGTCGCGAAGCTGGCCGCTGCCGTGCACCTTCAGCGATACGACCACGTGGACGCCGGTGAAGAAGGCGGTCCACGCCCCGACGTCGCGGCGCAGGTAGCTGGAGACGGGGTTGCGCCTGCGGAGCAAGAGGTTGGCGGGCCCGATGAGCAGTGTGAGCGCAAGGAGCGCCAGGGCGAGATACCCGGAGGCGGTGGTCAGCCGCCGAAAGAACGACCTGTCTTCGACCTCCTCCGCGGTCGGGCTCAGGCCCTCGATCTGGCTGCGGTGCTCACCGGGGATCTGCTCGAGGATCTCGGGCGGAATCTCGTGGCCCGACCCTTGCTGTGCCGGACTGGTCTGACCGCCGCCGTGTTGACTGCCCTGCCCCGCCGGAAAGTCCTTGGGAAACGTGCCGCTGAAGAGGTCGCCCTGCGTGTACTCGCTGGAGTCGAAGCGCGGAACCGCCATGAACAGGAGAAGCACGACGGCGCTGCCAATGGCAAGCGGAAGGTAGTGGCCGAGGAGACGGCGCCGGAGGCCACGCCTCGCGCGCGGCTCCGTCAACGGCCGCGTGACGCCCTGGTCAAGGGACATCGCGGCGAAGGGTCGCGAGCGTGCCAGCGGTCGCGGCGGCGGCGGCGTAGCCGGCTAGAAGCAACGCGCCGACGGCGGGCGCGAGCAGCCGGTCGGGGTCGAGCCCAGTGATCGCGGCGGCGGCCGCCCCCGGGGCGAACTTGCCGGCTGCGGGCACGAAGTCGATGAGCAGGTTCTCGATGACGAAGAGCCAGAGGAAGATCGCCGTGAGAGTTGCGACCTGGTTGCGGAGGAGCGCCCCGATCCCGAGGCCGAGCGGGCCCCACAGGGCGGCAGCGGTGATCCCTCCGATCGGCAAGAGCGTGTAGTCGCCGCCGTCGAGCGTGATTGGGGTGCCGCGCGCGGCCAGCGCGGCGCTACCGACGCCGACGGCCACACCGACCGCGACGAGCCCGAACACGGCCCCGACGAGCCCGCCGGCGACGATCTTCGAGGCCATGACGCGGCCACGGCGGGGCGCGAACAGGAAGGTGGGCCGGATCGTGCCGTGACGGATCTCGCCGGTGATCGACATCGCGCCGACGAGGCCGGCGAAGAGCACTCCCAGGAGCAAGCCGAAGCGGAACACCTGCACCTGGTCGGAGGCGCTCGCGAGCCGGTCTACGGGCAGCGCGAGCCCGTGCAGTAGGACGGCGAGGAGAACGAGGCCGAGCATGGCGAGGAAGAGTTCCGGGTTGGTGAACGTCGTGCGGTGCTTGAGCAGCTCTGCGCTCAGCTGACCACTCACAGCCCGGCTCCTCCGGTCAGCTCGAGGTAAACCTCCTCGAGCGTCCGCCCGCGTTCGGTCAGCTGGGCCAGCGTCCCGCTCGCGCGCAGACGGCCGCGGTCGATGATCACGATCTCGTCGACCGTCTGCGCAACCTCGGCCAGGATGTGGCTGGAGACGAGCACGGTCCGGCCCCGTTCAGCGAAGGCGCGCAGAAATCGGCGCAGCCACTGCACGCCCGCGGGGTCGAGCCCGTTCGCCGGCTCGTCGAGGATCAGCAACTCCGGATCGCCGAGCAACGCGGCGGCGAGCCCCAACCGCTGGCGCATACCGAGCGAGTAGGTCTTGACCTGCCGGCCCGCGACACGCTCGAGCTCAACCAGTTCGAGCATCTCCTCGACGCGAGCGCGGCTGATCCCGGCGGCTACCGCCAGCATGCGGAGGTGATCGCGGCCGGAACGCCCAGGATGGAAGTCGTTCGACTCGAGCACCGCGCCGACGCGGCGCGCGGGATCGTCGAGCTCGCGGTAGCGGCGGCCGAAGACGAGCGCCTCGCCGGCAGTCGGGCGCGCGAGCCCGAGAAGCAACCGCAAAGTGGTCGTCTTGCCTGCGCCATTGGGGCCGAGAAAGCCGGTGACGGTGCCCCCGCGGAGCGCGAAGGTGAGCTCGTCGACGGCGAGGAGATCGCCGAAGCGTTTGCTCAGCGAGCTGGCGACGACGACCGGCCCACCAACGCTTCCGTCCGTACGAGCGAGCGACGGGCTCGGCCGCTCATCGACGCTACTCGCCACGTCTTGCTCCCGGCTAATGGGCACCAGGACCGAGAACGCCTGTCAGGTGCAGGACGAACACCAGCACGACGGCTCCGACGGCGAGGGCGATCGCGAGCGCTACGACCCGGCGCGGTGGGCCGCCGAAAGATGCTCGCTTATGCCGACTTCCGATGGCCTCGCCGGCACGAGGAGCCCGGCGCCTCTCCGCCGGCTCCGGCTTCTCTCGTTGTCGTAGGTGCGTCATGCGCGATCACCTCACCCGCGCCCGTTATCCCGTCTCCGGGCCTCGCATCTTTATCGAGACAGTATGTCTCTGTCAAGTCACGATGTATCTAGGATGGTCGCCACGTATACTCGACCTGTGCCGAAGCTCTGGAACCAGACGATCGAGGCCCACCGCCGAGCAGTCCGCGACGCCACCCTGGACACCGCAGCCTCGCTCGTTGCAGAGAACGGACTGCGGTCTGTCACGATGTCTCAGATCGCCGAGGCAACCGGCATCGGACGCGCCACGCTGTACAAGTACTTCCCGGACGTCGAAGCCATCCTGGTCGCATGGCACGAACGTCAGATCGGCAGCCACCTCGAACACCTCGCTCGGCTCCGAGACGAAACCGGTGACGCGGGCGAGCGGCTCGCAGCCGTGCTTGAGGAATACGCCTTCATTCGCCACGAGCACCAACGCAACGACCTAGCAGCGCTCCTGCACCAAGGCGCGCACGTCGCACGAGCGCACGAGCATCTTCGCGAGTTCATCAGCGACCTGCTACGCGAGGCCGCGGGAATCGGTGCCGTCCGTGACGACGTTGCCCCCGACGAGCTCGCGAGCTACTGCCTCAACGCTCTCAATGCAGCGAGCACCCTTCCGTCGAAGGCCGCCGTGCGTCGCCTCGTGACAGTGACGCTGGCTGGGCTGCAGCCAACGCGCTGACCGTGTTCGGCGCGCGGGCCAACCCCGCTGCCTTGCACGTCAACCAGTTCACTACAGACGCGCGGCTCTGCGCGTGCGAGCCGACCGTAGGCAGTCACAGCCGGCTCGCCTCAGTGTGCTAGCGACGTCGAGCGGTGCCGGGTCGGCACTCGCTTTTCAAAGCTCTGCGTGGGAGGAGCTCCTCGACACCGACTATCTGGGATGCGTCGAGGCCTTGACGTCCTAAACCCGGGGTGGGTCGGAAAGACGGGTCGGACGACCTAGTCGGACGACCTAGTCCGTTTGGCTGCCGGGTCCTGCGATGCTCGCTTTGACGAGGACCAGCACGCGCGCCGGCCGAAGCAGCCGGAAGATTCGTAGGGCCTGGAGACTCTGAGGGAGGAACGGTGGCGTGAGTACGACGATGGCAACGTCCAGTGGGTTCTCGCGGATCCAGCGCCAACGATCCGGAACGACGCTCAGCATCGCCACCGCCTCGGCTAGAAAGGCGAGCCAGATCAACCAGTTGAAGACGGAGGCGATTGTGTCGAAGGGCTCGCCGACGTCGGCCTGCTCCAAGACGATGACCGGAATGACGAGCAAGGCTGCGGCTAGGATCGGCAGCTCGAAGCGTCGAGCCATACGTTCGCTGCGTTCGTCCATGCCGCCGAGTTCGACAACCTCGAGCGACCGCCTGCCAAAATGGCCGGGGCGCGGGACCGCAAGGGACACCCTAGGACCCTGCCCACACCTCCGGCTAGGGTCAGGTTGCGTCGACGCCGACGGGCTGCCTGGATGACCGTCAGGGACACCCTCCGGGCCACCGGCGACCCGAGGCCAGCCGGCGGGGCCTCGCGTCGCTTCGTGGGCAGGACCTTGGGCCGTGAACCGTTTACTCCCTCCTCGACAAACGGTCTCGGTAACCGAATGCTGAATCGGACGGTGCGAGCCGCAGCCAGTCAGTGCGCCGGCACCGGCTGGGTGGAGCGAGCCCGAGTCGTCCATCGGCGCGGTCTCAAGAGGGCGAGCGAAGAGCTGATCCGTTGGAGTGCTTGAGAGCGATCGGCTTCGGGGTAGCGTGTTGCGGAATGCGTCCGTTGGTCGTTCTCGTGGCCGCGTTCGTGCTCGTCGGATGCAACCAAGACGACAACACTGATATGGGCACGCAGGGTGCCACCCTGCCGCCGACGGCGACTGAGGAAGCAACGACCGAAACAGACCCGACACCCGAGGAGGCGACCACCGAGACGACTGAGGAGGACGCAGACGACACGGGGCGGTTGAGTGAAAGTGAGTTCCGGTGGTTCACTGTCTTCCTCGGCTGGCTGGACGAGGAGGTCGACCAGCTCGAAACGGCCCTGCCCAAGTGTGCTGTCCTCTTCGATGCCTCCCGGCTCGCCGCCGCGGGCGAATGCGTTGACGACGCGTATCACGGATTCGGGCGGAGGGTCAGCTTCGTCGACGCCACCGTCGATCACTTCAGAGACGACGAGGACGTGGCGAAGCGGTGCTTAGCGGCCATGAACGCCTACCAAAAGCGCCTCATCATGTTCGACGACTACGTCGCGAGCCTCCAGCAGGCGGGATCGAACCTGCAGGCCGAGAAGTTCATCAGGATCGGGAGACAGGCGACGCGGCAGGCGAGCGCTCATCGCACTGCGCGTGACGCTGCGCTGCTTGCCTGCGAGCCGCACTAGGAGGCCCGCGCCGGCGGGGATCCGCGTTCCCTAGGTCTCTCCCCGGCCGCACCTCGCCTCCTCGAGGTAGGCGCGCACCAGCTCGGGGTCGACGTACGTGCCGGCTGGGATCGGCCACTCCCACACACGCGACGAGGCGCACACGTACTTCGCCGGGGTCGGGCGAGCGTTAGTGGCCGCGGCCCCGCTGACCTATTCCGGCTGATGCGACGCGGGCTCTAACGCCGAAGGAACCGAGGCTCACCATCGCCACGACACCCGCAGCCCCCATCCCTCGAGGGTTGCCCACGGTTGCACGCCTGATGGCTTGGGCCGAGGTAGCCGCTCCGATCGTCCGTGTGATCCAAGTCAATAGGCGCGCCGGCTTCGATGGGCTTCCCCGCAGCGAGCACAGGTCGCCAGGCCCGCCCTCACGAGCGGCTCCAACCGGCGGCGTGTCGATGGCGCGGCCACCGGCGGTTGAAAACCGTCTCGGACTTGCGCCACGGTTTGACTCGTGTTAGGCCGATGGCCCGCAGCCGGGGCTGCTCGGCGGGCGTGGTCATGTGAGGCACCAGCCGGAGTCGCAGCCGTCGGTGGCTGTTCAGGCTGGTTTGGCGGTTGAGTTGCGGATCTTGAAGCCAGGAGATGGCGACGGCGGCCACAACCGATGAGTTTGGTGCGGTGGTCAGGTCTAACCGAGCGAAGACTGATCTTGACCCGGCTTCGAGGGACACCGTGTCCACGGAAGCGGGGGCGAGGTCCGACCCCAACCCCAACCACGAAGGGACCGCGATCATGACCAGGACAACCGACGAGGTCATCGACCGCTTCAACCGGGCGTTCCAGGAGCGGGACGCCACCCTCCTCGAGGACATCATCGCCCCTGACTGCGTCATGGAGAGCGTCCAGCCAGCCCCCGACGGCACCCGCTACGAGGGCTATGACGCGTCGTTCAGCTCGTGGAAGGCGCTCATCGACGACACCACCAGCCACTTCGAGGTGGAGGACGTCCACACCGGCGACGAGTGGGCGCTCATCCGTTGGCGCTACGTCTGGGGCCCCGGCTCCGACGATTCGGTCCGTGGCGTCAACGTCATGCGGGTCGTCGATGGCAAGATCGTCGAGGCCGCCGGCTACTCGAAGACCGCGCCGATGGTCGCCGCCCTGGAGAGCTGACTCGGTGATCTGATGGCCACCGTCAACGCCAATGAGGTCGCCCTGGGCATCGAGTCCTTCGGTGATGACGACGCACCACTCGTCCTGCTCGCGGGAGGGACGACGATGCTCTCCTGGCCCGACGCGCTCTGCGAGCGCCTCGCCGACGGCGGGCGACGCGTGGTGCGCTACGACCTGCGCGACAGCGGCGAGTCGACGACAGCGGACCCGGAGGCGCCTGCCTACACCCTGCGCGACCTCGCCGCCGACGCGGCGGCCCTTGCCGACGCGCTCGGCGGCGGGCCCGCGCACCTCGCGGGGATCGGCGTCGGTGGGATGGTCGCCCAGGTCGCCGCGCTCGATCATCCCGGCGCGTTCTCGGCGCTCACCCTGGCCGGCACCCGCGCGGTCGCGCCCGGCAAGCCTGACGCTGACCTCCCCGACCACGACAAGGCGACGATGAAGCGCCTGTTCACGCGTCCGATGCCCGACTGGACCGACCGCGAGGCGGTGGCGGAGTTCGCCGCCGCCGGCGCGGAGATCCTCGGCGACGACCCAGTCGCCGCACGCGCGATCGCGGCGCGCATCTGGGACCGCACACCCGGCACCGCACCCCCGATCCAGATGGCCAACCAGCTCGGCATGGTCTTCGCCAAGCTCGACTGCAAGCCCCGCTGGCGCGAGCGCCTGCCCGAGATCGAGGTCCCCACGCTCGTCGTCCACGGCCGCCGCGACTTGTTCTTCCCCGTCGGCAACGGCGAGGCGATCGCCCGCGAGATCCCCGGGGCGCGGTTGCTCGTCCTCGATGAGGCCGCCACTGCGATCCCCGATGCGGCGGCCGGCGAGGTCGCCGAGGCGATGCTCGCGCTCGGGTAGAGGACGAACAGCCGGCCAATGAACGGCGGCACACGCTCACGGCCCCACCGGCACGTGCGTCCGGGAACGAGCCGCTGCTGTCCGCGATGGACCGCCGCACCCCGAGCGCCTGCGCTGTCGAAAGCAGGTGATCCGTCCCCTCGATCCGCAGGCGGTTGGTCGGCGCGAAGTCGCGATCGAAGTGACGCGGCACACCGATCGCGGTCAGCTGATGGGCCATCGCATCCCGCTGGCTCGTCCAATCGCGCGCCCGTCGCACCGGCCACAAAGACTCTCATCATCCAACGCCTCGATCGAAGACCACCCACACCCAAAAGACACGGCAGCAACCCGGTCTTTGACACCTCCCAGCGCCCGAACGGGAACCCCGGCGCGCGGGTGCCAATACTTAGGGTGTCCACCGATGGTGAAACTCGGCCAAGTCGGCCGCGCCACGTGAGCGGGGCAAGTCGAGGGTGTCGATTGAGGCGCCGGCCGTTCGTCGTACAAGCGACCGACCCGTTCAGGAGAAGGAGGAGATCGAAGTGCCCGTCGCTCATGATTCACCGGCCGTTGGCGTTGCCCTCGCGCACGCAGAGGCGTGGAGCAATCACGACTTCGACACGGCCCGCCAGGGCCTCGCGGCCGACGTCCATGTGACGGCAGCGACCACGCAGCCCACCATGGCCGCCACAAATCTCACTGGTATCGACGACTACATGCGCGGCCTGATCGGTTTCGCGCAGGCGGTCACGCCTGGAAGCGCTCGCGTCATCGCCAGCTTCGGCGACGAGCGCAACGCGCTACTCATGCTGACCGTCGAGGCAGATTTCGGGGGAGGGAAGGTGACGGTTCCAGCGGCTCGCCTGTACCTCCTAGACGACGACAACAAGATCAAGGCGGAGCAGGTGGTCTTCTACGCGGCTTCCGATTGAGGAACCGGGCCGCTGCGGCAATAGGAGGACCCGGATGCCCGCCTGAGGGCGGAGGGGCATCCGGGCTTATCTGAACGCCGCGCTGTCCGACGCCGGCTAGTCCTCTGGGACGAGCTCGTAGGTGAGGAAGACGACGTCGCCCTCGACGCTCTGGGTGTCGAGGAGGCGCATGGCCTTCTTGTCGCTCGTCTCGCCGAAGAGGCGCTCGCCGGCGCCCACCACGACCGGGAAGATCTTCAGCCGCAGCTCGTCGACCAGATCGTGCTCCAGCAGCGTGTGTACGAGCTGGATGCTGGCGGGGACGACGATTTCCCCCTCAAGCGTCTGCTTCAGCTCCGAGACGGCGTCCACCGCGTCGCCCTTGAGTACGGCCGAGTTGTTCCAGGCGGGATCCTCGAGGGTCGAGGACACGACGTACTTGGGCAGGCTGTTCAGCCTGTCCGCCAACTCGCCAGTCCGGGATGGCCACCGCGCGGCGAACCACTCGTAGCTCCGCCGACCCAGCAGCAGGGCCTCGGCGCGCAGCGCCTCGTCGAGCGCGAGCTTGGCGACTTCCGGGCGGTCCTTGATCAGGCCGACCCAGCCGCCGACCCTGAAGCCTTCGTCACCGGCCGGGTCCTGGACGATCCCGTCGAGCGTGGCGTTCTCGCTGATCACAATCTTGCCCATTTTGATTCTCCCTTTTCGTCGTTCGGGACGGAAGCCGGGACGGCCTCGACCCGCTCCTGCGGCGCATTCCGTGGCCGGCCGGGGAGCAGGAGCGCCAGCGCCAGGCCGATTCCGGCTAGGACGACGCAGGCCAGGAAGGCGAACTGGAAGCCCTCGTTTAGCACGACGAGCGGGTTCGCACCTTCGTTTGCCGCCAGGTAGTCGTCGGAGCGGGAGACGGCGACCGTCGTGGCGATGGCGACGCCGAGCGCTCCGCCGATCTGGGTCGCTGTGTTGCTAAGCCCCGAGGCGAGCCCGGCCTCACGCTCGGCGACGCCCGCGAGCGCGGCGACCGTGGCGGTCACGAAGGCGAGGCCGATGCCAGGACCGACGACGAGCAGTCCGAAGAAGATGTCTCCGAAGTAGCTGCCGCGCACGGAGACCTGCATGAGCAGGAGCGACCCCGCGCCCATGAGCGCCAGGCCGGTCGCGGCTACCGGCCGGAAGCCGACCTTGAGGACCGCGGCCTTCCCGACGATGGCGCCGACCGCCACCCCAACCGCGAGCACGACCGAGCCGACCCCGAACTCGACCGCCGAGTAGCCGAGCACCTGCTGCGCGTAGAGCGTGAGGATGAAGGGCACGGCGAACGCGAGGGCGCCCATGAAGAGCATCACCGCGTTCGCACTGACGAGCGTGCGCGAGCGGAAGATCCGCAAGGGCACGAGCGGCGCGCGGTGGCTCGACTCGATCAGGGCGAAGGCGCCAAGGAGCACGGCGGAACTGGCGAACAGGACGATCGTCTGCGGCTCTCCCCAGCCCGTCTCGGGCGCCTCGACGAGCGCGTAGACGAGCAGCACGAGCGCACCTGTGATGGTGAGCGCCCCGGCGACGTCGTAGCTTCGCCGCGCGAGTGCAGCCCGGCTCTCGCCCAGGAGCAGCGGCGACATCGCCAGCGCGGCCAGGCCGAGGGGGATGTTGATGAAGAAGATCCACTCCCAGCCGGGACCCTCGACGAGCGGGCCGCCGATCAGCCACGCGGCGGTGGCGCCGACGGCGCCGAGCCCGCCCCAGATTCCAAGCGCCTTGTTCCTCTCGGCGCCCTCGGGGAAGGTGGTGGAGATGATTGAGAGGGCGGTCGGGGTCATGATCGCGGCGCCGACGCCCTGGACGACGCGGGCGGCAAGGAGCGCGGCCGGCGACCAGCCGAGCCCGCACAGAAGCGAGGCGGCCGTGAAGAACCGGACACCGGTCATGAACAGGCGCCGGCGTCCGAGCAGGTCGGCCGCCCGCCCTCCAAGCAGGAGGAGGCCGCCGAAGGTGAGCGCGTAGGCGCTCAGCACCCACTGCAGGCCTTGCTCCGAGAAGCCGAGGTCGGCTCCGATCGCGGGCAACGCCACGAGCACGATGGTGCCGTCGAGGAGAACCATGAAGAAGGCGCCGCAGAGGAGCGCGAGCGCCCACCAGCGCCGGGGATCGGGTGCATTCAGCACGTCGCCTCCGCTTCGTGGTGCCGATGTGATGACTGGGTTGCCGCTCATCGCCAATGCGTCCTCCTGGTTGCCGGCTTCGAGCACCACCATGGCGGGCGAGGATGAGCCCTCGCATCGGCCAAATGGCCGCCCGTGCGGTGTGCGGGTCTACGATCGAGGTGTTGCTATACGGCAGGGATCCGGAGCGCTCGATCATCGGCGGGCTCCTCGAGGCCGCGGGCGAGTCGCGAAGCGGCGTCCTCGTCATCCGTGGCGAGGCGGGGGTCGGGAAGTCGGCGTTGCTGGAGGACGCTCGCGAGCGGGGGTCCGACATGCGAGTGCTCGCCTGCGCCGGAGTCGAGTCGGAATCGGCGCTCCCATTCGCGGCCTTGCACCAGCTCCTGCGCCCGGTCCTGCGCCACCTCGAGAAGGTGCCGAGGCCTCAGGCGGATGCCCTCCGGGGAGCGCTGGGCTTGGCTGCGGCTCGAGGAGACGATCGCTTTCTCGTTTTCCTAGCCGTCTTGAGCCTCCTGTCGGAGGCGGCGGAACAGCGGCCGCTGCTGTGCCTCGTCGACGACGCGCACTGGCTGGACGACGCCTCTGCCGACGCGCTCGTCTTCGTGGCACGGCGGCTCGAGGCCGAGGGGATCGTGCTGCTGTTCGCCGCCCGGGAAGGAGAGGTTCGAGAGTTCGATGCACCCGAGCTGGCCGAGCTGCGGCTCGCCGGGCTCGCTGCGGATGCGGCTGCTGCGCTGCTCGATCGTCACGCGGGCGTTGCGCTCTCGCCCGAGACTCGCGCGCGGCTGGTCGAGGCGACAGGCGGGCATCCGCTCGCCTTGCTCGAGCTGCCTTCGTCGCTGAGCGAGGCCCAGCTCGCGGGTGGCGAGCCGCTGCTCGCGCCGTTGCCCGTGAGCGCCCGGATCGAGCGTGCCTTCCTGGCACGGGTGCGTGAGCTCCCGCAGGAGACGCAGACGCTGCTGCTTGTCGCTGCCGCGGACGACATAGGCGAGCTCTCGACTGTGTTGCGGGCCGCAGCACGGCTGGACGTCGGGGCGGAGGCGCTCGATGCGGCAGAGGAGGCGGGGTTGGCATCGATCCGCGACGCGCTGCTCGAGCTGCGGCACCCGCTCGTGCGCTCCGCCGTCTACCAGGGGGCGCCTCTTTCCAAGCGCCAGGCTGTGCATCGCGCACTGGCGAGCGTGCTCGAGGGCGACGCGGAGGCGGATCGACGTGCTTGGCACCGGGCGGCGGCGAGCGTCGGCCCCGACCCTGCGGTGGTGGCAGAGCTCGAGCAGGCGGCCGTGCGCGCGCAGCGGCGGAGCGGCTTCGTCGCCGCCTCGCTGGCATACGAACGGGCGGCGGCGTTCACACCGGACGAAAGCGAGCGCACGCGGCTGCTTACCGCTGCCGCGGAAAACGCCTGGTTCGGCGGGCGGCTGGAGCGCACACGGATGCTGCTAGAGCGGGCACGTCCCCTCGCTTCGGAGCCGCTTGAACGTGCGGACATCGATCGCTACTTCGGTCTCGTCGAGCTGACAGGAGGGGTGCCGGCGGAGGCGTGCCGGTTGCTCATTCGCTCCGCGGCGGCCGTGGCGTCGGTGGACGGTGAGCGGGCGCTCCAGCTGCTCAACCTCGCCAGCGTCGCCGCCTTCTACGCCGACGATGTCGCGGCGGCCGTCACGATCGCGGAGCTGGCCCGCGAGGTCGACGTGGCGGACAAACCGTTTGCCCGTGCGCTCGTCGAGCTTCTCGTCGGGCTCGGCGCGCACTACGCGGGCGACCTCCCTCGTGCGGCCGCGAGCCTGCGCTCGGCGGTGTCGCTCGAGGCCGAGCTGGAGAGCGATGCTCCTGATGCGCGGCGGGTTGCGCTCCTCTTCGGCGGACGGGCCGCGTTCTACCTCGGCGACGACAAGGCCGCACGCCGGAGCGCGCAGTTGGCGGCTTCGCAGATGCGTGCCGAGGGCGCGCTCGGGCTCTTGACGCCGATACTTCCGCGTCTGGTGCACGCGGAGATGTGGGCAGGCCGCTGGCCTGTAGCCTCCGCGAACGCGCAGGAGGGCCTCCGGCTCGCACGCGAGATCGGCCAGCTCGACCTGGTCGCATACCAGCTCGTGCTGCTCGCTTTGATCGCGGCCCATCGCGGAGTCGAAGACGAATGCCGATCGCTCGCCGCCCAAGGGCACGAGCTCGCTTCCGCTCGCGGCGTGGCCGTCGTTGCGTCGTTCGCCAACTGGGCGCTGGCGTTGCTCGAGCTCGAGCTCGGGCGCACACAAGAAGCCTTTCTGCGTGCACGCGAGATCTCCACCACCCCCGCCGTGTTGGTCATGGCCGGTCTCGATCGGATCGAGGCAGCCGTGCGCGCGGGCGAGGTCGAGACCGCCCACGACTGGCTTGCCTACTACGATTCCTGGTCGGAATGCGCCGGCGCCGCCTGGGCACGCGCCGTGGCGCTACACGGCCGCGCACTCCTCGCCGCGGAGAGCGAGGAGTCCGAACGCCTCTTCGAGGCCGCGCTCAACGCTCCCGCCCAGGCGGCGCGCCCCTTCGATCGTGCGCGCACCGAGCTAGCCTTCGGCGAGTTCCTCCGCCGAACCCGACGACCGCGCGACGCACGCGAACACCTGCGGGCGGCCCTCGACAGCTTCGAGGCGCTCGGCGCCGAACTGTGGGCGGAACGGGCACGCGTCGAGCTGCGCGCGAGCGGCCAGACGGCGCGCCGTCGCGTCGCCGACACCCGCGACCAGCTGACCGAGCAAGAGCTGCAGATCGCACACTTCGTCGCGCAAGGGCTCAGCAACCGCGAGGTCGCAGCGCAGCTCTTCCTCAGCCCGCGCACCATCGCCGCCCCACCTCCGCAACATCTTCCGGAAGCTCGGCATCAGCTCACGCACGGAGCTCGCACGTCTTTACCTCGAGTCCGTCGGCGCGGCCGCCGCCGACGAGGCGGCGGAAGCCGCCGTTCGGCCTACGCCAGCCTAGATTCGGCGCGGCCGTTCGGCGGTGCGGGTCGGGTGCTGCGTCGCGAGGTGTCGCGCGTGTCGTTTCTGATGTGTCCGTTTTGTGTCCGACGCTCCGTTGCTTTGATAGGCATCGGCGCTGCTCCGGCAACGAGGTAGTAGGCTCGACGAGATGCGCAAGGTCGTCGTCCAGCAGTTCGTGACGCTCGACGGCTATGCCCGCGGGCCCCAACGGCGAGCTCGACTTCGTCACCGAGACCGGGGCGGCCGCGGACCCGACCCCCGGGTCGGCCTTCCGAACAGGGCGGAACGCAGTGGAGTTCTTCTGGGTGGACGGCGCGGAGGGCGCGGAGGAGCTGACGCGGCTCGAGCCCGGCTAGGCGTTAGCTAGTTGCGCTCTCCCTCTGAGGGCTCAGAGATCGCCTCGAGGAGCTGACCGGTCTTCTCGTTCTCCCTGAGGGCGATGTCCGCCTGGGCGACCATGCCGACGAGCCTGCCGTTCTCGACAACGGGCAGCCGCCGAACCTGGTGGCGGGCCATGAGTTGGAGCGCCTCCTCGAGGTCGTGGTCGGGCTCAACACTGATGAGGTCCCGGGAGTAGACGTCCCCGACCGAAGTCGACGTGGGGTCTGCGGCCTCGGCGACCACTCTGAGCGTGATGTCTCGGTCGGTGATCATCCCGACGAGCTGCTCGTCGTCGGTTATCGGGAGCGAGCCGATGTGCTCCTCTCGCATCAGTCGCGCGGCCTCGACCACCGACGCCGATGCGCCGATCGAGCGGGGATTCTCCGTCATCGCGTCGCGAACGCTCTTCATCGTGTCTCCTCTTCTCAATTTGTGCGATCTTAGCCCTGTTGCTCTCAGATCGTGAGAGAGGACGCATGAACAAGCCGCGCATCTTCCTCGGGTCGTCGGGTAAGCAGGCGAAACTGCTCCAGGCGATCGCGCGCGGGCTCAAGGACGTCGCCGACGTCGAGCCCTGGACGACCACCTTCAACCCTGGGCGGTCCACCCTCGACCGGCTCGTCGAGCTCTCCCAGGAGGTCGATTTCGCCGCGTTCGTGTTCGCTCAAGACGACTGGACGACAACGGATGCGTCCCAGTCCGGCCAGGCGTCGCCGCGCGACAACGTCGTGTTCGAGGCCGGGCTGTTCGGCGGCGCGCTCGGCATACGGCGCACGTTCATCCTCCACGCGAGCGGTTCGAAGCTGCCGAGCGACCTGCTCGGGCTGACCTCCGTCCGCTACGACCCGGCCGCGGGCGCGGCGGAGGTTCGCGCGATCAACCAGAAGCTCCGCAAGGCGATCGAGACCGAGGGTCGTCGCGGCGCGATCGAGGGGCTGTGGTGGCAGCTCTCGCTCACCGTGCTGAGCGAGAGAGAGCCGTCGGCGGTGAGCCTCCTGCGCATCTCGCGAGACCGCGACGGCGGCCTGAACGTGAACGGCCGGGCCTGGCAGGAGGACGGCACCCTGTCGAACCGCTACTGGAGCGAGGCTGCGAAGGAGCGTAGGGATCCGGCCGGCGTCCTCTACTTCTGGAGAGGCGAGCGCCCTCGAGACCCGAACGCCCCGCAACTCGAGGGCACCGGCGAGATCACGCTGGAGACCCCGGACCGCGCCACGGGGTACTGGACGACGCGGTCGGATCGCGACCCCGGGCTGCATGCCCGAACCTCCGGCGTCTACATGCGCGCCGACCCCGCAGACCTCGAAACGCTGGAGGGCGGGAGCGCGGAGGGGCGGGCCCAGCTCATCGCGCAGCGCCTCCAGGAGTGGAAGTCGGCCGCGAACGCATTCTGAGCACCGGCCGCAGCGCCGCTCTTGGTACCACTCAGCCGCCCACCGCGGCGGGCCCGGCATGACGACTGGCCGGCTGGTCGCGCTCGGGGTGGACTAGGCAGCCCGATGGGCAGTCGGGAGCGGCCGGATCGAGGCGAACACGGGGAACGGCCGCGGCTTCCTCTTCCGCCGGGGCGGCCTCAGGCCGGCGTGAGTAGCCGAAGGCGGCCGCCGATCCGCCTACGGCAAGCGCGGCCGCGACGATCATCGCGGCCCGGAAGGCGTCGGTCGAGCCGGCGACGAACTCCGGGCTGTCCTCCCCGAGGGCGAGGGGCACGAGGTCCGGATCGTCGGTCCGGGCGGCAAAGACGAGCGAAACCACGAGGCCGAGAACGGCGACCGCAAAGAGGCTGCCCAGGCGTGAAAACGTCGAGTTGACGCCCGCCGCCACACCCGAGTAGCGCTCGGGAGCGCTCGTCATCGCCGCCGCGGTGATCGGGGCCACGATCATCGAGAGGCCGAGGCCGTAGAGCAGGAGCCCCGGAAGGAGGCCGTCCCAGAGAGTGCCGCCGTCCACCCGCAGCCAGAGCAGCATGCCCGCGGCCATGACCAGGGGACCTGCGACGAGGAAGAGGCGTGCGCCCAACCTGTCCGCGAGACGGCCGAAGCGAGGGGCGAGCGCCAGCATGACGACGGTCGAAGGGAGAAGGAGAAGACCAGCCTCGAACGGCGTGTAGCCGACGACGGACTGGAGGAAGAGAACGAGGAAGAAGGTCGAGCCGGCGAGCGCGCTGTAGATGAGCAGGGTCGCGACGTTCACGAGGGTGAAGTCGTGATTGCGAAAGAGGAAGAGCGGAAGGAGCGGGTCTCGAGCCCTGAGCTCGCGCGCCACGAAGGCCGCGAGGGCGACCCCTCCGACGACGAACGCCCAGGCGATGGCGCCGAAGCCCTCCTCCCCTCCCTGCACGATCCCGTAAGTCACGAAGCCGAGCCCGAGCGCGACGAGCGCAGCTCCGAGAACGTCCAGCCTCGCGGGGGGCCCCTCCCGGCGCGTGCCCGCTCCTCGCCCCAGCCAAGCGAGGTAGACGGCGCCGAGAGCGAGTGGCAGGTTGAGATAGAAGATCCAGCGCCACGAGGCCCACTCGACAAGCGCGCCTCCCAGCGGAGGGCCGGCGAGGCTGACCGCCCCTGTCCCCGCCGTCCAGATGCCGATCGCACGGGCGCTCTCCTCGGCGAACGTGGAGCGCAGAAGGGAGAGGCTTCCCGTCGTCAGCAAAGCGCCCGCCGCCCCTTGAAGGACACGAGCAACGATCAGCACCGCTGCGCTCGGTGCGATGCCGCCCAGGGCAGAGGCGACCGCGAAGGCGGCCGCGCCGACCATGAACATCCTCCGCCGCCCCAGCCGATCGCCGAGCGCCCCCGCGACGAGATACAGGGAGGCCAAAGCGAGCGAGTAGGAGAGCATCACCCATTGCTGACCGCCGAGATCGATGTCCAGGTCGGCGCCGATAGCCGGGACCGCGACGTTGATCGCGGTCACGTAGGCCATCGACGAGCCGAGGACGGTGGCGGCGAGCGTGAGTCGGCGACAAGTCTGCTCGCTGAGCCCATCGCCACGCGGGAGGGCGAGCCGCGGCGTCAAAACTGCCGCATCGTAGGGGAAGGGCGCCGTGATCATGCGGCGCCGGTCCGCTGCCTCCGCGCGAGGTACTGGGCGAACCGCCCCTCGTTCGATTCGAGCCAGGCACAGAAGGCCTGCTCGAAGTCCTCTTCGCGTCCGTGGTGGAGGCCGGTCAAAGGGCAGCGGTGACCGAGGGACGCCGGATAGCGTTGGTGGCACCGAACGCAACGCTTGAGATCGGCGAACATCACACGTTCTTCCCTGGACGAGCTACACGTCTTCGCGCTCGATCGGTGACAGGGCCGCGGCCGTCTGTGGACTCGCGCCACGTAGGTGCCAGCGGTGGCCGATTGCCCGGCCGAGGATGTACGGCACGAA
>Ga0081538_10002223_pt1 | contig 19231 bp, 14 predicted proteins | sample TabmetS5T2R1_FD_71022 | JGI IMG/M metagenome (GOLD analysis project Ga0081538, IMG submission 71022) | Tabebuia heterophylla rhizosphere microbial communities from the University of Puerto Rico - S5T2R1 | ecosystem: Host-associated > Plants > Roots > Rhizosphere ... | reverse complement strand
CGAGGAGCTCGCCTCGCGCGTGCGGGACTCGCGCGCCGGCGCGGTGGTCACCTTCTGCGGGGTCACGCGCGAGGTCGAGCGGCTCGAGTACGACGCCTACGTACAGATGGCCGAGGAGCGCATGGCCCAGATCGCGACGGACGCGGTCGAGCGCCACGGCCTCTGCGCCGCCGCGGTGGAGCACCGCGTGGGAGAGGTGCCGCTCACGGCGCCGAGCGTGATCGTCGCCGTGTCCGCTCCCCACCGCGGCGAGGCCTTCGCCGGCGCCCGCGAGATCATCGACCGGGTCAAGGCGGAGGCGCCGATCTGGAAGAAGGAAGTGGAGGGCCGCGAGGAGCGCTGGGTGGAGGGGAGCACTCCCCCCAGCCGCTAGGTGCTACACACCGCACCGCTGAGTGCTATAGATAGCACCACAGAGTGCTACTATTGCCACCGTGCTCAGCCCCTTCACCTATGAGGAACCGGTTTCGCCGGCCAATCTGATCGACCGGTCCGGAGAGCTGTCCACGCTGTCCGAACGGGCCCTCGACGGCCGCAACAGCCGGCTGCAGGGCCCGCGGCGCTTCGGGAAGACCTCGCTTCTCCGCGCAGTGCTCGACGCCGCGGAGAAGCAAGGGGCGGTCACGATCGAGGTGAACTTCCTCGGCTGCGTCACGGCGGCCGACGTTGCACAGCGGATCGAGCGCGCCTATGCGCGTCAGCTCGACAGCCAGCTCCGGCGCTGGTACGACGGACTGATTCGCACGCTGCAGCCCACCGTCGTGGCGACACCCGGCGGCGTCGGTGTGGAGGCACGGCCCCAGGCGACGAACCGCGGACTGGTGGATCGCCTGGCCCTGCCCGGGCGTGTCATGGAACGCACCGGGCGCCAGTCCGTCATCGCCTTCGACGAGTTCCAGGAGGTGGTCCGGATCGACCCAGCCCTCCCCGGGACCTTCCGAGCCGAGCTGGAGACCCACGGACCGGCGGCGGGCTACATCTTCTCCGGCTCCCACCCGGGGTTGATGCGCGACCTCTTCTCCGACCGTCGGCATGCCTTCTTCGCCCAGGCGGCGCCCGTCGACCTCGGACCCCTGCCGGCGGACGCGCTTGCCGAACACATCAGCGCGCGGTTCGCCGAGACCGGCCGCGATCCCGGTGAGGGGCTCGGTCCACTGCTGGACGCGGCGCAAGGACACCCACAGCGAGCGATGCTGCTCGCCCACCACTTGTACGTGCAGCTCGAGTCCGGGCAGAGCGCCGGCATCGAGGAGTGGACGGCGGCTCACGACGCTGCCCGGCGCGAGGCCGGCGGCGAGATCGAAGTGCTGTGGGAATCCGGCAGCAGCCTCGAGCGGCGCGTACTAAAAGCGATCGCAGATCGCACCGTGCCCCTCACCGGTCGCGAAGCGGCGGCCCGCTTCGGCCTTCCGAAGAGCGGGTCGACTCAGGTGGCGGTCGAGCGGCTCTTCGGCGAAGGACATCTCGTCCAGGACGAGAGCACGCGCAGCGGCTGGAGGATCGTGGACCCCTTCCTGGGCGCTTGGCTCAGAGGCGTGTGATCAGCTCGGCAGCAGCTGCTCGCCGCCGCCCGCCGTGAGCGCGCCGGCCAGCGTGCCGAGCAGCAGGTCGCGCAGCTCGGCGCGGGTGAGGTCGCGGTGCTCGAGCCAGTCGAGGATCGCCCCGTCCATGAACCACAGCCACGCGCGTGCCGCGGCGCGCAGCCTGGGCGGGGCGGGGTCGCCCGCGCCCAGTCCCTCGAGGATGCGGGCGGACGTCCGGTCGCGCACGTCGGCGATCAGCGCGCCTACCTCCGGCACGCTTCCGGCGCTCTCGACGAGCTTGCGGTAGGCGACCTCGTTCTCCTCGATCCAGCCGAGGAATGCATCCAGGCTGCCGGCGAGCGCCTCGGCGGGCGGCAGCTCCGGGTCGGGCTCCGTGCGGCGGCGCACCTCCTCCGCCGCCTCCCGCAGGGTGGCGACGAAGTAGTCCTGCTTGCTCGGGAAGTAGTGGTAGAGGAGCGCCTTGGAGATGCCCGCCTCGCGCGCGATGCGGGCCATCGACAGCTCTCCGAACGAGTGGCGCGCGAAGAGGTCGGCGCCGAGCTCGAGCAGCCGGCGGCGCCGTTCGTCGACGGGGAGGCGCGTGAAGGAAGGCGAGCCGGTCACCCGCGAGCAGCCTACGGCCTGCGGTAGCTTCCGCCGGTGCTCGCACGCGCCCTCCTGGTCGCGACCGCCGCCGTCCTCCTCCTGGCCCCCACCGCCGCGGCGGCCCAGATCGAGGCAGGTCCGCTGCAGGCCCGCAACACCGAGGATCCGTGGAGCCTCGCCTTCACCGACCGCGACGGCGACGCCGTGCTGGCCGAGGCGCCCGGCACGGGCAGCGGCCCCACCGGCCGGCTCGGCTTCCGCACCGCGGCCGGGTGGTTCCGCGCCACGCGCGCGCTGTCGAGCCGGACGGCCGGCCAGACCCGCTACGACGCCACGCTCGCCACCACCGATCCGCTCGGCCGCCGGATCGAGCTGACGATCGAGCGCGACGCCGACGGCGTGATCGCGCTGAGTGCCCGCGTGAGCGGGCCGGCGCTTTCCGACGTCACGCACACGGGCATCGGCTTCCGCGCCCGTCAGGGCGAGCGCTACCTCGGCTTCGGCGAGCGCTCCAACGCGGTCGACCAGCGCGGCCGCGAGGTCGAGAGCTACGTTGCCGAGGGCCCGTTCGAGGAGGACGAGCGCGGCTTCGTCCCGCTGTTCGTGCCGCCCTGGGGCTTCCACCCGCGCGACGACGCCACCTACTTCCCGATGCCCTGGCTCCTCTCGACGGCCGGCTACGGCGTGCTCGTGGACAGCGGCGAGACGAGCCTCCACCGGCTTGGGACCGACTCGGGCGACGCCTGGAGCGTCGAGGTCGAGGCGCCCGCGCTGCGCCTGCGGGTGTTCGCGGGTCCCAGGCCGGCCGGCGCGCTGCGGCGGCTCAGCGCACGGATCGGGCGGCAGCCCGCCGCGGCGCCCCACGTGTTCGGGCCCTGGTACCAGCCGCGCGACGACGAGCAGGCCATCCTGGCCGAGCTGCGTCGGCGCGACGTGCCGCTGTCGGTGGCGCAGACCTACACCCACTACCTGCCCTGCGAGGACCAGCGCGGCCGCGAGGAGGCGGAGCGCGAGCGGGTGGCGCGCTTCCACCGCGAGGGCCTCGCGGTGACGACCTACTTCAACCCGATGATCTGCACCGACCACACCCGCTACGGCGAGGCCGCCGCCGGCGGGGCGCTGGTCCGGAACGCGCTCGGCGAGGCCTACGTCTACCGCTACTCGACGCTCGAGAGCTTCGTCGTCTCCCAGTTCGACTTCACCACGGAGGCGGGCCGCGAGCTCTACGGCCGCCTGCTCGGCGAGGCCATGGCGGACGGCCACGACGGCTGGATGGAGGACTTCGGCGAGTACACGCCACTCGACGCGCGGGCGTCGGACGGGAGCACCGGCACCGGCCTCCACAACGGCTACCCGACCGCTTACCACTGCGGCGCGCTCGCCGCCGCGCCGCGCGCGACCCGTTTCGTGCGCTCCGGCTGGACCGGCACGGCGCGCTGCGCCCCGGTGGTGTGGGGAGGCGACCCGAGCGTGGACTGGGGCTTCGACGGGCTGCGCTCGGTCGTGACCAACGGGCTCACCATGGGGCTGTCCGGGGTGAGCACCTGGGGCTCGGACATCGGCGGCTTCTTCGCGCTGTTCGAGAACCGGCTGACGCCCGAGCTCCTGATCCGCTGGATCCAGGTAGGCGCGGTGTCCGGGGTGATGCGCACCCAGGCCAACGGCATCCGGATCCCGGACAGCGAGCGCCCGCAGGTGTGGGACCGGGGCATCGTGCGGCACTGGCGGCGCTGGGCCAAGCTGCGCACCCAGCTCTATCCGTACCTGGCCGCCGCCGACCGCGCCTACCGGCGCTCCGGCATGCCGATCATGCGCCATCTGGCGCTCGTCCATCCCGGCGACGCCCGGGCCGCGGGCCAGGAGGACGAGTTCATGTTCGGACCGGACCTGCTGGCCGCGCCCGTGCTCGACCAGGGCGCTCGGCGGAGGGAGGTCTACCTGCCGCGCGGCCACTGGATCGACCTGTGGCGCTCGGTCCGCTATCGCTCGCGGGACGGCGGACTGGCGCTGCGACGGGCCCGCGTGCTGGCGGGCCGGCGGACCGTGCGCCTGCCGGCGCCGCTCGCCGAGCTGCCGCTGCTGGCACGGGGGGGCACGCTGCTGGCCCTGCTGCCGCCCGACGTGGCCACGCTGGCCTCATACGGCGATCGCGCGCCGGTCGTGTCGCTGCGAGAGCGGCGCGGGCGGAGGGTGCTGCTGGCGTTCCCGCGCGGACGGTCGTCGGCCCGGCTCGAGGACGGCGGCGTGCTGCGCTCGCGCGAGGGGCAGGGGGAGTGGCGGCTGGCGATCCGCTCACGGCGCGCCCGCCGCTGGACGATCGAGGCCTCGCTCGCGACGCTGCGACAGCCGTTCCGGCCCTGCGCGGTCGAGGCGAGCCGGGGCCGCCTCGTACGCTGGCGCTACGCGCGCCGGACCCGCGTGCTGCGCGCGGTGGTCCGGGCGAAGCGCGGCACGCTGGTGGCGCGCGACTGCCGGACGCGCTGACTTCGCGCAGGATCGCGGACGGGACCCGCGCGCAACCTCCGGACCGGCCGCAGGATCGCGTGCAGCGGGGAGGGCGCCGGGTGGGCGGGGCCGAAAGCGGCTGCCATGCGACGCCTCTTCCTCCTCGCCCTGCTCGCGCTGGCCGTCTTCGCCGTGCCGGCCGTCGCCCAGACGACCGACACCACCACCGCTTCCGCCAGCTGCTCCGACCCCGACGACAGCGCCGCGCTGATGGTCGCCTCCGCAAGCGACGACGGGGGCGTGGCCGCCGACCCGACCGGAAGCGACGATGGCACCTCGGGGGGTACGCCGGCGCTCTACGACGGCGGCACGCCGGACGCCACCGTCGGTGACGCGGCATCGGTGCCGGGCGACACGGCCACCGGCTCCGAGACGCCCGGGGCGGTCCTGGCGCAGGAGCCCGAGCCCGAGCCCGAGGGGCCGGGCGAGGAGCAGCCCGGCGAGCCCGGAGAGCAGCCGCCCCCGGTCGAGACGCCCGAGGTGCCGGGCGAGGCGCCGGGAGAGCAGGCCCCCGGGGGCGAGACCGGCGGCGGCCTGCCGCGCACCGGCCTCGAGGCGCTGCAGCTGGCGCTGCTCGGCGTGGTGCTGTTCCTGGTGGGCGCCCGCATCCGGGTTCTCGCCCTGCGGCGCCGGAGGCGCGCGCCCGACACGGCCCGGCACGAGTCGCCCGCGGAGCGCCGGCACCACCCCGAGCCCAGCTTCGACGAGGACTTCGACGACCCGCCGCCCGTGCCCACCACGCGCCACGCCGCCGCGCGCGACGAGTGGTCCTTCCCGGATCCGTCCGAGCCGGCGCCCACCGGGCTGCTGCCCAGCACCGCCAGCGCCCGCCGGCAGGCGCGCGAGCTGGCGATGGCCGGCGACCACGACTAGACCTCGGCAACAGCGGCGGGCGGCCACTCGAGGGCCGCCCGCCGCGTGATCCATCGCCGGTGTAGCCGCGCCTAGCGCGTCGGCTTCGGCTCCTTCAGCGTCAGCGCCACCACCCGCCGGCGGCTGTTGCCGGCCTCGTCCTCGGCGGTGACGATCGCCTTCACCTGCAGGCGGCCGCGATCCTTCAGGAGCGCGAACACCTTGCGGGAGAGCTTGAGCTTGACGAGCTCGGACTCGCCGCCCTCCAGCTCCACCGCCTTGCGCGCGAGCAGCTTGCCCTTGCGCCGCAGCTGCACGGTCACCTCGGCGCTCTCCCCGCCCTTCGGCGAGGTCACCCGGAGCGCGGCGACGCGGCGGCGATTCACCGTCACGGCCTTCTTGGACACCGTCACCGCGGGGGCGACCTCGTCCTTCACCGGGGCCTGCTCGCGGTCGACGATCTCCACGTCTGCGCCGACGATGTCCTGAGCGTCGACGACTGCGGAGTCGACCTCGCTGCCGCCGCTCAGGGAGTCCGCCGTCTGGTCACGGCTGCGCAGCGTGTCCGCTCCGGCCCCGCCGGACAGCACGTCCACCGCCTGCGCCGCCCCGGCCAGGGTGTCGTCGCCCTCGCCGCCGTCGGCGTCGATCGTCCAGCCGGCCAGCCCGGCCACGGGACCGGCGGCGTTAAGGCTGTCGTTGCCGCCGTTCGCGTTCAGGTCGAGCCGCTCGGAGCTGCCGATGTCGAGGTTGAACGGTCCTGGCGGGTTGGGGCCGGTGCGGTCGAACGCCACGCGGCCGGGGACCGCCGAGGGCTTCACCTCGAAGACCTCGCCGCCACCGCCGCCGTTCACCTCGATCGTGTCGCTGCCGTCGCCGCCCTCGTTGAGGTCGTCGCCGTCGCCGGGGTTCCACACCAGCGTGTCGTTGCCGGCATCGCCGCGTGACTCGTCACGGGTCCCGGCGGGGTTGTTGTCGCCGAGGATCCGGTCGTCGTCCGCACCGCCCGAGATGAGGTCGGCGCCGTCGCCGCCGTCGAGCGTGTCGTTGCCGGGGCCGCCGTCGATGTCGAGCCCGATGCCGAGCGCGCCGTTCGCGGTGGTCAGGCTGTCGTCACCGCCGTTCGCGTTCAGGTCGAGCCGCTCGGACGTGCCGATGTCGATGTTGAACGGCCCGGGCGGGTTCGGCCCGATGCGGTCGAACTGCGCGCGGCCGGGCGTCGCCGAGGGCTTCACCTCGAACTGCTCGCCGCCGCCTCCGCCGTTGACCTCGACGGTGTCGTTGCCTTCGCCGCCCTCGTTGACGTCGTCGCCGTCACCGGGGTTCCACACCATCGTGTCGTTCCCGGCCTCGCCGATCGCCTCGTCGCGCGAGCCGCCGGGGTTGTTGTCGCCGATGATGCGGTCGTCGCCTGGCCCACCCTCGAGCTGGTCGGCGATCAGGCTGCCGTTGATGGTGTCGTTGCCGTCGCCGCCGTCGACCGTCACGGTCGTCAGCGCGGTGAAGTCGGCGGCGCTGACCCCGGCGAGGTTGATGTCGTTGGCGCCCGGCCCGCCGCTCACGTCGATCGACGTGATGTCGGCGCTGTCCACGGCGGCGCCGCCGCCAGGATTGCCGCCGTTCACCTTCACCTCACCGCCCACGCTCGTGATCACGATCGCGTCGTTCGCGTCGCTGTTGACCGTCAGCACGCCGCCGGCCACCGACGAGGTCACCGCCGCGCTCGCGCTACCCGGCAGGGCCAGCATCAGCGCCGCCGCGGCGCCCGCCACCAGCCCGGTGCCCCTCTTGATGTTGCGTCCTTGTGTTGCCACGTCCGCTCCTTCGTCTTGGTGATCGGATACGTGGCCAAGGACGAGCTCCCGGCGCGGTCTATTCCGCCTCCGTGACCAAGCTCACACGGGGGCGCGGCGGTGCAATCATGTCGGCATACCCGAGCCACCAGAGGTGGTCGACATGTGTCACGAGTGGTGGGAGCGCCGCGAGAGGCGGCGCGAGGAGCGGTTCGACGAGGAGCTTCGCTTCCTCCTCGACGAGGAGCGCGAGCGCTCACGACCGGACCCGGTCGTAGAGCACGAGCGGGAGGAGCAGCCCGCGGAGCAGCGCCCCGTCGAAGCCACACGGCTCTAGGCAGCTCGGAGGGCGGGCCCTCCCTCGGGAGAGAGGGCCCGCTCCCCGCTCAGTCGGACACGGGCGACACCCGGCTCGTCCGTCCGTCCACGGCCCTGGTCCGCAGCAGCGCGTCGTCGCCGACGCGCACCGGCCCCCGGTAGACCGACCAGCGCCCGCCGTCGCGCGAGTACTCGATCGTCATGCCCGGGTTGCGCACGTTCGCGCGCAGCACGCCGTTCTCGATCCGCCCACCGGGCAGCGGGATGCGGTAGTTCACCCCGACCCCGGGCAGGCCGACCGGCTGGTAGTGCGACAGCAGCGGGAACGTGACCTGCCCGAGCGTGTTGACGAACACGTCCCAGGCCGCCGGCATCTGCGCCGGCGTCGGGGTGTCGCGGTTCCACGCCCGCTCGGCCACGCCGAGCAGCTTCGGGAACGCCTGGTACTCGCGGATCTCGGGGGACTTGCCGTTCTCCGCCCAGAGCTGGGCCTCGATACCGAGGATGTTCCGCCTGCCCTCCTCGGTCAGCCGCTCCCAGCTCGGGTCGGGGGTGAACGGCGCGCCCCAGCGGTCGTGCGTGGCGTTCGCGTAGACGTCGAACGGCTGGTAGGTGAACGTCTTCTCCTCGTCGACGAAGTTGGCCCAGTAGTAGCCGGGCTCGTCGGGGTCCTTGTTGTAGGCGAGGTCCATGTAGAGGTTCGTCGCGTGGGCCAGGATCACGGGGATGCCGTCGTTGGCGAATCGGTAGGCCTCCTGCTCGCGGCCCCAGCCCCAGACGTTCTGCCACGGCAGGGGAACGAAGCCGTCGAGCTGCAGCCCGCCGGTGCCCGCCAGCAGCACGTCCTCCCACCCGGCGGTGCGCGGGGCGACAGTGAGGGCTATCTCGTGCCAGCGGCTGAAGAAGTGGTCCATCAGCTGCCGGTCGGTCATGCCCGCCGTCTGCGGGTTCGCCTGGCACAGCGGGGAGCCCTGCCAGCGGTTCGGGCCGGGCGGCTCGTCGCCGCCCAGGTTGACCATCGGCAGCGGCGCCCCGGCGCGGTCGTAGATCTCCCGCACCTCGGTGACCACCTTCGTGAGGAAGCGGTAGGTGCTCTCGATGCACGGGTTGACGAGGTTGTCCGTGTAGCCCTGGACGCTCGTGTGGTTCGAGGTGTCGCCGGGGTCGAGCAGCCGGTACCGGCCCGCCTCGGCCGGATCGCTCCCCGCGAGCCGCTCGTAGCGGCGCTCCATCGCCTGCACCGCGGCGCGAGCGTGCGCCGGGAAGTCGAACTCCGGGATGACCTGGATGTGGCGCTCCGCCGCGTACTCGAGGATCTCCTCGTAGTCCCGGGTCGTGTAGTAGCCGCTGCCGTCGCCCACGTAGTTGAGGGTGGCCTGCTCGAATCCCTGGTACGCGGGCGTTCGGCCGAGGTTGGCCTCGCGCTCGCTGTCCGGCTTCCCGAACACGTTGTCGCCCGGGAAGAGGTCGTTGCCGGAGCCCATCACCTGGTGCAGCATCGTGTCCTCGTCGAGGTCGAAGCCGCGCCGCGCGCCGTAGGAGGTCAGCTCCGGCAGGCCCGGGATCTCGAGCCTCCACCCCTCGTCGTCGGTGAGGTGGAAGTGGAGCCGGTTCAGCTTCAGGAAGGCCATCAGGTCGAGCAGCTTCTGGATCGTCCGCTTGGACTCGAAGTGGCGAGCCACGTCGATGCCCATGCCGCGATAGCCGAACAGCGGCGCGTCCGCGATCGCCACGCGCGGGATCGACACCTCGCGCCGCCCGCGCCCGCGTGCCGCGGCCTCGTAGGCCGACGCCGGGACCAGCTGGCGCAGGGTCTGGATCCCGTACAGGACACCGGCGCGGTCGGCGCCGACGATCCGGACCGCTCGCTCCGAGACGCGCAGCGTGTAGCCCCCGGAGTCCGGCGTGCCGTCGCCGTCGACGTCGAGCTGCGGGTCGAGGCGCAGGCGGATGGCGTCCGCTCCGCCCTCGCCCCGGGCGCGCCCGAACAGGTCGGCCAGCGCCGACTCGAGATAGCCGGCCTCCCGGCTCAGCCCCGGCCCGGAGCGGACCGAGGCGTCGGATTCGATCGTGAAGGTGCCGCCCCGCTCGCGCGCCTCGAGCGGCCGCGGCAGGATGCGGTCGGCCAGGTCGAGGTCCATCTTCGGAGCGGTGTTCTGCGCGAAGCGGGTGGCGGCGGTCTCGACCGGGCGCTTGTCACCCTCGAACACCGTCGTCTGCCTCGGGTCGCTCGGATCGAGCAGCGCCCTGGCCGGCACCCAGCGGGCCGGGCCGCCGTCGAATGAGATGTGCCAGCCGGCCGGAGCGTCCGACTTGAGGATCGCCCACAGCTCCACGTCGAGCGTGATCGCCCGCGTCTGGCCGGGTCCGAGAGGGACGAAGTCCGCCGTCGGCTCGAGCACGTAGTAGTCGCCGCTGCGTGCCTCGTCGGCGCGTGCCAGCGAGAGGCCCTGCGCCGTGAGCTGTGCGCGTGCCGCGTCGCCGAGCTCTCCCGGCGGGTACACGGCGAGCGGCTGACGGACGAAGTTGAAGAAGAGCCGCCAGCCACCGGCCAGCTCGCAGCGCCGGTCGGTGTTGCCCAGCGTGAGCCGCGCGCGGAACCAGCTGGCCGGAGCGATCGAGTGATCGACGGGCTGGAAGGTCACGCGCAGCTCGTCCGCGTCAGGGTTGCAGTCGCTTGGAGCCGCGGCGGCGCCGGGCGCAGCGGCCAGCGCGAGCGCGGAGCCGAGCAGCACGGTCGCCAGCAGACGTGGGAAGGACGATCGGACCCGCTTCGTCATCGGGAGCCTCCGTTGGCGGGGCGAGCGGTGGCCAGAGCCCGCACGAGTGTGGGTCCACCCGCCGAAGTGGTCTATACCAGTGCACGCTACTGGTCTAGTCCAGTTGATGCAAGGAGCCGTCGCTAACGTCGATGCAGTTGTGACAAGCGCGGAGTCCGTAGACGTCCTCTGGCTTCTGGTTTGTGCCGCGCTCGTGCTCCTGATGCAGGTCGGCTTCACCGCCCTCGAGAGCGGCCTCGTGCGGGCGAAGAACTCGATCAACGTGGCGATCAAGAACTTCGCCAACTTCCTGATCGCGGCGTCCCTGTTCTGGCTGTTCGGATTCGGGCTGATGTTCGGCGCGGACCAGGGCGGCGTACTCGGCGGGTCGTCCTTCTTCTTCGACGACGACACGGCGTTCGTGGTCGCGCTGTTCGTCTTCCAGCTCGGGTTCATCGGCACGGCCACGACGCTCATGTCCGGCGCGGTCGCTGAGCGGATGCGCTTCGGGGGCTATCTCATCCTCGCCACCTTCGTGGCGGCGATCACCTATCCGATCTTCGGACACTGGGCCTGGGGCGACGCGAGCCTCACGGGCAACGGCAGCTCGAACGGTTGGCTGAACGAGCTCGGCTTCGTCGACTTCGCCGGCGCGACGGTCGTCCATTCGGTCGGCGGCTGGGTCGCCCTCGCCGCGATAATCATCCTGGGACCGCGCATCGGCCGCTTCGGCCGCGACGCCGTCCCGATGCGCGCCGACAACCTCCCCCTCACGACGCTCGGGGTGTTCGTGCTGTGGGTCGGGTGGTACGGCTTCAACGGCGGAAGCACCTACGCGCTCACCGCCGCGGTGCCGCAGGTGATCCTCCACACGACGATTGCGGCCGCCTTCGGCGGGCTGGTCGGCCTCGCGCTCACGTGGCGCCTCGACGGCCGCCCCGAGGTGCTGACGATCATGAACGGCTCCCTCGCGGGGTTGGTCGGTATCACCGCCTCGGCGAACATCATGACCCCCTGGAAGGCGGCGGTCGTCGGCGGCGTGGCCGCCATCGTGATGCAGCTCGTCACCCACCTCCTCGAGCGCATGGAGATCGACGACGCGGTGGGCGCCGTCCCGGTCCACCTCGGAGCCGGGATCTGGGGGACGCTGGCGGTCGGCCTGCTCGGGGATGCCGCCGCGTTCCCCGAGGCCTCGAGTCGGCTGGAGCAGATCGGAATCCAGCTCGCCGGCATCGGTGTCTGCTTCGTGTGGGCCTTTGGCCTCGGGTACGCCGTGCTGTCGCTGATCGACCGCCGCGTCCCGTTCCGGATCGACCCGGAGGGCGAGCTGCACGGGCTCAACATCGCCGAGCACGGAGCCAGCACCGACATCTCCGACCTCCTCACCGACATGGACGAGCACCGCCGGAGCGGCGACTTCGAGCGGCCGGTCCGAGTTCAACCGCACACCGAGGTGGGGCAGATCGCGGCGGAGTACAACCGGGTCCTGGATGCGATCGGGCGCCGCACCGACTCGCTGCAGCTGCTCCGGCGCACGGCCGCCGCGGCGAACGAGTCCACCTCCGTCGAGGAGGCCCTCAGGCTGGCCCTGGACGAGGTGGGCCGCTACACCGGCTGGCCGATCGGCCACGCCTTCCTGGTCAGCCGCGACGATCCGGGCGAGCTCCTCTCCACCGGGATCTGGCGGATGAGCGACCCCGATTACTACGAGGAGTTCCGTGAAGCGACCGAGCGCGAGCCCTTCCGCGTAGGTCAGGGCCTCCCCGGTGTGGCCCTCGAGACTCGTAGGCCGGTATTCGCGTCGATCGACGACCTGGTCGGCAACCCCGCCGACGCGGTCACCCTGAGCGTGGTCTCGGCGGAGCCCGCGGTCATCACGCCCATCGCCGTCCGGCTCGCGAGTCCGCGTGGCAACCGGGCGGCCGACTGGGCCGCGCTCGGCATCCGCGCCGGCCTGGCTGTCCCAGTCATGGCTGGGACCAACGTCGTCGGCGTGCTCGAGTTCCTCGCCGAGGAACCCTTCGAGGCGGATGTCGAGCTCCTCGAGCTGCTGCTCAGCGTCGGGACCCAGCTCGGCCGCGTCGTCGAACGGCAGCGAACAGAGGAGGCGCGCCTTCGTGCCCTCGTCGACAACATGCCGGCCAGCGTCTACCTACGTGACCTGGGCGGGCGCTTCATCCTCACGAACAGGCAGTACGAGGACTTCTGGGGACTCGACCACGACGGAATCAGGGGGCGGACTCTGCTCGAGGTCGGCGAGATGACCGACATCGACATGAAGCCCGACGCGAACGCGCGCGTCGACCGCCAGGTGCTGACGACCGGCGAGCCGAACCGGCGCGAGGCGCACGTGGTCCGCTACGGGAAGGAGCACGTGATTGCCGACGTGAGGTTCCCCGTCGTGGACGGTTCCGACCGGATCGTGGCGATCGCCGGCATCGACATCGACATCACGGCGCAGAAGCGCAGCGAGGCGGAGACAGCGGAGCTCCTGCGCCGGGTGGAGATGGCCCGCGACGCCGCGACCGAGGCGGGGACCGCCAAGACCCGCTTCCTGGCGAGCATGAGCCACGAGCTCCGCACGCCGCTGAACGCGATCATCGGCTTCACCCGGATCGTGTCGCGGAATGCCGGGGCGCTGCCGGAGAGGCAGGTCGACAACCTCTCCAAGATCCTCGTCAGCGCACAGCACCTGCTGGCCCTGATCGACGAGATCCTCGATCTGTCTCGCGTCGAGGCCGGCGAGGTGATCATCGAGATGTCGGACACCGACGTGGGCGAGGTGGTGCGCGAGGTGGCCGACTCGCTCGAGCCGCTCGTGGATCGCCCGCGCGTGCGGCTCGCGGTTGTGGCCGACCCGGAGCTTCCGCCGGTCCGCACGGACCGCGACAAGGTCAGGCAGATCCTGCTGAACCTGCTGAGCAACGCGATCAAGTACACGGATGACGGATCGATCGTCGTGCGCGCGGCGAGCGACGACGGACGGCTCCGGGTCGCGGTCACCGACACCGGCGTGGGGATCCCGAGCGACGAGCTGGGCCGGGTGTTCGACGAGTTCCACAGGGCGGAGACTGCGGGCGCGCGGCGGCGAAGCGGAACCGGGCTCGGCTTGACGATCTCGCGGCGACTCGCACGCACGCTCGGCGGCGACGTGACCGCGGAGAGCCGGGTGGGAGCCGGCTCGACCTTCACCCTCGACCTGCCGCTGACCGACGGGAGGGTCACGTGAGCGCGAAGCTCCTGATCGTCGAGGACAGCGAGCTGAACCGGGACCTGCTCGTGCAGATCTTCGAGGAGACCTACGAGATCGAGCTGGCCGCGGACGGACGGACCGCCCTCGAGATGGCCACCGCGGACCGGCCCGACCTCATCCTCATGGACATCGGGCTGCCGGGGATGAGCGGCCTGGACGTGGTGCGGGCGATCCGCGCCCGAGCGCACGACGTGCCCATCATCGCGGTGAGCTCGCGCGTGATGCCCGGCGACCGGGAGCTCGCGCTCGAAGCGGGCTGCGACGAGTTCGTGGCCAAGCCGATCGACGACGTTGTGCTGATCGAGATGGTCGACCGTCTGGTGCGCAGATGACCGGCGCGCAAGCAGGGACGCCGGCCCGCATCCTGATTGTGGACGACGAGCCGCTCAACGTGGACTACCTGGAGCAGGAGCTCGAGGGGCTGGGCTTCGTGACCGAGACCGCCGGCGACGGCCTGGAGGCGCTAGACCGGGTGGCGGCCCAGCCGCCGGACCTCGTCCTGCTCGACGTGATGATGCCCCGCATGGACGGCATCAGCGCCCTCCGGGCGCTGAAGCGGGACCCGGAGACGAGGCTGATCCCGGTCGTGCTGATGACGGCGTTGAACGCCGTGGAGGACCGGGTGCGAGGCATCGAGGCGGGCGCGGACGACTTCCTCTCGAAGCCCGTCGACGAGCGCGAGCTGCTGGCCAGGATCAGGACGGCGCTCGCCTCGAAGCGGGCGATCGACGAGGCCGTCGGCGAGCTCCGCAGCATGAGCGCCCAGCTCGAGCGCTACGGCACCCAGGAACGCGACGTCGCGGTGCTCGCCGTCGAGTGGCGGGCCGGCGAGGAGGACCTCCCCGACCAGGCGGTGGGATTCGTCAGCCGCCGGCAGCGAGACGCGGCTCGGGCTTGGATCCGCGATCACGGCGGCACGCCGAGCGAGGGCGAGGGGAACCCGCTGGTCGCCGTCTTCGACGGTCCGGACATGCGCTCACGGGCGGTGGCGGCAGTGGAGGCCGCGCTCGCGGCGACCGTCGAGAAGGCTTCCGCCGCCGAGCCCGGCGCCATCGCCGGCGCGGCGGTCGCGGCCGGGCGCGCAAGGGTGGGCTCCTCCCGCGTGACCGAGGCGGGGGAGGCGGTCTGGGTCTTCGGAGCGCGAGGCGAGCCCGTTGACCGCGCCTCCGCGCTCGCGCACGACGCCCCCCGCGAGGAGGTGTTGGTGGCCCGCGAGACGGCGGAGCTCGTGCGCGGCGAGTACCGGCTCGAGCCGGCGGGCGAGGAGGCCTATCGCGTCGTCGGGCCGGGCGACGAGGAGACCTCGCCGGGTTCGGAGCGCCGCATCAGGACCATCCTCGTGACGGACATCGTAGGCTCGACCAGGGTCGCCGAGCGCTTGGGCGACCGCGCCTGGAGCGAGCTCGCCGCCGAGCACGATCGCGCAGTCAGGCGCGAGCTGCTCGTCTTCGGCGGCGAGGAGATCAACACCACCGGGGACGGCTTCATCGCATCCTTCGGCGCGCCCGCCGAGGCTATCCGCTGCGCGCTGGTCCTGATGGAGCGGGTCGACGCGCTCGGGCTGAGGATCCGAGCGGGGATTCACACCGGCGAGGTCGACTACGAGGACGGGCACGCGCAGGGCATCGCGCTCAACCTGGCGACGCGCATCTCGGCGCTCGCGGGCTCGGCCGAGGTGCTTGTGAGCGCGACGACGCGAGAGCTCGCCGCGGGCTCCGGGATCGACTTCACGGACCGCGGCGAGCACGCGCTGAGGGGCGTGTCGGGCTCCAGGCGCGTCTACGCCGCGGCCGACCACGCCGCCCCGCCCGCTCCGGCGGCCGAGGGCGAGGCCGACGGCGACTATCCCGCCGGGCTGACCGCGCGCGAGGTCGACGTGCTGAGGCTCGTGGCGCTTGGCCTATCGGACGCCGAGGTGGCCGAGCGGCTGGTGGTGAGCGTCCGCACGGTCAACGCGCACCTGCGCTCGGTCTACCGCAAGCTCGGCGTGCGCTCGCGAGCGGCGGCGGGGCGCTTCGCTCAGTCCAACGGGCTGGTCTAGACCAGCTAGGCAAGGCGGCTAGGCAGAACTGCCGATGACGCGCGCCCGAGCCATTCCTAGGGTCGCCCTCATGGCCAACGCTCAGAACATCACCATCCGGGTTGCCGCGCCGACCGACGCCGGCACGCTCAGCAATCTGGCGGCGCTCGACAGCGCGCGCCCCCTCTCCGGCCGGGTGCTCCTCGCGCAGTCCGGCGGTGAGCCGGTCGCGGCCATCTCGGTCGACACTGGCGCGGTCACCGCGGACCCGTTCCGGCCGACCGCGGACGCCGTGCGCGTGCTCAGGCTGCGCCGCTACCGGCTGCTCCGCCAGGGCGGCGACGTCGCCCCGGCGCCCTCGGTGCTGCGGCGCCTCGTACCGAGCCCCGCGGGGTGACGCGCCGTGCGTCGTCCCGAGCGGGCAGACCGAATCCTGCGGATGAGGAGCGCTCGCGACCACTGGATGAGCCGGCGTAGGAACGTCCTCCGCGCACTCCGGTCATGACCGGGGTAACGGTGAGCAGGACCAGCCCCGCGGTTGCGGGGCTGGTCCTCACGTTCGCGTCGGCGCTCTTCCTGTCGGGGCTCGGGGTGCTCACGCAGCTCGCCTTCGACGCGGGCGCGTCGGTTGGCACGCTGCTGTCCGGGCGCTTCGTGGTCGCCGCGGCGATCCTCTGGCCGCTCGTCTGGATCGTCGGTGCTCGTCGTCCTGGACGGCGGCAGGTGGTCGCCGGGCTCCTGCTCGGCGTCGGGTTCAGCGCGCACGCGTGGCTGTTCTCGGCGTCCCTGGCCCGGCTCGACGCGGGCCTCGTCGACCTGCTCCTGTTCACCTACCCGGCGCTCGTCATGCTCGGGGCGGTGGCGCTCCGGAGGGAGCGCTGGAGCGGACGGCGGGCGCTCGCCCTCGGGACCGGGACCGCGGGCACGTCGCTCGTGCTCCTGGGCGGCCTGGGGAACATCGACCCGCTGGGGGTGGTTCTGGCGCTGGGCTCGTCGGTCGCCTACTCGGGCTACATCCTCGCCTCGGCGGGTCAGCTCGAGCGGACCGACCCGTTCCTCCTGACCGCGCTCATCACCACCGGCGCGGCGGTCACGCTGACGGCGGGCGGGGCGACCCAGAGCGACGTGTCGTTCGAGGTCGGCCTGCCGGCGTTCGCGTTGATCGCCGCCGTCGGGCTGGTGGCCACGGCCGGGATGGCCACCTTCATCGCCGGGATCGACAGGCTCGGGCCGTCGCGGGCGAGCATCGTCTCGGCGGTCCAGCCGGCCTTCACGCCGGTGCTCGGCTTCCTGGTGTTCGCCGATCGGCTCGGCCCGGCGCAGGCGCTCGGCGGCCTGTTCGTGATCGCGGGCGTCGTGATCCTGGAGAGCGGTGGCCGACCCTCCGAGGCGCTGTCCCGGCTGCCCCGCCGGGAGCGCTGGCGGCTGGCCCGCGTCGCACGCGCGTTCGAGGTTCCCGCCGGCGCGCGTCTGGTCAGCGAGGGGGCGCCCGCGGACGGGCTGTACCTGATCGAGGGCGGCCGAGCCGCGGTCGAGCGTGACGAACGCCGCCTCGCGGAGCTGGGCGGCGGCGAGCTCTTCGGCGAGCTCGCGCTGCTGCGGGGCGGCTCGCGGACGGCGTCGGTCGTTGCCGAGACCGACATGCGCGTGCGCCTGCTCCCGCGGCGCGACTTCTGGCCGGCGATGAACGGGCTGCCGACCCTGGCGGGCCTCGTCCGCGAGGCGGCGGCGCGATGAACGCGCGCGAGCGCCTCTCCGGGTTGCTGTCCGGCTTCATGCCGACCCAGCTCGTGTAGCGACTGTGCGATCCTCGAATGCTCCATGTCGTCCCTGCTCGTCTGCACCGGCCGCGGGCTCGTCCGGCTAGAGGGCGAGGACGGCTCGTGGCGCGCGCTCACGCTGCTCGATGACGTGCCGGCCCGCTGCGTGGCCGCCCGCGACGGGCGCCTGCTGGTGGGAAGCCGCGACGGGGCGGTCCTGAGCCCCGACGGCGGCGCCACCTGGCTGCGCGCGGACCTCGCCGAGAGTGACGTCTACTCGGTCGCTATCGGCCCTGACGGCACGCTCTACGCAGGCACCGAGCCAAGCCGCCTGTTCCGGAGCCGCGACGGCGAGGGCTGGGACGAGCTGGAGGCGCTGCAGTCGATCCCGTCCCGCGACCGCTGGAGCTTTCCGCCGCGTCCCTGGACGTCGCACGTGAGGTGGATCGCCCCGGATCCCTACCGCGCCGAGCGGCTGCTCGTGGGAATCGAGCTTGGCGGGCTCATGTACTCGGACGACGGCGGCGAGAGCTTCACCGACCACCGCCCTGGCGCCGAGCGCGACGTGCACATCCTCGCCTGGCACCCGGAGGCGGAGGACCGCGCCTACGAGGCCGCCGGCGGCGGAGCCGCCTGGAGCCGCGACGGCGGCTGGAGCTGGGAGGCGGCCGACAGCGGCCGGGCGCACCGCTACTGCTGGGCGCTCGCGGTGGACCCCGAGGAGCCCGAGCGCTGGTACGTCTCCGCGGCCCACGGCCCGCGTCAGGCCCACGGCGGCGGCCCCGCCGCGGCGGGCCTCTACCGCTGGGAGGGCGCGGGCCCCTGGGAGGCGATCGGAGCCGGCCTGCCGCAGCCGATCGACTCGATGCCCTACGCCCTCGGCTCCTCGAGCACGGGCCTGTTCGCCGGCCTGGCTGACGGCCGCCTGTACCGCAGCGCCGACCGCGGGGAGAGCTGGGAGGAGCTGCCCGAGCGGGTCGGCGCGGTCGTGGCGATGGCGGTCGAGGACCCCTCCTGAGGAGGACGGTGGCGAGCCGCAGCGCGGGCATCCTCCTCTACCGGAGCGCGGACGGTGGGACCGAGGTGCTGCTCGTCCATCCCGGCGGCCCGTTCTGGGCGCGAAAGGACGCCGGCGCCTGGTCGATCCCGAAGGGCGAGTACGAGGACGGAGAGGACCCGCGCTCGTGCGCGCTGCGCGAGTTCGAGGAGGAGACCGGCACGGCGCTCCCGCCGGGCGAGCTGATCGAGCTGGGCAGCGTCCGCCAGAAGGGCGGCAAGGTGGTCAGCGCCTGGGCCGCCGAGGGCGACCTCGACGCGGAGTCGGTCCGCAGCAACACCTTCACCATGGAGTGGCCGCCGCGCTCCGGCCGGACCGCGGAGTTCCCGGAGATCGACCGCGCCGCCTGGTTCGGGATCGACACGGCGCGCGAGAAGCTCCTGCCGGCCCAGGCCGAGCTCCTGGACCGGCTGCTCGAGCGGCTCGCCTGAGCGGCGTCAGGGGGCGAACTCGCCGCCGGCGCCGCCCCATCCGGCCGGCTCGGCCGGGGCGGGCGCGGGCTGGGCGGGCGCCGGTGAGGCCGGGGCCGGCTGCGGCGCCGCGGGCGAGGCGGCCGCGGTGGCCGCGCCGGGCGCGAACTCGTTCGCCGGGTCGGGCGGGGGCGGGGGAGGCGGCTCTGGCTCCGGGGCCGGCGCGGGCGCCGGCTCGGCCGGGGCCGGCTGTGCCGGCGCCGGTGCGGCGACCGGCTCGGGGGCCGGCGCCGGGGCGGCGGCCCCCTCCTCCTTCACCCGCTCCCCCCCCACCCGCCCCACCCGAGCCCGCGGCGGGGGGGGGGGGGGGGGCCC
>Ga0081538_10002222_pt1 | contig 19234 bp, 22 predicted proteins | sample TabmetS5T2R1_FD_71022 | JGI IMG/M metagenome (GOLD analysis project Ga0081538, IMG submission 71022) | Tabebuia heterophylla rhizosphere microbial communities from the University of Puerto Rico - S5T2R1 | ecosystem: Host-associated > Plants > Roots > Rhizosphere ... | reverse complement strand
GGTTGCGACTTCCATGTGCGGAATCTAACGCACCTGGAAGCCCTCGCCGGAGAGCCGGTCGATGTCGTTCGAGAGGCCCACCAGGAAGATCAGGATCACCAGCATGAAGCCCACCACACCGGCGCGCTCCATCACGCTGAACGGCACCGGCTTGCGCCTGATCTTCTCCACGATCGCCCAGAAGATGTGGCCGCCGTCGAGCGGCAGGAACGGAAACAGGTTCACGATCGCCAGCGACAGGGAGATGATCGCGAGGATGCCGATCACCTCCGCCACGTCGGTCAGGATCGTCTGCCGGGTCGTCTCGTAGGACCCGACCACGCCCGAGATCTCGCGGCGCTGCTCCGGGTCGATCAGCCGCGCCGGCAGCTCGATCGTGGCCTTCGTGATGAACCAGAACTGATCCACCGTCACGTCGCCGGCCTCCCCGAACGGGAGCGGCTCGCGCGGGCCCGTGGCGTACGAGAACCCGAGCCGGGTGCGGCCGCGCGGGTCGCCCTCGTCGCCGGTGGGGGCCGCCGGGTCGTAGATCGGCGTGAGCTCGAAGGTGCGCTCGCGCCCGTCGCGCATGACGGTCACCTCTACCGGCGACGAGGCCTTGCAGCCCCTCGACGGGTCGGGATCCGGGCAGCGGTGGCTCGAGATTCGATCGGACAGCGTCCGATGGTCGCCGCCCCTGCCGTCCACCGCCACCAGCCTGTCGCCCGGCTCGAGCACCGTCGCGGCGGGGTAGCCGCGCTCGATCTCGCCGACGCGCTTGGTCAGCGTCTCCGGTCCGATCGCCCAGAAGAAGACGAACAGCAGGATGAAGGCCAGCAGCAGGTTCATCGCCGGCCCCGCCGCGATCACCACGACCCGCTTCCAGACCGGCTGCGAGTAGTACGCCCGCGTCCGGACCTCGTCGGGGAGGTCCTCGGACGGGTTCATCCCGCTGATCTTCACGTAGCCGCCCGCGGGGATCGCTCCGATGGCGTACTCGGTCTCGCCGCGCTTGACGCTCCACAGCGTGGGCGGGAAGAACAGCGAGAACTTCTCGACCCGCATGCCGACCGCCTTGGCCGCCCAGAAGTGGCCCAGCTCGTGCAGGATCACGAGCATCGCGAAGCCCGCGAAGGCGAGGAAGGCGCTGAGAGCCGTCAAGCGGCCACCCCGCGCGCCACCTCGCGCGCCTCGCCGTCGGCCGCGTAGAGGTCCGAGAAGTGACGCACCGGCCGCGCGGGCAGCTCGGCCAGCGTCGACTCGATCACCCTCGCTATGCCGGTGAAGGGAAGCTCGCCGCGCAGGAAGGCGTGGACCGCCACCTCGTTGGAGGCGTTCAGCACGCACGGCGCGGTGCCGCCCGCCTCCGCAGCCTCGCGGGCGAGTCGCAGGCAGCGGAAGGCGCCCTCGTCCGGCGCCTCGAAGGTCAACGACCCGACCTCGACCAGGTCGAGCGCCGGTACGGGCACGTCGGCGCGCTCGGGATGGTGCAGCGCGTAGGAGATCGGCACCCGCATGTCGGGGTAGCCGAGGTGGGCGAGCGTGGCCCCGTCGTTCAGGTGGACGAGCGCGTGGACGATCGACTGCGGGTGCACCACGACGTCGATCCGCTCGTACGGGACCCCGAACAGGTGGTGCGCCTCGATCAGCTCGAGCCCCTTGTTCATGAGCGTGGCCGAGTCGACGGTGATCTTCCCGCCCATCTTCCAGGTGGGGTGCGCGAGCGCCTCCTCGACGGTCACACCCTCGAGGTCGGCGCGGCCGCGGAACGGGCCGCCGCTGGCGGTGAGCACCAGCCGGTCGACCGTGCCCGGCGCCTCGCCCGCAATGAGCTGGTAGAGCGCCGAGTGCTCGGAGTCCACCGGGATCAGCTGCGCCCCGGTGGCCTCGGCGAGGGCGGTCACCAGCTCGCCCCCCACCACGAGGCTCTCCTTGTTGGCCAGCGCGAGGTCGATCCCCTCGCCGAGCGCGGCAACCGTCGGCCCCAGCCCGGCGGAGCCCACCAGGGCGTTCAGAACGAGGTCGCAGTCGGTCTCGACGATCAGCTCGACGAGCCCCTCGGGCCCGCCCAGCACCTCGGCGTGCTCGCCCGCGCGCGCCGCGGCGTCGGGATCCGCGAGCGCCAGCCGCTCGACGCCGAAGCGGCCCGCCTGCTCGAGCAGGAGCTCCCAGCTCGACCCGGCCGCCAAGCCGGCGACCTCGAGCTCTTCGCTCCGCTCGACCACGTCGAGCGCCTGCGTTCCGATCGACCCGGTCGACCCCAAGATGAGGATCCTTCGCACCGGATCGAGTGTAGGGAGCGGCCCCTAGCCAACCACGTCGAGCAGCGCTTCCACCACCCGCGGGTCCAGCTGGGTTCCGGCCGCCCGGAGGAGCTCCGCCCGGGCCTCCTCCGCGGGCAGCGCCGCGCGGTAGGGGCGGTCCGTGGTCATCGCGTCGTAGGTGTCGCAGGCGAACACGATGCGGGCGCCGAGCGGGATCTCCTCGCCCGCCAGCCCGTCGGGATAGCCGGAGCCGTCCCAGCGCTCGTGGGCGCCGCGCACGAGCGGCAGCACGTCCGCCAGGAACTCGACCGGGGCGAGGATCTGCTCGCCCACGACCGTGTGGCGCTGCACGATCGCGAACTCCTCCTCGGTCAGCGGGCCCGGCTTGTTCAGGATCGCCTCGGGCACCGCCAGCTTCCCGATGTCGTGGAACACGGCTGCGTAACGCAGCGCGCGCAGGTCGGGCTCGGGCATGTCCAGTCGCCGGCCGACCGCCTCGGCGCGCTCGACGAGCGAGCGCGAGTGAGCGGCGGTGTAGGAATCCTTGGCCTCGAGCGCCGCGCTCAGCGCCTCCGCGGTGCCGAGGTAGGCCCGCTCGAGCTGCTCGTACAGCGACGCCGAGCGGAGCGCGGCGCCGAGCTGGTCGGCCACGGCGCCCAGCAGGCGCACGTCCTCCTCGTCGAACGCGTCCACCTCCGTGCTCTGGACGGTGATCGCGCCCCACTGGCGCCCGCCCACCGTCACCGGCACGTCGAGCTCGCAGCGGGTGGCGGCGGTGACCGGGGTCGGGTGGTAGTCGGGCTCGCGGCTCACGTCCGGCGCCAGCACGGCCCGGTTCTCGCGCAGGCAGCGCGAGATCAGGCCACGCCCGGCCGGCGGGGTGTAGCGGCGCACGCCCGGGTCGGCGAGCGGCCCCGCGCCCGCCACCAGCTCGTGACCCCGGTCGGCGTCGAGACGCACGATGGCCGCGGCGTGCGCTCCCATTCCCGCGTACACCTCCTCGACGGCGGCGTCCACGATCGCCTCCACGTCGCTCACGCCGGCCAGCCGCGCGGCCAGCGCGCTCGTGAGCTGCACCTGGCGGGTGCGGCGCTGCAGCAGCGCCGCGCCGCCCTTCCCGGCGGGCCGCGGCGGGATCGCCGCTCGCACGAGCAGGCCGCACTCGTGCAGCGCCTCGTCGAGCCCGGCCGAGCGCTCGTCGGCGTAGAGCTCGAGCAGCCAGGTGAAGTCGTGGTCGGCGGCGGCCGCCGCGAGGACGGTCGTGCGCCCCTGCCGCTCGAGCAGCGCGCGCTCGGCGGGATCCGAGCTCGGGTCGTCCACGTGCACAACGAACGCGCCGGCCCCGGCCCGGATCAGACGCCCGGTGGCCGGATAGTCGTCGACCGCGTAGATGTCGTTGTCGACCTCCAGGCGCATGCCCTGAAGGCGCTGGTCGCGCGTGTCGGCCTGTGAGACCGTGTGGATCGTGTCGCCGCCGGCGGGGGCCAGCGAGACCGCCCACGCGGCAGCGTTCAGCGCCTCCGCCAGCTGCACGGCCACGGCCTCGATCCGCTCCAGCGGCCCCTCCTGCGCCAGCGAGCCCTCGAAGCGCTCCGCCAGCTCCTGCATGGCGTCCCGCACGCGGTCGCGGGTGCTCCGGCGCAGCGCGCGCCGCTCGCCGCGGCCGGTCTGCTCTGCGACGCGCGAGCCCGCCGTGAAAATCTGGCCGCCGCCGTTGCGCTTGGCGCGGTAGAGCGCCGCGTCGGCGGCGCGCAGCAGCTGGATCGGGGTGCTCACGGCTCCGGCGAGCGACGCCGCCCCGCACGAGATCGAGAGGTGCATCCCGGGCCCGGGACTCAGCGCGGCCAGGGCGGCAGCCGCCAGGTCTCGCGCGTGCTCGAGCGTCGCCCCCTCCATCACCACGCAGAACTCGTCGCCGGACAACCGTCCCACCAGGTTCCCGGGACGGGTTGCCGCAGCCGCCACGAGCGCCTCGGCCACGTGCCGCAGGGCGCGGTCGCCGCCGTCGTGCCCGTGCTCGTCGTTGATCGCCTTCAGGTCGTCGAGGTCGCACAGCAGCAGCGCCAGCCCCGAGCCGCGCTCCGCCGCCCGGGCCACGGCGCGGTCGAGCCGCTCCTCGAGCGCCCGCCGGTTGGCGAGCCCCGTGAGGGGGTCCTCGTAGGCCAGCCGCGACACGCGCGAGAACAGCTCGGCCCGCTCGATGGCCACGGCCAGCTGGCCCGCCACGGCCTCGAGGAAGCGCACGTCCTCGCCGCGGAAGCGGGGCTCGCCCGGCGCCGTGGTGGCGTACACCTCCCCCCAGGGCTCGCCCTCCACCAGGATCGGCACGCCCACCTCGGATTCCTTGCCGAGCCGCCGGAGTCGCTCCGCGCACCAGGGATCGAGGCCGGGATCGTCGACGGCGTTGAAGTACGGCATGCGCTCGGTGAGGAGGCGCTGCCCGCTTCGGTCCTCGTGAAGCGGGTAGACCTCGGCGGCGGGGTAGCGCTCCTCCCCCGGCCCGAGCGCCCCCACGTTGATGATCGTCCGCAGCGCCGCGCCGTCGCGCTCCCAACGGCTTACCGACAGCGACGCCGCGCAGATCGCCGCGCGCGCCTCCTCCGCGGCCACCTCGAGCACCTGCTCGAGGTCGTGCGCGCCGGCCGCGGCCGCGGCCACGCGGAGGAGCGCCTCGCGCTCGAAGCCGACGGGGCGAAGGGCCCCGCTTCCGGCCTCCGGGACATCTGCCCGTGCAACGCTGAGACCCCTTGCGGGCTCCACACCAGAGACATCGGGAAATCGGGCCATCGACTTGAGGAAGGGGACGGGTCAGCCGTAGCCGAGCGCCACGGCCGCGTAGTAGCCCACGACGATCGTGAAGAACACGGCGTCGAGGCGATCGAGCACGCCTCCGTGCGGGCCGAACAGGCGGCCGGTGTCCTTCACCTCCAGGTCGCGCTTGACCATGGACTCGAAAAGGTCCCCCACCGGCGCGGTGATAGCCACGAGCGCGCCGATCAGGAGCGCGTGCCAGCCGGTCAGCCAGTCCTGGTAGAGGCCGGCGAACCAGAACGCCATCGTCCCGCCGACGATGCCCGCCACGAGGCCCTCGAACGTCTTGTTCGGGGAGATCAGCGGGGCGATCCGCCTGCTTCCGTACCAGCGTCCCCCGAAGTACGCGAAGGTGTCCCCCACGAAGGTGGCCACCAGCACGTCGACGAGAAGGCCGTCGCCGTGCGGGACCTCGCGCAGCCAGATGGCGTGCACCATCGGCAGTCCGATCCACAGGACGCCGAGGTAGACGGCAGCGATCGCCCACGACACGTGCTCGCGCCGCGGCCGCAGCACGGCCAGGAAGAACGTCACCGGGAACGACGCGACCAGGACCATGATCACGTGGCGCGGCTCGCCGTAGAGGGCCGCGGCGATCATCGCCCCGAGCGTCACGAAGCCGGCGAGCGCCGGCGGCCGCACCCGCCCCATCAGCAGGTAGAGCTCGCCCATGGCGATCACCCCGAGCACCACCAGGCCGAGCGCGAACACCTCGCCGCCCTGCCAGACGATGAAGATCGCGACGCCGATGGCCGGCAGCGCGAAGGCGATCCGCGGCGCCAGGTCGGCGCCAGGCTCACGCCGCGGATTCATCGGCCGCCGAACCTGCGCCCGCGCGCCGCGTACTCGTCGAGCGACTCGCGGAAGGCCTCACGCGAGAAGTCGGGCCACAGCTCGTCGCGGAACACGAACTCGGCGTAGGCGAGCTGCCAGAGCAGGTAGTTCGAGATGCGGCGCTCGCCGCTGGTGCGGATCAAGAGGTCGGGATCGTGCATGTCGGGTGCGTAGAGGTGGCGCCTGAACTCGTCCTCCGTCTCCCCCTGGAAGGTTCGAGCCGCGTCCACGATCTCCGCCCGGCCGCCGTAGTTGAAGGCCACGAACAGCGTGATGCGCTCGTTCCCGGCCGTCTTCTCCTCGGCCCAGTCCATCCGGCGCACGAGCTCGGCGTCGAGCCCTTCGCGGCGCCCCACGAAGCGCATGCGCACGCCCTCCTCGTCCAGCTCGGGCGTCTCGCGGTCGATGCGCTCGGCGAACATCGCCATGAGCCCCGCGACCTCCGCCCGCGGCCGCCCCCAGTTCTCGGTGGAGAACGAGTAGACGGTCAGCTCCTCGATGCCGAACTCGGCGGCGTCGCGCAGGCGGGCCTTGACGGTGTCCGCCCCGGCCTCGTGGCCGGCCAGCACGGGGAGCCCCCGGGCCTGGGCCCAGCGGCCGTTCCCGTCGGTGATGATCGCGACGTAGCGCGCCGGGGAGGCGCTCACACCTCGAGGATTTCCTCTTCCTTGCCGGCCAGGGCCCTGTCTATCTCGCCGGTGTGCGAGTCGGTCAACTTCTGCAGCTCGCTCTCGGCTCGGTGCTCCTGGTCGGAGCCCACCTCGCCCTCGCTCTTCAGCTCGCGCAGGTCGTGCATCACGTCGCGGCGGATGTTGCGGACCGCCACGCGGCCCTGCTCGGCGATCCCGTGCACCACCTTGACCAGCTCGCGGCGCCGCTCCTCGGTCAGCTCGGGGATCTGCAGGCGGATGACCTGGCCGTCGTTCGAGGGCGTCAGCCCCACGTCGGACTCGAGGATCGACTTCTCGATCGACTTGATCGAGTTCTTGTCGTACGGCGTGATGGTCAGCAGCCGGGCCTCGGTGGCCGAGATCTGCGCCAGCTGGCGCAGCGGCGTCGTGGCGCCGTAGTAGTCCACCTCGATCCGGTCGAGCAGGTGCGGCGAGGCGCGGCCCGTGCGCACGGTCGAGAACTCGGCCCTGGTCGCGTCGACCGACTTCTGCATGCGCGCCTGCGCCTCGTCGAGGAAGTCCTTCAGGACGTCGTCGCTCATCCGCTCCTCACAACGGTTCCCACTCGCTCGCCGCACACTATCCGGTCGATGTTGTGCTCGTCGTCCATGTTGAAGACGTAAATCGGCAGCGAGTTGTCCATGCAGAGAGACAGCGCGGTGGAGTCCATGACGGCCAGGCGCTGCTCGATCGCCTCCTGGTGGCTGATCTCCGCGATGAACTCCGCCGAGGGGTCCGTGCGGGGGTCGGCGGTGTAGACGCCCTCCACCCCGTTCTTCCCCATCAGGATGGCCTCCGCGTGGATCTCGAGCGCCCGCAGCGCCGCCGCGGTGTCCGTGGTGAAGAACGGGTTGCCGGTGCCGGCCGCGAAGATCACGATGCGGCCCTTCTCGAGGTGGCGCATGGCGCGCCGCCGGATGTAGGGCTCGGCAACCTCTGAGATCGTGATCGCCGACTGCACTCGCGTCACGGCCCCCACCTTCTCGAGGGCGTCCTGCAGCGCCAGGGCGTTGAGGACCGTGGCGAGCATGCCCATGTAGTCGCCGGTGGCGCGGTCCATGCCGTCCGCCGCCCCCTTCAGGCCGCGGTAGATGTTGCCGCCGCCCACCACGATCGCCACCTCCACACCGCGGTCGGCGACGGTCTTGACCTGCTCGGCGATCTTCGCGATGCGCCCCGCGTCCGCCCCGTAGGCGAGGTCGCCCATGAGCGCCTCGCCCGAGAGCTTCAGCAGGACGCGCGAGAAACCGGACCCCTGCGCACCCGGCCGAGCCGGGTGCTTCGGCCCTCCGGGTGTCACTCCTCCCCGACCTGGAAGCGGACGAAGCGGCGGATCACCACGTTCTCGCCCGTCGACGCCGCCAGTTCGGTGCGTAGCTCGGCCAGCGTCTTCGTCTCGTGCTTGTCCTCGTTGACGTGGGTCTGGTCGAGCAGGACCACGTCCTCGAGCCACTTGCGGTAGCGACCCTCGACGATCCGCTCCTGCACGTTCTCCGGCTTGCCCTCCGCCGCGGCCTTCTCGCGCTGCACGCGCAGCTCCGCCTCCCTGACGTCGTCGGGCACGTCCTCCTCGGAGACGTAGCGGAGGTCGGGCTTGGCGGCCACGTGCAGGGCCACGTCGCGCGCGAAGTCCTGAAACTCGTCGGTGCGGGCCACGAAGTCCGTCTCGCAGTCGACCTCCACGAGCACGCCGATCTTGCCGCCGGCGTGGATGTAGCTGGAGACGACGCCCTCGCTCGCCGCACGGCCACCGCGCTTGGCCGCGGATGCCTGGCCCTTCACGCGCAGGACCTCGACCGCCCGCTCGATGTCGCCGCCCGCCTCCTGAAGCGCGGCCTTCGCGTCCATGATCCCCGCGCCGGTACGGTCGCGGAGAGCCTTCACCTCGCCGGCTGAAATGGCCATCACTCGTCCTCCGGGTCGAACGTGCGTCGCTCCCGCGGCGCCGCGGCGCCGGTGGCTGCCTCGGCGCGGGTGCCGCTCGGCGTGGCGGGCTCGTCGGGCGCGAAGCCGGCTTCCTCCGCCTCGCGGCGGGCGCGCTCCTCGGCCTCGCGGCGTTCCTGCTCCTCGGCCTCGCGCAGGGCGCGCTCCTCGGCCTCGCGGCGCTCCTGCTCCTCGCGCTCGCGCCGGGCTGCCTCCTCCTCGGCGCGGAAGCGGGCCGAGCGCTCCCCGGCCACGTCCGAGATGGCGTGGATCACGAGCCGGCAGGACCGGATGGCGTCGTCGTTGCCCGGGATGACGTAGTCGACCGGGTCGGGATCGCAGTTCGTGTCGACCAGCCCGATGATCGGGATCTTGAGGCGCGAGGCCTCGCGCACCCCGATCGCCTCGGTCTTCAGGTCGATGACCATCATCGCGTCGGGCGGCCGCTGCATGTCGGCCACCCCGCCCAGGTTCGTCTCGAGCTTGTCCCGCTCGGCCATCGCCGCGATCCGCTCACGGACAGGAAGGAGCTCCATGGTCCCCGACTCGGTCCAATCGCGCAGCTCGTGCAGGCGCTTGATGCGCTTGGAGATGGTCTGGAAGTTCGTGAGCAGTCCGCCGAGCCAGCGCTGGTTCACGTAGGGCATGCCGCAGGCCTCGGCGGCCTCCCGCACCGTCTCGCGGGCCTGTTTCTTGGTGCCCACGAACAGGATCGTGCCGCCGCGCCCGGCGAGCTCGCCGGCGAACTCCTGCGCCTGGCGCAGCAGCCGCTCGGTCTTCTGCAGGTCGATGATGTGGATCCCGCCGCGCTCGCCGTGGATGAAACGGCGCATCTTGGGGTTCCAGCGGCGGGTCTGGTGGCCGAAGTGGACCCCGGCCTCCAGCAGTTCCTTGATGCCGATCTCAGTCGCCAACTAATGCTCCCTTTGGGTCTTCCCCGCCGGCTGCGCCGCGGACCCGGGCAGGTGGCGCCCGGGCAGGGCCGCGGTCGCTTCTGACCGGCGGGACTTGGTCAGAACACGACAGCCGAACAGGATACGCAAGTTTTCGCGGGGTTCGGCGTTCCAGCTGATGCGCCGGTACTTCCCTTCCCCTACCTCCGGTGGTTCCGGCGCGTGCAGAAAAAAAGCGAGGCGGCTGAAAAGCCGCCTCGCTCATATCTCAGTCCCCGTCTGGCCCTCCGGAGACTGGCTCCCGTATCGCCGCGTCGAGCGCGCGACGCAGTTCAACGGGTGGTTTGGACTCGCAGACCACCATTTCCCCACTCACGGGATGCTTAAACATCAGGGTGGTCGCATGGAGGAACTGGCGATCGAGGCCGAGCCTGCGGCCGCAGGCCTGGCCGCCGTAGGCGGGATCGCCGCAGACCGGATGGCCGATCGCGGCGAGGTGCGCGCGGATCTGGTGCGTGCGGCCCGTCTCGAGCCGCACGCGCAGCAGGGCGGTGCGCGGCAGGCGCCGCTCCACCTCGAAGTGGGTGACCGCATCCCTGGGCATGTCGGTGCGGGTGGACATCACCGTCCGGCGCCGCCTGTCGCGCCCCAGCGGGGCGTCGATCGTGCCGGTCTCGGCCTCGGGGTGGCCGCTCACGAGCGCCAGGTACTCCCGGCGCACCCGGCGCGCCCTGAGCTGGGCCTGGAGCGCATCCCGCGCCGCCTCCGTCCTGGCGATCATGAGCAGCCCGGACGTGTCGCGGTCGAGCCGGTGGACCACGAACCCGTCGATCGCGTCCGCCAGCGTGACGCCCCTGTGGCCGGGTGCGGGGTGGACCACGAGGCCGGCCGGCTTGTCGACCACCAGCACCTGCTCGTCGCGGTGGACCACCTCGAAGGCCGGGACGGGTTCCTCGGGCGCGGCCTCGGGGGCCGGCTCCGCCACGGTCACGGCCTCGCCGGCGGCCAGGCGGTGGTTCTTGGCCCTGGGGCGCCCGTCCACGAGCACGGCCCCGGACTCGATCAGACGCTGCGCGGCGGCGCGAGAAGCGGCGGCGCCCCGTGCGGCCAGGAAGGCGTCCAGCCGCAGCCCGCCGTCCTCGGCGGCGGCCTCTAGCCGGAGCGGATCCGTCTGGGCCTCCCCTCGACCACGTACAGGAGCGCCAGCACGCCCACCACGATGCAGCTGTCGGCCACGTTGAAGGCGGGCCAGGCGACCGGGTCGATGAAGTCGATCACGGCGCCGATGCGGGCCCGGTCGGCCAGGTTGCCGAGCGCTCCGCCGAGCAGCAGCCCCACCGGGAGCCAGAGCCACGGCTTGTCGCGGTGCAGCGCGAAATAGCCGAGCAGCAGCGTCAGCGACACCCCGATCAGGATCGCCACCAGCGCACCCCCGCCCTCGAACGCCCCGAACGCGACGCCGGTGTTGCGGGTGTTGGTGAGCTCGAGGCCGAAGAAGACGTCGACCTGGCCGCCCCGCTCGATGCCCGAGATCGCCAGCTGCTTCGTCGCCTGGTCGACGGCCACGACCACGCCCGCGGTGGCCAGCGCCGCGGCGGGGGCGGGGGTCCTCACTAGCCGCGGATCAGGCCCGTCACGAAGGCGTTCAGCAGGATCAGCACGAAGGTCGCGACGATCGGGCTGAGGTCGAGCGCCCCCGGACCCATGCGCACCGGCGGGAGGATGCGGCGGAACAGGTTCAGGTACGGATCGGTCACGTCGCTGACGAACTTCAGGAAGCCCGCCAGGAAGCGGTTGTACGGGATCCGCGGGATCCAGCTCATGATGATCCGGATGAAGATCAGCACCAGGTAGACGAGCGTCAGCGTGCTGAAGTAGTCGGCCACGTCGTCGCGGGTGATCGCGAGCCACAGGTTCACCGCCTCGTGCCCTCCACGACGGCGTCCACGGCGGCCCGGCAGACGCCCGGCAGGCCCTCCTCCTCGAGCCGGATCAGGCCGCGCTCGGTGGCGCCGCCGGGGGTGGCGACTCGCCTCTTCAGCGCCCCGGCGTCCCAGTCGTTCTCGGCCAGGTACGCCGCGGTGCCCCCCATCGTCTCGACGACCATGCGCATGGCGTCGTCCGCGGGGAGCCCGTGCTCGGCGCCGGCGTTGGCGAACGACTCCGCTACGAGCGCCATGAAGGCCGGCGCGCAGCTCATCACGGCCATGGCCGGCTCGATCAGTGGCTCGTCAGCCACCCGGATGATCGTCCCGGCCCGGCCGAACAGCTCGAGGATCTCCCGCTCGGGACCCTCGGCCGCGCGCGAGCCGGGCACGTAGCAGAGCACGCCCCTGCGCACCTCTGCCGGGATGTTCGGGATGAAGCGGTAGACGGGGGCGCCGGGATAGGCCTCCTCGATCTGTGCCGTCGTCGTGGCCGCGAGGATCGACACCACGACCTCGGCGCCTTCGCCGCCGACCTGCCCGGCCACCTCGGCGAGCTGTTGCGGCTTGTGGCAGAGCACGACCGCATCCGCGCGCGCGGCGAGCTCGCTGGCGCTGTCGACAGCCTCGCCGCCGAGCTCAGCGGCGAGGCTCTCGGCCTTGGGCGCGTCGATGTCGTGCACGAGGACCGGCTCGCCGATGCCGCGCGCGAGCGCGGACGCCATGTTCCCTGCCCCGATGAGACCGAGCTTCACTGGCGGTGAAGCCTATTCGTCAGCGAAGCCGATCCGTCAGGATTGGTTGAAGAAGCCCTTCTCGATAAGACGGGCCCGCTCCTCGGCCGAGACCTCCACGTTGCGCGGCGTGAGCAGGAAGACCTTGTCGGCGATCCGCTGCATGCCGCCGTCGAGCGCGTAGGTGAGGCCGGAGGCGAAGTCGATCAGCCGCTTCGAGAGGTCCGTGTCCGTGCCCTGAAGGTTCAGGATCACGGGGATCGCGTCCTTGAACTGGTCGGCGATCTGCTGGGCGTCGTTGAAGCTCTTGGGGATCACCAGGTGGACCTGGATGTCCCCGCCGGCGGTGCTCCGGCCGTTCCCGCCCACGGGGCGCAGGACGCGCGTATCACGGCCCGACCCGCGCGGCTCGTCGGCGAAGATGTCGTCGATCTCGTCGCGCCGGCGGCGCTGGAGCCGCCGCACGTTGGGCCGGTCGCGGTAGCGGTCCTCGAGCTCCGCCTCGGGCTCGGGCTCCCTGACGGGCTCGTAGCGCGGATCCTCCTCCTCGGCTAGGCCGAAGTAGACCAGCGTGCGATGCCATGTGTCGCGAAGCGCCATGCTGCCGTGCTTTTCGAGCGTAAGGGGGAAACTCCTTGTCTAGTGTAGGTGCCCGGGAAGCGCTCGCGCAATCGAAGCGGACCGGCGATTACTCGCCGGGGACCGGGCTGTTCGTGCCGCCGCAATATTCATCCGTTCCCAAGCAGTCGCGGACCAGTTCAGCGAGCCGCTCCTCGTCCCAGCCGTTCATGAAGTCCGCATGGGTGGTGCTCATGTCTCCTGTGGCAAGGGAGACGCCGGGCCCACCCGTGGTCGCGAAGCGGTACTTGAGGCTGAGTCGAGGCACGTGTGTTGGATGTGTCGATGGGCATACCCACCGGCCGCTGCCGTCCGCCGCCGGCTGGGAGTAGGCCATGTGGGACTTGTGATCGGTGCTGTCCGCCTGGCCGTTCGAGCAGTCCGGGAAGTTGATGTCCACGCGAAGGTCCGGCGTGGCACATGTCGGCGCGGTCCTCTGTGTGCCAGCTGCGACCGGCGGGCCGCTGCCGCACCGGGCCCGGTAGACGACGGCCTCTCCCAGCAGCGGTGGGGCGCCCGCCGGGGCCCCGGCGATCATCCTGAGGTCCTTTGGAAACGGCCGGATGCGCGTCACATCGCGCGGGCCAACGCTGTAGCCCGCCGTCACGTCACCCTGCGGCGCGACCGGATGACCGTCCACCAGCAGCGTCGGGGTCCAGTAGGCCGATCGGTCCGCGAGAGGGAGGCTGGAGTTCGTCTCCTCGTCATCCCGCACGCACGTGCTCCGGGGGTCGGCGCGTAGCGAGCCGTTCGTCGAGGACGACCCGGTACCCCGACTGCCTATGAAGTCGTGCGGGTGCGAGGCTCCGGCCCGGCCTGGCAAGACAATCGGGTCGTCCATCGCGCGGTGGGAGAACCGGCAGTCGGAGTGGAACCAGCCCTCGTCGCCGACCGGACCGTCCACCAACTTCTCGGCGGGCCGGCCCGGAGCGGGCACCCGCGCGCGGTCGTCGTCCAATCCCATTACGCCCACAGCAGCGCTGACGACCGCCACGACGAGCGCGACGAGCGCCACGATTCGCAGGAGCCAGAGGCGGGGCACCTTGACCGCCATCACCCGGCGACCATGCTACCCGCGCCGAAAGCGATGCGCACAGCATTCGGCGCGCCTGGCATCGTTCAAGGCCGTGGAGCTCACTTCGTTCCAGGTCGAGCGCGACGGAACGGTCCTGCGCGGCGAGCAGGCCGGCGACGGGCCTCCAGTGGTGCTCCTGCACGGGCTGTCCGCCACCCGGCGGAACGTCGTGCAGGGGTCGCGACACCTGATCAAGCGGGGCTACCGGCTGATCGCCTACGACGCGCGCGGCCACGGCGCGTCCTCCGCGGCCGGCTCCTACGACTACGCCGAGCTGGTCGGCGACCTCGAGGCGGTGCTGGAGCACCTCGGGATCGAGCGGACCGCGATCGTTGGGAGTTCGATGGGGGCCGCGACGGCGATGGCGTTCACGCTCGAGCACCCCGAGCGGGTGGCCGCGCTGGTCCAGATCACGCCCGCCTACACCGGCTACGCGCGCACCGGCGACGTGGACGGCGACTCCTGGGAGCGGATGGCGTCCGAGCTCGAGCGCGGCGGCGTGGACGCCTTCGTCGAGGTGGCGCAGCCCGAGGGGCTGCCCGAGCGCTGGCGCGAGATCGCCCGGGAGGCCACCCGCCAGCGCATGGAGCGCCACGAGCATCCAGAGGCCGTGGCGGCCGCCCTGAGGGAGGTGCCGCGCTCGGTGGCCTGGAAGGGGCTCGACCCCCTCTCCGGGCTCGACGTACCCGTCCTGATCGTCGGCTCGCGGGACGACGCCGACACGCTCCACCCGCTCGCGGTCGCGCAGGAGTACGATCGCAGGCTGCCGAGGAGCGAGCTCGTGGTCGAGGACAGGGGAAAATCGCCGCTTGCGTGGCAGGGAGCTCGCCTGTCGGGGGTGATAGGCGACTTCCTCGAGCGGCATGGCTACGCGTAGCCTGGCGCCGCTGGTGGCGCTGGCCGCGATCGCGGTCGCCGGCTGCGGCGACGGCGACGACCCGGTCGAGGGGGCGGGCTACACCTACTCGGTGCCGGACGGCTGGCGGGACGTCTCGGACGACGCCGACGACGCGATCGACATCGCCGGCATGCGGCCCGATTCGCTCGTGGCCGGCGATGCCGAGGACGGCTTCGCCCCCGACGTGAACGTGATCCGCGAGGGAGGCCTGCCGCCCGGGGTGACCACCGGGCAGTACGCGGAGGTCAGCCTGGCCGGGCTTCAGGATCCGGCCGCCGCCGGTCTCCCGCCCGAGCTGGTCGACATCGTGGGACAGCTCGACCCGCACGACTTCAGTGAGCCGAGCGACTCCGAGCTCGACGGCGAGGATGCCGTCGTGTGGGAGTTCAGCGGCAAGAGCCAAGACGGTGGCGACACCCGTGTGCGCCAGGTCACCGCGGTCCACGACGGCAGCGCCTACACGCTCACGCTGACCGTGCGCCCCGACCGCTTCGACGAGGAGACGGACGCGCTCGATGAGGTCGTCGACTCCTGGGAGTGGGAGGAGTAGCGGCTCAGCCGTAGAGGACGCTGCCGAGCCTGACGATCGTGGCGCCCTCCTGCACCGCCACCTCGTAGTCCTGGGAGGTGCCCATCGACAGCCGCTCCAGGCCGTGCTCGGCGGCCAGCTCCGCCAAGCGGGCGAAGTGGCGCCGGCTGTCCTCGGGGTCGTCGGCGAACGGCGGCATCGTCATCAGGCCGGTGACCGGGCTGGGGCAGCGCTCGATGTACGAGCCGAGCTCTGAGGGGTCGATGCCCTCCTTCGAGTCCTCGCCCGCCACGTTCACCTGGATCAGCACCTCGCGGGCGGGGTTCTGATCCAGGCGCCGCAGCGCCGACTCCGAGGCGATCGAGTGGATCAGGCGCACGTTGGGCGCGATGTCCTTCAGCTTGCGGCTCTGGAGCGCGCCGATGAAGTCCCACGTGAAGAGGTCGCCGTGCTCGGCCTGCTTGGCGAGCAGGTCCTGCGCCCGGTTCTCGCCCACCAGCTCGATCCCCGCGTCCGCCAGCGCCGGCAGGTCGTCCGCCTCGACGTACTTCGTCGCCGCCAGCACCTCCACGTCGGGGCCGATCCGCTCGCGCACCCGCTCGAGGTTGCGGCGGACGGTGTCAGCGTCCATCGAGCACGACGATCCCCGCCTGCCGGCCCGTGAGGCCGTCGTCGCGGCGGTGCGAGTAGTAGAGGTCGGGATGGCAGCTCGTGCAGCAGTCGAGGTGCTCCACCTCGGTGACCCCGGCGGCGGCGAGGCGGTCGTCGATCACCCTGCGCAGGTCGAGCATCCGCCCGTCCGCGGCGCCCGGGACGTCCTCGAAGTGCTCGAGCACCTCGGGACCCACCTCGTAGCAGCAGCCGCCGATGCCGGGCCCCACGGCCGCGGCGGGCGGCCGGTCGAAGCGCGCCACGGCCTTCTCCACGATGCCGCCGGCGAGGGGGCGCCAGCCGCAGTGGAGCATCGCCACCTTGCTGCCGTCGGACAACGCCACCGGGTAGCAGTCCGCCACGAGCACGAGCAGCGCGAGGTCCCGCTCCGCGGTGAGGTGGCCGTCCACCCGCGGGAGCTGCTTGCCGCCGGGCTCGGCGTAGACGTTCTGGGGGTCCGGGCCATCCCACTCACGCAGGTCCGTGCCGTGCACCTGCCAGCCCATCACCACGGCCTCGGCTCGCACCCGGGCCTTGGCGGCCAGGAGGAGGCGGTTCTCCCTCACGTTCGCGGGGTCGTCGTCGGTGAGGATCCCGAGGTTGAGCGAGCGGTAGGGGCCGCGGCTGACCCCTCCCTGCCGCGTGGAGAACACAGCCCGGGCGCCCGGGAGCGGGAGCTCGTCGATCACCGCGCCAGCTCCAGGGCCGTGCGGAGCTCCTCGTCGCGGCCCGCGACGAGCCCGTCGAGCTTGCGCCGGAGCGTCTCCTCGAGCGCGCGCCCGATCTCCGGCCCCTCGGGCACCCCCGCCGCCAGCAGGTCGGCGCCGCCGATCTCGAGGCCGACCGAGCTCAGCTCCGTCACCCATCGAAGCACCGGCTCCGACGGAGCGCCGAGCGCCAGCGCCAAGGCCAGCGCCTCGGGCGGCTCGCCCCCCAGCAGCGCGCGCAGCTCCGACGGTGTGTGCTCCCGCTCCCGCAGCGCCTCGCACAGTCGCGGCGCCACGCGGGCGGCGCGCGAGACCGCGTCTCGGTCGCGGGCCTCGAGTGGCAGCCCCGCCACCCACAGGTCGAGCTCCTGGGGGGCGTCCACCACGAGCGCCGCCAGCTCCGCCGTGACGCGGTTCGCGCCGAGCGTCACGGCGCCCAGCGCCGCCGAGGCGACCAGCTCGGGATCGGGCTGAAGCGCCGGGTGCAGGGCGCCGAGGACGCCGAGATCGCGGAGCCGCGCCACAGCGGCGGGCGCCTCCTGCTCCGCGAGGACCTTGATGAGCTCCCGTCCCAGCCTGTCCGCCGAGACGGTCGCGAGCGCCCCCTCCTCCACCGCGCTCCGCGCGAGCAGCTCGGTATCCGGCTCGAACCCGAAGTCGAGTCGCGCCCCGAACCTCACGCCGCGCAGGAGCCGCGTGGGGTCATCCACGAAGCTGCGCTCGTGGAGCACCCGGAGGACGCGCGCCTCGAGGTCGGGGAGCCCACGGTGCGGATCGTAGAGATGCCCCAGATCGTCGCCCTTGAGGGCGACCGCCATGGCGTTTGCCGCGAAGTCGCGCCGCGCGAGGTCCTCGGTCAACGTGGCGGCCTCCACCCGCGGCAGCGCGCCGGGCTCGTCATAGCTCTCCCGCCGGGTGGTGGCCATGTCGTATTCGAAGCCGTCCACGTCCACGACCGCCGTGCCGAAGCGCTCGTACTCGCGCGCCTCGCCGCCGAGCCGGTCCGAGAGAGCGCGCGCGACCGAGCGGGCGTCGCCCTCGACAGCGAGGTCGAGGTGGTCCGCGGGCGGCAGGTCGAGCAGGAGGTCCCGCACGGTTCCACCGACCAGGTACGCCGGCGGCAGCCCCTCCAGCGCCGGCAGCAGCCGCTCGATGCCCGGAAGCCGCCGGATGGCCTCGCGAAGGCTCACAGCCGCACCGGTATCCCGGCCTCGCGCATCCGCTCCTTGGCCTCGCGCACGCTGTAGGTGCCGTAGTGGAAGATCGAGGCGCACAGGACGGCGTCGGCGCCGCCCTCGGCGATGGCCTCCACCAGGTGGTCGAGCGTGCCCGCCCCTCCGCTGGCGATCACGGGCACGTCGACGGCGTCCGCCACCGCGCGCGTCAGCTCGAGCTCGTAGCCGTCCTCGGTCCCGTCGCGGTCCATGCTGGTGAGCAGGATCTCGCCCGCCCCGCGCTGGGCGCCCTCGCGCGCCCATTCGACCGCGTCGCGTTCCACCGGACGGCGGCCGCCCTCCACGTAGACGCCGTACGACCCGTCCTCGTCGCGGCGGGCGTCGATCGCCAGGACCACGCACTGCGCGCCGAACACCTCGGCCATCTCCGTCAGCAGCTCTGGGCGCGCGACGGCGGCCGAGTTCACCGACACCTTGTCGGCGCCGGCGTCCAGCACTGCCTGGGCGTCTTCGGCGGAGCGCACGCCGCCGCCGATCGTGAACGGGATGAACAGGTGGTCGGCGCAGCGCCGCGCCAGCTCCGCCGCCGTCTCGCGCCGCTCGTGCGACGCCGTGATGTCGAGGAAGACGATCTCGTCGGCGCCCTCGTCCTGGTAGCGCACGGCCAGCTCGACGGGGTCGCCGGCGTCGCGCAGGTCCACGAACTCGACGCCCTTGACGACGCGGCCCTTGTCCACGTCCAGGCACGGGATCACGCGGCGAAGCAGCATCACTCGCGCGGGTCGAGCGCGGCTTGGCCGTCGCGGACGGTGAAGCGGCCTTCGTAGAGCGCCTTGCCGGAGATCACACCGGCCAGGTTGAGGAGCCGCAGCTCCCGCAGCGCCCTGAGATCCTCGATCGACCCGATCCCGCCCGAGTAGAGGAAGCGCCCCCGGACGGCCTCCGCCACGCGCTGCACCTCCTTCAAGTCGGGCCCCTCGAGCATCCCGTCGCGGTCGACGTTGGTGTACACGAAGCGGGTCGCCCCCCGCTGCTGCAGCCGGCGGATCGCGTCCTCGCCGCGCGTCTGCGTCTCGCGCGTCCAGCCCGCCACCGAGACCTGCCCGCCGCGCACGTCCACTCCCACCAGGACGCGCGAGGTGAAGGCCGACAGCGCCTCGTGCAGCAGATCGGGATCCGTGAAGGCGGCCGTGCCGAGCACCACCCGGGCGGCGCCGGCGCCCAGCGCGCGCCTGATCGACCCGATCGAGCGCAGGCCGCCGCCCAGCTCGACCGGCACGTCGAGCTCCGCCGCGATCCGCTCCACGTGATGCAGGTTCACCGGCTCCCCCCCCCCCGGGCGCGCCCCCGCCCCCCCCCCGGGCGGCGCCGGCGCCCAGCGCGCGCCTGATCGCCCCGATCGAGCGCAGGCCGCCGCCCAGCTCGACCGGCACGTCGAGCTCCGCCGCGATCCGCTCCACGTGATGCAGGTTCACCGGCTCGCCCTCGCGGGCGCCGTCCAGGTCCACCACATGGAGGAAGCGAGCGCCGGCCTCAACGAACGAGCG
>Ga0081538_10002221_pt1 | contig 19235 bp, 22 predicted proteins | sample TabmetS5T2R1_FD_71022 | JGI IMG/M metagenome (GOLD analysis project Ga0081538, IMG submission 71022) | Tabebuia heterophylla rhizosphere microbial communities from the University of Puerto Rico - S5T2R1 | ecosystem: Host-associated > Plants > Roots > Rhizosphere ... | reverse complement strand
ACGACCGGTCCGTCGATCGAGCGGACCAGGTCGCTGACGGCCTCGGCGTCGGATGCGAGGCCTCGGAGCGGATTGGCGGCGGCGATCACGTTGTGCCCCGCGTCCTCCAGCGGGTCGATGACGGCGTCCCAGCTCGCGGACTCGGCGAAGGCGCCGTGGACGAGTACAACGTTCTTTGATGCCATGAGGCACCCCCTCTGGATCATGAGACAGGCTCGGTCCACCCTATCCCTGCGCTGGGGCGGCCGGCAAGGTGCCGTTTTCCATGCAACTCGACACTCCGCTCGTCGTTTCGCTGCCGCATCAGGGCACTGCTCTGTTCGCCTGGAAGAAGGCGTCCGTGGGAGGCTCTCGAGACGCCCGGTGCGGACGAAGAGCGGAGCGCAGCGCGAGCCTGCTTTTCCTCGACGAGAGCGTCACGGACGCCTCGCTCGATGGGTCGCGCGCCACCGGGGGCGGAGGCGCCACCGGGTGTGGATCGAGCAGGGCGCGTGGCCTGTCGTGGCGCACCGTTCTCTGCCAAGTCAACAGCAGCTAGGTTCACCATGGGTCTACGGGGTTGTCATCTCCAGTCGTCGTGAGTCCTCTCCAGTCCCGGCGAACCGGCGTAAGGACTGACCTGAGGTGACTCCTGGTGACTGGTAGTGACAGCGGCGCGAAACTCGTAATGAAGGGGTCCCCGGTTCGAGTCCGGGCGTCGGCTTTTCTGGGATTTGCAGGAGTTTCTGCTCCGGGTGCGGTCCCCTTCGAGCTGTTCGCGGGTACAAAACGGGTACGCGAGCCTGGCGCGGTCTCTCGTGCGCGCCTGATCTCATCCTCTGCCGAGCGCGTTTCGGTGCCTTCGAGCTCCTTCCTCGCTTCGACCCTCGGTGCCCACTGTACGCCGACTTGCATGTGACGGAACGCGGAAGGCGTTCTTCGAATCCGCCGTTTGCGAAAGGTGCAGGACACCAGACACGCCGGCTCAGCTGGTCGACGCGGCTCGTAAGCGAAGCAGCCGGTATCGCGGAAGAAGTCTTAGGCCGCCTTTTCCGTGACCGGCGCCGGGGCAGGGCGGGCGTCGCTCGGATCCCTCAATCCGTGGTGGACGTGGCGACCTACGTCCTGGAGGAACCGATTCGCATCGGAGGTGACCCCAACCCGCCCTTAGTTTTTCCGCCGCCCCCTAGCAGGAGCGGGCGAGCCACTACGCCGAAGCAGGCGTGGAGCTCGGTGCGGGAGTCAGGAGGGCCTTGTCGAGCTGGGCGCGGGAGCTGATCCCGAGCTTGCGGTAGGCGTGGCTCAGGTGCACCTCGACCGTCTTGATGGTGACGAAGAGCGTCTGCGCGATCTCCTTGTTGCTCATTCCGTCGGCTGCGAGCTGTACAACGCGCCGCTCGCTCGCGGTAAGTGCGTCGAGCCCAGTCTGGAGCACCTTTCGCGGCCTCGCACCCGTGGCGGCGATCTCTTCGTTCGCCCGCCCGGCGAGCCCGAATGCGCCGATGCCGAGCGCGAGGTCGACGCCCTCCCGGAGTCGCTCGCGTGCCTCGGTCCGCTTGTTCGCGCGGCGGAGAGCCGCGCCGAGGTCGACGAGGGCGCGCGCGTACTCGAGCCGAGCGTGTGTGGCCGCCAGCACGTCGACCGCTTCCCGAAGCATCCCGATTCCTGTTTTGCCGCCTTCGACGAGACCGAGCACGCGCAGCGAGGCACCGATGGTCTGCGGGTCCCCCCAGCGTCGCGCGAGCGCGAGCTCGTCCTCGGCGAGCGCGCGCGCTTCCTCGGTCCGGGCGAGGAGTCGAAGGCCTTCCGCCGCCCAGCTCCGCCACGGTGCGGTACCTGGATTGTCAAACGGAAGCAGCTGAACGGTCTTGCCCGCCTGGAGCAGCTCCTCGACTCCCCGCTCAGGCATTCCGGTCTTGATGCGCAACCGGGCGCGGTGGAGCCGAAACCAGACCAGGTGGACCTGGTCGAGCGGCAGCTGCTCTGGGAAGCCAGCCCGGTCGATGACTCGCGCTGCCTCGTCCGCCTCGCCCTGCTCCAGCAGCGCATACGCCAAGAAACCGATGTTGTACGGCCAGGCCACGAGCATGCCGTGCGCGACGCTGAGATCGATCGCCTCCCTCAGATCCGCGACGGCTGCGCGCAGATCCCCACGTTCCGTCTGGCACGCGCCGCGCCACGTCAGCAAAAACGCGAGGTTGAAGATGTCGCCGCGCCGGCGGGCCTGGGCGATCGCCTGGTTGAAGATGGGAACTGCTTCGTCGAGCACTCCCGACCGGAATAGTGTCACCACCGCATACAAGAACGCGATCGGGCTGCTCGCCAACAGGTTCCCGGACGCGAGCGAGCGCCGGGCGAGCTCGACTGTGAGTTCGCGGTGCAGCGCCAGCCGGAACTCGTAAATGGCGATCGTTGCGAGCAGGATCTCGCTGCCGAGGCCTCCGTGGAGCGCATCCAGGTCGAGCTCGCCGATCGCTGCTTCGGCGATGGGATAGGTCTGTGGGTTCCACCACGCCGAGCTGATCAGCTCCGCCTTCAGCAGCTCGTAGAGGTCCGGATCTCGCTCTCGGTCGACCTCGTCGAGCGCCTGCTCGATGACGGCAAGGGCATCCGCGATCCGGTCCGTGAACCACAGTGCGCGGCTCAGCTCGAGGGCGACCTCGCCGCGCCGCGACCGGTCGGCGAGGTGCTCAAGGCCGGCCCGCAGGTGGTCGGCTGCGGCCGGGCCGTTCGTCCGCCGCTCCGCCAGGCCGAGCTCGACTAGCACCTCTGCCCGTGATGCCGGATCAGTCCCCTCGCGGACCGCCCGGGTGAGATATCGGACCGCGGCCTCGGCTGCGCCCTGGGCGAGTGAGCGCTCGGCCGCTTGCCGGAGCGTCGTGACCACGAACGGGTCGGCCTGTGCGGCTACACGGAGGAGGTGGCCCGCCGCACTCTCCGGTGGAGCGCCAGCGTGCAGCAGCAGTTCCGCGGCCCTGCGGTGCGCCGCGGCCCGCTCAACCACATCGAGCGTCTCGTAGACGGCGCTCCGGACGACGGGATGGTAGAACTCGAGCGGATCCTCGCGACGGAGGAGGTCGAGCCGGACGAGTGAGGCGGCAGCCGGACCGAGCTCGCCTGCTCCGATGTCGGCGAGAGCGGCCGCGTGGCGCAACTCGATCCCGTCGCCGAGGACCGATGCTGCACGGAGCAGGGCGAGCGCGTCCGGCCGCAGCCGAGCGAGGCGACGCCCCACGGCGCGGGATACGCCCTGCGCTCCGATCTCGAGCAGACGGCTGGCATTCTCGGCGGTCGGGCTGGTTCCCTCCCGCGCGAACGCGTCGAGAATCGCGACGACGAAGAGCGGATTTCCGCCGGTTGCCTCATCGAGCACGGCGCAGAACGCTTCGTCCGGCTCGAGGCTGTGCAGCTCGCGGGCGAGCACGGCGATCGAGGCACGCCCAAGCGGTTCGGGGCGAACCGCGGCGGCCTGCGGATCGGCGATCAGCTCTGCGACCAGCGTGGGATCGAGGCCCTCTGCCTCGGGCGGTCGAGTGGCCGCAACGACGAGGAGCGGCACTCCCTCGAGCCTTCGCGTTAGGTAGAGGAGCCACCGCAGAGAGGGGGTGTCCGCCCAGTGCAGATCGTCGATCGCGAGAAGGGTCGGCTGTTGAAAGGCCGCGTTGGCCGCGAACCAGTAGAGGCCGTGGAGGATGGCGAAAGAGCCCTCTGCGGGCGCGTCCTGAAATCCGTCGAGTCGCGAGGCTCCGAAGATCCTCCCTATCAGCGCGGCAGGCCCTGACAGCAGCTCCGCGCGGAGATCCGGAGAGCCGGACGCGAGCAGTGGCTCGAACAGCTGACGGACGATCCCGTACGCAAACTCGCCCTCGAGCTCCCCGCCGCGGGCCGCGAGCACTCGCATCTCCGCCGAGGCTGCAACCGCCCGCGCTTCGGCGAGGAGGCGGCTCTTGCCGATGCCGGCGCTGCCCTCGATGACGACGAACCGCCCAACGCCGCTTTGCGCGGCGTCGGCCAGGGCTCGCAGCGCCGCGACCTGGGCCTCGCGCTCGAGGAGCAAGGTGGTGGTTCCGTCCGAGGGGTGGACACTCGCCAACGCCATCACGACCAATCCGTAGAACCCTCAGAACCGACAGTTTAGGGGCGCGTTTGGGGTCGGCCGCGACGCGAAGCGCGCCCGTCCGAGTCCACTCTCTTTGATGGAAGAGATGATGGAGCTTTTGCACGTTGTGCGAGAGAGCGAGTCGCAGGCTTTCCCGGTTGGGATGTTGGCGCCGCTGAGCACCAGCCGTTCGATCGGATACCAGGCGGACGCGACGCCTTTCCCGCTCCGCCGCTATGACGAGCGCGGAAACAGCCGCAACGGCAGCCCTGGTGACGGCGACGCTGGTGCTCGCCGCCGCGTCCTCGGTCGTCGCCCTTCGGCAGATGAACGGGATGGACATGGGCGTCGCGACAGGGCTCTGCTCGTTCGCGTTCTTCATCGCCCTGTGGGTGTCGATGATGGCGGCGATGATGCTGCCAGGCGCGGTGCCGGCAATCTCGAGGTTCGTGTGCGTCGACGGTCGCCTGCTTGCCGATGCCGGGATCGAGGTCGATCCGCCCGATCGCTAAGCCGCTGCCCTGCCGACGCGACGAGGTGCGGCGGAGCCGGCGGCGGGACGGCCCCCGACGGTTGATGGGTGAGCGCAAGCTTCTGGACGCAAACGTCGAGCTGACCGGCGGAAGAGCGAATCCCATGATCCGAATCGCCCTCGTCGACGCCCAGGCGATTGTCCGCGCCGGCTTGGCGCGGATTCTCTCGCCGGATGAGGGGTTCGAGGTCGTCGCCGAGTGCGGCGACGGTGCGCAGGCAGTGGAGGAGCTACCGCCCCTGCATGCCGATGTCGTCCTGATGGACGTTCGCTTGCCCGCCCTGGAGGGCATCGCCGCGACAGCCCGGCTGCGCGCCGAGGAGAATCCTCCCGTCGTTCTCATCCTCACGTCCTTCGCCGAGGAGGAGGAGGTACTCTGGGGAGCCATCGAGGCCGGCGCTGCCGGGGTCGTGCTCAAGGACTCCTCGGCCGAGGATCTGATCGCGGCGGTTCGCGCGGTCGCGCGCGGTGGGGCCTGGTTCGACCGGGCAGTCGCGCCCCGCGTACTCGATCGATTTAGGCGGGTCGTCGCGCCCGCCGCGCGCGAGGCGGCTCGCCTCGAGCAGCTAACCGACCGTGAGCAAGATGTCCTGCGGCTGATGGCGCGCGGTGGGACCAACGCCGAGATCGCCGCTGGCCTCTACGTCGCAGAGGCGACCGTCAAGACCCACGTTGGCAGCATCTTTACCAAGCTCGGGGTGCGCGATCGCGCCTCGGCGATCGTTTTCGCCTACGACCACAGCGTCGTGATTCCCGGCGCGTCTCTCCCGTAGCGACCCTTCTCCACCTGCGGTATGAGAGCAACTCGGACCTCGGGGCCGATGCGGGCCGCCCCGTAGCCGGCTAGGGTCGGCCGCGTGACGACGTTCGTTCCCGAAGCACAAGGAGCCAGACGACATGCAGAGGAAGATCACGACGTTCCTGACCTTCGACGGCCAGGCTGAGGAGGCCGTCGCCTTTTACACGACGGTCTTCGCGAACTCGAGGATCCTAAGCACCACGCGCTACGAGGTCGGCGGCCCCGGGCCTGAGGGTGAGCTCATGTCGGCAACGTTCGAGCTCGCCGGCCAGGAGTTCATTGCGCTCAACGGCGGCCCTTCGTTCAGCTTCTCGCAGGGCATCTCGCTCTTCGTCGACTGCGAGGGCCAGGAGGAGGTCGACGACCTCTGGGAGAAGCTGACGGACGGAGGCGAGCCGGGGCCGTGCGGGTGGCTCACGGACCGCTTCGGCGTCTCCTGGCAGATCATTCCCCGCGCGCTCGGGGAGCTGCTCGCCGACGAGGATCGCGAGAAGGCGGGACGTGTCATGCAGGCGATGCTCAAGATGAGCAAGATCGAGATCGAAGGGCTGCAGCGAGCGTACGAAGGCGCGGCGGCCTCACTGCCCTAAGTCACGGACACGGATGCCGATGAGCAAGGTCGAGACGGATGCAGTCGTCGCTGCGGCCACGGCGGGCAATCACTCGGCGTTCGCCCAGCTCGTCGCCCGCTACCGGCCGGAGCTAGTGGCACACGCGTTTCGGATCCTCGGTTCGCGTGAGGATGCGGAGGACCTCACCCAGGAGACTTTCTTGCGCTCCTGGGACAAACGCGAGTCCTTTCAGGGGCGCTCCTCGTTCCGGGCCTGGCTCTACCGGATCGCAACGAATGTCTGCTTGACGGCGCTTGAACGTCGGCGACAGGGGCCACAGCGTTCCCCCCGGTTGGGCAGGATCGACATCGAAGGACTGCTCGAAGCGATAGCGACGCCTGACGCATCGCCGGACGCTGCGGTCATCTCGAACGAGACAGTCGAACTTGCGCTACTCGTCGCGATCGAGGACTTGCCGCCGAGGCCGCGCAGGGTCCTGATCCTGCGCGACCTTCTCGGCTGGTCGGCGAAGGACGCGGCGGCACTGCTCGACTCGAGTGTCGCATCCGTGAACAGCGCTCTGCAGCGTGCTCGAGCAACGCTGAGAAGCCGACTCTCCAGTCCGCGCCTCGAGTGGGAGCGCGCTTTGGCTCCAGGCGAGGAGAAACGTGCACTGCTCGATTACTACCTCGACATCGCCGCCTGAGCGCCACTCGGTGCGAAAGCGCGCTGCAAGTTGAGGCCGCCGAGGTCGAGCTCGCTGCTGCGACCCGAGCAACGTCCGCGCGGTTCGCCTCATCGTGATTCGTTGCAAGAGGTCTGTCGTGTCGTCGCAGAGGTGACCGGCGCGCCATCGCTCGCTGGTCGGCCCCGGCGTGGTCCGGCGGCGTCCGCCTCGTAAACCATGACCGGCTGTAAGGCCGACGCCTAGTCGACGAGGGCATCGTCGAGTGCCGCGGCATGATCCCTCGCCGGTCGTTCCGCTGGGCGCCTCCGCAGTCGGGTCCGGCCCGATGCCGTCGTGGAGGTGGTCAGACCACGTCACGTTCGACGCTCGAGCTGGTCGATGATGTCGCGGAACGTGGCAAGCCAGGTGGTGTTATCCACGCCCGAACTGCTACCGAGCCGAACCACGACCACGCCCGCGTCGGGAGCGACGTAGATGTACTGCCCGTGCTTCCCCATTGCGTAGAACCGTCCCGGGCGCTCCACGTCGATCCACCAGAAGTACCCGTAGCCGAAGTAGGACGCCGGTCCGGAGGTCGTGTCGGCACGGGTCGCGGCCCGTACCCAGTCCTCGGAAACGATCCGAGTACCGTTCCACTCGCCATTGTGGAGGAAGAGCCGCCCGAAGCGAGCGTAGTCGACCGCCCGCGCGTTTAGGCCGCTCTCCATCTTCTCGAACCCGGAGCGCTCTGAGTCGAGGTTCCAGGTGGCGTCCGCCTCGGCTCCCAGCGGCTGCCAGAGCCGCGTGGCCATGAAGTCGGAAACGGACGTTCCCGCCGTGCGCTCGAGCACCAGCCCGAGCAGCAGCGGGTGGTAGTTATTGTATTGCCACCGTAGCCCAGGTGGCTGCTCGATCCGGGTCCGGTTCAGGGCAACGTCGCGCAAATCCACTCCGTAGTACGTGTACGTGTCGTCGCCGAGCAACGGAAAGCCGGCCTCTCGATAGCCGATGCCCGACGACATCGTGAGCAGGTGCCTCAGCGTGATCTTTCGGAAATCGGGATCCTGCGCCGCCAGCTCGGGCAGGTAGTCGGTCACCGGATCCTCGATGCTTCCGATCAGCCCCTCGTCGATCGCGATCCCGACGAGCGTCGAGACGAACGACTTCGCGACCGAGAACGAGGTTTGCAGGCTTTTGCGATTCGCGTCCTTGAAGTAGCTCTCGCGCACGAGCCTGTCCTCGTGGACGACGACGAACGCGAGCGTGTCCGTCTCACGCAGGAACTCGTCGAACTCCGTCGCTTCCCTGCCGAGGACGAGGTCGGCCTCGACGCCGGCGGGAAGCGGACTCGCGTCAGAACCTGCCGGTATGCGCCGGGCCGGGAATCTGTGCTGGTCGCCCACATCCGACTCGCGCCAGATCAACGCGCGGGCGATCGTGGACTCGTCGGTCGATAACCACGCCCAGACGTAGACGCCGAGCCCCGCCGCAATGAGCAGACCGAGAACTCCGCCCGCGATCAGATACCACCGAGGCAGCCGCCGCGTCTTGGTCTCCATCGGTTAGGTGTGCGTCGCAGAGTGAGCGCCACTGCCGTAGGCGGTGGCTCGGTGCCCCCCAACGTGCACGTCGGGAAGCCAGGTGAGCGTCCTCGTCAACGCGAGACCGACCACGTGCCAGGAGCTTCCGCTGCTCTCGGCGCCTCCAGTCATGTCATCGACGCTAGTCCGCCAGGGGGCGTCCCGCATCGGCCCGCCGGTCCGAGTTGCGCTCAGACCGCAGGTGGAGAACCGTCGCTACGAGGGAAGGCGCCGCGGGCATCGCGACACCGTGTTCGTGTGCGAAGACAATGTGAAGAGCAGGTTCCCGCTTCGTGCAGCGAACCTCGCTGAGGGTCTGCTGCTGGCGCGCGACTGCCCGAAGCGCCCCCGAAACACGAGCGCGAGGCGCGGGTGGTCGGCGTCCACGAGCCACGACTTCATCCTGGCGCGCTGGACTCGTCCGCGAGAGCCGCCGGGCGATTTACTATCACAAGGGCCCAACCGCGTCTCGTGACCTGACGGTGGCCACTGCGCCCGTCGGGAGAACTGGCGCACTCCGATGAATCCATCCCCGGTCGGAGTGCAGGGCTCCGCCCGGAGAAGGAGGTCGTTACGGAAGGCGCGCAGTACAGTTGGTGGGGTGGCTGGAGGGTTCGGTCGAGGTTGGTTCGAAGCCGACGATCTTCGCCGTGTTCTCCCGTTCTTCTCGTTGGTCTTTGCGCTCGTCGCGGCGATCACGCAGCCGTCCTCAGCGGCCGACCTTGCCCTCACGGCGGTGCCGGTCGCCGCCTGGAGCGTGTGGGCTTTCGCCCGCAATGTGCCACTCGCCGCGGTCTCTGTCGCCATCGTCGTCCCGGTGGTCGTGGTTCAGCGTGCCGGAGAGCTGGAGCCCGTCATGTTCAATGTCTCTCTGCTCGCTTTCGCGGCGGCGCGCTGGTCTCGTTCGCTCGCAGAGGCGGCTTCGCTCGGTGTGCTCGCTGCTGTGACGCCTGTTCTCGTGGCCGTGGTCCAGGACCCGATGGAGGTCGCCACGGGCATCTGGGTCGTGGCCGTCCTCTTCATCTGGGTCGTCGGTCGCGCTGTCGCTCGCCAGGAAAGACTTGTGAACGAACTGGAAGGAACTCGGCGTCAGTTGGCCGAGCAGGCGCTATTGGCAGAGCGGCGTCGGATCGCTCGTGACGTCCATGACTTCGTCGGTCACGGCCTGGCGGCTGTGATGCTCCAGGTGACGAGCGCCCGCCACGTGCTGCGCCGCGACGCGGGGGCTGCGGAGGAGGCGCTGCGATCCGCCGAGGAAGTGGGCCGGCGCAGCATGCATGAGCTTCGGCGCACGGTGACGTTGCTCCGCAGCGACGCCGAGGCGGGCGTGGCCGCGCCTGTCCCATCGGCGAGTGAGATTCCCGCGCTCGTCGACCAAGCACGCGTGGGAGGTCTCGCCGTCGAGCTGCACACGCGGGGAGACCTCTCTCGGCTCCCTCCCGGTGTCGGCCTTGCGCTCTACCGGATCGCGCAGGAGGCGCTGGTCAATGCGGCTCGCCACGCGCCGCGTGCGCGGACGGTGCTCGGGCTCGAGCTGGCAGATGGACGAGTCGTGCTGGTGGCGGAGACGAGCGGGCCTGTCGTCGCGGGATCCGCCTCCGAGCGAGAACGACCCCATTTCGGGCTGATGGGGATGCGGGAACGGGCGACCGCGCTCGGCGGTGAGTTTGCCGCTGGGCCGACAGGCGACGGCTGGCGGGTGCGCTGCGAGCTTCCCGTGCAAGACGAGGGACGCCGATGATCCGAGTCGCTCTTGTCGACGACCAGGGGATCGTCCGAGCCGGACTGGCGCGAATCCTCTCGCCGGTGGACGGTTTCGAGGTCGTGGCCGAGTGCGCCGACGGGCGGCAAGCGGTGGAGGAGCTCCCGTCGCTCCGCCCGGATGTTGTCCTCATGGATGTCCGTATGCCGGCTCTCGACGGAATCGCCGCGACCGCGCAGTTGCGCCGTCTCGACGACCCGCTCGACGTGCTCGTGCTGACGACGTTCGGGGAGGATGAAGTCTTGTGGGGCGCGATCGAGGCGGGTGCTGCCGGCTTCGTCCTTAAGGACTCGACGGCGTTGGATCTGATCGCGGCGGTTCGCGCTGTGGCGGGGGGCGCGGCCTGGTTCGATCCGGCGGTCGCGCCGCGTCTGCTTGAGCGCTACAGACGCGTGGTCGCCCCGGCCGCCCGCGACGCCGCCCGGCTCGACCTGCTGACAGACCGCGAGCACGACGTCCTGCGCCTGATGGCGCGCGGTGCGACCAACGCCGAGATCGGAGCGACCCTGTTCGTGGCCGAGGCGACCGTGAAGACGCACGTCGGGAGCATCTTCGGCAAGCTCGGCGTGCGCGACCGCGCCGCGGCGATTGTGTTCGCCTATGACCACGGCGTCGTCACGCCCGGCGTGATGCTCAAGTAGCGTCGCCTCCACCTGCGGTCGGAGTCCAACTCGGGCCTCTGGGCCGATGCGCATTGGCGTCGCGGCCGCTAGAACGACCGGCATGTCCGAAAGCACACTGCCGCAGCCCGACCCCGCGCTGAAGCGGCTGGATCCTAGATCGCCCAGAAGCACGGCGAGAGCTGCGCGAGCTGTGGAGCTCGATGCAGGCGCGCGGCGTCGCCCCGGCCGGCCCGCCGCTCGGCCGCTACCACACGTTCGGCCAAACGGAGACGGACGTTGAAGTTGGCATACCAGTCGTCGATCCCACGGCCGGCGAGAGCCGAATCGCAACCGGTGAGCTCTTTGGGGGGCGCAGTGAGCTGGCCACCGCCGGGGGAGTGGCGCGCCGAGCTTGTGCAGCCCGTGGCCCGATGAGAGGTCCACCGTGATCGAAGGTGTCAGCAAGGTTGTGATCGGCGTCGACGATCAAGCCCGCGCGCTCCGGTTCTGGACGCAGACGCTTGGCTTCGAGCTCCACCAGGACACCCCTTACGGCGAAGAGCGCTGGGTTGAGGTGAGAACGCCCGACGAAGCTCTGATCCTCGTCATCAGCCCGCATCAGGGCGGCCGGCCGCGTGTGTCCGACCAGCTGCCCACGTCGAACGTCTTCTATTGCGACGACCTCGCCGAGACGTACGACCAGCTTCGATCGCGCGGAGTGGAGTTCCGGCAGCCGCCCGTCGAGCTGAGCTTCGGCTGGTGGTCGCTGTTCCAGGATCAGGAGGGCAACCGCTTTGCCCTCCAGCCACGCGAGGCGACGTGAAATCGCGCCACCGACAGGCGGAGAACGAGGTCGATGCCTGGACTCCGGGAGTGAGATAGATGCCTCGAGTCGTTGTGATCAATCACCTGACGCTCGACGGCGTGATGCAGGCGCCAGGTCGGCGCGACGAGGACACCCGCGGCGGTTTCGAGCACGGAGGTTGGGCTTCGTCACGGATGCTTGGAGACGAGGTGATCGGCGCCGCGATGGGCGCTCGGATGGCGTCGAGCAGCGGGCTCCTGTTCGGGCGACGCACGTATGACGACCTCCTGAGTCATTGGAATTCCCAGGACAGTCCGTTCAAGGATGCGCTGAACGACGCCCCCAAGCACGTCGCCTCGCGGACGCTGAGCGAACCGCTGCCGTGGCCGAACTCGACGCTCCTGCGTGGCGACATCGCGGACGCCGTGGCGGCGCTCAAGGACGAGCCTGGCGATGAGTTGCAGGTCATGGGAAGCGGTGAGCTGATCCAAACGCTCAGGCGCCACAACTTGGTTGACGAGTACATGCTCCTGATCCACCCGCTGGTCTTGGGGTCGGGGCGCCGACTCTTCTCCGATATCGGTGCTCGTGCCGCACTGCGCCTCGTCGACGCGAATGCGTCTCCGAGCGGAGTCGTGATTGCGACGTACCAATCAGGAGCTGAAGACCGGTGACGTGCCCAATCCGTTACTCGGAGCGACGATGACCGAGAGGCTCGCGCGGGTAAGCAGTCGCCGGCCGTGGCCGGTCGTCGGTCTTTGGCTGCTGGTCATTCTCACCGCCTTCGTCCTCATCGCGATGTTCCTGGCCTTCGAGGGAGAGGCCGAGATCACGAGGACGACCGAGTCGAAGCAGGCTGAGCGGATCCTCGACGAGGGCTTTCCGCGGGAGGCGACGACTGGGCAGGCGATCAGCGAGGTCGTCGTCGTGCGGGCCGCAAGCGGCGACGTTCGTACGGAGGCGACGCGCGCGCGAGTCGCCGCTCTCGCGGTCCAGCTCCGCGAGGCCGGTGCCGAGCGGGTCGTTACCTACGGCGAGGAGCGGCGTCTCGTCTCGCAGGACGGGGACTCGACCGTCCTTCTCTTGGCCCTCGGCCGGGACGGGGAGGACGACGTCGAGGACGTGGTCGACGTCGTCGAACGCCTCGACGAGGAGCCCGGCTATCGGGCGGCGGTGACCGGGGAGCGAACGGCGGACGCCGACGAGGACGCCGCGTCGCTCGAGGATCTGAAGGAGGGAGAGCTCTTCTTCGGCGCCCCGCTCGCGCTCGTTGTCCTGCTGCTCGTCTTTGGCGCGGTCGTCGCCGGCCTCGTCCCGCTTATGCTCGCGATCGCCTCCATCGTAGTCGCGCTCGGGCTCGTCGCCCTGCTGGCGCAGGCGTACGACCTCTCCGTCTTCACCCAAAACATGCTGATCGGCATGGGCCTCGCCCTCGGGATCGACTACTCGTTGTTCACCCTCTCCCGCTTTCGGGAGGAGCGGCTCAGGGGGCGTGAGAAGCAGGACGCGATCGCTACCGCGGGCGCCACGGCCGGCCGGGCTGTGCTCTTCAGCGGGATCGCCTTCGTGCTCGCGATGCTCGGGCTCCTACTCGTGCCGAGCACGATCTTCCGCAGCCTGGCGGCCGGCGCGATCCTGGTCGGGATCGTCTCCGTAATCGCGGCGCTCACCCTGCTCCCGGCCGTGCTCGCGCTCCTCGGAGACCGTGTGAACGCGCTTCGCCTCCCCTTCTTCGGACGCGCGGCCGAGCAGGCGGGCCAGGAGGGCCGCTTCTGGGGCGCGATCGTCGGCCGAGTCATGCGCCGCCCCCTCGTCAGCCTCGTGCTCGCCGCCGGCCTCTTGCTGGCACTCGCCGCTCCCGTGCTCGCGCTCGACACCGGGTCGTCGGGGGCGGCGACGTTGCCCGACCGCTTCGAGTCGAAGCAGGGCTATCTCCTCCTGAGGCAGGAGTTTCCGAGGCAGTCGACCGAGCCGGTCGAGATCGCGGTGGCCGGAGACGTCCGCGGATCCGCCGTGGAAGGGGCGCTGGCACGGCTCGAGCACGAGCTCGCACAGCGCCCTATCTTCGGCGAGTCGACCCTCGAGGCGAACGAGGCCGGTACGGTCGCCCGCGTCACCGTTCCGATCGCAGGGAATCCAGACGGCGAGGCCGCGATTGCCGCCGTCCGTGACCTGCGCAGCGAGGTCGTTCCGAGCGCGTTCGCCGGCGTCGAGGCCGGGGTGTTCGTGGGCGGCGACACGGCCGAGGAGCTCGACTACCACGACACCGTCGACTTCTGGCTCCCGCTCGTGCTCCTGTTTGTCCTCGGCCTCAGCTTCATCCTGCTGACGCTTGCGTTCCGCTCGCTCGTGGTGCCCGCGACCGCGATCGGCATGAACTTGCTCTCGGTCGGAGCGGCCTACGGGCTGCTCGTGCTCGTCTTCCAAGAGGGGGTCGGCAACGAACTGCTCGGCCTGCGCGAGGCGGAGACGATCGACGCCTGGGTGCCGCTCTTTCTCTTCGCAGTCCTCTTCGGGCTCTCCATGGACTACCAGGTCTTCCTGCTCAGCCGCATCCGCGAGCGCTACACGCAGACCGGCGACACGGTGGCCGCTATTTCCTTCGGCGTCGGCTCCACCGCTCGCCTCATCACCGGCGCTGCGCTCATCATCATCGCCGTCTTCTGGGGCTTCGCGATGGGTGACACGATCGCCTTCCAGCAGATGGGCTTCGGTGTCGCAGTCGCGCTGCTGATCGACGCCACGATCGTCCGCTCCGTTCTCGTCCCGGCAACGATGAAGCTCCTGGGCGAGCGCAACTGGTACCTGCCCACGTGGCTCACCTGGCTCCCCGACGTCCACGTCGAGGGCGCCGAGCCGTTACCGGAGACCGGCCTTCGGCCGATCACCGGGGGAAGCCGACACGGATGACGCCTTCCCCGGTGAATGCAAGAGCGCCGGACACTCAGAACAGGAGGCAAAGATGACAACGACGCCAACAGACGAGTCCCTGGAGGAGGCTCGCCGCCACGTTCGCCGCAAGCGGATCCTCTTCACCGTGCTTGGGATCTGGCTTGCCCTGTGCGTGATGTGGTTCCTCATCGATCTGAGCGATGACAGCAGCTCCTGGTGGTTCTATTGGCCGATGCTCGGCACGGGAATTGCCGTTGCCATTACGGCAATCGTGCTCCTGGGAATCGGCGGTCTCTTCGGCGTCGACTGGGAACGCCGGGAGATAGAGAAATATCAACGCCGTCGAGGGAATCAATGAGCTCGGTGGCAGCTCGCGACGCGACTCACGGTGCTCGACCGTGCGGCCGGCAGCCCCAAATACGTCGCATCGGGACGCTGAGGGAGCCGCTGCGGCCGATGAGACCTACGACGTCAGCAGTCACGGCGCGGGCTGATGATGGCGGCCGATGAACGTGCTCGCAGGAATGTCAAGGGGTGAAAAGGAGGCGCTGTGAGGAAGGTTGTTCTTCAGATGCAAATCTCGGTCGACGGATTTGTGGCCGGCCCGAACGGCGAGCTCGACTGGGTCTTCGAGAGCATCGACGAGGCGACGACCGCCTGGATTGTCGAACATCTTTGGCAGGCGGACGTACACATCATGGGGCGGCGGACGTTTCAAGATATGGCGTCGCATTGGCCGACCTCGACGGAGCCCTACGCCGCTCCCATGAATGAGATTCCCAAGGTCGTCTTCACGACGAAGGGATTTTCGACAGCGTCGACCCGACCTGGGAAAGCGAAGAGTTGGGATGAGGCGACGGTCGCGACAGGGGATCTTGCCGACGAAATCGTCGGACTGAAACAGCAATCGGGCAAAAACATCCTGGCGCACGGCGGCGCCGCGTTCGCTCAAGCGCTCGTGAGCGTCGGCCTCGTCGACGAGTATCGGCTGATCGTTCATCCTGTGGCCCTGGGCAGAGGCTTGCCTCTGTTCTCGCCGCTATCGGAGCCGCTCGGCCTCGAGCTCGTGAGTTCGACGGCGTTCAAAGGCGGTTCGGTCGCTCAGGTCTACAGAGCGTGATCGCTGCGAGTCGACCATGGGGCAAGTTTTACCTGCAGGGCATCGCGTCGCTCGACGGCTACATCGAGGACAAGAGGCACGTTCGGCTGGGGCTCACAGCCTCGGCGAAGCGTACGGTCGTCCAGGCGGCGTGGCTGACCTAACACGACCGCAAGGCGGCAGGCCGGCTTGGGAAGTGCACTGCTGGATCCGTGCAAGCCGAGGGCCCGACTCCTCCGCGTGGCCCGCACCGAGTCGCGCACCGGGCTCGTCCAGCCGCTCGCCGTCAATCCGTAAACCCGCGACTCTCACCTGGATGGCTCCCTAAGTGAACAGGAGGCAGACACAAATGGTCGTCGAGTACATCCGCTACAGGATTGACAACGGACGCGCGAAGGCCTTTGAACAGGCGTACCGCGACGCGGCCGAGGCACTGGAGGCGTCGAAGCACTGCGAGCGCTACGAGGTCTCGCGCTGCACCGAGGAGCCGAGCCAACACGTCGTTCGAATCGAATGGGACTCGGAGGAAGGGCACCTGTCCGGCTTCCGCCAGAGCCCGGAGTTCCGCCGCTTCTTCGCCGCGGTCGGCCCGTTCGTGCACGACATCGAGGAGATGCGCCACTACCAGGTGACGCTCGCGAGCGGAGTGGATCGCGACCGTGAGCACTAGTCGGGCGAGGGCATTCGAACCCCCTGGGCCCGGGCGCGCTGAGCCGTCCGCGTGACGAAGGGTCTGCTGCTCGATCAGAGGACGGCCGGGCGCACGCCACGGGGCCGTGAGCTCATCGGGTCGGTCGAGGCGACTGGAGCGATGGTCGCTGTCGGATCCTCCGTCGCGGCGGCGGCGGTGGTCGTTGCGTACCCAATCGCGGGCGGGCAGTCCATCCGCTACGCGGCCGCTGGTCTGCTCCTCGTCCTGTTCGCTCGGGGAAGGCTGCCCCGACTGACCCGCTGGCAGGCAGCACGCCTGATCGCTCTCGCCGCAAGTGGGCTCGCGGGTTTCAACGCGTTCCTGATCGCAGCCGTTCGCCACGCCGACGCCGGCAGCGTCGGCGTCATCGTCGGGTGCGTGCCGCTCGTGCTGGCGCTCGCCGGACCCTTGGTCGAAGGGCGGCCGCTGCGACCGCGCGTGATCGCCGCGGCTGTCGTCGTGAGCGTCGGGGCGGCAGCCGTGCAAGGGGCGGGCGGATCGATGTCGCTGGCCGGATTCGCGCTCTCGCTAGGCGCGCTCGCGTGCGAGGCGGCGTTCACGCTGCTGGCAGTCCCGCTGATCGCATCGCTTGGCGCACGAAGCGTCTCCGCCTACGCGTGCCTGCTCGCCGTCCCCCTCCTCGTTGTCGCTGGTTTTTTCGTCGACGGTCGCCACGTGATCCCGGTGGCGTCGCTCGAACAAGTAGCGGCCTTGGCCTACATGGCGGTCGTCGTCACCGCGCTCGCGTTCGTGCTCTGGTACTCCGGTGTCGGACGCCTGGGTGCCGAACGAGCCGGCTTGTTCGCCGGCATCGTCCCGGTCAGCGCGCTGCTCAGCGCCGCCGCGATCGGTGAGTCGTCCCTCACCCTCCTTCGCCTTCTTGGTGCCGCCGCGGTCGCAGCCGGCGTCAGCCTCGGCCTAACGAACGGCGCAACCGAACGCTCAGACGGGAGCCGGAGAGACTGCTCGTGAACGACGATCACGAAAGGAGTTTTCGATGAGTAGCGACGCCGCCGTGATCAGGAAGACGGATTTCGTCTTCGTGCCCGTGCGTGACTTCGCCACCGCCGAGGCGTTCTACGGGACGACGCTCGGCCTCCCCTGTTCGGCTCGGTACGGGGACGGCATCGGCGGGGAATTCGAGACCGGCAACCTGACCATTCAGCTCCTCGAAGCCGAGCGGATCGGCCGCAGATTTACGCCCACCTCCGGAGCGATCGCGCTCCGCGTCGACGACGTCCACCGTGCCCGCTCGATCCTCGAGTCGCGCGGCGTCAAGTTCACCGGTGACGTGATCGACTCCGGCGTCTGCTTGCAGGCGTTCTTCCACGACCCCGACGGGAACCCACTCATTCTCCACCACCGGTACGCACCCAAGGAGACGTCCTGATTCGCGCGCGCCCGCGCCACAAGTGGATCCAGGGCGGATCTCCAATTACAGGTCGAATGCTCGACGGGCACGACGTCGCCTTGTTCCTCGGCGACCACGAAGGGGCGCGTAACCCACTGACCGTTCCGTCGGGAACTGCTCGCCGTGTCCCCAAGACCCGTCCCAAGCTTCGTACGCCCGGGCGATTCGCAAATCCGGTCGTCTCCAGCAACGCTCGTGGTCCACGCCATACCCGCGTCATCGAGCCTCTCCGTGTCATGGAGGTCTGCCTGAGCAGCAAAGACCGCGAGATCGTGCAACGATGGGTGGCCGGTGCCGCCGCCGCGGGTGCGTGAGTGCACGTCCAGAAGAGATATGCGGTTCGGTCGATGGCAGAGGTGCGCAGGCTCATCCGGGAACACGGCTGGGCGCTGCTCGTAGCGGCCGCGGCCGACGGGCTGGAGGCAGCCCATGTTCCCTGCCTGCTCGATTCCGACCACGATCGAGGGGACGATTGCGAGCAGCTCGTCATCGTCGGGCATGCCGCGCGCGCGGATCCCGTCTCGGCCGCCCTTATCGCTGGTAACGACGTGCTCCTTATTTTTCAGGGCCCCAACGGCTACATATCGCCTGCCTGGTACGGCGAGGGCACCTCTATCGCAACGTGGAACTTCACAACGGTTCACGTAGGCGGGATCCCGGAGCTGCTCGAGGGGAAAGAGGCGTTCTCAGTGCTCCAGCGGACGATGGAGTACTTCGAGGCAGCGCGAGACGGCTCGTGGAAGTTGCAGGGCCGCGCGCTCGATTATGCGCATCGGATCGCACGCGGAACTGTTCCATTCCGCCTTCGGTCTGTGACTGTCCGCGCGAAGGCGAAGCTGAGCCAGGAGAAGCCGCCTGCGATCCAGCTACGTGTGATCTCCGCGCTCAAGAGACCGGGGCCCTACGCGAACCCTGCGCTCGCATCTGAGATGGAGAGGATGCTCGAAGCGGGCGCAAGTCAGCGGAGGCCCATGACTTCGGGGACGGGCTGACGCCTTGCAGTCACAGGAGTTGATCGAGCGCTGGGCCGCGGCCCGCCGTGCCGGCGAAGTCCCCACTGCCCGCTCGTTCCAGCACGGTGCTACGGGGAGGAGAACACATTCCGAGTCGACCTCGCACGAGCGGGCTTATGAGCGAGCTGCCAGAGCTTGCCCTCGAGCCCTGGGAGCCAAAGAGACCCTTCATCCCTGGGCGCAGATCGTCGGCCAGGTGCGCCTGGCCACGACGCCACCGCAGAACCACTGGTGGAACGCCCCGCTCGACGTCGATACGCGAGGGTGGACGACGCGACGGCTTCGCTCCGAGAACCTCGACTTCGGCGTCTCCTTCGACTTCGTCGACCACGAGCTCGTCCGCACGAGCATCGGGGACGTGGGCTCGTTCCCGCTAGCCGACAGCCTTTCGGTTGCGGCCTTCCACGAGCGCTTCTTCGCGCTGCTCGCCGCCCGGGGATCGAGGCGAGCTCGAGAACCTCCTTCTCCGTCACCGTTGAGCCGCCAGCGATCGCCTAGCCGGCCGCGAGCAGCGCCCGGATCGCGCCCTTCGGGTCGTCCAGCACCGGCACGCCGTGGTCGAGGTAGAGGACTGAGAACCGGAAGTCGAGGAGTTTCTCGAGGCTCCGCCGCGCCTCGGCCGGGCCGTCCATGTAACGGGCGGACACGAGCTCGACGGCGCCGCCAGGAGGGTTGACGAGGAGGTCGGGCACGAAGGCGACGCCGCCGTCCCGCTCGAGCACGAACGTGTGCTGCGTCCTTCCGCCGCCGGGA
>Ga0081538_10002220_pt1 | contig 19241 bp, 22 predicted proteins | sample TabmetS5T2R1_FD_71022 | JGI IMG/M metagenome (GOLD analysis project Ga0081538, IMG submission 71022) | Tabebuia heterophylla rhizosphere microbial communities from the University of Puerto Rico - S5T2R1 | ecosystem: Host-associated > Plants > Roots > Rhizosphere ... | reverse complement strand
CTGTGGGGCAAGCTGTTGGGTGAACGTCGTCGACAGCTCGGCCACTTTGCCCAGTTGGCACCCCATCCGTTGTCACGTCAGACGATGCTCTGTTAGAGGATGACTTACAGCGGTATTCATTTGGATCCAACACAGTACCCGGCATGGGCAAACCACCCGTAGGCATCGGTGGCCGTGACCGCGTCAAGGGCCTCCGCAATCGCGCGTTCCAATGCCTCAAGCGTGCGAGCCGCCTTTGCCCGCAAGAGCGCCTTGACCTTCGACCAACATTCTTCGCTGGGGGAGAAGTCGGGTGAGTCCGGCGGCAGATAGAGCCACCGGACGCCTGCGGCGGCACAGGCGGCGGCCACACCCGCGACCTTATGGGCGTTCAGGTGATCCATGATGCGAATCTGCCCGGCACGGAGCTGCGGCACCAACACCTGGCGCAGAAAGGCCCGAAAGACCTCGCCCTCGGTGAACCCTGCGACCGTCATGGCGGCGACCAGCCCCGTACGGCTGAAGGCTCCAAGCATGGTGAGATGCCTCCCCCGATTGACGGGCTTGGTGGCGTGGGCGCGCTGGCCCCGGGGTGCCCGGGCGTCGAAGCGGGTCATGGCCTGATGGCAGCCCGCTTCGTCGAGAAAGACCAGGTCTTCAGGGGCGCGCGGCGTGACGGTGGCTTGGCACGTGACCCGTTGCCGTTGGACTTCCGGTCGCGCTTGCTCAGCGGCGCGAAACGGTTTTTTTGGCGGGGCAGGCCCCGTGTGGTCAAGGCCCGGCTGATCGTGGCCTGGCTCACCGTGACCTGCGGCGTCGTGGACAACTGCCGGCGCAGCTCCTGGAGCGTCGCATCAGGAGCCGCGTGCACTAGGGTCGTGAGGGCGTCACACCCGGCGGCATCCAGCTTGGCTGGATAGCCGCCCCCGTGCGGTTTGGGGGCGACGTCACCAGTGGTGCGATAGCGCGTGAGCAGGTCGCGGACACAGCTCAGACTGATGCGGAACCGGGTGGCCAATTGCCGCATGGAGCCCTCACGATTCTCGTAGGCTTGTACGATCCGGATACGTAAATCTCGTGAGTAGGAACGCATGCATATCTCCTTTGCAGTTGTCCTGTTACCCTACTCCTGATTCGTATCGAATACAAGCGCAAACCGCTGTGAAACAATCGCCCCGGCTCCGCCCGACTGACGTGGCGGCACTATTTCGCACTCCTCCGGCGGCTGCCCCTGATGGGACGGGAGTTGTTCTCAACGGTGGAGTCGGCGGGACCCCATGGGGACACATCAGCGAGAGGCTCGTTCAACCCATATCGCGGATGGTGGGACCGGAGGAGGCCACCGGCCAAGAAGGTTGAGCCTCTCGGATAAACGAGTCGGACCTCTCATAGTCGTCGCATCTCGCCCACAAGGACGTTCACTCGTGTGGTCGTATCCTGTTGAAGTTATAGCAGTTAATCGGCTTGGGTCAGGCCCAGGAAGGTGTTATTGGTGGGTCGATCGCGGGTGAGGGGGGACCGATGGAGGAGGGGTAGGCAAGCGAGGCCGTTGCAGCGGATGCGGGACCGCGCTACTCTATATATGAGCTTGGCTGCCCGAAGTTGGTAGCAGTTTCTCGACTATCGGTGCCGGCGATAGACAGGAGGCTTACCATGGCCCAGATCACCTTGACCCAAGATGAAGCGACCATCCTCAGAGAAGCACTGAGTAGCTATATGGCCGATCTCCGGATGGAGATTGCGGCGACGGACTCGTGGCAGTTCCGACAGAACCTCAAGCGTGAGGAGGTATTGCTGAAGAAGCTCTTGGAACAGCTCGACGCCGAATTGGCTTCACCAGGGGCATCTCCACAGCCTGGCGTCCTTAGGCCAGGCGCGGAGCTGACGCGCTGAGGTCAGTCCCCGCCCGTCACCCAGTCCCCATATGCCCGCCCGCCTCCTTAGGCTACCCCACAGTCAACGTCCAAGAGTGGGGTGCCAGACACACCCTCTGCCACATCGCGGGGTTGGGACAGCCCTACAGACTCATGGCCCTTCCACCGCCGTAGCCAGCCCGCGACTGAGACCACGGGGCGATTCAGCGGAAGCAGATCGCCCACTCCCGCGGGCTTGTGCTAAGATTCTCATATGATTTCCCTATGTATGTAGTGCATGAATGGCCTCCACCAGATAGCGATAGCTGGTGAGGGATTGCAGGGTAGATGCCTCATAGGCCTGAAGGAGGTCGCGCACATAGGCCTGTTGCGCATCCAGGTTCGTGAACCAGAGCCAGGCCAATGCATCCTTGTCTGGCCATCGGTCAGGGCCTAGGATAGCGGCGCTATGCATACCGTTCACTTAGAATTCATATCAGAGAATCTTCAGGAAATTCTCACGGAACCCTCAGGCAATCCGCAAGCAATGCTCCTGAGACGTGTTATGTTTTCGGATTGGAGAAGGCATCGTGGCGGATGCTCAATGAACGTGGGACCGGAGACCCATAGACATGGAGACGCAAGGAGAGATGGAGCAGCAAACCTATCAGGGTATAGGCGCTGTCGTAGCAGCGGCTGTAGCCGTGCTGATGACGACGTTTGTGGCGGTGGCTGACGCGCAGTTTAAGGAAAAGCCTGATCCGAACGGCAATTACTGTTGGGGCATGACGCCGTTCGAGGATGAGCTCCTGTTTCAAGTCACCCCCGTCGGCCCACCGACGATAGGCTTCTACTCCATCTGGGCCACATGGTTGGGGAACGGGCACTACTTTCGACAAGGAGGCGGACATCTACAGCCGAGTCACAATGGTCAACGGATGTCGGTATCGTTTGTCTTCTATAACCATGACGACTATGGCTTGGGGAACATCATCGGCCAATTCGCGGCGTCCATCCACGTCTCGACACGCAAAGGGCCGTGGACGGTGTCCATTGCTGGTACGAGGAGCGCGACGCCCGCCATCGTGACAGGATTTCTCGTGCCCAAGCCGTGTAGTCGGTTCGGAACCACGCCCCCTAGCGACCCACCCAACCTCGCGCTTTCGCTACCAGAGGACTAATACAGGGAACAGACCGCTGAGATCACCCCGAGGGGCTAGCGACGGGCCACCGCCTCGGGCCACACTGGGCAAGCGGGGTTTCCAAAAACAGGCAATCGCTACGCTGTCGGTATTATTGCCTTTTCTGGAACGGGGGGTGTCGCTCGCTGTTCATAGGCAGTGGGCCGATGAGGTCCTCCTTACCGTACGTCCGTCCAAGGCACTCAGACTCTCGTGTAGGAGGCTGCACGCGATGCCGCGGCTGGTCACCTGGGGCTGCTGGGGACTCTTGGTCCTGGTTCTGATGTCGTGTGCCAGCCCACAAGCGCGCTTGCTGCGGGCGGCGACGAATTACGGGACCCAAGCTGTCGTGGCCGAACACCTGGGCCAACCCGATGAGGTGTGGCCCTTAGCGGATGGGGAGATGTTATGGAGCTATCGTGCCGATCAACGCCTCTGGGCCTATTGGCATAAGGGTCAGGCGACCGGCAGCACGGGTGGAATCACGGTGGAGGGTCTTGGCCTGACGGTCTTGCCGAGTGTACGGTGCACGGAATATGTGTTGCGGTTCGATGGGGAGCAGCTCTTACGTGCCTGGAGTCGACGACCTTGCCAGGGGTTCGTGCATGGTCCCGTCTCGAACCCCTAGCCACCGAGCTGTAATCTCTGCTGCCCGCACCTCTAACGCACACAAGGTCCACCTTCGCCCGGCTGCACCGTCAGCCGACGGGTGGCATCTTGTCGCGCCGTTCGCGGGTCGGAATAGCGCGTCGGATCCTCTTCGAAGCGCTGCTGGCAGCCTGGTGAGCAGAAATAGTAGGTACGGCCTTCGTGCTCATTCTGCCCTGCAGCCCGCCGCTCATTGACCTCCATACCGCACACTGGATCTTTCGCCATGATCGGTTCACCCCCCTTCTCGAAGCTAGATCTCCTCGATGGCGCGCTCCGGTAATATAGTCGAGCGAAGGCGAAGGCGCATCCCGGCCCCCCGGCGGCACTGGCGCTCCTCCGTGAGCTGGGCGGCCTCGGTGATGTCTCAGTCCTCATGGGCATCGGCGTCAGGCCGTGGTCAGGCGGCCCGAGGTCGGGGTCCACGGTGAGCCGATAGCTCAGTGGTGCGCAGGACTATGCGGGCCAGCGAATAGCACTGCCGGCGAGTTCCTCTTCATGCCGGCGCTCGGCCACGCCCCGCAGCGAGATAATGCCGACGAGCCGCCGGTCGCGGCTCAACACGGCCAGGTGGTGAATCTGCCGCTCTTGCATCAGCTGGAGCACCTCCGAATCCTGCTGATCCTCAAAGCACGAGAGCAGATCCGTCGTCATCACCTCACGGACTAGGGCGGTCTGGGGGGCGCGTGCCTGGACGCTGGCCCGCCTTATGAGGTCGTGCTGGGTGAGGACGCCCACCAGCTGCTGACCATCACAGACGGGCAGCGCACTGGTGTTGGATTCGCTCATCTTTTCGGATGCCGCTTCCAGCGTGGCATCCGGGTGGATGACGTCTACCTCGTGGGTCATGATCTCCATGAGCTGCATGGTTGTTCTCCTCAAGTACCTGGCCTTAGCTGGGACATTTCGCATGTCACCCCAGGCCCCGGCCAGCTCACGTCACGACGACATCGTGGGTCACAGCAAAGCACCCCAGTAGCACCACCCTCTTCCTCCACGGCACGAGCGGCCAAGTCGGCCAGGCGATACAAACCCGCATGTGTCAGGGGCCCGCGCTATCATGCTGTTGCGCAGTAGGCTCACGTCAGCAAGGGCGGCATGCCGGTCCACGACGGTAGCGACCGGTGCCAGCGTGTGATCGGCCTGGGCGTCTTACAGGTCAAGGCCACCACATCCCAGAGCCCACGCAACCTGAGACTCAGTCCTAGGACGGCAGGTGCGATGCCGAAGGAGAGGCGGTCGGCCAGTGAATCGAGGTCGGCGCCAAGGGTAGAGCACTGGCTCCATCGGCTGCCACATGCGCATTTGGTATTGGAACCTTTGGAGGCTTGCCGCCTCACCCCCTCGTCGCGCCACTCCGGTGAGACGTGTCGAGACTCGTTATAAGATGTCAGCGTGTCAGGGCAATTTCCGTGCCGACCACACTGATCCCCCGCCAGGTCGCCCTGGCCCAACCAGGGAAACCTAATCATCCTCTCAAATGAAGAGCCCAATCGAGCGGGGGCATTCTCAGGCTGAGAGGGTTGTGTGGCCATACAGGAACCTGGCGAAGCAGTCGGTGGGATTGTCTGCCTCGGCGATCTGGCTGTGTAGGCGGGAGATATGTCACAGGTAGGCCAGAGGCTGGAGCGACGCTCTGAGCCCGAGGAACTCCGGCACCAGCATACCCAGTTCGACCGGCCCAGCCGCGTGCAGAGATTGAGGCTTGCCGGATGGATGACTGCTCGGGTCTGCCGCAGATACTCAAGCATCTGCCCCGTCTCCATGATATCCTCCAGGAACAGCGTATGGATGGCCGCGCAGATGACCTGACGGCCTCATCGCGTCGCGCTGCTCCGGAGAATCAGCGCCGGCGAGGGATTTTCGCGACCGATGGCCGCCACATTCGTGGTACCTCTATGAGCGGAGGGGAAGATCTGATGAAGCTCGCCCTAGTCACGATCGTGACCGCCAATCTCGAACAGATGCGTACCTTCTATCAGGAGTTGCTGAAGATCGAGCCTCAGACCTATCGTGGCAACTATGTCGAATTTGCCCTGGAGGCCGGTACACTCGCCCTCTGGCGCCAATCCGAGTGCGAGGCCTTCGGGCTCGCTCCCATGCGCGGCGCGGCGAATCACAGCGTCCTGATTGAGTTTGAAGTCGAGGATGTGGAGGGGGAGTACGCCCGGCTGAAAGGCCTGCAGCTGGAGTGGGTTCAAGAGCTGACGACCCAGCCGTGGGGCCATCGCGCCTTCTACGTCCGTGATCCAGACGGGAACGTCATCAACGTTCATACGGCCGTGGAGGAGCCGAGCCGCTGAGCGCGTGGGCTCGGCGCTTTCACCCACAGGAGCCGCAGACGCGGCCGCTCATGTGGCGGGCGCGATCCAGCGGATGGCGCCACCCGTGCGCATAGCATTCTCCACCGCCTAGATCGCCTACACTTTGCCGCCTCCCTTTGCAGGCATGAGGGCCGACCCGCGGCCGCCGGAAGGCTGCGACGGATCGGACCGTGGTGCTTCACTCCAAGCGCGGTCGCCTGCCCCGCTGGTGCGGAGGCGCTACACACCTGAGCTTTCTCACTTTGGAAGCGCGCGCGCTCTCAGCCTCCCCATCCGAGAGAGGCGCGCCGGGAGCGCCAGCGAAACTGCGCCGTGCTGCCGAGCCACAGGGGTGGTTGGCATGAAAGTTGCTCTCATGAGGTCAATAGGGGCGCTGCGGCATGTCCTTGCCGTGGCCGAGTGTAGAGTCGGCGATGAGGCCGCGCGAGGGAGCGTGGCCATGAGCGGGAGGGGTCACCATGGCACAATGCGAGACGTGTGGCAATGACTACGATAAGGCCTTTGCCATCTCCATAGCTGGTAAGTCCCACACCTTCGACAGCTTCGAGTGTGCCATCCAGGCGCTCGCCCCGACGTGCGACCACTGTGGCTGCCGCATCATCGGCCACGGCGTCGAGGCGGACGGGACCATGTATTGCTGCGCCCACTGCGCGAGCCAAAAGAGGGTGACGGCGGTGCGGGACAGGGTGTAGCCCAAAGCGGCGGGGGTGCGACTGGCTGGCACCCTCTTTCGGCTGGCTTAGGCGGAGGGGCACGACCCGGAGGCCACGAAGGTTCGGGCGGTCATGACGTGCGAGGAGGCGTTCTTTCTGGATGCCGATCGTCCCCAGACGTTCAGCGGCCCTTTACATATCGCACCCCCTTAACTTCCTTGCTTGATGGAGGATAGACGTCATGGCCTTTCAGGCATCTGTGCATGCAAAGGCGATCGAGCTGATCCGGCTCGCCATTGAGATGACCACGGCGGCGGGCTCAGGGCATCCCACATCCGCCGCAAGCCTGGCACACATCGTCACCGTGGTGCTGTACCACCACATGCGACATGACCCAGCCGATCCAAGCCATCCAGCGGCAGATCGTTTGGTCCTCTCCGAGGGGCATGCCTGTCCGATCATCTATGCCGCCGCCGCGGACTTAGGCATTGCGATCGGTCGGGAGCCGGAGTTCCGGCGTCCGATGACCCGGGAAGATGCCCTCGGGCTTCGAGATATCGACAGCGAACTTGATGGCCACCCGAATCCTGCTGAGGGCTTTCCGTTTTTCGCCGCCGCCACCGGGTCGCTCGGACAAGGGCTCTCGATCGCAGCCGGCCTGGCGCTGGCGGCCCGGTTGGACGGTCTCGACAAACGCATGTTCTGTCTGATCGGTGACGGGGAGAGCCGCGAAGGGCAGATCTGGGAAGCCGTCGATTTTATCGCCGACTATCGATTAACCGCGGTCTGCCCGATTTTCAACTGCAACGCCTACGGCCAGTCCGATTGGGTGAGCTTACAGCAGTCACCGGACACGACGGCAGCGAAGCTTCAGGCCGCCGGTTTTGACGTGCGACGGATCGATGGACACGATCCAACAGAAATCCATCAGGCGTTGACGGACCACACAGCCCACGCCCAAGATCCCGCCGCCAAACCTTTCGCCATTGTGGCGCAGACGGTCAAGGGCTGGGGGTTTGTCTCGGTCGTCGGCAATGACTTTCATGGCAAGCCTGTCCCGGCGCAGAAAAAGGCCGAGGCTCTCGCGGCGCTGGACAGCATGGCCCTGCAGGTGGGGGCCGCCTGGACCGAGGGCGACTTGCAAATCCCGCCCATATCGGGGCAAGCCCCGCAACGTCCCCGCGCCATGAGCCCCCTCCCGAGCTTCCGCGAGGCCTTGCGACGCCTTGGACAGGAGAACACCCTGGAAAAGGGCAAACTCGCCACGCGCAAGGCCTACGGCATCGCCCTGCAGACCTTGGGACATAGCAATCCGCAGGTCGTCGCCCTCGATGGCGATGTCAGGAATTCCACCTATTCGGAGGATTTTTATAAGGACCCGGCGCTGCGGGAGCGGTTTTTTGAGTGCCGCATCGCCGAACAACATATGATCTCCTGCGCGGGGGGCTTGGTGGCTGGGGGCAAGCTACCGTTTGTGTCCACGTTCGGCAAGTTCGTCATGCGAGGCTATGACCAGTTGGAGATGGGCTTCATCAGCCGCTTTGGCTTGAAGATCGTGGCGTCACATACCGGCGTCAGCCTGGCGGCCGATGGCCCCAGCCAGATGGCCTTGCCTGACGTGGCCTTTTTCCGAGCGTGGACCACGGTGCGCGATCCTGCAGGCCAACCCTTCCTCTATCTGCTGCAGCCGGCCGATGCCTATGCGGCCTATGCCTTGACCTTGGCGATGGCCGAGCATAACGGCCCCTGCTATATGCGGACGATTCGTCCAGACGTACCGTTCATTTACGATGATTCGACCCACTTCAGCCTTGGTGGACACCATGTGCTAGCTGCAGGACACGATCTCTTGATCGTGGCGTCTGGCTACATGGTGCATGAGGCGCGGGAAGCGCTGCCCATGCTGCAGGAACAGGGGATCGAGGCGACGCTCGTTGACCTCTACTCCATGCCCTTCGACGGCGATCTCATCGCGACGCTGGCTGAGGAAAATCACGGCCGGGTGCTGACGCTAGAGGACAACTACGGGGGCGGTTTGGGCTCGGCGGTGGCCGATGTCCTGGCCGAATACGGCGGACTATTCACCGTGAAGCAGTTGTTCGTGCGGCAGATCCCCAAATCCGGCCGTACGCCGGATGACGTCCTGCGTCACCTAGGGCTATCTGCGGAGGATATCGTGAAAACCGCCGCAGACATACTGGCGATCGCGCCGAGATAGCCCGTCGCTGGGAGAGGAGGAAAGCGTATGCGTTATGAAGTCACCACCATGCTCACGCCACAGCAGGCCTTCGAACGGGCCATCGCCTACTTTGGCCCTGGCGGGCAAGGGTTAGAGCTCACGAGCAAAGGCGATTTATACCTGGTGTTCCAGGGCGGAGGGGGACACGTGACCATCACAGCCCAGCCCGGCGACAAGACAACCTTAGATCTTGAAACCCGCGAATGGGACCATGCGGTGCGACAGTTCATGGCAGAAGTGCACTAGTGCGTCGGCCACTTCGTGCCCAGGACATCCAGCGTCAGGAGTCGTCATGAACAACCCATTATGCCAACTCGGCCAATATGGTCAAGCCTACTGGATCGATAATCTCACCCGCAGCATGATCAGGAGCGGCGAGCTGAACACGCGCGTCACCGAGCACGGCTTGCGGGGCGTCACGTCCAACCCGGCGATTTTTCATAAGGCCATCGCGGGCAGTAACGAGTATGACGCGCAAATTCAGCAACTCGTGCACGAAGGCCTGGCTATTCATGACATCTATGAGCAGCTGATCGTCACCGACATTCAGGAGGCCTGTGACATCCTGCGCTCGGTGTATGACGCAACCGATCGTATGGACGGCTATGTCAGCCTCGAGGTGTCCCCCTATCTGGCGCATGATACGGCGGGCACGATGCAGGAAGTGCGGCGGCTCTGGCATGCTGTCGATCGCCCGAACTTGTTCATCAAAATCCCCGGCACGTCCGCCGGCGTGCCGGCCATTGAGGAGATGCTGTTCGAGGGCATCAACATCAACATCACCTTGCTCTTTTCCGTGCGCGCTTATGAAGCGGTGGCACACGCCTATATCAGGGCGATCGGGCGGCGCGTGGCCGAGAGGAAGTCCGTGCGCCAGGTGGCTTCGGTGGCGAGTTTCTTCCTGAGCCGCATCGATGTGCTGGTCGACCAGCTCCTGGGGCATCGCATTCAGCCAGGGACGCCCCATGGAAATACGCCCCGGGCCGAGCAGCTCCTCGGGAAAGTAGCCATTGCGAATGCCAAGCTCGCCTACCAAAGCTTTCAGAAGATCTTCAGTGGACCGCAGTGGGACGCATTGGTCGCGCAGGGCGCCCGTGTCCAGCGCCCTTTGTGGGCCAGCACGAGCACGAAAGATCCCCTCTACCAGGATGTGCGCTACGTCGAGCCGCTCATCGGGCCGTGCACCGTCAATACCATGCCCGACGAAACGATCGACGCCTTTGCCGACCACGGTGTGGTCGAGGCCGCGACGGTGGAAGCTGATCTGGAGGACGCGCAGCGGGTTTTCAGCGACCTGCACAAGGTAGGCGTAGAGTTTGACTGCGTCGCCTGGCAACTGGAGAACGAAGGCGTGCAGAAGTTCATCGACCCCTTCGATCAGTTGATGAAGACGATCGCCGATAAACGCCAAAAGTTCCTCGGCGCGCGGGCGAGCCGCCAAGCCATGGCTCCGGGCCAGCTCAAATCCGCCGTGACAGCTGCCTTCAAGGGGCTCGACAGCCGTCAATTTGGCCGCCGTCTCTTCGCGCCCGATCCGTTTCTGTGGACGGGCGACGCCCAGCAGGCCGAGGCCATTCGTCAGCAACTGGGCTGGCTTCACAGCCCTGAGGCGTTCCGCGGCAAGGCAACGGCCATCGCACAGTTTGCGGCCGAGATCAAAACGGCCCGCTTCAGCCATGCAGTTCTACTCGCCATGGGTGGCCTCGGCCTTTTCCCGAAGGTCTGCCGTGACATCTTCGGCGTCGCTCCAGGGTGGCCGCAGCTCCTCGTACTGGACAACACTGATCCCGCGGCCATCCGCGGGGTTGAAACGGGCGCCGACTCCGCCAGGACACTGTTCATCATTGCCAGTAAGTCTGGGACCTCCGATGAAACGCTGAGCCTTTTCCGGGATGTGCACGACCGTCTCAAGCCACAGATGGCCGGGCAAGTGAATGATCATGTGGTCGCCATCACCGATCCCGGCACGCCGCTAGCGGCAGAGGCCCGTCGCCAGGGCTTCCGGTACTGCTTCGAGAACCCGCTGGACATCGGCGGCCGCTACTCGGCTCTGTCATATTTCGGCCTAATGCCGATGGCGTTGCTGGGCGTCGATATCACCACCCTCCTCGAACGCGTGCACCAGATGTGGGTGAGCTGTGGGCCATTCATTCCGGCGGAGGCCAATCCGGGCGTTAGCTTCGGCACGTTACTCGGTCTGGCGGCACGGCAGGGACGTAATCGAGTGACTTTCGCGTCTGCTAAGTCGCTCGACCCGTTCGGCGCCTGGGTGGCGCAGCTGCTGGCCGCGAGCACGGACAAGGCAGGCCTAGGGCTTGTGCCCGTGGTGCACGAGGCGCTGGGCCCGCCGGAGGCCTATAAGACTGATCGCGTGTTCGTGGCTCTGCGCCTCGCAAAAGACGAGAACGCAGCCGGAGAGAAGGAGCTCACCGCCTTGGAGCAGGCGGGCCACCCCGTGGTCCGCATCACCATGAACGAGGTCATCGACCTCGGTGCCGAATGCTTCCGTTGGCAGGTAGCCGCGGCCACGGCGGGCGCTATCATGGGCGCCAACCCCTTTTGACGAATCAGTGGAGGATGTATGGGCCTTCAGGTCACATGCACCGGCATGACCCAAGGAACGCCACCCGATCCGTGTCTCGCGGTGATTTTCGGCGCCTCGGGTGATCTTGCCCAGAATACGTTGATACCCTCGCTCTATGCCTTGGCAAGCCAGCGATTATTGCCAGACCCCTTCGCGATCATCGGTATGTCTCGACGAGCGTGGGGCGATGAGACGTTTCGCGATGCGATGCGAGACATCGTCAAGAACAGAATCGCGTTTCGCGAGGATGTGTGGGAGAAATTCGGCAGGGGGCTGTACTACAATCCTGGCGATTTACGGTCGGCGGAAGGCTATACGGCGCTGCGCGCGAAAGCCAAACAGGTCCAGGCTCAGCAGCATCTCCCCGACAATATTCTCTACCACTGTGCGACACCGCCATCCCTGTACGGTGACATCGTCGAAAAGCTTGCCCAGGCTTCACTGTTGACGTGCGACCACGGCTGGCGTCGGGTGATCATCGAGAAGCCCTTCGGCTATGACGAGGCCTCGGCCCGGGCCTTGAACCGCCGGTTGCTGGCGGTGCTGGATGAGGACCAGCTGTATCGCGTCGACCATTACCTCGGCAAGGAAACGGTGCAGAATATGCTGGCCTTTCGGTTTGCGAATCCGGGTTTCGAGCCCATCTGGAATCGCACCTTCATCGATCACGTGCAAATCACCGCCGCCGAGAGCGAAGGCATCGGCACACGCGCCGGCTATTACGACGGCGTCGGCGCCGTGCGCGACATGGTCCAGAATCACCTCCTGGAGCTTCTCTGTATGACGGCCATGGAACCTCCCGTCTCGTATGACGCCCTGTCGTTGCGCAACGAAACCTTCAAGGTGCTGCAGGCCATACGACCGGTGGACGCGCACGCCGACTGTGTGTTGGGCCAGTATGGGGAGGGTGCTATTGGCAATCGCAAAGTACGGGCCTACCGTCATGAGCAGGATGTCCCAGATGATTCGACCACACCCACCTTTGCGGCCCTCAAACTCAGGCTGGACAATTGGCGCTGGGCTGGCGTGCCATTCTACCTGCGCACCGGCAAACGACAGTCATGCAAGTTCACGGAAATCGTCATCAGTTTCAAGCCGACGCCGCACCTGATGTTCCCGATCGAGAGGCCCGGGCAGTTGCAGAACAACATCCTGACTTTTCGCCTGCAGCCCAATGAGGGCATTCTCCACACCTTCTTGGCCAAGCAGCCAGGGCCAGACATCTGCTTGCGGCCGGTGACGATGGATTTCCGGTATGATACGACCTTTGGCATTGAAGAGCCGCCCAGCGCCTACGAATGGTTGCTGCTCGATGCCATGCAGGGCAATCAAACGCTCTTTCCACGCTCCGATTGGATCTACAGGGCATGGTCGATCGTGGATCCCATCAATGCTAGGTGGGAGGCTGAGCCCGCGACGCATCTCGCCACCTACGCGGCTGGCTCGTGGGGCCCCGCGGCGGCGGAGGCACTACTCATGCGCGACGGTCGTGCCTGGCTGGCGGTGTGAGGAGTCTAGTCGAGTCCGCATAGGCGCCTGAGGTCGGCCGCGTTTCGCACGGCATAGCCATGCGCATCGTTGTTGAAGTAAGCGAAGACGTCCAGTCCCTCGCCCAGGTACTGCTCGATCTGTTTGCTCTGGGCCCTGAGGGCTTGGGGCGTGTAGTTGCCACCAGCGTCCACGCCGTGAAACCGGAGGTAGACCCAGTCGGCGGTAATTTGCCGCGGATGGTCGGCGATCAGGTCATGGATACAGAGGGCTGCGGTGTAGCCCCTCAGGATCGCGTAAACTTCGTCGCAGAGCCATCGAGGGTCACGCAGTTCGATGGCCCAGCGGTAGGCGCTCGGCGCCGCCTTCAGAAAGCCCGCAAGACGATCCGTATCCGGCTTCCAGTTAGGCGGCAACTGGACGAGGATAGGCCCGAGAAACTCTCTGAGCCGACTCGCCCGCTCGAGGAACTTCTCTATCGACTCGTGGGGATCCTTCAGGCGCTTCAGGTGCGAACCGTAGCGGCTGAACTTCAGGGCATAGCGGAAACCCGGTGCGGCCTGCTCCCTCCACGCGTCGAAGGTCTGGACCTGGGGCAAACGATAGAACGTGTTGTTGATCTCCACAGTGTCAAAGTGGCTGACGTAGTGCTTGAACCAGCCCTTCTTCGGCAGATCCCTAGGGTAAAAGACCCCCTTCCAATGGTCATACTGGTAGCCCGACGTCCCGATGCAAAGCTGTCCTCGCTTGGTGCTCATCAGGCCCTCTTGCCATCATCCTGTCCTAACGGTGGCGTTCTTGATCGGCGGATGCCCCTACTGCACGATCCAAAGCGTGAGATCGCCAGCTTGTGGGATCAGTTTGTCTGCCACATGGCCTTGGAAGAGCTCCTTGAGCCAAGAAAACGCCTCGCGACCGACGACGACGGTGCTACATTCATGGGCCCGCGCCTCCGTCAAAATGCTCGTCTCGAGGCTCTGCTCGGCGGACGGCGTGAAGAGCAGTGTTTCTACGTCATGTTCCGCGATGTGGGCTTCGCGGAGACGGGTTTTCGCCCTCGCGAAAATCGGCTGCGCTGCTCTGGCCATCTCTTCCATCCATGCCGCTTGGGCGTTGCTGAGTTCCTTCTCCGCTCTCTCCTCCTGCGCCGGAACCTCGGCTCCGCCAAATTCTAGGAGCTGCGGTGGCATCGACGCCGGGACGTGGAAGAGAAGAATATGAAATCCTCTCCCCCCATCAACTATCTGGGCGACATAGGTGACCGCCCGATCGGACGCCTCTGAATCATCGACAGCCACGAAGATATTTTTGTTCGCTTTCATCTAGCGCTCCTCGCCTCCCTGGATAGCGCCCATGCCATGGTCCAAAGACTTCGCGCAGGTCATCGACGCGGAAGTCTGCGACCCTCTGGCGCGTGCCTGGCAGCATCGCCTGGTTGGAGGGTCGCTTATGGGCGACTCCTGCTGCCAGGCTCCGTCCACTCCGGGTTGATCTCATGAATCACCTGCCCTCGTAGCTCGTCATAGCGGCGGGCGAAATTAGGATCATAGCCATCCATGAACCGGCGCAGCACCTCGACCTCGATTTTCAAGGCATCAACGGCTGCGGCGTAGTTGAGCCTGACCTCCTCGACCAAAGAGATGGCCGCTTCGACCTCCTGCTGCAGGAGGTGAAACCGCTGCTGGAGCTCCTTTTCCTCCATAACCCCTCCCTATCTCTTGCTGACCGAAACGTCGAGTGTATGGTTGTGCGCCAAGCTGGCGCAGTCGATGTACGCAGCTTGCAGGAGGGCCACATTCTTGGCAAAAGCGCCTTCCGGGTTCACCGTCGCGCAGCTAGGCATAAAACTTTTGCAACCTGCGTACCACGGTCTGCCCCCTTCATGCCGCGCGCCTTCCTTAACGGCCTCAAGCCCTGGCGGGTTGAATCCCTCTCAAGAGCAGGAGGCCTAGGTCTCTGCCTGTTGTCGCCATCCGCATAGGGCATAGTCCTCTGGATGCGCTGTGCTCGAAGTGGATGCAAGGGTCCTCACCTGGGGCAAGGCGCGGCAGGCTTCCTTTCATTATGAGGAGGGAGAGCAGCCCATCATCTCATGTTGAGACGAACGCTAGGACGAAGCCCCCGCCCATCGTAGGCACCGCCTGACCTATCCCCGAGTGCTGAAGTCTCTGGCATAGAAGTTGCGTCACAGGCGCGTAGACGGCAGCCATGCGGCCACCGGTGCGGAAATCTGCGGAGGAGGAGAACGATGCTGATCCATCTGTCAGAGAACGCCCGCCAGGTGCTTGAGGTGCGCTATCTCCAACGAGATGGCAGTGGTCAGATCATGGAGACCCCCGAGGAACTGTTTCAACGCGTCGCCCGCAGCATCGCCAAGGCCGAAGAGCGGTTTGACCATTCCAAGGCTGCAAGCAAGTGGGAAGAGGCCTTCCTGGAGGGGCTCACTCGTCTCGATTTTCTGCCCAATTCCCCCACGCTGATGAATGCCGGTACGGCATTGGGGCAGCTGAGCGCTTGCTTCGTGCTGCCGGTGGAAGATAGCTTATCGGAGATCTTCGAGTCGCTCAGGCTGGCAGCGCTCATCCAGCAGTCAGGGGGTGGCACCGGCTTTGCCTTTTCGCGCCTGCGGCCCAAGGGGGACCGGGTGGCTTCCACCGGAGGAACCGCCTCTGGCCCCGTCTCCTTTATGCGAATCTTCGACTGCGCGACCGAGCATATCCGGCAGGGCGGGAGACGTCGGGGGGCGAATATGGGTGTGCTCAGCGTCGAGCATCCCGACATCGAGGAATTCATCGACGCCAAACTCGACGGCCAAAGCTTCCGCAACTTCAACCTCTCCGTGGCGGCACCCCATGCCTTTTTACAGGCGGCCGACGCCGATCTATCGTTCGAGTTGCGCCATCCACGCACGCGTCAGCCTCTACGCGTCGTCTCCGCGGCAGACTTGCTGGACCGCATAGCCCGGGCGGCTTGGCAAACGGGCGACCCCGGCTTGATCTTCCTCGACGCCATCAACCGCGACAACCCCATCCCAGCGGCCGGGCGCCTCGAGACAACCAACCCATGCGGCGAGGTGCCGCTATTGCCCTATGAGGCCTGCAATCTGGCCTCTCTCAACCTCAGCCATATGGTGCATCGCCGCGGCACAGAGTACGCCATCGACTGGGGAAAATTGCGCCGCACAACGCAGCTTGCGATGCGTTTCCTCGACGATGTCATCGAAGTGGGGCGTTGGCCAACGCCGCAGATTTCCTCCACGGTCCTGGCCAATCGCAAAGTCGGGCTGGGCGTGATGGGGTTTGCCGAACTGCTCATCCTGCTGGGCATTCCCTATACAGGCCATCGGGCCGTGGCGGTGGCCGAGGAGCTCATGCAGTTCGTCGCTGAGGAAGCTCTGCTCACCTCCGAGCAGCTGGCACAGGAGCGCGGCGTGTTTCCGAATTGGGAGCACAGCATCTACGTCCGGCAAGGACGACGCATGCGGAATGCCACCCACACGTCGATCGCGCCCACTGGCACGATCAGCATTCTGGCCAACACTTCGGCGAGCATCGAGCCGTTGTATGCCCTTGCCTACCGCCGGCGACATGTCCTCGATGAGCGTACGCTTCTTGAATTGAACCCCCTGTTCCTCCGTCACGCGCGCCAGCAGGGATACTACTCAGAACGCTTCGTACAGGACTTGCGAAGATACGGCTCACTGGCGACCATTCCTGATGTGCCGCCGTCGGCCAAAGACCTCTTTCGTACGGCCCTGGAAATCGCTCCGGAAGATCACTTGCGCATGCAGGTGGCCTTCCAGAAGCACGTGAACAATGCCGTTTCGAAAACTATCAACCTCCCTCAGACGGCGACGCCCGAAGACATCGCCACAATCTATCGCCGGGCATGGGAATGGGGGCTCAAGGGCATTACAGTGTTTCGCTATGGTAGCAAGGGACAACAGGTTCTCGAGCTTGGAGAAGGGGAATCCGGCGAGGAACACGAACACTTCGCTCAGTGCGATCCTTACGCCTGTAAGCTCTGAGGGAGGTGCACCGTCATCGCTAGGGGGGGAGACCGCTATGGGTGACAAAAGCGTCACAAAAGTCGCTTCTAAGCATTCGCCAAAGGGTCAGATGGACCAGAAGTACCTGGCGTCGGGTGTGCATGTTTCGATGCGCCTTTGGGAGAACGAGCCGGCCGGCGAGCCGAAAGCGACATCGCAGCGCGAGTATGAAACCGTGGGCTATGTGATCAAAGGGCGTGCCGAGTTACACCTCGAGGGGCAAAAAGTGCTGCTGGAGCCCGGCGACTCCTGGGTCGTCCCCAAAGGTTCCGTGCATACTTATAAAATTCTGGAGCCATTCACAGCTGTCGAGGCCACTTACCCGCCAGGGCACGTGCACGGGCGTGATGAGCGATAAGTGGCCGCGGAGAGATGGCATGGTGCGTGAGATTCTTCGCCACGAGGTGCAGCGACTGGTCGCCGACGCAGAGGCCCAACTCGCCGAGGTGTTACCGGCGAGGGAATACGAGGAGGAACACCTCCCCGGAGCCATCCATCTGCCGTTGGCCAGGTTGACGCGTGAAACAGCGGCGCAGCTGCGACGTGACCGACCGGTGATCGTCTACTGCTACGACGCACGATGAGACCTGAGCCCCCGAGCCGCGTGGCGGCTCGAAAGCCTCGGCTTCACCCAGGTGTTCGACTACGTGGCGGGAAAGGTAGACTGGCAGGCCAGTGGCCTGCCAACGGAGGGGAAACGGTCGGGAGTTCCCCGCGTTGGCGCGCGCGTACGCCGCGATGTCCCCACCTGCCGCTCGACAGACCGCCTGGACGAGGTGGCCAAGCATGTCCGGGCCGCGGGGTGGGATGGCTGCGTGGTGGTGAACGAGCAGCGCGTTGTGCTTGGCTTGCTGCAAGGGCAGGCCTTGGACGGTGATCCCCAGCAACTCGTTGAAGAGGTGATGGAGCCGGGGCCAAGTACCTTTCGCCCGGACGTTACCTTTGAGGAGATGACCGCTTATATGCAACAACGCCAGCTGGACAGCGTTTTGATTACGACCGCCGATGGCAAGCTCGTAGGGATTCTGCAGCCTACGGCTGCGGAGTAGCGCCACGGCCCTGAGCTGCACCAGCGCGGCGACGCCATCCTCGGCTCGGTAGTCGACGATCGGGGCGGCGCCTTTCGGGAAGCCATAGGACGCTAGGCGGTTCGGGCCAAGCAGGCATGCGAAGAGGCCGTTCAAGAGTATAGGCGCTATACCGCCTACGGCAGGCTAGAGGCCGTGCAGTTTATGGGGAGTCTGCGCTCGCACCCCTGCGGAAGCAACAGGAACGGGTCATAAGTTGGGTTAAGAGCGCCATCGAATGCCGACGAGCGATTTCCCCAGGGCAATCGATATCGGCGCGATCACGATTCTCTCATAATGAAAGGGACCAAGCCACGGCGCCGGCTCTTGCATCACGCCTTGTCTGGCGGCGGCGCCTGAGGATCATCTTTCTCTACAGCGGTCTTCTGCCATCCCCTTCCTTATCAAATTGAGACATCCTAGGCACTACCGCTCTCATTCTCAGAGCGCATCATCTGGCGGGCGACGCTTCATCTAGGCGAGCGAGCAGGCGTCATGTCAGGCCTCACCCCGGCTGACCTGGCGCTCTCGACGTTCGCAGCTCCAGGGGTTGTGGGGAGTTGTGCTTCTGGTATGGAACTTGCGCCTATATGCTGGATGTGCCTCACGCGTCCTGAGCGGTCCCGGCGCACGAGCCAACTGGAAGGAGGAACGCCTTGTATACGTCCGTGGAGCGACCCGACATGCTGTGGCCGTTGGCCGTGTATGTGGCTATGGCGCTGGCGCTGGTCACGAGCATGATGGTCCTGTCGTGGCTCTTGGGGCAGCGGCACGCGGATCGAGCGACTGGCGAACCCTATGAATCGGGAATCAATCCAACAGGAACGGCGCGCCTCCGCCTGTCAGCCGATTTTTATCTGATCGCCATGTTCTTTGTAATCTTCGACTTAAAGCCGTGTTTATATTCGCCTGGGCCGTGGCAACTCGGGAGGTCGGCTGGGTCGGTTGCCTAGGTGTGGTGATCTTCATCGGCGTATTAGTCGCCGCGCTACTCTATGAATGGCGGATGGAGGCGTTAGATTGGCGCGCTCGCCCCCAGCAAGGCGGGTCGTGGTCCATGCGAGCGGTACCATTCATGTCTCGTGATGGGAGCGGGGCAGCCGAGCGAGAAAAAACGTAGCAAGCGTTACGCCCATTAGCCCGTTGACTGGCGATGCACGCAGGGAATGGAAGGGAG
>Ga0081538_10002219_pt1 | contig 19243 bp, 21 predicted proteins | sample TabmetS5T2R1_FD_71022 | JGI IMG/M metagenome (GOLD analysis project Ga0081538, IMG submission 71022) | Tabebuia heterophylla rhizosphere microbial communities from the University of Puerto Rico - S5T2R1 | ecosystem: Host-associated > Plants > Roots > Rhizosphere ... | reverse complement strand
TGATGACATGATATGCCATCATATGCAATCGCTGATTCCATTATCTACCCTCCAGTCAGTAGGATTTTGAACAAAGAGTAAAAGGAGATTATTATTATTGTTGTTGTTATCAGGTGGCTGGCGGTGGTCGCGCCACAAATATTGCATTCAAGTCTATTGATCGACCATTTCTATGGACCGTGAACGTTATACCCTGCCTGTCTCCTACGGATTTGTATCAGGTTGGGCGAGTAGGTCTTGCTCCGCAGATACACCTTGCTTCTCTTTTCAAATGCATCTTTACAATCGTTACGTTTACTGTTTTTTGTGGTTGCTGCTGTGTGTCAAGAGCCAATACGTTGTTTGTTGTAGCGTAGGAAAACATGCCTGTGCTCCATCCGCAGCAGTCACAAGTGATATCGCAGAGGGAAATTTGACAAAACACCCGAATTTTCAATGTTGCAATGCATGAGAGAATCTTCTTTTTTGCGTCCAGTTATTGAATGGCTAGAACCTTGTTGGCAATTTGTTCAATTCTTCGCTTTTATTAGCCTGTCATACTGTAGTCGGAAAAGTGCTATCACTCGAGGTACATCATCCTCGCCTTTAATCCAGTAGCTGATCCACTTGGACTCTGGATAGGCATCATGCGGTGGCAATGATCCTTCTGTTTCTCTCCCTTCCTTAGGCACTCCCGTGAGTTTGTTGCTGCTGCTGGCCAAGGCAGCATTAAGAGGCAATGGAAGATCTACCATATTCTCGCCATGCAAGTGACCTATCTCTTTTGCGCCAACACGAAAATCTATGCCACCAAAACGATGCGGCTGCGCCGTAACGTCAGGCCAGCTCAGTATTTCACGCTTGATCGCCTCTGCAATAGCTCCTCGCATCTCACCTCGTTCTTTTGGTAAATGTTTTTGGCACTTTGGAGTTATACGACCCAAGATTATCGCCAAGCCTACAGAAAACAAAGCTATTAGTGCAGATGTAAGAAAGATCAAGTTGTACGTTTCTGCTGACGGAAAGGATTCAGATGTTACAGCGGCTGCTGTTCCTCCGCTACCAATGACAACAGAATACTGGTACGACTCCAAAAATATTGCAGCAACGACCGGCCCTATAGCGCTGCCTATAATTCTCATGAGCATGGTCACGCCAAGGGATATACCGCTGTTCTGTCTCGGAGTAGACAGTATGACCACATTCACGGCTCCCACGTTTGTCAGCGATATTCCTATGGCTAGAACTGCAAGGCTTGTAGATACCGAAAGTTCTGTTAAATGCAAAAAGTAAAGTAAGAATAATCCCACCGTGCTGATAGATGTGCCTGCAATAATTGGCTTTATTGAACCAATCTTTGATATTATGAAGCCAGACATAGGTCCAAAAATAAGCAATATTATGGCAAAAGGCAGCTGAACCCTCGCAGCGTCTATAGGATCTTGCCCAAATCCTACTGGTGCGGGGTTTTCCACTAGCACCGGGATAGTTTGAAACACCGTGAACATTGAGAACCCGATAGTCATTATCAATATGTTAGCTCGAAGAATAGTTTTGTCTAAAAAGAGGTTTAAATCCACAAGCGGTGATTTGACCCGTCTTTCAATGATCACAAAAAGGATAAGCGAAGCAGTTCCTGATGCAAGGAAAGTTGGAACTAGTATCATAGTGTCAACCTCTGGAGCCGATCCGGGCTCTATAAAGGTGATTGCCAGTAGGAAAGATGCGATCGTGAGGGCCAATGTTATCGCTCCCTTTAGATCTAGACGGGCATTACTGCCATTCATGGGGTTAGTGCTCTCCCCTCTTGTTGTTCTGATTTGCTTTTGCTGGCGCTCTTGTTGTAGCGGTGCTGCTATCTTTTGCTCATCCTCAGCACGAATAAATTTCCATATTACAAGGATTAACATAATGGCGATAGGTATTAGCGAATAGTATGTAGCTTGCCAGCCGTATTGCTGAACTATGCTGCTACCAGCTGCCAAGCCTATCACCGCGCCCGAGGCATACATTGAAGAAATAATTCCTTGGCCAATTGCAATTTTCTGCCGCGGGAATTGATCTCTTGCGATGCTAAACGCGATAGGAAACATCGACAAACCTATCCCCTGAAGCGCCCTTATTGCCAGCAGAAATGATATGTTGTCGGCAAACCCGCCCAGTGAAACACTCGCGGTATAGATTATCATTATTATTAGCAACATCTTCTTCTTGCCATAGATATCTGACAGTTTTCCACTGATTGGAGTCATGACTGCTCCTGTCACCAAGTACGCAGCAAGAATCCAAGAAGAAGTGCTGTAGGAAATGTCGAAATCGTTGATCAAGTCTGGAATAGCAGGTATTAACATCGTCTCTGCATACAGGGTCATTGTTGCAACTGAGCTTAGAATTGCAGTTACCATCCAAGCATGACGAGAAATCTTTGTTGTTGATGCCTCCACAGAAGAATTATTGTTATTATCGTTTTTAAGATTGTTCGGCAATGCTGCTACTAATACTACTCCCTTTTGACAACCAATACAGAACAAGGAGGATATGCATGATCAATAACTCCCTTTGCAACATCTCCCTTTAGCCACCTCCCAACCCCATGGATAATGCTGTGACCTATGACAATAAGATCTGCGCTCATATTTTTTGCATAGTCTGCTATTGCTTTAGTAATTGAACCTCTTTCAAACAATATATCCATTGTGCTAGGAACGTTGTTGCTATCACATCTCTCTGCGACTTGGGAGAACCATTCATTTACTTTTGCAACAATTTCATCTTCAACTGCTCACTCAGCCTCTGACGTGTCGTAAAGCACATCAGAGTAGGCTTGATAGGGATTGGGCTCTAGTATATGAACAAAGGTGATACTGCTCCCTCCGCCAAATAATTTTGCAAGTTTCATAACCCAATAGCTTAACAGGATTAAAAGGAGAAAACCTTAACATTATTAATGATCTCAGAGTTATTACCTGCTGATCAATAGATCGTGCAGCTGCTTCATTATCCTCGCAGTCGCGCCCCAGATCACGTTATCATTGTAGGTAAACTTGAACGCGTCTTTTGCAAGCAGGTAGTGCTCGGTGTCCGGCTCAATAGTTGCGAGCGTTTCGAGCAGCGGTGCGTCTATTACTGCCTCCACTTCGCTTGCCGCGATTCTGTGCTCCGGCAGGCTGTCCTGCAGCGCGATAAAGGGCACGATAAAGTGGTTTGAGGTCATTGTCCTGACGGCCCGCAGGTTGCCCACCACCTGCTCCGGCGTAAACACGATCCCGATCTCTTCTTCGGTTTCCCGAAGCGCGGTTGCAAGGAGCGTGCCGTCGCTTTCGACGTACCGGCCTCCGGGAAACGAGATCTCGCCCCTGTGCGACTTTAAAGTCGAGCTGCGCTTGGTCAAAAAGACGTGCGGCCTGTCATGGTGATAATGGTAGTAGTGGATTATCACGAGTACCGCGGACGGCGTCGCTGAAGCAGCGTCCTGCGGCAGGTACAACCGGTGCTCAAGAGTCGGCTTCAGTATCGACAGGATCTCATCCTTGCGCAATGCCCTTCCTGAGGATGCAGGCTACATATAATATGCATGCTCTCTCTCTCAAGCATGCGACCTCGCATTTAATAATACCTCACGTCGATTTTGTTGCTGTAAAGCGATGAAGATATCCTATGAGCTGAACCCGCCTAAGATAGTCAAGGGCGAGCGGTTCGACTTTGTGCAGCTTGAACAGGACATGCAGGTGATGGCTGGCCGCGCGTCGCAGCTGGCAGGGCTTGTCAGCGGCATCCACATTACCGACTCGGTGCTTGGCATCCCGCGAATCTCGAGCATAACTGCAGCAAGCTACATCATCAGGAATGCTATCAGGGCTGACGCAGTCAGGATGAGCTGCAGCATCAGGGTTCGCGACCGCAACTTTACTTCGCTCTGTCAGGCGGTGTCTGATGCCATACTAGCTGGAGTAGACAGCCTGCTCGTGCTGATGGGCGACGAGCCGGCGGACAAGCCGCCGGGCGACTCGGGCCTCAGGCCAAGCGCGGCTGTCAGAATGCTCAAGAAGGAAGGCTACGACAGCAGGATCAAGCTAGACCTGTCGTTTCCTGCAAGGGTCAAGGGCAGGTCTGCGCTGTCGATACAGAGCAAGCTTGACGCAAAGCCGCACTCGCTTGTGACACAGTCGATATCGTCGCTATCTGACCTTGGCTCCATAGTCGACCTCGCCAAGTCGCACGGCATCAAGGTTGCTGCCGTAATCATGGTCCCATCTGAAAAGAACCGCCAGTCGGCAGCGTCAATCGGCCTTGACTGGTCCGGCTACGAGAAAAACCCGGCAGACTTTGTCAAGCAGGCTGCCAGGATGGCAGACAGGATACTTCTGACCTCGCCTAACAGCTTCAGATCAGGGCTTGAATTGTTACAGCAGCTGCTCAGATGACGCCACTGTCGTCGTCATCGTCGCCCCTCCTGTTGGCTGTTACTATCTCGCCCTTCATTGCATCAATTATCTGCCTGTTAAAGGTGCGCAAGTTCTCATCCTCTGGAAGGCGCGGCCTGCGATGGTCTATCATTATTTCTTTTTTCACCGTGCCTGGCCTCTTTGTGAACACAACGACCTTGTCGCCGAGGCATACCGACTCCATGATGTTGTGCGTGATGAACACGATTGTTTTCTTTGTCTTGGCCCAGATCAATTGCAGCTCCACCAGCAGGAGCTCGCGGGTCTGGCTGTCAAGGGCGGCAAAGGGCTCGTCCATTAGCAGCACCTCAGGGTCCATTGCAAGCGCCCTTGCTATTGCCACCCTCTGCTTCATGCCACCTGACAATTGATAGGTGTACGCGTCGGCAAACTTGGTAAGCTGCATCATGTCAAGGTAAAGCATCGCTCTGTCCTGCCTCTTTTCCTTTTCCAATCCCTGCATCTTTAGCCCAAACTCGACGTTCTCTATAACTTTCTGCCAAGGAAAGAGTGCGTTTTCCTGAAAAACCATCACCCTGTCCGGGCCGGTTTCTGTGACAGGGTGGCCGTCCAGCACGACCTCGCCTTCCGTTGGCCTGTCAAGGCCAGCCAAAATGTTAAGGAGTGTCGTCTTGCCACAGCCGGAAGGCCCCACGAGGCATACAAACTGCCCGTCCTCCACTGCCAAGTTGATGCCTTTGATGGCAGAGATGGTCCGGCTCTGGCTGCCTTGCAGCACAACAAAATACTTGCCTATGTTTTTTGCCTCAAGCTTGGCCAAGTGGCATCATCATCCTATCAAACAAGGTCGCTCGTGTCACCGAATTGCTTCATTTTGTTAATGCGCCGCCTATCTAAAATCGTTATGGCTGCGCCGGCGACAAGCAGGGCAATTCCCACGAAGAGCAGCGAGATAAATGTCATTGCAAGAGTGGCAAAAGAAAGGCCGCTCTCCTGTATTATCGTCTCATTGTACCCTAGTATCGCAGCGACATCCACAGCCTCGCCAGACGGGTTTGCAATGATAAGTGAATACTCGCCACCTTCTGCGATTCGGAACTGCTCAAAAACTGGAGGGTCGGTTGGAGAAACGCTGACGCGCCTCTGGTCTAGAGTTATGTCTGAAGGACCTGCAAGCCTGATGTTCAGCTGCGCAGGAGCCTCTGAAAAGCCAATGATGTACGCGCCCAGTGCGCTCTGGTTGATAAATTGCCTTATCGTTTGCAAGCCGCCTGGCGAAACGACGTACCTGTTGTCGTTTAACAGGCTGTCTGCAAGTATCACGGTAGAATAGGTGAATATTCCAAGGCTTACCGCCGTGATGGCCCCGCCGGCTAACAGCAGGATGTGACCCCTTTTTAACCGCAACTTATGATGGTGTTTGCTTTTTGTAATTATATATATAGTCCTATCAAGGAAAATGTGAGAAGATGATTGCATTTGCTGCTGGCAGTGAATGTAACAACTCGATAGTACTAGAACAAGGTTTAGGAGCTCGCTGTGGGTATTACTACCAAAAGATGGACGAATCTTCTTCTTCTTCTTCTCTTCAAAAGAAAATGAAAAACATGGACGCAAAAATAAACACGGCAATCAATCTGGCAGTAATGGGCGCGGGGATCGCAGCCGCGGTCGCTGCGGCAAACAAGAGCAAGGCAGCCAGAGGCGGGGCAAGCAAGATTGAAAAGAGCATCAGCGAGCTGAGCGCCAAGTTTGATAAGATGGCCGAGCAGCTAAAGGTCATGCAGCAGCAGCAGGCACCACCGCGGCCGCAGCAGCAGAAGTTCGAAGTCGGCGCGTCAGGCCCAAAGGAAGCAGAGAAAAAGCCTGAGGCAACCCAGCAGCAGCAACAAAAGCCGCAGGACGTAATATATACGTGAGAAAGTCATCGGAATTCTCATTCTACAACTAGGTTATAGCACAAAGTCACTATCTCTGTTTTTATACCCAATGCTCTCTTTTTGATTATAGTAGTAGTAATTTGCTCTTGAAGGTAGTGATAGCTGTGGTGGCCTTTGCCGTCGCAGTTGCCGTTGCAGTTATCGTGTTTACAATGCCGGTGCAGAGCGCGCCCGGCGCGCCAAACGTCAGGTTCACAGATTACACGCCCGACAGGCTAGACATCAAAGTCGGCGAGTCCACTAAAATAGTGTTCAACGTGCAGAACATGGAGTCCAGGAACATCAACGATTCGCAGGTAGTCACGGTGATAGAGCCCTCAGGCTACCAGTCCTACCTGTCAATTGACAGGCCCACTATAGAGCTGCCGGACCTGCAGGGCAAAGACGCGCGCACGGGCGAGATGCAGGTCGCAATTACAGTCACAGGCTCGCCGGCAAAGGAAGCGCTATACGTAGTCAAGGGAGTTCTTATGGTCGAGGGCAAACAGTCAGACGTCAGGCAGTTTGATCTAAGGATACGCCAGTAGGCTTTTTGCTGTTGCTTGTCATGCGACATCCTATTGCATGCAGAACAGCTCTATCACACCAAGCACTCCATCCGGTGGAACACGAGAACTGTACCTCCCGAGAAATTATGAAATATACAAAGCTCCTTCGACCGTCCCTTCGCATCTTAGAGTGCTAGCGTAAGTTGGAATTATTACTGCGCGTAAAGGGCACACTAACCGATACACTCTGATAAAAAGAAAATTGATTTCAAAAATACTGACAAAGTATAGTTTTCATTTCACAGGGTGTACTGCCAGTAAAAGCTAGGTACTTTTTAGTCGCCGCCGTATCTGCTGCACGAGAAGTGTTCTTCTTTGCTAGTTCCTCATTCTTAATGCAGTACGCATGTTACGGTTGAGGTCAATCGAGGACTTGGCGTAAAATAGTGCACTCAATACAATTCCAGCTGCTATTCCAGGTGCAATGACCACCGGAAATTGCAATCCAAGTTGTTGGATGCCTCCTCCGTTTGAAGGTGGACTATTGGCTTGCTCTTCCCCTCCACCACTGCCGGCCGCCGGCGGCTGGGCGGGAGGCTTGACTGTGACAGATATGCTCCCAAGCCCGTTGCCCCGCTGGGCTGCAAACCATACCTTGCCACTGTTGTCTACGGTTAGGTATTGAATAAAAGAACCAGCTATTGGGATATTTGCCTCTGCGCTTGCGCCTGTCCTTGGGTCAATCAAGGCAACCTTGTCTATCAGATGCTCTGCAATCCACAGGTTGCCATAGCCGTCCATCGCCATCCCAAAAGGTGCTCCAGAATTGTCCGGTGACGGATATTTGTGGAATGTGCCTAGAAACGTATTAAACGCTGTCACCGTATGGCCTGTATGCTCTGAGATATACAGGGTTCCCGGGCTCTTAACGTCCTCAAATATTGCCGTCGGCTCGCCTAGCGCCTGGTCGTCTCCCTTTGGAGCATACTCTGTTATCTTGCCGCTGCTGACATCTATTTTTGCTATTTTCCCAATAGCTTCTGCAAACCAAACATTTCCCTGGCTGTCAGTAATGATTCCGGCCGGCTCCGCGTTAGCCGTTGGGATGTCATAGAATGTAAATTGCCCCGTGGCAGGAGTGTATTTTGCCACCTTGTTTGACTGAAGTATGGGCATCCACAAGTTTCCGTCGTTGTCAATCGCAAGCCCAGTTGGGATTCCTTCTGACGGTATCACAAACTGCTTTGCTGATTTTGCATCAGGGTCGTAGAGACCAAGTGTGCCGTTTGGCCGCTTTGTTAGAGGGTCAATATACCACAGCTTGCTGTCGGGTGCTAGCGCAATCACAGTAATAATGTTGGCCTCTTGTATCTTGTGCTCTGCATATTTGCCAGTGTCAACATTTAGCTGCCAAATCCTGCCTGAATTGAGAGTCGTATCGCCCACCCATATTGACTGCCTCGCTGAATCAAACACTGGAAAGAGCGGCATGCTGCTACTTTGAGTTTCATATTTTTTGACTGAAAAATCAAGGTCTGATACTTGCGGCTTGACGTTTATGTCAAATGTCGCAATCATATTGTTTCCCTTTGAGTTTACACCTTCCACTACGATATTCCAAGGCCCTGCCACACCAAATGCAGCTTCAGAAGAAAATACTCCATCTGACTGCTTCTTTATGTCGATAGTTACCGGCCCTATCCCTTTTTCAGCCTGTGTCATTTTAAGCGTCGCCGATTCTATGCTGCTGACAGGCTTGTCGTCATCAGCCCTAACGAATGAAACCTTGAAGGTGTTTTGCCCCAAGTCAAACGGGCTTATTGCTAGCTGAACCTTGCCTTCATCATTTACATATTCACTTTGTACAAAATCTGTTTTAACAGCAGCAGGTTGTTGCCCGGCTGTTGTTTGTCCCGATGTCGCCAGCTGCTTTTGGTTTTCATAAGCTGGGAACTGGCCGGACGGTACAGAGCTGTTTGCCATAAAAGCTACCATCAATAGAAGACCAATTCCAAGCGCTGCCTCGACTTTCAGAAATTTGCCAAAGTACTTCAGGTTTGGTCTCCTGGACTGGATCATGCTTGTGCCTCGGGCACCGCTGCTGACTACTGATACGGCCTTCTTTTGTATTGCAAACTGCGAGTACGCTCCCATGCCAAGCATTACAGCCGCAAGGCTCAGCTTTGCAATAAGGAACTTGCCATAAATAGACGCAATTGTAAGTGAGAGGTCGCTTTCAATAGAGTAGAGGAGTAGCGGCCCTGTAATAGCTACAATTCCAAGTATCGTGACTACTATCATAGAAAACCGGGGAATCAGAAGAGATATCGCAGTGGCCTTTGCCTTTTCATCAGCTATCTCCAATATCTTTGGAGTGGCAACTAAGCCAAGTAGCATGAGGCCTCCAATCCATATAGAGGCTGCGACATCGTGGAAAAAGTCAAGTGCAATTGGGCCAATTTGACTGTTAGCTGCCGCATGGGCCATCAGACTTGATGTAACAAGTGTTGCCAGCCCGAGAATAAATATTGCAATAATTTCTGAGCTGGCAGGGCTTGCATTGTTTCTGGCAGCCTTTCTGTAGACGAGAAAAGCAATCGCCATCAGAACTGACGACTGGAGCATCCTGGTCAGCCAGATGTTGCCAAACTTTGTCGCAATGGCATCTTGTACGCTGCTGCCAATCGAGCTTGCCTGCACCACTATCATTGCTACAGAGGATGCAATTACAAGGATTGCGCCAATTACTACAAACTTGGTCATTGCCCTGTCTATTGCAACCTTTCTTTGAGCAAGGGTTTCAGACAACCAGGGCACCTTGCTTATTGGTTTCCAAAGCCAGAGAGTAGCGAAGGCACCGCCCACAACCATTACTTGGCCTACCATTCCCGGGTATCTTGACGCTGCCTCTGGTATCGACAGCAAATTCTGTGTATGCTCGGCTGCAGGGCCGCCTAGTTCTGTTCCTAGCCCTATGCCAAAAGTAAACGCGTTGTCAACCACGTGGCCGTCTACTGCAGATAGGACCCTTGTAGATACTGTGTAGACTCCATCTGGAAGTCCCGGCTTGAGGCTGACGCCCAATGAAGAAGGATCTCCTGCAACGTTGTGAGGGTCGTTGTTGTCCACCCTACTTCCATCGGGACCAAGGACAGATATCGTGCTGTATTTCAATTCGATAGACTCTGTAAAGAAAACGACAACATCTCGTGGAGGAGCACCGACTGCCAGAAAGGCCTGCGGGCTGGATTTTACATATACCGGATGAGCGTAAGAATTTGGAGCAAGAGGAGCTAATAGAGCAAATGTAATTATCGCAATGGCAACCAGACTGAAGCACCAACAGCTGCGTTGCATGTATCTATGTTAGCTGTTCTCTCTATTTACTATTGTTTGTTTTCTAGTACAAACCACGAAGTCGAGTCAATGATTATATTCGTCGCGATTATATTTTATTTCATATATGAAAAAGACCAAAGTAACAGTTTTGGTCTTGGTCTTGGTTGCCATGCTCACATTCGCATTTGCAGCTAACAGCAATCTACCATACGCTTTTGCCCACCAGACAAAGCAATTTGGCAATATCAACATCGAGGTGGGATGGGCAGACGAGCCTTCACTTGCCGGCCAGCTAAACACAGTAACAGTAGGGGTTTCAAATGCGTCTGATGACAAGCCGGTGCCGCATGCTGTCGCGCAACTTCAGGCAACCATGAAAAAGGGTGGCCAAACAAAGGCCCTTGACTTGCTCCCTCAAGAGCAGGAACGGCTATACGGAGCGCAAGTAATCCCGGCGCAAATTGGCCAATATGAGCTTGTCCTCAAGGGTTCAGTCAGCGGCCAGAGTATTAACGGCTCTATTCCCCTCGACGACGTGACTGATCCAAAGCTGCTTACCTTCCCTGCTACGGGGGGTTTGGACAACCAAGTGACAAGCGGGGCCATAGATCAACTGAAAAGTGCAATGACTGACCTGTCATCACAAGTTGACGAAGCGAAGGCCTCTGCCGACCAAACCAATCTGGATACACAGAACATGGCTAGCTCTGTTCAGAGCATAAAGGCATCAGCTGACGGGGCATATATGTTTAGCATAATAGCGGTAGGCATCGGACTTGCAGGCGTAGCTATTGCAGTTATTGCCTTGTCGCGCAGAGAAAAAATACATGGAGAAACAGTTCCTAAGTACTAGACACCACCTTTTTTTCGGGGGTGTGTGTAGAGAGCGCGATTTGTTTGTTTGTATAAATTAACCTACAATTTAGCAGAGAACAAACAAACTAACTAACCAAGGTTCGCAAGACAAATTACGATGGAGCAAAATCCCTGTCTTCTTGAAAAGTACCGCATGAGAAGGAGGAGAATTTGCGCTATCAATTCAAGATTTAGCCTGACTCTGCTATTGATAATGCTGACGATCGCAGTATCACCCACAATTCCAGCACCTGCACAAGCTCACTTCTTTGGAGGCGTTACCCAGGATTTAGCCGACGGATATCAAATACTTTTTGTCCCGTTCCCTAGCACTCCCAGCGCCGGAGATAACTCTACAAGACTAAACTTTAGCATACTTAAGGATGGACAGAACGCTGACAACGTCTACGTAGCCCTTACAATAAAGGAGAAGGAGTCAGGAAAGGCCGAAGAACAGCTTCCCTACAAATGGTATGAGTTTAGCGATATCTCGATCCCATACAAGTTTCAGAAAGTAACAAACTACGTCATAACTGTAGAAGCGCGAGTGAATAGAGATCCAAAGTATCTGGCAACTCCACTAGTTGCAAACTTTGACATAAGAGCAAAAGATCCAAATGACATTTTGTCAGATAACCCGCCCCTTGTGCGTCTTATGGGCGTCGTTTTCGCGATACCTGCAATAGCCTCTATTCCATTCATAAAAAGGAAAGATTGTCAAGGAAGCAAAGTTGCTGCCTAGCTATTAGAAAACCAATAAAAGCGCCGCGTGCGAATCATTTCCATGATTTACTCGGTCAAGGCGAGGTATAGGGAAAGCATGATGCCCGAGTTTTACGACAAGCTTACAGATGGCACCATCCAGCGTCAAGAGCCGGACGGCGAGGAAATAGTGGATTCGATGGAGCGAGCCGCGATAACCGGCCCGGACACCATCCAGTGGACCGAAACTTGCTACTGCTCCCCTCCACTAAAACACGAACGTCAGACAGTCTACGACAGGTACCTGTTCGATATTGAAACCGTGCCGGTTGAAGGTTACAAGGAATACCCCGGCAGGCCCTTTATGGAATACCTAGAGTCTCTCCAGAAATGATGGAAAAAGTGGTCTTGGAGGTTTTTTCCCTCTTTTGCAGCAGAGAATAGTCTGGCTCAAGCTGCGTTCAGATATGCTCCCGGATTCTTTTCATACCCTCTGGCTTGAACAATTCGTCAAGCGCTCGTGGAGTCTTATCCTCGAACACTACATCAGCATGCCACTTTGAGCCGAAAGCGGTGAACAGCATCAGGATAGGCAGAACATCCCTTCCCTTCTCTGTAAGGGGAAACAAACAAAACTCCCTCCATTTTTTATCCGTAGTGAAATGTATCTTTCGCCTTCTTAGAACAGGATAAATAACTGGACTAACAACTACACACAACAAATGCGTTAACACTATTGATATGCTCGTATATACTAAGCAATGGCACTAGATAAAGAGCTTAGTATTATTATCATTATCATTATCAATATCGAGGTTCTTAGGATCATATCAATAGATCTCCATATGAAGTAAACTCAATTGCCATAATGGTACAAATAATAAAAAAGAAGCAAGACATTATCTACAAGAGACGGTTCCTATAAGATAGAATATGAGCATCTACTATACTCTGCCGATAAGACCCTGCACTGCGAATTAGCCCTGTCCACGGATTTCTCCATTGGGATTTTGTTCTGTATGAATATTGACATATAGCGTACCGTTGGCCGCAGCAGCTCCTAGATCAGTTAGCTGTTTGCCAGCCAATGGTCCTTCAAGTTTATCAGCTGTAATTGTGCCAGTTTCTGATACTTCATTCATAGGAGAATCATATTTGAACAATGTAACTACTATCGGTCCATTTTCACCTCGTTCGCCAAGATGTATATGTCCTGCTGTAACACCTTGTATGTTTGTGGCATTTACACTATATGCTACAGAGTCTTCTCCTGGTATGAATTCGGCTACACCTGTTGCTTCCGTCTGGACTGGTGGAACCTCTTCACTACCTGATAGGTTCACTACAATTTTTTGTGGCTCTTGTGCATATACTGAGTTTGTTGAGACAGTCGTCGTTGCTACTACTACTCCTATTATCGCTATCGTCACTACAATAGCTATTGTTGCTACTGTCATTTTGATAGACATTATCATCATATGTTGTATTGTATAGTATTATATAAGAATTTGACAAGTCAATTCAGATTGCATAATGAACTCAACAATATTCTAGTTAACTAACGACTCATGTAATGATTAAAGGTATAGCAAAATACCTTCCTACCTACACCACCTACACCACAATCTTTTTGTGCTCAAAATCAGAACTAGAATACAATCCAGACGCCGGTACGCGCTTATCAGCCTTTCATGCAGGATTCCCAGTTCTAGTGCTAGATTATCCCTCTCCTGCTCCATCAGCAGCTGCCTGTCATGTTCAAATGCCTGCGACAAATATCTGTAGAACATCCTTTCGGGGATTCCAAGGGTATCCATGATTTCTCGGTATGACCGCCCGTTTCCGACCATGTGCCTGATTTCGATGATTAAACGAAGTCTTCTAATTTTGGCTTCAACACTACCTTCATTCCTCACAAACAGGGATGTGTATGCTACTAGCCTCCTCATCTAAGACCCCATAGCGTTCAGGACGGGGGAACTATAGCATTAAAAAAAGAGAGGTTTGGTTGGAATTCTGCAGACGTTAAATGTCTTATTATTGTTATTACGCTGTGCCAAGTCTCTCTTCTTTTGCCATTCTTATTTCCTCTTCTCTTTCCTTCAAAATGTTGAGAACATAATCCAGTTCTTGCGAGTGTTCTTTGTCCTTATTGCTCTTGAGAAGGTCTATTGCATATTCCAATGCCTTTAATTCGAAGTCGTCGTCTAACATGCCTCTCTATTATATCGCTAACTATGCTATTGACAGTTTCTTTGAATATTCTGAAGGGGTGGGACACTGCTAAGTTAAACATTACACCACCATCTGCAGGATTAAAGTCAGTTATTGTCTCCTCATCCGTGGTTGTGCATATGAAGTGGTCTGCGTCGTTGCCGCCGATAAGAGTAAAGGAGTCGGCTCCCCCCTAGTGTTTCTATAATGTCATCGCCTTCGCCACCATCAAGCGTGCCACCAAATTGGCTCGATAGATAGTCGTTTCCGCCCTCTCCAAATAATTCGCCACCTATGTCAGTTTCTAGAAATAATCTGTTGTCATTATCAGGCCCTCCATAAACTGTGTGGGTTGTCTCGCCGCCCGCATATTCGACAGAACTGGGTTCCAGACCAGATATACTTATCACTAGCGATATCTGGCTGGCGCAATGGCCCTAAAATTCGGGGGTTCTAAAAGCCATCAGCATGATTGTTTGTCAATTCTAGGTCCGAAGGGTCAGCGTAGATATACTCCAGAATCCTTTAGCACAATCGGTCCTTCAAACGCCAACTTTGTGATGGCTAGCGCTACTTCGCACGACGCTGCCTCTGCATCAATTCTGTCTTTTGCGGAAACATTTTCGTTACCTGCGATTAGGACCAGACGCCGGTACGCGCTTGTCAGCCCTTCATGCAGGATTCGAAGTTCCAGTGCCAGCTTGTCTTTATATCCTGCTCAGCCAGTAGCTGCCTGTCATGTTCAAATGCCTGCGATAGATAGCAGTAAAACGACCGCTCAGATTCCCAGAGTATCCATGATTTCGCGGTAGGACCGCCCGTTTCTCCTACCGTGCACCTGATTTCAGTGGTTAAACGCAGTCTTCTAATTTTGGCTGGGGTTCTTCTGTGTTCTTTTTGGCATCTTGGGGGGAGTCATATTACGCACATAAGCGCTGCTGATATATCTAGCCAAGTTATGATATTGTACCTGCTTTTTTTACTAGAGTTAAAATCATCCTCGTGGTTATACAGTAGCTATATGGATGTAATTGAAGCGTTCCTGTATGTTGTGCTTGGATTTGGTCCAACGCTAGCTGCTCTTGAAATGTCTTGGAGAATGGGTAAGAAGATAGGAAAGCGCGGCGAGTTTCCTTTCACAGCGCTTGAAAGGACAACAATGTAAAAGAATGTGGTGATACTGAGCGACATTCTAGTAGTCCGCCGCTGCATACGTCAATTGCTGATAGCCAGGTCCTTTAAGGAACCCATAGAATCGATTTTATAATAATAAGTCTTTCGTTGCAGTTGTGTAGTGAGCACGCAGTAAAAGAGAGAGCGCCGCAAATCCGGCTAGAGGGTATGAAAAATCGATAAATGACTTGAATGCAGCAATAATAATCCTGGTTGAGAGATTCTCTGTAGAGAGAATAAAAGCAGCAGCTAATAGAGGATTATCATGCACATTATTTTAACAAGGCAAACGGCGAATTTATCAGCGCGCAGAGGATGGCGACGTACAATTGTAGAAAAAGAGGAAAAAGATAAGTGGATAGTTTTGTTTGACTATTTTAGGAGTGATATCATAGTGGGCCCGTCGGGACTAGCAGTGATATCGCTTCAAAAAGAGGATTCTTTGTTGGTCATTTTGATCGTAATGGATAGCTGAAAAGGTTTCTGTAATCTTAGAGCCTCTTGCCAATTTGGTCTTACTCTCAAAGACAGAAAAAAAGCCTATCTTGCAGAAAGAGAACAGCTTTCAAAGCATCAGCAGAGGGATATCCGTTATAGACTTAACAAAAAGCCTAGGGTGTTGAATCAGGAGCTATAGCAGAAAATAGCTGCAATAGCGGCACACATATGAGAAATGGGAGGGTTATTATCAGTGATAAAATTGCAAAGAGATCATCAAAATCAAGTTACGTCTATAATTTGTAGGAACATAATGCCGGGCTATGAAAAAGATTATGACAATTGGGCTCAGCGTTACTTGACATTTATAAGAAAGGCTCCAGGGTACCTTGGTATTACAATAATTATCCCCGGAGGTAGCAAATCATCTTACCGGTATATTATTCGCCGTTTTGCTGATAAAGCCACTATAGAGGCGTGGGATAATTCAGAAGAATCACAGAAGCTATTACAGGAAGCAGACAATTACTCTACACGACATTACGAGACCTCAACTGGTTTGGAAACATGGTTTACGCTACCAGGCTTGAAAACTCTTAGTCAATCACCACCACCCAGATGGAAGATGGCCATAGTCCTCTTCTTTGCCGCGTATTTTATTAGTTCGCTATCAGGATCTGTTCTTAACCCTTTCTCAGAACAGTGGCCAATACTGGGTAATGCTGTAATTCATACTGCAATTCTAGTTGTTTCACTTACCTATTTTGCAATGCCTATTTTGAGTCGTTTGCTGCGACGCTGGTTATATCCAGGAAGTGTATAATCTATGCATAGATAGACAGAGAATTTATTTTGCACTTGAAGTTAAGCGAATCGAGCCCGGAGTCAATAAAATCAAGGAGTTGTTAAGGCAGAAGGAAGAGCAGAGAAAGAAAAAAAGAAGTACCTACCATAGCAGCTATAGAATGATGTATCTCTCCATCAAGCATCGAGCGTTTGACAGCTTTTGCCAATTTACTGTATGCTCAGAGATAATAGTATATACATGCTGATTAAATTTATCGAAGACTCTGGCTTCAATACTGCGTTTATATACGACACACTAAATATGGAACAAATAAAAAGTGAGATTCTTGAGAGTAGTAGACAGCAAAAGACCACGAAGTAAATTTAATGTTAAAATAGAGCTCTCAAGGAGAATATAATTAGTCAAATGACAATTGAGAAAAGAGGATAAGATTCAAAGACAGGTTGTCATTTCAAGGAGCGCCACCGATGGCATCATCAGTTATTCCAAGGCATTCCACCCCAACGAAGCAATCCTAATTTTGCAGGGCAAGACAACCCGTGAACGGATCATTATTGAGGGTCTTGTTATTCCGCCTTTTGCTTTAAGTGGACCATATTATTCTGGATATTCCAATTTTTATATGCCATCTGACGGTTCATACGTGGGCAGCGCTCACTCTCACCCAGGTGGTTCAAATAGACCATCGCTAGAGGACCTCAATAGTGGATTTTATGGCGCGGTTTCAATTATAATCGCTCATCCTTATGAAGAGAGGACCATAGCGGCTTATGACCGGGATGGCAACAAATTGGAAATCAACATTACAAATTCATCATGATTTTACCTTAATGGCAAGCTGCTGGTGGGCGTTTTCGGAAAGAAATATAGAGAGAGAATCATCTTCTTGTTGTTGATAGTAGTAATCCCGGTAGAGAAGGATGAAGACGTTGTTGTCTTATTATTATAGCGAGCGTTGTCAAGAGGAAGAAAAAAGATAAGTGGATAGTTTTGTTTGACATTTCGACATAATCAAGCACCTTACTGTAGTAGTATTCAAGATACTTGGCTTCTTCCAGACCTTGAGAGTAGAAATGACCCAACCATGCTGTAAATTCTGGAATGTCTTTTTGACAGAATAATTAGGCTAGTTCTCTTTGGTTCATTCAGCTCCTATTTTCTCTTGGCCTTAAAATTCAGAATCTAAAAACCGAATTTCAAATTCGAATACAATACCGCATTTCATATTAACCATGAGTGTGTGAACTTCGACAATGAATCTCCATTCAACAGGAAATTCAGCAGAAAAGAACCGAAAATGGCCAAAACTGGCTATGTTGGCAACAGCAGCAGCCCTGCTACTGTCGGCAATATCCTTTATTGGAGTAGGAGGGGCTATTCCACAGCCGCAGCAGGCGTTTGCGCAAGTGGAAGACGAAGAAGATGAAGAGCCGATGAACGCCACCAACGCCACGACCACCAGCCCTACTGATGGTGGCGGTGCCGGAGGAGAAGAGGATGACGAGAACGACGATAATTAAGATGACGAAGAAAGTATGAACAACAACGGCGATGAACAGCAACGGCAGTAATAGACCGCTAGTAATAACTAGGGTCGCTGCTGATGCTGCGCTTATCAAACTCGATATTCAGGCTATCCTTAGCCATATGAGCTAGCTTGAGCGCTTGGAAAAAGATAAGGATTTCAGCAAATGTCGCTTTATTTGACCTCTACTTGATAGTGATCAAAGGCTAGGAACAAACTGAATTTAGTAGTTCAGGGGGAGCTAGATTACCAGAGCCACAATGAAGTCCTATACTTATCCAGAGCGCTATTCCCATAATTATTATCATTGCTCTGTTGAATATTCGGGTGCTCACTAGTGATATCATGATGGAAAAAATGGTAAAACACCCGACTTTTCAACAGAGCAGGACGACACCATATAACTATCAAGAAAGAGAACAAAGAGAAAAAAAGATAAGTGGATAGTTTTGTTTGACTATTGAATATCTCTCTGCTCCTTTTGCTCGTATTTAAGCAGGTGATTTTCAACCATGACAGTCAGACATATTCTTTTAGCAGTGCATATGCCAGAAATGCTTTGTACATTATCTTAGTGTTAGTAGTAGCACCACCATCGCCATTTGCAGCTTCAAGTATCTGCGAAACAATGTCGGTTCTCTACTTCTGTATTTCATTGGTGTAAAGCATTCAGAGAATGGCATTAAATGGCATTATTATATAATGTTCGGCAAACAAAAACCAGATGTAGAGCCTTTTATAAGATATTATCGCAAATCTTTATCTTCTAGGGCTTGTTAGCTTATTGTGCTGCAAGTCATTTCACCCTCGAGCATCTCGGGCCGGGCATGGTGTGTCAAAAGCGATAGATACAAAAACACATATGCCTGGCCAAACTTGCAGTGGATGCAAATTATCTGGGCAACCCGTTCATAGAGGAAGGAGACATCATCCCCATTAGCAGCCATCCCAGTCTTGTTACGAGTCTATCATGCAAGCAGCCATAAGAAAGGAAAGAAAGAGGAGGAGAGAATGGTTATAGCCTCCAATATATCAGATAATACAAAAGAGAGAGAGAGAGAGAGAGGGAAAGAAAGTCATTTCCGCCTTTTACTTTGTAGCCCTCAACCCTGCAGTCATAAAATACCATCCGGGTGGACTTCTTTTCATGTGGTTTAGCGCTCGCCGTCTGCATCTGGAAATGACACAGCGGGCAGAAGGCACATCAGTTCAATATAAAATACTATGATGCATTACTAGCTAACATTATTCTAGGTTGAATTTAGGCAAATTGCGGACACCAGCCGATAGCAATTCTATGCAAACGTTGAAACGGTAAAAAACCATAAGATGCAGAAAAGACCATGGAATCAACTAGCGATGCATTCAAGGGAATT
>Ga0081538_10002218_pt1 | contig 19247 bp, 18 predicted proteins | sample TabmetS5T2R1_FD_71022 | JGI IMG/M metagenome (GOLD analysis project Ga0081538, IMG submission 71022) | Tabebuia heterophylla rhizosphere microbial communities from the University of Puerto Rico - S5T2R1 | ecosystem: Host-associated > Plants > Roots > Rhizosphere ... | reverse complement strand
GATGGGACACGCCTCGGTGCACTGCGTGTCGAGGAAGGTGACGGCGAGCGCCTTCCCCTGGATCCCCAGCGTCGCGGCGGCTGCCTGGGGAAGCATGATCCCCTCCGGAGGCTGGCTCCCCCGAAAGTCCGGCTCGTCCTCTCCGCGGGCGACGACGAATCCGACCACGACGGCCAGGGCCCCGAGCAGGGCGGCGATCACGAGAGCGAGGCGCACCTACGAGAGTCTGCCGACGAAGATCGTGACCGTGGAGCCGCTACGAGCTGTCGAGCCGCCTGCCGGCGACTGCCGGAGAACGAGCCCGTCCTGATCCGGGCTCGTCGTCGTCTGGTCGACGACCCGGACTACGAACCCTGCGCCCTCGAGCGTCGCCTGCGCGGCCGCCTCGTCCTGGCCCACGGCGTCCGGCACCGCCACCTGTGATTCCGTCGTAGCCGTGGTCACGACGGTTGTCGTCCCACCGCCCGGGCCACGCGAGACGTTGAGCCGCACAACGGTGCCACGGGGCACCCGGGCCGAGCCGCGCGGGTTCTGCGCGACGACGGTGCCCTCCGGCTCCGTGCTCGGAACCCGAGCGACCTGAGCACGGAAGCCCGCTCGGGAAACACGCTCGGTCGCTTCGCCGACCGGCAGACCGACGACGCCCGGCACCGTCCCGAGCTGCGGCCCGCTGGAGACAACCGCGATTGCGGGCGATCCCGTCGGAACCTCCGTGCCGGGCTCGGGGAGCTGGCGGAGCACGGTGCCCTTCGGCTCCCTGGACGGCACCTGTTGGGCGCGCGGCCGGAGCCCTGCCGCTCGCAGCCGGGCGAGCGCGCGAGCCGTCGTGAGGCCGGAGACATCAGGCACCTCGGTGCGTTGTGGATCGCGCGCGACGGCGAGGACGACGATTCCGCCCTCGCCGTAAACGGTCCCTGGAGTCGGGCGCTGCGCGAGGACGGTTCCCGGCGGACGGCGGCTCTCGACGAGCTTGCCCTCGCTCTGGAAGCCGCGCTCGTCGAGCTCCTGCTCGGCCTCGGGCCGCTGGAGACCGACGACCTCCGGCACCTCCTTGGCGTCGACCGTCTCGTTCCGGTTCGCGAAATACCACGAGGCGCCGAGCGCCCCGAGGACGAGCAACAGGAGCAACAGCAGCCACGGCCAGAAGGGACGCGGCTGACGGGGAGGGGCTTCCGCGACCCGCTCTTCCCGATACTCGGTTGCGCGCCGCCGTCGCCACGGAGTCCAGCGAGCCATGTGCGCCCGCTTTACCCGTTTCGCCCGCTCTGCCTAACCCACCGCAACTGATTCAGTTACGCGATGGCGGTGGAGCGGCGGACATTGCGGCAGGGCATCCGCTCCCTCCCCGGCCCGGTCTGGATCCTCTGCGCCGGCTCGTTCGTCAACCGCTTCGGCAGCTTTGTCGCGGTCTTCCTCGTCCTCTACCTGCGCGAGAAGGGCTACTCGATCGCCGAGGCCGGATTCGTCGTCAGCCTCTACGGAGTCGGGAATGTCGCCGCAGCTGCCGTGGGCGGGCTGCTGGCGGACCGGTTCGGCCGCCGGAACGCGATCGCCCTCTCCATGTTCAGCTCGGCCGCGACGCTGCTCGCGCTCTCCCAGGCGGACGACATCGTCCTCATCGGTGCGCTGACGGTGCTGGCGGGACTCACCGGCGAGATGTACCGGCCCGCCTCGTCGGCGCTGCTCGCCGATCTCGTCCCGGCGGGCGAGCGCATCCCGGCCTTCGCCCTCAACCGGCTCGCGATCAACCTGGGCTTCGCAGCCGGACCGGCGACCGCCGGGCTGCTCGCCGATCGATCCTTCACCTACCTGTTCGTCGGCGACGCGCTGACCTCGATCGTCTTCGGTGTGCTGACCCTGGTCGCGCTCCCGGAGGGCGTTCGCACACGGCGAGGCGAGGAGCGGCGCGGCGAGGGGATCCGGACGATCGCGCGGGACCGGGCCTTCCTCTTCTTCCTGGCCTCCTCTCTCCTCGGGGCGTTCGTCTACTTCCAGTCGAACGCGACGTTCCCGCTGCACGTGAAGGAGAGCGGCCTCTCGAACGCCGACTACGGGCTCCTGATCTCCCTGAACGGGCTCGCGATCGTGATCCTCGAGCTGCCGTTTACGTCGATCACCCAGCGACTCCCGGTGATCCCGACGCTTGCAGTCGGCTCACTGCTCGTGGGCCTGGGATTCGCACTCAACGCCTGGGCCGAGACGCTCGCTGCTCTCGCGTTCACCGTCTTCATCTGGACGATCGGCGAGATCGTCTTCGCACCGGTGGCGTCGGCATACGTCGCCGACATCGCACCGACGCATCTCCGCGGCCGGTACCAGGGCGCGTGGGGGCTGATGTGGGGGATCGCCTTCATGCTCGCCCCGGGCATCGGCGCGGCGATGTTCGCCTGGAACGGCGACGCGTTCTGGCTCTTCTGCGGGCTCCTCGGCCTCCTGTCGGCGGCGCTCCTCCTGCCCGCCGCCGGCCGGCGGGTGGAGACCGAAGCCGACCACCCGGCGGCTGCAGGCGCGCGATGATTGCCTCGTGAGAGTCGCCTCCGCGGTGGTCGCCGTGCTCGCCATAGCCTCGGTCGCCGGCGCGGCGCCGAGCCAGCACACCGTCGCTCGGACGATCGTCGACCGGAACGGCGACAACCGGCTGGAGCGCGGGCCCGGCGAGTCGCACGTGAGACGCACGGAGCTCGGCGGCATTCCCGCCACGGGAAGCGTTCCCCGCCCGATCCTCACGTTCGCCCACCTGGCCGACGCGCAGCTCGTCGACGAGGAGTCGCCGGGACGCGTCGAGCTCGTCGATTTCATGGGCGGCGACCCGTTCGGCTCGGCCTACCGGCCGCAGGAGGGGCTGACGCCACACGTCCTCAACGAGCAGATCCGGGCGATTCGCGCGATCGGTCGCGGCCCGGCCGCGCGCGGCGCGATCCAGTTCGCGATGACCGGCGGGGACAACGTGGACAACACGCAGCTGAACGAGACCCGCTGGTTCATCGACCTGATGGACGGCGGCAGGATGATCAACCCGGGATCGGGGCGCAGCGGCACCTGCGGGTTGCGAAAGGCGCCGCTCTACGGCGGGATGCGCGGCGGAGGGCGGTTCTACGAGCCGAACGGCCGCGGCGACGGCCCCGGCTACTCGCGGTCAATGGCGGCGAACCGCCGCTCGGTCCGCCGCTCGGTCGCGCTACGGGACTACCCCGGGCTCTTCGAGCGGATGAATCGCCCCTTCCGCGCGGTGGGGATCGGCATGCCGTGGTACGCCGTGTACGGAAACCATGACGGCCTCGTCCAGGGCAACTTCGCCCAGAACGACCTCTTCGGTCAGGTCGCAACCGGGTGCCGCAAGGTGATTCGCTACTCGCGGGACGCGCTCGCGCAGATCCGGCCGCTGCTCCAAGGCGGGATCACGCCGGAGGAGCGCGCCGAGATCATCCGGATCAGCTTCGGCGACTACCTCGACACGTGGGGCGTGCCGCGCGAGCACCGGGGCCTCTTCAAGACCGTGCCGAGCGACCGCGCTCGGCGCTTCCTCCGCAAGCCGGCGTGGATTAACGAGCACTTCCACACCCGCGGCCGGCCGCGTGGACACGGTTTCACGGCGGGCGGCCCGGCGTATTACGCCTTCAGCCCGGCTCTCGGGATCCGTTTCGTCGTGCTCGACACGGTGGCCGACAACTCGAACTCGGGAAACATCGACGACGCGCAGTTCGCGTGGCTTCAAGGGGAGCTCGCACGAGCCACCGCCGCAGCGCACCTGGTCCTGGTGTTCGGCCACCACTCGATCCGCACGCTGACGGCGTCCGGGGCCGGCGTCCGGCTCGGCCGCGACCTCGAGGATCTCCTGGTGGGGCAGCCCTACGTCCTCGCGTACGTCGCGGGCCACGAGCACCAGAACCGCGTCGAGGCGCACCGCCGCCTGGGCGGCGGCGGGTTCTGGGAGATCGTCACCGCCTCGCACGTCGATTGGCCGCAGCAGGCGCGGATCATCGAGCTGACGGAGCAGGGCGACGACCTGTTCGCTCTCTACGTGACCGTCGTCGACCACCTCGGGCCGGCGGTGCCGCCGAAGGCGCCGACGCGCCCCGGCAGGATCGCGACGGCGAGGGAGGTCCAGCGGCTCGCGTCGATCGCGCGCGAGCTGTCCTACAACGACCCGCAGGTCGAGAACGGCGAGAACGGGTCGCCGGACCGCCGGGGACGGCGGAGCGACCGCAACGTCGCGCTGCTGATCCCGCGGCCCTAGGAGGCGCGGCGGCGGAACCAGCGCGGCCGCTCCGAGGGGAGCTCCGCGCCCTCCCCGAGCGCTGTCGCCGCCGACACGATGTCCTCGCTCGTCAGCGTCGTCAGCTCCTCGGGGCCCAGCTCTTCCAGCCGGCGGCCCGAGAGCCCGGCGAGCCTGAGCGCCTGGGCGTTCAGCGCCTGCTCGAAGATCGTCCGTGCGTACCGGGCGTTACCGAACCCCTCGCCCCGCTGCGCCGAGTCGAAGATCGAGTGCAGCGCCTGGTCGGCTCCCTCGGTGAGCTCGTACGCGTAGTCGCGCGCGAACTTCTCCGTGATCGCCACGAGGTCGTCCGTCGAGTAGTCCGGGAACGAGATCTCCCGCGAGAACCGGGAGCGAAGCCCCGGATTGGAGTCCAGGAACCGCTCCATCAGCCGTGGGTAGCCGGCGACGATGACGATCAGCCGGTGGCGGTAGTCCTCCATCCGCTTCAGCAGCGTCTCGATCGCCTCCGGGCCGAAGTCGTGGTACGTGGCCTCCGGCGCAAGCGCGTACGCCTCGTCGATGAAAAGGACGCCGTCGAGCGCACGCCGGATCACCCGCTCGGTCTTCAGTGCCGTCGTTCCGACGTACTGGCCGACGAGCCCGCTGCGGTCCACCTCCACGAGATGCCCGCGTCGCAGCAGCCCCATCGCGCGGTACATCTGCGCCAAGAGGCGCGCGACCGTCGTTTTGCCGGTGCCCGGGTTCCCGAAGAAGACGAGGTGTTGGCTCGTCGCCACCTCGGGAAGGTCGTGCTCCTGACGCCGTGCCTGCACCTGCAGGAACGCAACGAGCGCCCGCACCTGCTCTTTCACGGTCTCGAGGCCGACGAGCGAGTCGAGCTCCGCCTGGAGATCCTCGAGCGAGCGGGCGGGCTCCGGCTTGTTGAAGCCCAGCTGCTCGGCAACCCAGTCAAACGGCGCCTCTGTGGCGGCCGTCCGCCTGAGGCGCTGGGCCAGGTCTCTGACGTTCTCGGCCAGCTCCTCACGGACGTCGCGCGGCATGGCAGGAGCAGGTTACCCCTCGGGCCTCCGCGGGAAACGGCAGACGATTGTTAACCTGGTTAACGACTTGGCCACCACGCCGACACAGATCCTCAACCAGACGGAGGTCGCGAACCGACTTCGACCGGCGCTGCTCAAGCTCGCGCGGGAGCTCCGCCGCGAGAGCCACGCGCTCGGCGTGACGGGCGGGCAGGTGACGCTCCTGATCCAGATCAACCGCCACCGCGGGATGGGCGTGAACGACCTCGCCGCGCGTGAGCGGATCTCGCCGGCGGCGATGTCCGGGCACGTCGACCGGCTCGAGAAAGCCGGCCTCGTGAAGCGGACGCCCCACGAGACCGATCGCCGGCGCCAGGTTCTCTCGCTCACCGAGGAGGGCGACCGCGTGCTCCGGTCCGTGAAGTCGCGCCGGACCGCATGGCTCGCCGCCCGACTGAAGCGGCTGGAGCCCGAGGAGCTGGCCGCGGTCGACGCGGCCGTCGAGCCGCTGCTGGCACTGCTGGAGGACGACGCATGACGGTCGCCTTCCGCCGAACCTTCGCGAGCCTCCGGAAGCACCGGAACTACCGGCTGTTCTTCGCCGGACAGGTCGTCTCGCTGGTCGGGACCTGGATGCAGAACATCGCGCTCGCCTGGTACGTCGTCGAGCTGACCCGCTCGCCGCTCGCCGTCGGCTTCCTCGCCTTCTGCCGGTTCGCGCCGTTCACCGTCTTCGGACTGCTCTCGGGCGTCGTTGCGGACCGGTTCGACAACCGGCGCCTCGTCATGGTCACCCAGTCCGCGTCGATGCTCGTCGCCGTCGCGCTCACCGTGCTCGCCTTCTCCGGCGCCGACATCGTCTGGCTCGCCTACCTGCTGGCGGCCGCGGCCGGAACCGCGCTCGTCTTCGACGCACCGGGCCGCCACGCGCTCACCTTCCAGATGGTCGGCCGCGAGGAGCTCCCCAACGCGATCGGGCTGAACGCGAGCCTCTTCAACGGCTCCCGCGTCATCGGACCGGCCGTGGCGGGAGTGCTCGTCGCCGCCTTCGGCGTCGGCGTGTGCTTCGCGATCAACGCCCTCAGCTTCCTCGCCGTGCTCACGAGTCTCTGGTTCATGCGCGTCTCGGAGCTCGTGAAGATCGACCGGCCGGAGAAGCATCCGTCGGTGCTCGACAGCGTCCGCGAGGGGCTCTCCTACGCACGCCACTCGCCCCAAGTCCGTCTCGTGCTCGCCATGACCATGGTCGTGAGCACCGTCGGCTTCAACTTCCACGTGCTCGTGCCGGTGCTGACGTCGGAGACGCTCGACGCGGGCCCACGCACGTTCGGGATCCTCTCTGCGTGCTTCGGCGCCGGCGCGTTCACGGGCGCGCTGCTCTCGGCGGGCCTCGGCCGCGCGAGCTGGAAGGCCCTGATCGCCGGCGTCGGCGGCTTCTCGATCGCGCTTCTCGCGCTCGCTCCGCTCACGACCGTCGCAGCTTGCGCGGCCCTCCTCTACGTCGTCGGCGTCTGCTTCACGCTGTGGACCGCGAACAGCCAGTCGCTCCTGCAGCTCTCCGCTCCCGACCACCTCCGCGGCCGCGTGCTGAGCCTCTACCTGTTCGCGTTCGCGGGGCTCGCGCCCCTCGGCGGCCTGTTCAGCGGCTGGCTGTCCGAGATCGGCGGGACCGAGCTCGCCTTCGCCGTGGCCGGGGTCACCGGCCTCGTCATGACGCTCCTCGCTCTACGGGAGCTCTTCGGCCGGCACGAGCGTGCGGTCCTTACACAGGCCTAACAAAGCGCCGCGAAATCCTTTCAGAAGCACCACGGCGTCCACACGGGCGGCGGGGAGACTCCGAGCAACGTCGAAGGAGGTACTCAGCTGTGACCAGGACGATTCGACTCGGGGTTCTCACGCTCATCGCCCTCGTGGCGCTCGGAATCGTGGGGACCGCCGTCGCTCACCGCGTCGTCGTCATCAAGGGCACGCACAACGGCGAGACGCTGACCGGCACGGCCGGACACGACCTCGTCTTCGCCCGGGCCGGTGACGACACGGTCAACGCCGGCGACGGAAACGACCGTCTCCACGGAATGCGGGGCAACGACACCCTCAACGGTGAGGGTGGAAACGACCGCGCGCGTGGCGGCGTCGGCAACGACACGATCAACGGCGGCGAGGGCAACGACGTCCTCCGCGGCCGCTGGGGCAACGACATCGTGAACGGTGACAACGGCGACGACCGCATCTGGGTCGGCCGTGGCGCCGACGTCGAGAACGGCGGCGACGGGAACGACCGGATGCATGCGCTCGCCCGTGACCGCATGGTCGACACCATCGACTGCGGGCCCGGCCACGACGTCGTGTGGCTCAACTCCAAGGAAAGCGACGTCCACGTGAACTGCGAGGTCGTCAAGACCGTCACCACGTCGCGCACGGACGACGGCACCTAGAAGAACTTCTCTCCGCTCCAATCCCTCTCTCCAACGAAGCCCGCCTCTCTCCCGGCGGGCTTCGTGCTTTAGTGATCCGGTGTCGGAGCTTCGCTTCGGAACCGTCCTGCTCGACCTGGCGACGACCTCGACCGTGGCCGGGACGCTCATCCGCGAGTACATGCAGGGATCCGACGCCGGCGACGACTATCTGCTCTACACGCTGCTCGCGGTCGGGGGAGAGTCGAGCCCGACATCGCTCGCCCAGCGAATGGGCGCGCCGCTCACGACCGTCTCGGACCGGGTCAACCGCCTCGTCGAGCGAGGTCACGCCGAGCGGATCAAGAACCCGCTCGACGGTCGCTCCGCCCTGTTTCGCCTCACCGAGGAGGGCTGGAAGACGTTCCGCGCCGTCCACCCACAGTTCGGCGAGCTGCTGACGAACGTGACCGAGCGGCTCGCGGTTCCCGTGGACGAGGTGCGCCGCGGGCTCCAGGCGCTCGAGGACGCGCTCCGCGCCGAGCTCGCCGACGTTAACGAGAAAAAAACTCCGGCTCCGTAGCTTTTCCTCCGACGCCGGAGTATCTTCCGGCGCATGCGGAAGGCCGCCGTCGCCATCATCGCCTCAGTGGTGCTCGTCGCCGGCGCGCAGGGCGCAACGAGCGCGACCGAGCTCGTGGCAAGGATCGACGTCGGCGCGCGCGGACCCTGCTCTGTCGCGTTCGAGGCCGGCGCTGCGTGGGCGACGGTGATCTCGACGAACGAGGTCGTCCGGATCGACCCGGCGACGAACGCCGTCACCCACCGGATCCCCGTCGACCGCGGGCCGTGCGGCATCACGGTCGGCGCCGGCGCGCTGTGGGTGATGAACAACGGCGGGAACACGGTCCAGCGGATCGATCCCGCCGCGGCGACAGTTACCGCGACCATCCAGGTCGGAATCGCGCCGTACGACGTCCTCTTCGCGTTCGGCTCGGTCTGGGTGACGAACTACAACGACGGGACGATCCACCGGATCGATCCGGCCACGAACCGAGTCGTGAGAAGGATCCGCATCGTCGGCGCACCGGCCGGACTCGCCGCGACGCGCTCGGCGCTCTGGGTCGGTGACGCGTCCGGGATGTCGATCGTGCGGATCAACCCGCGCACGAATCGCGTCGCAAGGAGGGTGCGGACTGGTGGCGCCGCCCCAGAATGGCTCGCCTCCCGCGGCTACTTCGTTTGGGCCTCGAACAAGCTCGACCGGACGGTCGCGAAGATCGACGAGCGGAAGAACCGCCGGGTCGCCCTCATTCGGCGCCTGGGCCGCCAGCCCGTCGACGGCGGGATCGTCGCCGGGAGCCTGTGGGTCCCGAACCAGCAGAGCAACACGATCTCCCGCATCGACTTGCGGCGGAACCGGGTCGTCGAGACCGTCCGGGTCGGAGCGCAGCCGTTCGTCGTTCCCGATCACGCCGACGAGCTCTGGGTCGGCAGCTTCGGCGGCACGGACATCTGGCGCCTGAAGCCGCGTTAGCCCGCGCTGCGGTAGCCCTCCAACCCTCGTCTACCCCCTTTTGGGCGAGTCTGCGCACGGTTCACTTGTGCGAGGGATACGAGGCCTGCGCGGCAATCCGATCTTCAGGGCGTAATCACAAACCAGGCGACGCGGCTAGCCGAGGTAGTAGGAGGTTTCAGGCGTGAGCAAGCCGTTCGCCCCCACGAGACCGAGCAACTTCCTCGTCGCTGGACAGCGCCGCGGCAGCACTGCTCAGCGACGAAAGGAGGTAAGCGAAGTGTCGAAGCGTTATCACCAGCTCGTCGCGCTGAAGAAGCGCGAAGAGGGCCAGACCATGGCCGAGTATGGCGTCGTTTTGGCCGTGATCACGATCGCCGTCTTCGGAGCCCTCACGCTCCTCTCCGGCAACATCGAGGGCGCGATCAACCGCGTCGCCGGATTCATCTCCTAGTAGGTCGAACGCTCAGCTAGCCGAAGCCCGCCGAGACCCCGGCGGGCTTCGGCGTGTTCATGCCTGGGTCTGCCCCTCGGGCTCCGGCACCGCCTCGATGTGGCGCCGGCCGGCGCCTTCGCCTTCCTCGACCTGGTCGCTCACCGCCTGGCGTGGCGAACGCGCGGCGGCCTCACCGGCCACGTCCTCGAGCCGTTGCGCCAGAGCGCGAACGTCGGCGAGCAGCTCGTCACGCTGCTCGTGCACGGACTCGGCGTCAGCCTCCAGCAGGCGTAGGCCCGCTTTCGCCTCCGCCTGCTCGGCGGCGATCTCGTCGCGAGCCTCCGCGAGGATCCTCGCCGCTTCGGCCCTCGCTTTCTTGAGAATCCCCTCCGCCTCCTGCTTCGCTCGCGCGATGTGCTCTGTGGCCTCCGCCTGTGCCCGGTCAGCCCGCGTGCTTGCGTCGACGACCAGCTCGGCGGCCTCCGCCTTCGCGCGGGCGGTGGCGGCTTCGGCCTCCTGCCGGGCGCTCACCGTGATCTCCTCGGCAGCCTCCCGCGCCCGCTGAAGAATCCCGCTGGTCTGCTCCCCGACCTGCTCGAGGGCGTGCCTCACCGCTGCCTTTGGTGAGCTCGCGATCTCGAGCTCCGCGATCACACCGTTCACACGCTCGACGTAGGCGTCGACGGCGGCGCGGTCGTACCCACGGACTGAGCCCGGGAACGAGACGTCTCTAACGTCCTTCATGGGCTCCCTCCCTTGGGGAGTTTGGCCGTCGTTGAGCTTCGAGTATGCCGTACCGCGGCGTTCGAGGGATGGACCCGACTGTCTCCGCGACCGATGAATGAGTGGAAAGGCGGGGCGGCACGCCGCTGCACAGGAGGTTCGGCGTGACCAGACCAGCCTTGATCGTCCTCTTCAGTCTCTTGCTGGCCGCGCCTGCTGCCGGCGGTCCGCCGGAGCGTTCGACGAAGCTGCTCGTCGGGTTCAGGGACGGCGTCTCGGCCGCGGACCAGGGCCAGGCGCTCGGTCGCGTCGGCGGCCGCCTCGAGCGCCGGTATGGCCGCATCGACGCCGCACTCGCGTCGCTTCCGCCGGGCCGTGCGCAGGAGCTCCGGCGCGACCCGCGCGTCGCGTACGTCGAGCCGAACGTCCGGTACCGGATCTCGAACCACGGCGATCCGGGCGACCCCGACTTCCACCAGCTCTGGGGCCTCCACAACTTCGGGCAACCCGTGGCCGGGGTTGCAGGCTCGCCCGACGCCGACATCGACGCCCTCGAGGCGTGGCAGGTCACGCAGGGCAGCGACGACGTCGTGGTCGCCGTGATCGACAGCGGCGTCGACTACACGCACCCGGACCTCGCCTCGCAGATCTGGACGAACCCGGGCGAGGACTGCACCGGCTGCCGCTCGAACGGCGTCGACGACGACGGCAACGGCTACGTCGACGACTGGCGCGGCTGGGACTTCGCGAACGACGACAACGACCCGATGGACGACAACGGCCACGGGACGCACGTGGCAGGGACGGTCGGCGGGCGTCAGGACGCCCAGGGCATGGTCGGCGTCGCCTGGCGCGTGCGGATCATGCCGCTGAAGTTCATCGGCGCAGACGGCGAGGGCACGGCGGCGAACGCGCTTCGCGCCGTGCTCTACGCGGCCTCCATGGGCGCGCACATCACGAACAACTCCTACGGCGGCGACGGGTTCTCCCAGGCGATGCTGGATGCGATTGCAGCGTCGGATGCTCGCGGCTCGCTGTTCGTGGCCGCCGCCGGGAACAGCTTCAACGACAACGACGAGAACCCGACCTACCCGGCGTCGTACGAGCTCCCGAACGTGCTCGCCGTCGCCGCGTCCACCCAGTTCGACGGCCGGGCGTGGTTCTCGAACTACGGCGTCAAGAGCGTCCACCTCGCCGCGCCGGGGACGAGCATCTACTCGTCCTGGCCGGGCGGCACGTACCGCCACTCGGACGGGACGTCTATGGCGGCGCCCAACGTTGCCGGAGCCGCGGCACTGGCGAAGGCGCGTTTCCCGGACGCGACCGGAGTCGGCCTGAAGTCGCTCCTGCTCCGGAGCGTCGACGGTCGGCCGGGCCTGCAGGATGCGGTGCGCACGGGCGGACGCCTGAACGCCAACACCGCCGTCCGCTGCAACGAGAGCCCGAAGGTCTGGATCGAGTCGCCGGCGCCGGGCTTCGAGGCTCGCTCCGACGAGGAGCTGCCGATCCTCGTGCTCGCGAGCCGGTGCGGACGCCCGTCGGGAGTGTCCGTGCAGGTCGACTCGAACGGGCTCCCGATCCAGCTGACCCCGCGCGGCGACGGGCTCTGGACCGGCTCGCGAACGCCGCTCGGCGCGTTCGCCATGACGATCACCGCCCGCGCGCAGGCCGGCGGCGAGGAGAGCACGCACCAGGTGAGCGGCCTCGTCGTCCAGCACCAGGGCATCGAGCCCGGCGGGCCTCCCGTCACGGTGACCACGAGGAGCGCCGGTGAGAACGCGATGCTGAGCTTCCACGGCGTCGGCGGCCGGCGGATCTTCCTCAAGGTCTCCGACGTGAACGTCGGCACGTCGCCGTGCTGCTCCATGCGGATCTCCGCCTGGGATCAGGGCAACCAGTGGAAGTGGGGCCCGACCTCGTTCGGCCGGAACGGCGGGTTCATGGACACGCAGACGCTGCCGCAGACGAACTTCTACAACGTCCTCGTCGACCCGCAGGGCGCCGATTTCGGCTCGTTGAAGCTCACGCTCTACGACGTCCCGCCCGATGCGACGGCGTCGATCGCGCCGGGCGGCTCTCCCGCGACCATCACGACCGGCCCGGTGCCCGGCCAGAACGCCGTCCTCTCCTTCGGTGGCCTGGCCGGGCAGCGGGTCAGCATGCGAGTCAGCGGGAGCACGTTCGGCACGTCGCCTTGCTGCGGCGCGAAGGTGTCGATCCCGGGGCTCGCTCCGCAGACGATGTTCGGCACGAACGGCCTCTTCGTTGACACGAAGACGCTGCCGGCGGACGGGAGCTACTCGGTCCTCGTCGACCCGGTCGGGCTCGAGACGGGATCGGCGACCGTGACGCTCTTCGACGTGCCCCCCGACCCGGTGGTACCGGCGGACGTGGACGGGCCGCCCGTCACCGTATCCGCTGGCGCTGTGCCGGGACAGAACGCCTCAGTCCGATTCTGGGGCGAGGCGGGCCAGCGGGTCGTCGTGAAGTCGAGCGGCGTCACGATCGGAAGCTCGACCTGCTGTTCGTTCAAGCTCTCGATTCCGGGCGTGGCTGCGCCGGTCACGCTCGGGCGCAACGGCGGCCTTCTGGACACCGTCCGACTGCCGGCGACCGGTGAGTACTCCGTACTCGTCGATCCGCAGGGAATGGACGCAGGCTCGGCGATGCTCCAGCTCTTCTCCGTGCCAGAGGACGTCACGGCGTCGATCGCGCCGGGCGGCGCGCCGGTCTCGGTCGCCATGAGCTCGCTGGGGCAGAACGCAGAGGTGCCCTTCGACGGCCTGGCCGGCCAGCGCGTGAGCCTGAAGCTGAGCGGCGTCACGATCGGCACCTCTACCTGCTGCTCGGCGAGGGTCTCGATCGAGAAGCCCGACGGCTCGGCACTCGCGACGCCCACGCTCTTCGGCAGGAGCGGCGGCTTCGTGGACGCGAAGGCGCTGCCGGCGAGCGGCCGGTACACCATCGTCGTCGACCCGCAGGGGGCGGACGTCGGCGCCGCGACGCTGCAGCTCTACGAAGTCCCGCCGGACCTGACCGCGTCGCTTGTCGTAGGCGGCCCGCCGGTGAGCCTGAACCTGTCGACCCCGGGCCAGAACGCGCTGCTCACCTTCACAGGGGCGGCAGGCCAGCGGGTGACGATCCGAGCGACAGGAGTGACCATCGGCCCGTCGACGTGCTGCTCGGTGTCACTCCTGGTCAGGAAGCCGGACGGCGCTCCGCTGGCTTCAGGCCTGGCGGGCACGAACGGCGGAGCGCTTGCAGCGACCCTGCCGGTTGCCGGCAGCTACACCCTCGTGATCGATCCGCAGGCCGCGGGGCAAGGCACCCTGACACTGGCTGCCTCGTAACCAGTCCCCTGTCGGTCGCAGCTAAATGCGCCAGGTGTCGCCCGCGTGAAGCAGCTTCGTCAGGTCGCCCTCGCCCAGCTCGCGCTTCGTGACCTCGATCTGCTCCGCCATCAGTGCGTCGTACACCGGGCGCTCGACGTCCCGGAAGATGCCGATTGGCGTCGGGCCCGTCGGCGTGTGCGAGAGCCGCGAGAGCGCGAACGCCAGGGACGGGTCGTCCGCGTGCTCGTCATGCCGTAGCAACGCGTCCTCGCCCACGGACTCGACGTCGACGATCTCCACGCCGCCCGGCCGAGCGATCACGCCACGCTCGATTGTTCCGTCCTCCCCGCCGAAGCGGATCGGCTCGCCGTGCTGGAGCTGGATCCGGTTCTCCTTCTGCTCCCGAACCGCGTCGAACGCGCCGTCGTTGTAGACGTTGCAGTTCTGGTAGATCTCGACGAAGACCGAGCCCTCGTGCTCGGCAGCTCGCCGCAGCACGTTCGTCAGGTGCGTCTTGTCCGTGTCGATCGAGCGCGCCACGAACGTCGCCTCCGCGCCCAAAGCCAAGGACAGCGGGTTGAACGGGTAGTCGAGCGAGCCGAACGGCGTCGTCTTGTTGTGCGTCCCGAGCGGGGAGGTCGGCGAGTACTGGCCCTTCGTCAGTCCGTAGATCTGATTGTTGAAGAGCAGGATCTTCAGGTTGACGTTGCGCCGGAGGGCGTGGATCAGATGGTTGCCGCCGATCGACAGAGCGTCGCCGTCGCCCGTCACGACCCACACGCTCAAATCGGGCCGCGACGACGACAGCCCGGTCGCGATCGCCGGCGCTCGACCGTGGATCGAGTGCATCCCGTAGGTCTGCATGTAGTACGGGAACCGCGCGGCGCACCCGATCCCCGAAACGAAGACGATCCGCTCCCGCGGGATCCCCAGCTCCGGCATGAACTGCTGGACGGCGGCGAGGATCGCGTAGTCCCCGCAGCCCGGACACCACCGGACCTCCTGGTCGGACTTGAAGTCCTTCCCCGTCAACTGAACCAGCGGGGTGCCGTTGCCCTCGCTCACTGCGCCGGAATCGCCCCGCACATGACCGGCTTCATGGTCTTGTCGTCCTCGACTGTGAGGATGTACTCGCCGGTCGTGATCTCGTCGATCGTGACGAACGCCTGGCCCTGACCCAGATTGGCGTTCGTGAAGCCGAGGTCGTGGACGATCTCGGTGCCCGGCGACTCGCAGGTTCCTCCGCGGATGTAGATCGGGTCGAGGTCGGACGTGCCCTGGATCTCGATCGTCACGTCCGTCGACGCGGCGCCCGAGTGGAGCTCGGCGGTACCGGACTTCCCCGAGTTGTTCACTTCCTGGAGGGTGACCATCGCGGTTCCGGAGTCGGCGCCGGCGCCACCTCCTCCGCCACCGTTGTCGTCGCCGCCGCCGCAGGCAGAGGCGAGGCCGACGAGGAGCGTTCCGAATACGAGTCGCAGTTTCACAGCATCCCCTCCATCGCTTCGGCCAGCTCCGACGAGCGGAACGGCAGTCCGCGGACGCGGTTGTAGCCCACCGCGTCGACCAGGAACTCGGCCCGCACCAGCTTGAGGAGCTGCCCCAGGTTCATTTCAGGAACGAGGATCTTCTCGTATCTACGCAAGATGTCGCCGGTATTACGGGGGAAGGGGTTCAGGTAGTTGAGGTGCGCGTGCGCCACTTTGCCGCCGCTGGCGCGGACGCGACGCACGCCGGCCGCCACGGGCCCGTACGTCCCGCCCCAGCTGAGGACGAGCAGCTCCTCGCCGCCCTCCTCGTCGACCTCGAGCTCCGGGATGTCGGCTGCGATGCCTGCGACCTTCTGCGCGCGGATCCGAACCATGTGGTCGTGGTTGTCGGGGTCGTACGAGACGTTGCCGGTCCCGTCTGCCTTCTCGAGCCCGCCGATCCGGTGCTCGAGCCCCGGCGTGCCCGGGATCGCCCACGGCCGGGCAAGCGTCTCGGCGTCGCGCAGGTACGGCTGGAAGGCGCCCTCGTGGTTCGGCGCGTCGGCGAAGTCGACCTTGATGTCGGGGTAGGAATCGATGTCGGGGATCAACCACGGCTCGGAGCCGTTCGCGAGGTAGGCGTCGGAGAGGAGGAAGACCGGCGTCCGGTACTTGAGCGCGATCCGCACGGCCTCGATCGCGGCGTCGAAGCAGCCGCCGGGCGTCGAGGCCGCGATGACCGGTACCGGCGACTCGGCGTTCCGGCCCCACATCGACAGCAGCAGGTCGGCCTGCTCGGGCTTCGTCGGCATGCCGGTCGACGGCCCTGCGCGCTGGACGTCGATGATCACGAGCGGCAGCTCGAGCGTCACCGCGAGGCCGATCGTCTCCATCTTCAGGACGATGCCGGGGCCGCTCGAGGTGCAGACGCCGAGCGCCCCGCCGAAGCTCGCGCCGAGCGCCGCGCCGACCGCGGCGATCTCGTCCTCCGCCTGGAAGGTCCGCACGCCGAAGTCCTTGCGGCGTGAGAGGTCCTCGAGGATCTCCGAGGCCGGCGTAATCGGGTAGGCGCCGAGGAACAGCGGCAGACCGCTCTTCACGGACGCAGCGATCAACCCGAGCGTCAGCGCCTGGTTCCCGCGGATGTTCCGGTAGGTGCCGGGCGGGAGCTGCGCCGGCGCCACCTCGTAGGTGACGCGGAAGTCCTCGCTCGTCTCGCCGTACGCCCAGCCCGCCTTGAACGCCTTCGTGTTCGCCTCGGCGATCTGCGGCTTCGCCTGGAACTTCTTCGCGATGAAGTCGAGCGTCCCGCTCTTCGGGCGCGCGTAGAGCCAGGACATCAACCCGAGCGCGAACATGTTCTTCGAGCGTTCGGCCTCACGCTTCGTCACCTTGACGTCCTTCAGCGCCTCGAGAGTGAGCGAGGTGAGCGGCACCTCGTGGACGTGGTACTCGCCGAGCGAGCCGTCGTCCAGCGGGTTTGCCGAGTAGCCGGCCTTCTCCAGGTTCCGGTCGGTGAACGCGTCGCGGTTGACGATCAGCGTGCCGCCCTTCGGCAGGTCGCGGATGTTCGTTCGCAGCGCCGCCGGGTTCATCGCGACGAGAACGTTGGGCTGATCGCCCGGGGTGAGGATGTCGTGGTCGGAGAAGTGGATCTGGAAGCCGGACACGCCCGGCAGCGAGCCGGCCGGCGCGCGGATCTCAGCCGGGAAGTCGGGCAGCGTCGAGAGGTCGTTGCCCAGGACGGCGGTCTCGCTCGTGAAGCGAGCCCCCGTGAGCTGCATTCCGTCCCCGGAGTCGCCCGCGAAGCGGATGACGACGCGGTCTAGCTGTTCGACGGGCTTGGCCATCAGCCGACCCTGCCAGGTATAGCACCGGCTCCTAGCAGCCGCTGACGCGATCGAGTTGGTCGTACCAGCGGCCTCGCAACTTCACGTAGACGTCACGGTGAGCGAGCGTCACACGGGCGATCGCCCGACCGTCCTTGAAGAACGTGTAGGCGACGATCGCGCGGGTCGGCGTCTCGTTGCGCACCTGGATGTTCCGGACTTGGAAGTTCGCGCCGAGAGCCTGCCGCGTTTGTCGGCTGTTCTGGACGAAGCGAGCGTACGGACAGGCACGGCGGAAGCCCGGCGTCAAGGTCGCGTACATCGCGCGCCACTTCGCCTGCTTGAGCAGCTGGGCCTGCTGCAACAGCGTCGCCCTCGGAGTGGTGCCTTGCGCCGAAGCGATCGGGACGGCCGCGACTGCGATGAGGCCGAGAACGAGCCAGCGGGCCATGGGCGCTTTCTACCCGAAAGCGCCCACGCCCTACACCCCGCTACTTCGTCAGATCGGCGAAGCGCGGGTCTTCGCGGATGGAGTCCAGATCCTCGTCCGTGCGGATGAGGTCTTTGATGCGCTCGTTGCGCTCTACCGCGTGTTGCAGATGCTCGATCGCCGCGTCGGCCTGGCCGGACCGGGCCGCGAAACAGCCGGCGTTGAAGTGGGCGACGGCGTCGTTCGGCCGCTTCTCGACGACGACGAGCTGCTTGGCGAGCGCGGTCTCGTAGTCGCCCTTGTTGTAGGCGGCGAACGCCTCGCCGGCTTCCTCGGGAGCCGGGTTGTACGCCTCTCCCGGCGTCCCCCCGATGACGAGGACCGACGTGCCGTCCTCGTTCGCGGTCGCCTTTCGCTTGGCGGTCGGCTCCACGAAGAGCAGGGAGCCGGCCGGTGCCTCAATGGTCTCGTCGTCGATCTCGAAGGTCGCGGTCCCGTTCAGGACGATGTACAGCTCCTCCTGCCCGGCCTCGCCGAGCAGCATCTCGTCGTGCTCGCGGATCACGTCCACGCCGGACGGCGCGGTGTACGCGTTCGTCCCGAACGAGCCGATCCCGAAGCGGCGGCGGATGTCGAAGCGCTTTCGTCCGTCGTCCGTCGCGCCGGGCGCGAGGATCGGGGCGGGCTCGATCTCCTCGAGCTTCGCGAAGACGTAGGCCTTCTCGGTCGCTGTCGTAGCCATCGGCTCCTCCTATCCGGTCAGCGCCTGGAAGCGCGGATCCTCTCGAAGCGAGTCTAGGTCCTGGTCGCCGTCGAAGTACTCCTTGATCCGATCATCGTCCTCGATCGCTTGCTCCAGATGCGTGATCGCGTCGTCGGCCCGGCCGAGGCGGGCTTCCATGCATGCGACGTTGAAGAGGACAAGCGCCTCCGGCCGCTCCTCGAGCACCGGCTCGAGCGCGGCGAGCGCGCCCTCGTAGTCGCCCTCCCTATAGGGCGCCCACATCTCGTGCATCGCCTCGCCGACCGACAGGCGGTACGGCTGCCCGGGCGTCCCGCCGATAGCGAGGATCGTCGTGCCCTCCTCCTTGGCGACCGCGCTCCGCTTGGCCGCCGGGTCGCGGACGAAGACGAGCGTGCCGGCCTTCGCGAAGACCGGCTCGCCGTCGATGTTGAACGTCGCCTTGCCCGACAGAACGAGATAGAGCTCCTCCTGTCCGGTCGCGCCGACGCCGAGCTCGTCGTGCTCGCCGATTACGTACCCGTCACCCACCGCCCTGTTGGCGCGCACTCCGAATCCCTGGATGTCGAAGTGGCGGCGGATGTTGCGCGGGACGCGGCCGTCGTGCTCGGGCCCGGGCTCGATGTCGTCCAGAGCCACGACGTCATAGGCCTTCGCAGTCGCTGTCGCCATGCACGTGCTCCCTTCCGGGACCGCGCGAGCTGCGCCACGTGCTCGCCTACGAGCAACGACCTGGTCTCTGCGTCCATCGGCTGCATCGCGGTCTCCTTTCCGTGTAGATTCTTGACGTCGAACTACTTGATGCTGAGAGTCTAGGCCACAGGTAGTTTGACGTCAAGAGAAATTTGGAACACAATCCGCACATGGCGACCAAGGAGCGGACGGAGGACCCAGTCGACCGGAACATGGCCGAGTGGCCCGTCGAGCTCGAGGGGATCGATCTCGACGTCGAGGCAGCCGTCCAGCGGATGCAGCGCATCGTCAAGGCAATCGCCCGCCGGATGGACGAGACGCTCGGCGAGTTCGACCTCTCACAGGGCGAGTGGTGGGTCCTCGCGCACCTCACCTGGAACGGCCCGCCCTACCGCAGCTCGCCGACGAAACTCGCCGAGAAGCACGGGCTCTCGAGCGGAGCGATG
>Ga0081538_10002217_pt1 | contig 19254 bp, 25 predicted proteins | sample TabmetS5T2R1_FD_71022 | JGI IMG/M metagenome (GOLD analysis project Ga0081538, IMG submission 71022) | Tabebuia heterophylla rhizosphere microbial communities from the University of Puerto Rico - S5T2R1 | ecosystem: Host-associated > Plants > Roots > Rhizosphere ... | reverse complement strand
CGCCTGAAGCAGACCCGGGTCGGTGTCGCGCCGCCGCTTGGGACCCTCGTGCTGGCGGATGCGCCCCCGCGGGTCGGCCGGCTGGTCCAGCTCGGCCGCGCCACGGCGGACCGTCGGCCGCGACGCCTCGGCCAGCCGCGCGACCCGGCTGACGCCGCCATAGCCCAATGCCCGGGCCGTCGCGCCAAACAGCAGCCGCCGCTGCCGCTCGGTCAGGTGCGGCCCGACCAGGGCGAAGGTCGCCGCCAGCACCTCATCCAGGTCCACTGGATGAGCCTAACCTCGCCCGCTCAACCTGGCAAAGTCACCGAGCGGGGACCCCTAATTCCGGGCACGGCGTAATAGCGGGCCAGCTCGGTGAGCGGCCCAGGCGTCCAGCCGGTTTCCTCCTCGACCTCGCGCCGCGCGGCGTCCTCGGGCGACTCCCCTGGGTCGGCCCAGCCAGCCGGGATCTCCCAGCCCCAGGTGTCGGTGATGAACCGGTGCCGCCACAGCAGTAGCACGCGGTCCGCGTCGTCGCGGACGACGACGGCGACCGACTGGCGGGGCATCCGGATGACGTGGTGTTCCAGCCGTCGGCCCTCCGCGAGCTCAACGTCTTCAAGGCTGAGGTTGACCCAGTCGCTCTCGTACAGGGTCCGCCGGCCGTGCACGGTCCACTTCATGGGACTCCTCCCTGGTCGCCGCGAGGATAGCCTCTCACGCGGCAGGGGGCCGGCCCAGCCTCGGCGGGTCAGGCGGACAGCAGCGGGCGGAGCTGCTCATCCAGCTCCCTGACCGGCTGGTCGTCGCGCCACGGTTCCAGTGAGGCTCGAACCTCGCGGGCGCGTCGCAGGATCGGCCCGACGCGGTTCTCCTGGCGGATGGCGAGGGCGTCGGCGACGGCCGCGCACGCCTCTTCGACTGCGTGGTCCTGGACATGGGCCTGGGCCAGGTCGAGACGGGCCAGGGATCGGCCCTTCACGTCGGCCGGGTCGCGCAGGGTGAGAACGTCGGCCAGGGCTTCCTGAGCGGCCTTGGGCTGGCCGAGCAGGAGGTGGCTGGTGCCTCGGAAGCCGGCCAGCCGGGGCTGGTCGAAGAAGTCGTTGGCGAAGCGGCCACCTTCCGGCTTGGCACGCTCGATGGCACGGTCGGCCCGGCCGAGGGCGGTCAGGCTGGCAGCGGCGTCACCGAGGCCGGCTTGTGCTCGGGCCTCCAGGGCGGCCAGCCACGCCAGCCGGCTGGGGCTGACGTGGCCGCGGGCGCGGTCCTGGGCCTCCTGCAGGAGCCGGAGCGCGGCCGCTGGGTCGCCGGTGTAGGTCGGGATCAGGCTTCGGGTCGCGAGCGCCCACGCGGCGAGGTCGGGTGAGCCGGCATCATCGGCGGCTTGCACGGCCACCCTGAAGTAGGCCAGCGCCTTGCCCTCGTTGCGCAGGTCGAACGCGAGGCTGCCGGCCAGCCCGGCGAGGTGGCCGGCGACTACAGCCAATCGTTGACGGCGGGTCACCGGCAACGGGCTGTCCAGGAGCCGGGTCACGTCCCGGAAGTGCTCTAGGACCGGACGCGCCAGGACGGTGGGGGCGTGCTCGGGTACGAGCGGGCGAACTCCCCCACCGCCTGCTCCAGGGCTTCCAGGGCGGCCTGGCCGACCGAGGAAGCCTCCAGCGCCCGGGCCAGCAGCCACGGCTCGGCCTCGGCCGCCAGCTCCAGGCGGGTCGCCTCGTCGCTGAACAGCTCCGCCCGGGGCCGGCGAAGGGTCCGGGCGAGCAGGTCGCGGTAGAAGTCGCTGGGCTGCTGGTGGTTGTTGACCCACCGGCTGACCATAGCGATCAGGCTCTCGGTTCCCGGAAGGCTCTCGCCGCTGCTGGCGGCCTGGCGGCGCAGCTCGGCCACCAGCCGCGACCGCGACCAGCGCAGCTCCTTGAGGACCGACCGAAGGGTGTTGCTGGTACCTGCCATGCCCCGCTCCAACCGCTACATCATCGGGCGTCCGGTCTAGCAGCCGGCGCTAACAGACCCTCCAGGAACTCGGCCGCCTCGCGGTCCTGGGCCTGCTGGAAGTGGGCGTAGGTGACCAAAGTCATGTGGCCATCGGCGTGGCCGGCGCGACCCGAGACGGTGCGCCAGTCCACGCCGCCGGCGACGAGCTGGGTGACCATGAAGTGCCGCAGGTCGTGAAGGCGGCAGTGCATGCCGAGGCTGCGGGCGAGCCTGAGGAAGCGGTGGGAGATGCCGTCGGGGTCGATCGGCTTCGAGCCGTCGGGGACGTGGGAGAACACGTAGGCGTCGGTCGCCAGGGTGGTCCCGCAGGCGAGGGCATCCTTGGCCTGGGCGACCCGGCGGGCGCGCAGTTGCTCGACCGTGGCGGCGCCGACGGCGACCCGGCGCTTGGCGTGGGTCTTGGTGTCCTTGTGGACAAGGGCCTGGTTGGGGACGCGGACCACGTTGCCGGCGATCAGGACCTCGCCGCGGTCGACATCGATGTCGGTCCAGCGCAGGCTGCAGAGCTCCCCGCGGCGGGCGCCGAGCACCACGGCCAGGCGCAGGAACAGGCCCAGCTCGGGGCTCTCCTGGTTCGCGGTGGCCAGGAGCCGGGCGGCGTCCTCGGCCTTGGGCGGCTGGACGTCGGCCTTCTGGATCGTGGGGGCGGTCGCCTGCTTGGCCGGGTTGTGGCTGATCCAGCCCCACGCCACGGCCTGCTTCAGGGCGCCGGACAGGACGCCAGAAGAATGACCAGGGAATGACCGCTCAGCAAGCAAGGCAATCGCCACAGGCCTATGACCTGCGACGATGGGTGGGGCTGGCAGGCCTCGAACCTGCGACCTAGCGATTATGAGTCGCTTGCTCTGACCGACTGAGCTACAGCCCCTTGGCGACGATCATCACCCGAACCGCCGGGTGGACGCTACCAGCGGCCGCGGTGCACGACGTCGTCGAACCGGCGCCGCTGGGGGTGCCGGATCGGCGTCAGCGGACGGTCGGCGGGATAGCCGAGCGCCACCATCAACGGGCAGAACCGGTCCCCAGGGAGGCCGAGGATGCGGCGGGCCAGCTCCTGGTCGTGCACCGACGCGTGGCCGCTGCCGATGCCCAGGTCCGCGGCCGCGAGCATGATGCTCATCGTCGCCTGGCCGAGGTCGTACTGGATCGACTCCCGCTGGTGCGCGTCGCCGGACCGCGGCGCCACCAGGGCGATCGTCGCCGCCGAGGTGGCGACGTGCCCTGCCCACCGCCAGACCCTCGACAGCGCCACCAGCTGCTCACGGTCGGTGCAGACGACGAAGTCCCAGCGTTGCTGGTTGGTGGACGAGGGGGACCGCCGCGCGGCCTCCAGGATCCGGTCGAGGTCCTCGCCGGCGATCGGCCGGTCCGAGTAGGCGCGGACGTTCCGCCGGGACCTGATCGCGTCCCACGTCTCCACGTCGACCTCGGCGGCAGGCTAGGGCGTGCGGCGCGGGGTGGCGTGGTACAGGCTCCGCGTGCCGGAGGGGAACTGCTCCCGCTCGACCACGTCGAAGCGGTCCTCGAGCAGCCGCTCGAACACCTCCCGGCGGTAGTCGCCGTGCATCCCGGCCGGCTTGTTGGCCAGCAGGCGGTCCGCCATGGGGTCCTCCGGGTCGACGAACTCGACCACCAGCCGCCCACCCAGGCTGTGGAGCCAGTCGACCAGCTCGGCCAGGGGCACGTTGCCGGTGATGGCCAGGTGGTGCAGCAGCGCCAGCGCCAGCACCGCGTCCGGACGGGCGCGCTCGAAGAACCCGGAGCGCTCCCTCCCCCGCCAGCCGAGCGCCGGCGAGGGGTCGGAGAGGTCGAGGTAGACGGGCAGGATCTGCTCGTTTCGCTCCTGCTTGAGCGCCCGGTAGAGCCCGTCGAGGCACAGGTCGTCGCCGTCGGCGCAGACGACGTAGTCGGCGTGGCGCGCGGCGACCCTGGAGTAGGTGCCGTCGTTGCCGCCGAGGTCGAACACGAGCGCGGCGCCCCGGCCCTCCAGGGCGCGGTCCACGAACGCCGCCTTGAGCTGCCGCTCGGCGTCGGTGTAGGTGCTGGTGCGCTGGTAGTCCTTCCACTCCGAGGCCGACCGCGACCACTCCAGCCTGGCCACCAGCTTGCGGATCGCGGCGACGGTCGCCTTCTGCAGCTCGGTCGAGAACCCGGCGGCCTTGAGCTCCTTCCGCGTGTCCTGCGTGCGCGAGCCGGAGAACCGCTGGTCCATGGCGCCGTGGAGGGAGACGTGCTTGAGCACCCCTGCCCGCAGCCGGTCCGTGCCGGAGAACAGCCGGGCGAGCTCCTGCGGCTGGATGCCCTGGACCTGGCCGCGGAGCCACGGCTGGAAGCGGAGGTCCTTGTGGGCCTGGAGCAGCAACGGGTACAGCATCGTCTGGCAGAACTGCCGGTAGCCGGCCCATGGCTCGCCCTGGCGGACCCGTTCGAAGGAGCCGACGTCGATGAACACCGGACGGGCGCCGACGAACGCCAGGTTGTAGGCGTACCCGTCCTTCATCGTCAGGTCGGCGTCGAGGGCGGCCAGCAGCAGGTCGAGGTGGACCAGGGCGGCGTCCTTGACCATGGAGAAGGTCCACTCGTACGGGTAGCTGACGAAGGGGATCCGCTCGTGCTCCAGTGCCCGCACCCAGGCGTCTCCGCGGACGCTCTGGGGCAGGTCCTCGAGCGGCACCTGGGTCGTCTTGACCAGCCGCCCCTCGGCCATCGCCGGCTCGAAGAACGGCGCCGACGCCAGCGCGTCGAAGTCCTCGGCGCCCTCCTTGGTCAGGCCGCGGAGCACCCGGCCGTTGAGGTACGCCACCGTGCTGGCCGGGTCCCGGAATGACGCAGGCTCCAGCTCCAGGTCGCTCATGGATGTCCTACCGAGAGGTTCGAGCGGGGAGTTCGAGCGGTCCGGCTCAGCGCTCGTCGCGCCGCTCGCCGACCTCGGCGGTCGCCGTGTTGCGACGGAATGGCGAGGTGATCCTGCGCCAGCCCAGCTTGAAGAACACCGCCACACCTGCGGCGCCGGCCACGATCGCCTGCACGATCAGGCTAGCTGACCCGGCATCGAGGTATGCGAGCATCAGAAAGCTTCTCCTTCCCGTCGCCAGGAAGCGCAAGAGCCGACGACGTTTGGGGTAGGTGCAGATCGTCCGGCACGATACCACGAGTTACCGGCTCCTGGCCGCATCAGGAAGGAAGCATGTCAAACAGGTGAACCACGCAGGCTGCGGTAGGCTGGCTTGGACGCGCCGATGCGCAAGGAGCTCCGTGCCCGACCCGAACGACCCACCCACGCCACCCGAACCCGGCCCTGGTGCCCGCCGCCCTCCCCCGGCGGCGGAACCGCCCGAGGCCTGGCCGGCCGGCGGGGCCTCGCGGCCGGCCGGCCCGCCGGAGAGCTGGCGCTCGCCACCCACGGGCGGGTCCTGGCCACCCGGGGAGCCGGGGTCACCGCGCGGGCAGTGGCCGGGTGATCCGGGGGCTCCAGCCAGGCCGTGGGCGCCCGGTGGCGGTGGTACCCAGGTCGGGCCGCCGACCAGGCCGGCGCGAAACCCGGTGCCCAGGCCCGCCGGGCCGCCTCGGGTCCTGCGGCTCGAGCTGGGACTGGTGCTGCTGCTGGCCTTCGCACCGGGGATCCTGGGGCTGCTGGTGCTGGCGCTGGGCGCCGGCGACGGCGTCGAGATGGAGGCCCGGCTGCTGCCCGCCATCGTGGCGGCGATCTTCCAGCTGTTCCTCTCCTGGTCACCGGTGCTGGTCATCGCCTACCTGCTGGTGCGCAGCGGCGAGGGCTGGGCCGGCATCGGCCTGACCCGCTTCCGCGCCGGCGACGTCGGCCACGGGGTGGCGCTCTGGGTGGCCAGCTTCGTGCTGGTGCTCTTGCTCGCCCAGCTCTTCAGCCAGTTCGGGCAGCGGGAGGTCGACTTCCTGCCCGAAGCCCTGCCGCTCTGGTTCCGCATCATCCAGGCGGTGCTGATCGCCACCACCGCCGGCGCCACCGAGGAGATCGTCGTCCGCGGCTACGCGCAGACCCGCCTCGAGCAGCTCAAGGCCCCCACGGCGGTGATCGTGCTGCTGCCGACCGCGCTCTGGGGAGTGCTCCACGTCTACCAGGGGCTGGGCGCGGCGCTGACGATCTTCTGCCTGGGGCTGATGTACGCCGCCTACTTCCACCGGACCAGGCGGCTCTGGCCGCTGATCCTGGCCCACGCGCTGTTCGACATGACCCAGCTGGTGTTCATCCTCGCCGGGGCGTAGGGGCCAAGCGTCACCTGCTGTCGAGGAGGCGGCGCTGCGCGTCCCGGCGCGAGCTGTGGATCCAGCGGCTCATCGGTCATGGCCTGGTGGCAGCATCCCGCCATGGGCTACCGGGGCAAGCTGGCCGAACGGGAGCAGGCACGTCGCCTGCGGGCCACCGGCCTGCCGCTGGTCGACATCGCGACGATCCTGGGCGTCTCCAAGAGCAGCGTGTCGCTGTGGGTGCGGGACGTTGCGTTCGAGCCCGGGCCGCGGGTCGACCGCGGACGCCGGCGGGCGCCGAACGCCCTGCAGCGGCGCAAGCAGGCCGAGATCGACCGCCTGCTGGCCGAGGGCCGGGACCGGCTCGGCCGGCTGTCGGAGCGCGAGTTCCTGGTCGCGGGGGTCGCGCTGTACGCGGGGGAGGGCAGCAAGACGGACGGCGTCGTGCGCTTCGCCAACAGCGACCCGCGCATGATCGTGTTCTTCTGCTCCTGGCTGCGCCGTTTCTTCGAGATCGACGAGCCCCGCCTGCGGGTTTGTCTCTACCTCCACCAGGGGCTCGACCTGGCCGCCGCGATCGCCTACTGGTCAGCGGTGACGCGCATCCCGCCTGTCCAGTTCCTGAAGCCCTACCGCGCGGCGCCCGACCCGTCCATCCGTCGTGCCAAGCATGTGCATGGCTGCGTAGGCGTCGGTTACAGTTGCTGTGCGACCCACCGATGCATCATGGGGCTTGTCGCTGCGCTCCTTGGCGACACCGCCATTCCGGGGTAGCTCAATCGGCAGAGCAATCGGCTGTTAACCGAAAGGTTGCGAGTTCGAGTCTCGCCCCCGGAGCTCTCTACCGGCCGGTCCCGCTAGCCTCCCCGCGCGTCCCCGACCCGGTGCACGTACAGCCCCCGACCCGGACTGGTACGGAGCGGCACCAGCTCGACGGTCCCCACCGTGGTCGGTGTGGTGGCCGACAGCGGCGCGAACCGCTCGGCGGGCCGGTCGCCGTCGGCGTCGTGGAACACGGCCGCAGTGCCGGCCAGGGCGCGGTCCAGCGGCTGGGCCCGGGCGGCCAGGAACAGGTCGCGCACCCGGCCGAGCGGCAGGCCGAGCTCCATGGCGACCCGCACCCGCTGGGGCCCGGAGACCGCCAGGACGGTGCCTGGCTCGGCGGCCAGCGGCCGCAGCGCCCGGGCGGCGGTGGCCGCGTTGGCCGACAGGCGGGTGTCGCGGTCCAGGGTTGAGTCGACGGCCCGGTCCCACGGCGCCAGCGGCCAGCACGCCGCTCCGACCAGCAGCGCGGCGCCCACCACCGCACCCACCCGGGTCGGGCCGGGCACGGCGCGGACGGCCGGGGTGGCGTGACCGGCGACGCCAGGACGAACGGCGGCGGTGGCCGGGCGGGGGCGGGCGGCGGTGAGGCGAACGGCGGCGGCGGCCAGGCGGGCGGCGGCGATCGCGGCGGCGAGGCGAACGGCGAGGTCGGCGGGGTCGAAGTAGCGCCAGGAGACGTAGGTACCGCGCCAGGCCTCGAACCCGAGCAGGGTCAGGACCCCGAGGCTGGCGGCCCCCAGGCCCGCCAGCCACACCCAGGCCCGGCGGCGGGCGAGCCAGGCCGCCCCCCCGACGGCCAGCGTGAGCAGCAGCGGGTCGGCCGCGTAGCGCCGGCCGACCTGGGCCAGCCAGCTGGCCGGGGCGACGGCCTCGCGGCCGGCGACCAGGTCGGTGTACCGCCCGGGGACGCCGACCGCGTAGAGCGGGTCGCCGGTCAGCAGCCAGTCGTGGGCCAGCCACAGCAGCGGGACGGCAAGGGGCAGCAGCAGCACGGCCGCGCGGCGGTCCCCGCGCCGCCAGGCCACCGCCCCGTACGCGGCGGCCAGCGGCAGCAGCAGCCAGCCCTCCACCCTCGCCAGCGCCGCCAGCGCCAGCGCCAGGGCGGCCAGGCCCCACCGCGTCCGGTGGGCGGCGGGGGCACCGGTCCCGGCCGGGCCACCCCCGCGGGCGGCGAGGGCACCGGTCCCGGCCGGGCCGCTCCCGCGGGCGGCGGCGGCGGGGCTCCCGGGTGTGGCGGTCAGGGCGTCGAGGGCGAGCGACCAGCCGGCCAGGGCGAACACCAGGGAGTTGCCGCGGGCCGCCTGCAGGACCAGCGGGCCGGACCCCGCGACCGCGACGACCGCGGCGGCCGCGGCGGGCCAGCCGGCCAGCCGGCCCGCCGCCCTCGCCAGGCAGACCACGGCGAGCGCGAACGCCGCCACCGTCAGCGCCTCCAGCAGCCGCCAGTCGTGGGCGACCGTCCACGTCAGGCCGTGCACCAGCGTGAGCAGCGGCTTGGGCGCCGACAGTAGGGGGTCCTCGAGGCGCTGGCCGGCGACCATGCGGTCGAAGTACAGTGCTGCGGCGTGTTCGTCGGGATCGAGCGTCGCCGGCCCGGGCAACCGGACCAGCCGCGCGGTGGCGACGGCCACGCCCAGCCACAACAGCGGCCAGGACCAGGAAGGGAGCGACCAGGCAACGCTCGTGGAGGGTGGCTGCTCGGCCCGTGCCGCGACCTTCACCGGTCGTCCCTCCTTCCGCGATCTCCGGCCGGCCGGCAGCCAAACAGTACGTGGTTTCGATCGCACCCGGCGGGTAGACAAGCAGGCGATGACCGTGGACAGGAGGTTCCGATGAGGTTCAAGTCGGGGTTTCTGGTCGGCCTCGGGGCCGGGTACGTGCTCGGCGCCAAGGCTGGCGAGGAGCGCTACCAGCAAATCGTCGACGCCGCCCGGTCGCTGCGGGAGAACCCGGGGGTGCAGCGCCTGACCGGTGAGGTCAACCAGACCGTCAGCGTCGGCAAGGACCGTGTCGGCGAGGCCGCCAGCAGCAAGGTCGAGCAGGTCGGCAACGCGGCCGCCGCGCAGGCCAGCAAGGCCAAGGACGCGGTGAGCAGCGTCGGCAAGAAGGCCGAGGACAAGACGGCCAGCGCCGGGACGCCGCCGGAGACCATCAGCACCACCAGCGCCAGCAGCGGCAGCCGGCCGAGCGAGAAGCGGTAGCCCTCCTAACCGGACCCGCCGATCGAGCCGACGTTGGGTGCTGCATCCACCACTCGGTGAACCCGGTGCAGCGGCCGTCGCCGTCGAGGTGGATGACCCACAGGTTGCTGAAGGCGTAGGGCGGGTCACGGTACACGGTCACGCCCTGCACGATCGCGCCCCAGGGCACGACGGCGAGCGGGTGCCAGCGGAACTCGGTGTCGCCCGGCTCATCCTTGCGGTCCAGCCACCGCCGACGCCCTCGGCGCGGCCCGCCACGGCGGGCTGTCCGGCTAGGCGTAGTACGCGGCGTCCACCCTGAGCGCCCAACCCCTGCGCCGTGCGCGGTCAGTCCTGCGCGAACGTTCCTGTGACGACCTCGCCTGCCGGCTCGTAGGTGCCCATCACGACTCCGGTGGTGGAGACCTTGCTGTCGACGAGCTTCAGCCCGGCGGGGATGGTGCCGTCCGAGAACAGGCGCTTGCCCGAGCCGATGACCAGGGGGAAGACCCACAGGCGGTACTGGTCGACAAGGCCGCGGCGCAACAGCGACTGGATCAGGTTCCCGCTGCCGTGCACCTGCAGCTCCGGCCCATCCTCCTGCTTGAGCGCCGCGATGGCGTCGGCGGCGTCTCCCGCGATCAGGACCGAGTTGCTCCACTCGAGCGTGGGACGACTCCGCGACGCGACGTACTTGGTGGCGTCGTTGAAGGTCTTGGCGCCGGCCTCCTCCGGGGCGTGCGGCCAGTAGGCGGCCATGATGTCGTAGGTCCTGCGTCCCAGCACCATGGCGAACGGCCTGCTCGTCGCCTCGCCCATGACCTGACCCATCTGCTCGTCCCAGTAGTTCACCGACCAGCCACCGTAGGCGAAGCCGCCGCTGTCGTCCTCCCCGGGTCCGCCCGGGGCCTGCATGACCCCGTCGAGGGTCAAGAAGGTCTGCACGATCAGCTTTCTCATCCCTGGTCCTTTCGATCGGTCCCCGCATGAGCCCACGAGGATATTCCGCAACGGCTCCTGCGTGACCAGCGCCAGGTGAGCCGCTTTATTTCGAGGAGGGCCTGGGCTAACCTACAACCAAATGGTTGTAGGTTAGTTGACCGACGGGGCCGTGGACCACCTGTTCCACGCCCTGGCCGACGCCACCCGCCGCGACATCCTCCGCCGCTGCGTCCGGGGCGAGCTGTCGGTGTCGCGGCTGGCCGACGCCTACCCGATGAGCTTCGCCGCGGTGCAGAAGCACGTCGCGGTGCTGGAGCGGGCCGGCCTGGTCACCAAGGAGCGCCACGGAAGGGAACAGCTGGTGCGGACCGACCCCGACGCCGTGCGCGGGGCGCGGCAGGCCCTCGACGAACTCGAGACGACCTGGCAGGGGCGGGCGGACCGGATGTCCGACCTGCTCGCGCAGCACCCGACCCGGCAGAGGGCAACCCGACGAGAGGACAACCCAGATGACTGTCACCAGCGTCGTCAAGGACTTCGACAGCCTGACCCTCACCCTGGTCGTCGAGTTCGACGCCCCGGTCGAGCGGGTGTGGCAGCTGTGGGCCGACCCGCGGCAGCTGGAGCGCTGGTGGGGACCGCCGAGCCACCCGGCGACCGTGGAGGAGCACGACCTGACCCCCGGCGGTGAGGTCACCTACTTCCTGACCGGTCCGGAGGGCGAGAAGTCCCGTGGCTGGTGGCGGGTCTCGTCGGTCGACCGCCGAAGTCCCTGGAGTCCACCGACGGGTTCGCCGACCGGGGCGGGACACCGATCGCCGACGTGCCGACCACCAGGGTCCGGGTGCGGCTCAGCGAGCACGACGGTGGCACCCGGATGGAGGTGCGCTCGGTCTTCGACTCCCGGGAGCAGATGGAGTGGCTGGTGCGCACAGGGCGGCTGGATGGTGCCGTTCGTCGATCAGGACTTCGGCGAGATCATGGAGGCCTGGTTCGCGCGCGCCGACGAGTTCCTCCTCCGACGGACGACCTACGACATGATGTACCCCTACTGGTCGCAGGTGATCGTGACCGATCCCGAGGAGGCGGGAGTGACCGGCCAGCAGCTCGACAACCTGCCCTAGCACATCGCCTCCCGGACGCTGCGCTCGCCCGAGTGGGCGAACTCCTCGGTGCTCGACGGGGACGTCCTGGAGGCCGTCGGGCGCTCAAGGACCAGCCCGGCGGCGAGCTGCAGGTGCACGGCAGCGCGCAACTGGTCCAGACGCTGAACCGGCACAACCTCGTCGACGAGTACCGCCTGCTGGTGGTCCCGGTCGTGCTCGGCACCGGCAAGCGGCTGTTCGGCGACGGCACCGTGCCGACCGCGTTCAGACGGTCGAGAACCGAACCACCAGCACCGGCGCGGTCGCGCTGACGCTGCGCCCCACCGGCACCCCGCCCAAGGGCGAGGTCCAACCGCCGCAACCCTGACCGGCGGCGCTACTCCAGGCAGTCGTGGACTACACGCGGTTCTGCGCTGCGCGGGCCGCTGGTTACGCTGGTGACCGGCGAGCGTCAGGGTCGCAATACCCTGGCGTAAGCATCGGCTGCATCGCCCTCGTGGGCGCCACTCCGCCGGCTTCTGATGGTCGGCCGAGGAAAGGATGGCCGTACGGGAGGGCCGGCGCTTACTCGACCGAGACCACCGTGATGACCGGCTTGCCCTTCTCGACGACGTAGGTGGCGAGCTCGGCCGCGTTGCCGCTGCCGACGTTCCGCACCGCGTGGACCGCCCCGGCCGGGACGGTCAGGGCGTCACCGGCGCTGCACGTCCTGGCCGGCTGGCCCTCGACCTGGTACTCCAGCGACCCTTCCAGGATGTAGATGACCTCTTCGCCCGGATGGGTGTGCTTGACCACCGGCGCTTCCGGGCCGATCTCGACGCGCTGCTGGACGACCTCGCGCCCGGCGACGCTGAGGTCGTGCTGCTGCAGGTCGGTGCGCCAGAGTCCCGGCGCCTGCTGGACCCTCCCGCCCGCGCCGCTGCTGCGGTCCTCGCTCATGGTCATCGCACCCTCCCTGGGTTGGGTCAAGGCTGACGGTGACAATCTTCACCGCGGCGTCGCCCCAGGGGAAAGACCTTGGTCGGGGTCCCTGGTCTGCGCCGTCCGCAGGCCCGTCGAGGCCGTCCACGAACGGCGCAGCCGCCACTGCGCGGGTCGACGTCGAGGCCCGACGATCGGGCCGAGGCGCAGAGGCCGCACGCTGCAGCGCGTCTCGGCGGGGCCGTTCACTCGGGTTGCAGGTCGCCGGCGGCTTGCGCATGGCGGCTGCCTGGGATGGAAATGGGTGCTGGCCGCGATGACCTGGAGGCGCTTGGAGGCGATGCTGGGCCTGGCGACGGTCCAGCCGACGGCTTCCCGGCGAACAGGAGCTGACCGATGCAAACCACAGCGCGGCGTCCCGTCTACCCCGACCTGGCCGGCAAGGTCGTGGTGGTCACCGGCGGCTCGGGTGGGATCGGCGCGGCCACCTGCCGGCTGTTTGCCGCCAACGGCGCCAAGGTGGCGGTCAACGGCCGCAACCCGGCCAGGATCCAAGCCGTGGTCGACGCCATCCGCCAGGGTGGCGGCCAGGCGGTCGGTGTCGTCGCCGACTGCACCGACCCGGCCGCCGTCCAGCAGCTCAGCCGGGAGGTCGAGCAGCAGCTCGGCCCGGCCGAGGTCCTGGCCGCGTTCGTGGGCGGTGGGCGGGCGCGTCCCGGCCCGGTCGCGCAAGTCTCTGTGGAGGACTGGCACTCGACCGTGGACGGCACCCTCACCGCCACCTTCCTGACCCTCAAGGGCTTCCTGCCCGGCATGATCCAGCGTGGCCGGGGCGTGGTCCTGACCATGGCCTCCAGCGCGGCCCGCCTGCCGGGGCTGGGGGCGCCCGCCCCGTACGTGGCCGGCAAGGCGGGGGTGATCATGCTCACCCGCGAGGTGGCCGGCGAGGTCGGCCGCCATGGCGTGCGGGTGAACTGCCTGGCCCCGCACACGATCCTGACCGAGCAGATCCAGCAGCGGGCACCGGAGCAGTGGCGCCAGCAGATGGCGGCGGCGGTCCCGCTGGGACGGCTGGGGACTCCTGAGGACGTGGCCCTGGCGGCGGTGTTCCTGGCCTCCGACAGCGCCGCCTGGATCACCGGGGTCACCCTGGACGTGGCCGGCGGCTACGTCATGACCTGAGCACCACGGCGCCCTGGCGCCCCACTCCCCGAGCGGCCATGAACCGCACGGGTGTCGGAGGCAGCTGGTCTCCTAACGCTGTGGTTGCGTGGGCCCGCCCTCGCCGACCCCGGCCACGGCGTCCAGGATCACGTCGGTCACGGCCTGGGGCTGGGAGACCATGATCACGTGGGAGCCCGCGACCTCGGTGATCCTCGCGCCGGCCCGCCTGGCCATCGAACCAATGACGTCGGTGCCGGCCGCCTTGTCGGCCGTGGCCACCACCGCCCAGGACGGCCGGTCCTTCCAGGCCGGCGGCCCCGTCGGCTGGGAGAACGCCAGCTCGGCAGCCGGGCGTTGGGTGGCGGCCAGCACCGCCGCCTGCTCGGCCGGCAGGTCGGCGGCGACGGCGTCGTGGAAGCGGGCGGGGTTGACCGCGAACTCCACCGGCGGCTCGCCGCCGTCAGCTGCCGGGTAGTGGCGCGGGACCAGCGCGCTGTTCAGGACGCTGTCCTTGGAGGCCGCTTCGGCGTCGGCCAGGCGTTCGCCCTGGTCGGGGGCGAAGGCGGCGACGTAGGCCAGGCCGACGACGTTGGGGGCCTGGGTGGCGGCGTTGGTGATCACCGCGCCGCCGTAGGAGTGGCCCACGGCAACGACCGGACCCGGCAGCTCCTGGAGCAGGCCGGCGAGGTAGGCGGCGTCGATGGAGACCCCGCGCAGCGGGTTGGCCACGGCCGTGACCTGGACGCCTTTTGCCTGCAGCCGCTCGATGACGCCGTTCCAGCTGGAGGCGTCGGCAAAGGCGCCGTGCACCAGCACGACGGTCGGAGGGCCTCCGGTACCGGTTGCCTCAGACATGTGTGTTCCTTTTGGTCAAGGGTCAACAAGGGCCGATCCCCGGGCAGGGTGCCGCCGCCAGCGGCGAGAGCGCATTGCCGCCAGCCCCAAGCCAGCCTCCGGCCAGCCGGCATCCTCGCCTGCCCGCTAGCAGCAAGCCGATGTGGTTCGTGCCCGATCGCCGGTTTACCCGCTGGTCGCTGCCGCCCCGCCGTGATCGCCTACTGGCGCAGGCCTATTAGCTGGATGGGGTACCGAAGAAAGGGTGCCGGGTCCAGCCGTCACCCCAGGTAGTCGGGGATTACCTGCGTCATCGCACCGGTTCGAAGCGGAAGTGGGTGGCGCCCGGTGTCTCGATCGAGCTTGTCCTCCGTAGTTCGATCCGCTCAGGGCCGAGATCCTCGAAGAGCCGGATACCGTCGCCGAGTAGTACGGGGATGAGGTGGATCTGCATCTCGTCCAGGAATCCCGCCCTCAGGTACTCCCTGATGATGTTCGCTCCGCCCCAGATGCCGACGTTCTTGTCGCCCGCGGCGGCACGGGCCAGCTCGAGTGCGGCCTCGATCCCGTCTGTCACGAAGGTGTAGGTCGTACCGCCCTGCATGGGCAGGGGCGCTCGCTCCTCGTGCGTCACTACGAACACCGGCATCCCAAACGGGGGAGGATCGCCCCACGGCTCGAACCCGACGTCGAACATCCGCTTCCCGATCAGGACCGCCCCGGTCGACTGGTAGATCTCGTCCACGATCGCGGCGTCGGTCTCCGTCTTCGCGTCGAACCTCCAGTCGTGAAGCCGATCCCCATCGTCCCCCATCCCATTGCCGACGCCCACGTTCGGTCCGGTGATGAACCCGTCCAGCGACATCGAGATTTCGGACGTGACCTTGGCCATCACAGCCCTCCTCATCTCCGCCCGCTCAGGTCGCGGGCCGTGTCTAGATCCTGGCCATGAGCCCGTCCAGGAACTCGTTCCAGCCTTCGGTGAACCCTCGCTCGAGGTCGCCGGAGGGGACCCCTCGTTGCGTGAGCGTGAGGAGCGTCCGTCCGTCCAGCCATTGAAGGCTGATCTCCATCAGCGATTCGACGTGCGATCCATCCGGCCACTCGGTGTTCGACGCGTAGACGAGGCGGCGTGGCCGCTCCACGGTGTGGAAGACGTTCCGCTCGACATAGGGCGCCGAGGACGGGCCAAACCGGATGACCCACTCGCCTCCGACACGGAGGTCGCACTCGGACTCCACGACCCAGTCGGTCCCCCCGGCCCTGATCGCGCGTTGCGCATCGGGATCCGTGTACGCGTCGAACACGACGTCCGGGGGCGCCTCGAACCACCGCTGGAGGCGGATGTCCGGGCTCACGCGCGTCGCCCCGTGCGAGTCGAGACGTAGCGGTCGAGCCCGTCGAGCCGCCGTTCCCACATGCGAAACGTCTCGATCCATTGCCGAGCCTCGTCGAGGCGTTCTGGGCCGAGCGTGCACTCCCGGACCCTGCCCACCTTCTCCGTCGTCAGCAGTCGCGTCTCCTCGAGGATGCGCACGTGTTCCAGGACCGTGGGAAGGGCGATCCCGAAGGGTCGTGCCAGTTCGCTGATCGACGCCGGGCCCGTGGAGACGAGCTGGAGGATGCTGCGGCGGGTCGGGTCGGCCAGCGCGTGGAACGTCCGGTCGAGCGACACATACTTAGTCATGTGGCTAACCATATGCAACGACATCGAGCCGGTCAACTCGGCGTGTCGGAGGGGCGGGAGCGCGCACCACCCGGCGCGGCCGCTCCACTCCCCCGAGGGGGCCATGAGTCGCGCCACCGGCCACGGCCGCTACTCCAGGTAGTCGCGCTCAGCGTTGTGCACGGCGCAGGTCGCGCAGATCACGGGCGAGCGTCAGGCCGCAATATCCTGGAGTCAGTTCCCTGGTCCGGTCGTGTCGCCTCGTAGCCGGGCCTAGAGCACTCCGTCTCGCCATTGCCACCGATGAAGGCCAGGCCGCGCAGCACGCCCTCGCGGCGGAACCCGATCCGCTCCAGCGCCCGCTGCTCGGCTAGGTTCTCTACGTCGGTAATCGCCTGGAGCCGGTTGGCTAGCGTGGTGGCGAGCAGGTACTCGACCAGCAGCCGCTGCGGCGGTCCCGAGCCCTCGGCCACGGTGCTCTGGGAATAGCAGGGCGCCGATCTCCAGGCAGCCGCCGTCGGGTCCGCCGGCTTTCATGGTTCGCCAGCTCAGGATCCCGGCCAGGATCCCGTCGGGCAGGGCCACGGCGAGCTGGTGGAGTCGCGGCCGATCCAACCGTCCTGTGCCCAGCGGCGCCGGCGGGCGCCCGGGTCGCGGAAGCCGGTCCACTCGAATGGCTGGCTGGCGGCCGGGTCGGTGTCGAGCCGGCTGAGCAGGTCTAGATCGGCTTCCTCGATCGGGCGCAGCCGGACGGGCTCATCGGGCATGGGACCATCATCCCGTGGGTGGACCGCCGAGGCGAAGCTGCGGTCGGGAACTGTGGGACCGTTAGCTGCTAGAGCTCTGGCAGCTCGGGAACCAGTCGTCGGCCGCGTAGGCTCGGCGGACGTCGGGCCGGCGCAGGTCAGGGACCTCAACGGGCACGCTGCCGGCCAGGCTGGAGCGCATCGCCTGGATGCCGGTGACCGACAGCTCGACCCCGAAGTGGACGTCCTGGTCGGGTGCTGTCCGGTGGCGGACGGCGTTGGCGAAGTCTCGCAGCATCAGGGTCTCGGCCACCCCGTCGCCCATCGGGTCGGCGTCGGTGGCCGGGAACTCGGGTGGCCAGGGCAGGTAGACCTCCTCGGCCCGGCGCCAGTCCTCGCCTTCCTCGACGTCCCAGACCACCCGCAGGGTACGGGTGTCGCCCTGGCGGAGGTTCTCCATCAGGCCCCGGTCGCCATGAAGCCGCACCCATGCCTGCTGGCTGCCTTCCAGGAAGCCGTGGAGGGACTTGAACATCGCCCCGTTGTCGAGCCGGACGACCAGCAGGGCCGCCCAGCCTCGCCCCTGGCGGGCTCGTTCCAGCGCCGCCGGGTCGCCAGCCGTGGGCGCCACGAAGCCGCTCACCTGCACCGGCCGGGTCCCGGTGATGGCCGCCACTGGGGCCAGGGAGTGGGTGCAGTAGTAGGTCGCGGGGGTGCGGGCCCGCCAGTGGCTCCGGTCGGTGACCATCGCCATGAGGTCGGCCGGCTCGTCCAGGTACTCGGCCTCGGCGTAGCGGACCTCGCCGATGTCGCCGGCCGCATAGCGGCGCCGCAGCTCGCGGGTGAAGGGCATGTAGGGGTAGTTCTCCGCGAACATGTAAATGCCGCTGGACCGCTCGGCCGCCTCGACCAGGGCGACGCCCTCGGCGACGGTGCGGCAGGCGGCGGTCTCCGACAGCACGCTCAGGCCCCGATCCAGGGCGCTGATGGCGGCCGGGGCGTGCTGGTCGAAGTCGTTGACCAGGATCACGGCGTCCATGGCGTGGTCCAGGAACCGCTCGACGTCCCGGTAGGCGGCGGCATCCAACGCCGTGGCGGCCTGCTCGCGGCGCCGGTCGTCGCGCTCGCAGACCGCGACCAGCTCCATTCCGGCCTGTTGGGCGAGACGAGCCAGGGCGGCGCCTCGACGGAGCCCCAGGACGCCGACGCGAACAGCCCTTCTCATTCGCCCGCTCCTTGCTGTCGATGAGGGGCGGGCCCGAGCCTGACGATGGCATGCAACCTGAGCAACCCCTCTGTCTCCGAGTCCGGGAACGCAGCAACCACGGTATGTAGTCACCAGGTCAGGCTGAGATTGCCGCCGTAGGCGGCGCCGGCCGAAGGTCGGCCAAAGGCGCGAACGCCGATGGATCAATCGCGCGAAGCGCTCCTTCAGGGCCGCAGAGCTTGCCAGGGCGAAGGGCCTGCAGGCCTCGACCTGCGCGGCGGCGGGGAGCCGGACATTCGCCCTTGACAGCCGGGCATCACGCCCTGTCGGCACCACGAGTCTTCCGGCGAGCCTGGTGGCCAGCATGCCGCCTTCTAGAGCGTCAGCGAGCCGAACGCAGCGCGGTGGCGCCTCCTCGATGGCCGGCTCATGTCGGCAGATCGGGCGGTAGCGGCGCTGACCGGCATGCTCGGCTGTCCGGTCGCGGCTGCAACCGAGTTCCGCGGAGTACTGGAAACCGTACCGTGGACGTATTGACGGTGTTTCGTCCCTTGTGCGTAACTCGTTCCACTTGTGGGCGACCACGCCCAGCCCGGCGCCGTTGTGGAGAGGAGATAACGATGGTGATGCTCGCATGGGCAACGAAGACCAACAACTCCGCCAAGTTCGCGGAGCAGGAGAAGGATATCGTTTCGACGCCACAGTTCACCGCTCCAGACAAGCACCTGATCAAGGTCACGGCCTGCTGGCGCGGCATGGAGTCCACCGCACCGGCCATCGTCACCCTGTCGATCACCGACGAGGGGAATGGGCATAAGCAGGAGCAGAGCCTTCGGATCGCCACGGAAGGCGTCGGCCAGGCCGGCGGCGAAATGAGTAGAGTGCTGCGAGTACTGACATCCGGGGGCGACATCATCCCGGGCCGGCAATTGTTCAAGCTGCGGGCGAAACGGGAGCGCGGCCCCGGCCCCGGCACCGGCACCGTCTTCCTTCAAGCAGCTGAAACGTATCCGACCCAGATCCGCGTAGAGGACCTCGGGTCCATCTAGCCCCCGACGTGCAACGGCGCGGCAGGTCAGGCATCGCGCTGACCAAAGGACGAGCTGGGCCGAGCCACAGGCGACGGCCTCAGGAGCCTGAACCGACCGACAATACCCACCAGCGCCTCAGCCAGCCGAGCCGGTCCTTGATCTCCTGGCCGCAGTCGGCACAGGCGACGATCGCTCAGAGGCCAGATTCACCCTACAGATGGGCCGTGGCTACTCCAGGTAGTCGCGGAGCTTCTGGCTGCGCGAGGGGTGGCGCAGCTTGGAGAGGGTCTTGGACTCGATCTGGCGGATGCGCTCGCGGGTGACCCCGAACTCGCGGCCGACCTCCTCCAGGGTGCGGGGGTGGCCGTCGGTGAGGCCGAAGCGGAGCTGGATGACCTTCTTCTCCCGCTCCGACAGGGTGTGCAGGA